>Ga0247831_1003849_pt1 | contig 21063 bp, 21 predicted proteins | sample LaCruzMarch2015__9_FD_192406 | JGI IMG/M metagenome (GOLD analysis project Ga0247831, IMG submission 192406) | Freshwater microbial communities from meromictic Lake La Cruz, Castile-La Mancha, Spain - LaCruzMarch2015_1m | ecosystem: Environmental > Aquatic > Freshwater > Lake | place: Spain...
TACTTTTTGGTTTACTTAAATTCAGATAGAATTGTTTTTAGAATAAACACTATAAAAATTGCCAATACTAAAACCGACAAAATTTGCCAATATAAAACTCGTTTGGTTTCGCCAACAACTTTATTCATGTGTTGAGGAATCACATCATTGAAAAACAAGTAGCCATTTCCTTTTACATTACTTACAGCAATATACTCTGTATTGGAACCTTCAATTTGTTCTTTATTTAAAATAATCTGCTTAATATCTTCACCATTCCAATCACCAATTTCTTTTGTCAGAAAGCCTGCTTTGAGTTCTACATGAATATTTTTAAATAGGTAACGCGCTGTAGAATCATCCAAAAATAGTTTCAGTGATTTATTCTGTTCTACTTCTCCAAATATAAAATTGTGTTGTGTATAAAACTGAGAAGCTAATAATGCTTGAGTTTGTTTTTCATCGTCTCCTATAGTATCATTAGCTGCATAGGTCATTGTATAATGCGAAGGTGTAAATGTTTTTACAGCTATACTTAAATGCAATTGCCATTCAAGCATAGGCTTCAAGCCTATAAAAATTGCCATTGCACATAAACAAATCAGAATCGATATGGATATTTTCTGTTTTATAAAAATTTAGAATTTAAAATAAATAAAAGGATTATAGGTTGATGAAGCCATTATACTCAATGTCAGTAAAAATAAAAGGATATAAAGACATTGTCGAATCAATGGATAATTTGACAATTTTGATTCGATTCGAACATAGTATTGAGACAAATGAATAGGATAAGAAAATAGGATGGCTAATCCTAAAATTAATGCAATATCTGGCGTAATGTAATAGCTAGGTGAATAAATTTGATTTGATTCAGTATATACTAAAAATGCCTTTTGAAGTACATCAGCCAGTTGTTCACCCCGTTCTATTTTGAAAATCAACAGAGCTGTTACAAACATAAAAATAGTGTACATATTTGCAATTAGGTAAGGTAATTTTGTCAACCATTTACTGAGAAATATTTTTTCAATCACTAAGATTATACCAGTAAAAAGTCCCCAAAGTATACAATTCCACGACGGGCCATGCCATAGACCTGTCAATACAAAAACAAATAATAAGTTGAAGTACATTCTACCTACGCCCAATTGATTTCCTCCTAAAGGGATATAAACATAGTTTCTAAAAAAACTAGTCAGGCTAATATGCCATCGCTTCCATAGTTCGGTCAAAGAACGAGCAGAAAAAGGGAAATTGAAGTTTTCACTAAATTCAAAACCGACCATTTTCGCTAAGCCTATTGCCATATCTGAATATCCAGAGAAGTCGTAATACAATTGTAATGCAAAAACAATGATACCAAACCAGATTAATTGAGGTGACAAATCAGCTAATTCAAGTTTAAAAATTCCATCAGAAATCCGGCCTAAAGAATTAGCTATAATTATTTTTTTCGCTAAACCTATAATAAACCGTCTCACACCTTCATTGATTTGGCCATTTTTGATTTCACGATATTGCAATTGTTGATGTATTTCTGTGTATCGAACAATTGGCCCGGCTATCAATTGAGGAAAAAACAAAGTATAAAGACTTACGTTAAGCAAATTTCGAGATGCTTCTGCCTCTTTTCTATATATATCTACAATGTATGTTATGCCATGAAAGGTGAAAAAGGAAATACCTAAGGGTAGATGAATTTTATCCATATCATCCATCGGTATGGATAGATTAAAATACGATAAGAAGTCGTTAATGAAAAAATTAAAATATTTATAATAGACCAAAATTAAAATATGAATAATTAATCCCAAGGCTAAAATCCATTTACGATAAAATTCGCTTTTACTTTGTTCAATCAATAAACCTATTGTATAGTTGATTAAAATAGAGATTAATACAAGTATCGCATATTCTTTTTCACCCCAGAAATAAAATAACAAACTCCCAAGAAATAAAAATGTATTTTGAAGAACAATGTATCGTCTTGTCAAAAAACAAATCATTAATATGACCGGTAAAAAGTAAAATAAAAATATAGGTGAACTAAAAACCATATCTGCGTAAAGGTAGTTTCTGAAATGATTTTTTTCAACCCAATTTTTAGGTCATATTTAATATCAGCCCACCAAGGAATTATGTTTCTCTATAGCCAAACGGACACAAAGTATAGCACTGATGAGTGTAATTGGCGTAAAAATGATTGTTTCAAGGCTATTTTTTGCAACTAAATTACCAATTGTATTAAGTAAAAAAAGTATGGCAAATAACCAAAGTAGTATAGTGCATAGTTGTTGAATTCTTTTTTTTACAGAAAATTGTTTACCTAAAATTACAATTCCCAATAGGCTTAAAGTGAGGATAGAAATTAATTCAAACTGAAGAATTTCTTCAGATGTTTGCAATCTGCCTCCCCAAATAATATCAGTAGGTACTATACCAACAAGTACCAAAATATGAAAGATTAAACCCAACACAATAGTAACATAAAAAAATATGCAACTCCACTTAAAAGATAATCTGTATAATATGGCTAACATGAATATATTGAATTTAAGGTAGAATGATTTCTTGTTCATCAGAATCATATCGACCAAATTCGTCGATATAAATCCTAACTAGCAGTATAAACATTGAAAGTAATATTGGTCCAAAAATAATACCTAAAAAACCAAATAGATTTACCCCAATAATTACACCAAAAATGGTAATTAAGGGATGAATATTGGCGATTTTTTTTTGCAACATAAACCGAGCTATATTGTCTATGGATCCAATAAGTACAAATCCCCACAATCCTATCCCCACACCTTGCCATGTATGTCCTAATGACAACTCATACACACAAAGTGGTATATATATAGCCATAGAACCTACGACAGGCATCACGGAAGCAACAGCGGTGAGTAAACCCATTAAAATAAAATCCTCAACGCCAAATATCCAATAGCCTATCAACCCTACAAAACCTTGCAAAATAGCCACAAGTGGAATTCCAATCGCATTACTATATACCATGCTTCTAAATTCACCGATTACTTTTTGCACATTGCTATTTTTAAAAGGAACACTTTTTCTTAACCACATTTCAATGTCAAAAGCTGATACTAACATAAAATACAATATAAAAAACATAAATAAAAGACTTACTGCCCCAGACATAGTGCCTCCTAGCGTTTGTCTTGCTAATGCAATAAGCTGCACATTTATTTTGGCTATATTTTCAGCATTCAAAATGTCAATATTGTATTCTTGAATCAAATACTGATGTATTGTTTCAAAGGAAGTCGTTAGTATTTGCGGGTTTTGAATAACAGGTTTGATTCGATCAAATGCGATGGATGTAACCCAGCTTAAGGGCAAAATGATGACAACAAGCGCACTGAAAATTAAAAACAAAGCTGCCAACCCTTTTTTCCATTTAAAGTTAGTGGTTAATTTAATCATCCAATTGCGCATAATCACATAAAGCGTAATAGCCCCCATAAACGAACCCAACAAAAAGTACATTTCTTTGCCAATGAGTATGGCAAGTAAAATCAAAACGGCTAACAATAAAACCTGACGTATTTTATTCGGGTGTATTTGATGTAACATAAAAACGAAATTAAATAAAATTTCATAAAATCCTATTGACTTGGTGTAAACTTTCATGAATAACATTTAGTATAGTAATTCTCGAAATATTAAAATTGCCAATATTTCAAACTTCCATTTGGAATTTAAAATGAATACTTATATTTGTGACATGCAATTACTCGACGGAAAAGTTGTTTCACAACACATTAAGGAAGAAATTAAAAAACAAGTTCAAGAACTTACTTGGGCTGGAAAACGTGCACCTCATCTAGTTGCTATTCTCGTTGGCGAAAATCCTGCAAGCAAAGCCTATGTTGGTTCTAAAGTAAAAACCTGTGCAGAATTAGGATTTGAATCTACACTTGTAACCTATGAAACCAATGTTTCTGAACAAGAATTGTTGGAGAAAATTGAAGAATTTAATCAAAATAAAAATGTCGATGGTATATTGGTTCAGCTGCCATTGCCCAAACATATATCTGAAGATAAAGTCATAGAAGCTATACATCCTTCTAAAGACGTAGATGGATTTCACCCAGTTAATTTAGGCAAAATGATGCTTAGCTTACCAACATTTGTACCTGCTACCCCATTTGGTATCATGCTGATGTTGCAACACTATGGCATCAAAACAACAGGCATGAATTGTGTTGTTATTGGACGAAGTAATATTGTTGGTACGCCAATGAGTTTATTATTGAGCCGAAATACAGAGCCAGGTAATTGCACTGTTACTATGTGTCACTCAAAAACGAAAGACATGAAATCATTGTGTCTCACAGCTGATATTATAGTAGCTGCAATAGGCAAACCTAAATTTGTAACTGCCGATATGGTTAAAAACGGTGCTATTGTCATAGATGTTGGTATAAACAGAATTGAAAGTAGTGAAACAAAATCTGGATTTAGATTAGTTGGTGATGTTGATTTTGATGAAGTTGCTCCAAAATGTAGCTATATAACGCCTGTTCCAGGCGGCGTTGGATTGATGACCATTTGTGCATTGATGAAAAATACACTTTTGGCTAATTTAAATGCTACAAAATAATTTTTCACATTCTCGAAATTAGTATTTTAGCTTCCCTTAATAATATTCTATGTTCGAATTCTATCGAACATCTTTTATCTTTGCATATCTACACCAAAATTTAAATCATGCCAACGACTTATCCAATCATGGAAACCTTTTATTCTATTCAGGGAGAAGGATTTTATCAAGGTCACGCTGCTTTTTTTATCCGTTTGGCGGGTTGCGATGTTGGTTGTGTTTGGTGCGATGTCAAAGAAAGTTGGGATGCTAATCTTCACCAAATCCGAAGTATTGATGAAATTTTAGCAGAAATCAAATTGTCGCAAACTGAAATTGTCATCATTACAGGTGGCGAACCTATGATGTATGATTGCCTTCCCCTAACAAAAGCCATTCAAGAAGCTGGTTATAAAACAAATTTGGAAACCAGCGGCGCCTACCCTATTTCTGGAAAATGGGATTGGATTTGTGTCTCCCCTAAAAAATTTAAAGCACCTTTACCTAAGAGTTTAGCATTGGCCAACGAACTTAAAGTTGTCATCTTTAATCAATCAGATTTTGACTGGGCTCAAAAAAATGCACTACATATTACAACTCAATGTGTACTTTATCTTCAGCCCGAATGGAGTAAAGAAAAACAAATGCTTCCTTTAATGACTGATTTTATTCAAAACAATCCATCTTGGAAACTTTCCTTGCAAATACATAAATATATGGGTGTTCGTTAGTTATTCCCATAAATATTCTTTAAAGCTTTCGCCACTAGGCCATTAAAATCTAATATTTCAATTATATTTGCTCACCTTAAAAAAATTATATGTTCGAAACGCTCAAACATACCATACTTAATCCGCAGTGGTATATCGAAATTGGTGGTTTATATATGTTATTGTTTGTCATTTTTGCTGAGACAGGCTTGTTTGTTGGTTTTTTCCTCCCGGGTGATTCATTGCTTTTTGTGGCAGGTATTTATGCAGAAGAATTAGGCGCTGAATTTTTTGGTGTACATTATATCGTCATAATGATTTTGATTTCTCTCGCTGGTATCCTAGGTAATTTTGTCGGGTATTGGTTTGGAAAAAAATCAGGCCCTATGTTGTACAAAAAAGAAGATTCGTTTTTCTTTAAAAAGAAACATTTACAAACTGCTAAAAAGTTTTATGATAAAAATGGTGCATTAACTATCATCGCTGCTCGTTTCATCCCCATTGTTCGAACTTTTGTTCCTATTGTAGCAGGTATGGTTAAAATGGATCATAAAAAATTCACTTTATACAATATTATTGGATCTTTTGCTTGGGTTTTTTCTATGATGTTGGCAGGCTTGTTTTTAAGCAAACAATTTCCTTGGATAAAAGATCGACTTGAAATCATCGTTGTTGTTATCATTTTAGTAACGACTTTACCTGTTATAATTAAATTTGCACTTGGAGGCAAAAAAGAAGATTACAACGACGAGCCTGAGGTTGTATAATTTTATACCTACATCCAATAAACTGAAGTATATTTATTTTTTCTTTTTAAAATGACTTCAAATTTGGCTTTATGACGAAACAATCAAAAATCCTTAGTATACCAGTATTGGTTGCTGCTTTAGGTTATTTTGTTGATATTTATGATTTAGTATTATTTAGTATTATTCGTGTACCTAGTCTTACAGCATTGGGGCTTACAGGTACTGATCTCGAACAAAAAGGTTTATGGCTGCTTAATATCCAAATGATTGGTATGTTGATTGGCGGTATAGTTTGGGGCGTTTTGGGCGACAAAAAAGGTCGATTATCTGTTTTATTTGGATCAATTGTATTGTATTCACTTGCCAATATTCTAAATGCGTATGTTGAAAACATTACCCAATATGGCATTCTTCGTTTCCTAGCCGGTGTTGGTTTAGCTGGAGAATTAGGTGCAGGTATTACGCTCGTATCCGAAATTTTAAAAAAAGAAGATCGTGGTTGGGGCACTACAATTGTAGCTACAGTAGGTGTTTCAGGAGCTATTTTAGCTGGTGTTCTGGGCAACTCTATTCCTTGGACTACTTGTTATATAGTTGGTGGTGTTTTGGGACTTTCACTTTTATTGATGCGTGTGGGTGTATTTGAATCTGGACTTTATAAAGCAAGTAAACAAGTTGGCCATAAAATGGGCAGTTTAAGTTTATTGTTGAGCAAGCGAAGTCGGGTTTTTACATATATCAAATGTATTTTAATTGGTTTACCCATATGGTATACTATTGGTATTTTAATTACATTAAGTCCTGAATTGGGTCGAGAACTTGGTATTCAAGGCACTATCAAACCAGCATTGTCTATCATGTTTTGCTACACTGGTGTTACATTGGGCGATTTAACTTCTGGGATTATGAGCCAACTTTTAAAAAGCAGAAAGAAAGTATTGCAATTATTTGTGGCTGCTACCCTCATAATGGTTATGGATGGCGCTACTGTTGAACAATTTTATATGTTGTTTGTTATACTGGGATTCGCCGCTGGTTATTGGGCTGTATTGATTACAACGGCTTCTGAACAGTTTGGTACAAATATTCGAGCCACAGTTACCACTTCAGTACCAAACTTTATTCGCGCTGCGCTGGTACCCATTACTATCGTCTATTCTATGTTGCAAGGATTTGGAATTCATAAACTCAATAGTGCGATGTATACAGGAATTGCATGTTGCATTATTGCTTTTATCGCTGCATCAATGCTCAATGAATCATTTCACAAAGAGCTCGATTATCATGAGACAAATGAATAAATCTTTTATTGTTTTTGTTGTTGTATCGTAATCAATGACTAAAAACATTAAATCGAATTTTATTTATTTACTTTTGCATTCCTCGTTCATCTTCATTAAATAAAGAAATAAATCATTCATATGAAAAGAGTATACAATAACATTGTAGAAACAATTGGCAATACACCATTAGTCAGACTAAACAGCATTACTAAAGATTTCCCTTGCCCAGTCTATGCTAAAGTTGAATATTTCAACCCTGGCAATAGTATCAAAGATCGTATTGCATTAAAATTGATTGAAGATGCCGAGAAAAGCGGTATTTTAAAACCCGGTGGAACCATTGTAGAATGTACAAGCGGCAATACAGGTATGGGTTTGGCGCTTGTTGGATTAACCAAAGGTTACAAATGTGTATTCACGCTTGCTGATAAAATGAGCCGTGAAAAAGTAGATATTCTTCGCGCCATGGGAGCTGAAGTACATGTCTGCCCTACCAATGTTGAACCCGAAGATCCTCGTTCATATTACTCCGTGGCTGCTCGCATAGCTAAAGAACGTGAAGGTTGGAATCCAGATCAATACAATAATTTATCTAATCGTGAAGCACATTATTTGTCTACTGGCCCAGAAATTTGGGATCAAACAGACGGAAAAATTACCCATTATGTTGCATCTACTGGAACTGGTGGTACATTAGTTGGAACTGGTATGTATTTGAAAGAAAAAAATCCGAATGTCCAAGTTTGGGGAATTGACCCTGCAGGATCGATTTTAAAGCACTGGTTTGAAACTGGTGAAATAAAACCCGAATTGGCTTCTGTTTATGCTGTTGAAGGTATGGGAGAAGATTTTATTCCTGAAAATTATGATAGAAAGTATATTGATCATTTAGAAGAAATTCATGATAAAGAATCTTTATTGATGTGTAGAAGATTAGCCAAAGAAGAAGGTCTATTCTGTGGTTCTTCTGCAGGCGCTGCTGTACAAGGGCTAGTTCAATTAAAAGATAAATTAAAACCTACAGATTTTGTTGTAGTTATTTTACATGACCATGGAAGTCGTTATATTGGTAAAATTTATAATGATGATTGGATGCGTGAAAAAGGATTTATAGATTAATCTATTATAAATATTTATTTAAAAAAATGCTCCGAAAATTCGGAGCATTTTTATTTGTAAAGTAAATATAAAATTAATTTTTTCTTACTGGCTGCGCATAATCCAAGCCTTTACCATTGGTAATGTGAACCATATAAATGCCATCAGCTAGACCTTGCAAATCAACTTGTGTTGTATTTGCTCCTGCTGACAATTGCATGCTTACTACTTTCACTACACGACCTGTAGCATCAGTTACTTTTAAAGTAGCAGATGTTGCTTTTGGTGTGCTGATGTCTACATTCATGATGCTGTTAACCGGATTTGGATACAAAGTCACCATTGTTTCGTTGCCGAAGTATACATCTAAAACTTTGCTATAGCTAATTTTGCCATCAATATCATGTTGTTGCAAACGATAGTAATTATGACCTTGGAATGGTGTTGCATCTGTATAGCCATAATCCAATGGCGATTCGCTATTACCATTGATTGCTTTGCTTTTAATAGCATTGGACAATGTAGAAAATGCTCTACCATCTTTACTACGCTCTACTACAAAGTGACTGTTGTTTTGTTCGCTAGCGGTTACCCAATTCAACTGTGAGGTACCATCAATACTTTTGCCTGTAAAGCTCAATATCGTTACGGGTAATGGTGCATTGACTGGGTTTTGTGTGTGAAGGTAAAAATAAGAAAATCCACTCACAGGGAAACAGATAGTCCAAACTGTTGAACTTGGATCGTAAGATGCATTGATTGCTGAGTTTGGTATTGCAATGGCTGTATGACCTGGTGTGTTCAAATCACCATTATCTACTTTAGTTATTGCGATATTACTCAAATTAGCTGGTCCACCAGAAACAGGTAGTAAAGGCCAACCTGTAAAGCCTGCATCTGCATTGTAGTCTTGGAAATCTTGATCTAAATAATATAAACAAACCATTGCAGTATCACTATTTGCAGCAGTGATTTGGTAAGCACGATTCACATAGGGTTGTCCATTGTGATATGGTGTACTTGCAGCAATGTCTTGACATACTGATATTAATCCTAGACTTGTACTATTCGCAATATCAGTCACAGAAGCTATACGCTTGCAGTCTACAGATGATCGAAGTGTATCGGCATTGCCATCCGTTAAGGTAAATGAAGTACATCCAAAATTACCTGCATTTGAATAATAAGGCGGTGTCGTTGGTTGACCAGATATAAAGTTATTTGCTTGAACAATATCAATATAAGCTAAAGCTGTATCCGAACATACTGGATTTGTGTTTGTGGCAAAAACCATATAAACAGTATCTGCCGAAGTAATATTATGTGGATTAGGATGAGGCATCGTGTATGCCGCATCTTCATAGTACAGAGTATCAGTCCCTACAGGTGTTGTACTGAATGGATTGATTAATGTTGCTACGTCAATTGCATTTGGCGCACATGCAAATCCTGTGATAAGGGTGTTTGGAAACTCAGGCAAACTATTGACTTGTAACAAAACTGAATCACTAGAGTAGCAACCTGTTGCAGGATAAAATACTTTTGAATAAATGAAATTTGTGCTACTTGAATCATCGTTCGGAGTTGGAACCAATGAAAATAAAGGTTCATCTAAATAATAATCAACACTAGCCAAAGCATTATTGCCAGAAACTGAAGCATTTAAAGTAGTTAAATCAAATATACCAGTATTTGAACTCACTGCATATTCGCATACACTGATAGTATCTTGGAATGCTTGTGGTGTTGGGTTGATGACTAAATTGACAGGTACTCGGCATGTTGGACTTGATGAACAAGCTGCATAAAATATATAAGTTCCTGTTGTGTTTGAATTGGTTATACCAGAACCAGTAGTGATAATTGGATTAAACGGCGTCAAACTTGATAAATTGATACCTCCTGATGGCGTATTAAACCAAGAAAACCCAGTTGGAATATAAGAATAATATACTTTTAAGGTAGCTGTAGTTGGACCTGAAACATCAAATGTTACATCTGAAGCAGCAAAAGGACTATTAAAAGTTTCCCAATAACCCAAATTGACTGTACCACCAACACCAAACATATTGGAAAGTTGTGCAGGCGTGATATCTCTATAGTTGTTAAACAATGCGGCTGTGCCTAATGAAAGACCTCCTATAAGAATATTGTTGGCCCCAACATTGAATCCCGTTGGGCAACCAGCATACAAGCCAGGTCCAAAAAGTTGTGAACCATACAAAATAAATCTGGCTTGAGTCCTTCCCGTAGAAGCCATATTAGTTACCTCAAGTTTGGCATTTTGAGTAAAATAAGCACCAACAGGCAAAACAGGTAATACAGCATTTCCTAAATTACCAGCGAAAATGTTTGAACAGTTAGCAGGTGCATTCAAAGAAGTTCCATTTCCAGTAGCCCCCATATTATCCATGGTTGGAGTAATGTTAAATGTTATAGTAACAGAATCCGTCAACGGAGCAGCACATCCCGTAGCTACTAAACCTTGACCAAAAGGGATGGGGCTAAATTGGCATAACTGGTAAGGTGCGCCAGCCGCTGGTCTGAAATTAATTTTCGTTATTGGATTTTGTAGTGAATCATTGAATAAATTGCCATTAGTGATTCCAGCAATAGTCAAACTTGTATTAATCAAATAAGTGCCACCGGTGTACATATTAACACCAGTAAACAATGCGGTTACACATGATGCACCATAAGGATTTAACAAACCCGTATTGACTGTTGTAGTGTATTGAACCAAACCATTTGGACCATTTAAATTTAAAGTTACAGTCACCGGATTGACAGATAAATCAATAGGAGTGGAACCAAAATTACATAATTGTGCAGTTAATACTTGATTAGCAGTAAAGCAATTTCCATTTGGTGTTGTAATTGCAGTTATACCTGGATCATACTGAGCAGGTGGTATAATATTGACCAAATAATCTTCAGTTTCACCTTGAGTGTAGGAACCACACGGCGTTATTGTTGTAGCGGTTAAATGTCCATTGATTTGAGCTATAAATCTCATTCTTGTTAAGCCAGGCAATGCAGTTGGAGGTACGGTGAACGAACCATTTAAAATAGTTGCTGGCGATGTGGGAATCGCTGTTAAACCTGAAAAATAAACTTCTTCTCCAGGATCAGTAAATACCGAATTTTGATTATAATCTATGTACAGCTTAGCTCCAGTATTTGAATTTGTAGCGCAAGAGCCTAAAGTCATTGAAAAGTTTTGAGATAAGCCAACATAAATAAAAGGAGCAGTAATATTTGTAAAATTCGCATTTTGAGAAGGAGTTCCTGTTCCCGTACCTTGAGTTCCTATCAATGGATTGACACAATCAGTTGTATTGTTTAAAGAACCCATGGAAACATTAAATATATCGGAATTTAAATTTGATGTGGCGGTCGATGTACCACAATAACAAGGCGATGTCGGACTCCATGGTTGTGTAGTGACAGGCCCAACAACAATTGATGTATCAAACAAAGAACTATTAGTACAAGTAACAACACATCTATAAAAATTTGTACTTCCTGTAGTTGGTGTCACATTAAATGGATTCGTTGTTCCACCAGCCAGTGGTATCCAAGTGCCTGGCAAACCAGTTGTTGATCGCCACCATTGAAAGGTTAAATTGGCTGCACTTGTTACACCTGTAAGACTTAGAGCAACTGGGTTGCCTGGACATGGGTTTGTTGGAACGGCAACAGAGGTACCAGCAGTCGGTGTTCCAGCACATGGAGTACTTAATAAATTTAAAGTTACACCGCCGGTAAAAGCTCTTGGATTGAACGTTGGTCCTGCTACACCACCACCATATCCTACAAAATTACCGCCTATTAAATGTTCCCCAATTTGCAAATTAACCCCAGTATTGGTAAAATTGACTGGAATTGCACCAGTAGGATTTGTTGTTCCTGTATATTCCATTGTAACAGAACTTCCCAGAAAAAATCTATAGGTTGTGTTTGCTGGTATGACAAAAGTCAATCCCGTAAAAAGTGAATTATATGTACCAACAGTTGCATTGAAAGGTGAACCATTGTTGATAACGACAGACGCATTTGAAATTTGAGTCCAGCCATTTAAAGCATTAACTGCACCAGGTAAGCCCGATAAAGAAGTAGCAGAGTACCATAATTCTGCATTAGTTGTTCCTGTACCGGTAAAATAATTACCAACTTCAGTTAACACAGCAGGAAATCCATTGGTATTTTGAATAACAAAAGTTATCCCATTTTGTCCATTATTTCCGTAAACCGTTCCAATTCCTTGTGTTACTGTGTTAAAAGTGACTATTTGAGATTTTGAAGAAAGACTATTTGTCAAAATCAAACTAAAAGAAACCAAAAAAGTAAGTACAAATTTGTTCATATCCCTAATATTTTTTTTAAAAATAAATAGAAATATTCAAAATGTCAAAAAAAACTTATAAATATAATACTGTGAATAACTATTTTGTATTGGTAAACAACCACTTTTTAATGCAAATGTGCCGAAATTAACCTTAAAAATTCAGAACGAGTTTTGTCGTTTTCAAACTCACCAGAAAATGCTGAAGTCGTAGTTGAAGAGTTTTGTTTTTGTACTCCACGCATCATCATACAAAGATGTTTTGCCTCAATGACTACCGCTACCCCAAGTGGATTCAATGCTTCTTTAACTGCATCAAGGATTTGATGAGTCATTCGTTCTTGTACTTGAAGTCGTCTTGAAAAACAATCCACAACGCGAGCCAATTTGCTTAATCCTGTTATATAACCGTTCGGAATGTAAGCAATATGTGCTTTACCAAAAAAAGGTAGCATGTGGTGTTCGCACATCGAGTATAATTCAATATCTTTTACAATGACCATTTCACTGTAGCTTTCTTTGAATTTTGCAGAATTTATAATGTCTACTGCATTCATTTTATATCCTTGTGTAAGAAACAAATTTGATTTAGCGACTCGCATTGGCGTTTTTTCTAAACCTTCTCTTGTAACATCTTCTCCTAGGTCTAATAAAATAGATTGATAGTGGCTAGCAAGTGTATTTAATGTATTTTCATCAAACTGTTCTGTTTTGGTATACGGCATTTTTATAATTTTTTAAAAGTTATTATTTTCCAAAGTATTCAACATAAATGCGTTGAGTTTCAATTAGTTTGACGCAATGTAATTGAGCTCCAGCTATTTCTATATCAATAACTAGTTCATCCCAAATAGCAATTGCGAAATTTTCAGCAGATGTAAGTTTTCCTTGCATAAATGGAACATCAATGTTTAAATTGCAATGATCAGCTACGTCTACAATTTTGAGTTTCATAATATCGCCCAAAGTTTTGGCATTAAATACAAAACCTGTTTCAATGTTGACCTCACCCTTAACAGTTACATGTAACTCATAGTTATGACCATGAAAGTTTACATTAGCACATTTGCCAAATACTTCTTTATTTTTTTGCTCATCCCAATCAAGATTCCACAATTTGTGGGCAGCATTGAAATGTTCAACTCGAGTTACATAGACCATTTTAGTTTCTTATTTTAGTAGGCAAAGTTATCATTTAAAAATCCTTTTTGAGGACTTTTTACAATTGCGAAGTAACAAACATTGGTTTGGATAGTATAAATTAAATTGATTATAGTACATAGAAGTATAGAATAATGTGTCAGTATTTGGAACTAGAAAAGAATTAGATGACCTTTGTATAAATGAAAATTTTTATTGTCAGTGCAACTTCCTTAGAATTTGGGGAGTTGAAAAAAAACTTACAAACAATCAAACATGATGTCCAGTTTTTCGAACATGGTATTGGATTAATGATGTCTGCATTTTCAATAGCTAAATTAACCATTTTAAAACCAGATTTAATTATACAATGTGGCATTGCAGGATGTTACAATAATGCGCTTCAAATAGGCGAAACAGTTGTAGTAAAATCGGAAACTCTTGGTGATACAGGTGCAGAGGATCAAGATAGCGAATTAGATTTAGTAGATTTAAAACTAATAAATCCAAACACTTTTCCATTTCACAATGCTAAGCTTATAAACCCTTACCTCGATTTGTTTTCGATTAATTTAAAAAAAGTCAATTCCCTCAGTGTCAATTTAGCCTCAGGTTCTCTAAAAACAATCAAACAGCGAAAATTAAAATATAATCCAGATATCGAATCTATGGAAGGGGCTTCATTGCATTATGCCTGTCTTTCTTCATATATTCCTTTTATTCAATTTAGAGGAATCTCAAATTATGTAGAACCACGTAATAAAGAAAATTGGAATATTCCATTGGCAATCCAAAACTATCAACAACACATATTAACCTTTATCGAACAACTATAATTATGAAACTTAAAATAGGAATCTCGCCCTGCCCTAATGATACATTTATTTTTGATGCCATTTACAATAACACCATTGATTGTTGGCCTTACGAATTTGAATTTGTTTTCGAAGATGTTGAAACACTCAATAAAATGGCTGAGCAGCATGAAATCGATATTTTAAAATTGAGTTATGCACAATATTTTAATGTAATGAACGATTATATCATGTTGCAAAGCGGAAGTGCCTTAGGGTATGGAGTTGGTCCATTATTAATTGCTAAAAATAAAATTGATTTAGAAACTATTGAAACCAAAAAAATTGCAATACCTGGAAAGCATACCACAGCTCTATTTTTACTACAATACGCTTTCCCACTAGCATCGAATCAGATAGAATACAATTTTGCACAAATTGAGCAAGCAGTTATTGATGAAGAAGTAGATACTGGTGTAATCATACACGAAAACAGATTTACTTATGCAAAAAAAGGATTACAAAAGTTAATGGATTTAGGAGAATATTGGGAGACTAAAACAAATCTTCCCATTCCATTGGGAGGCATCGCTATTAAACGTTCTTTAGATTCAACTATTCAAACCCATATCAATGAATTAATCCAAATGAGTATTTTGTTTTCCCAATCAAATTTACCTGAAATAAGCGATTTTGTAAGATGTCATGCGCAAGAAATGGACGTTGATGTCATTATACAACATATTAATTTGTATGTAAATGATAACACACTTCAAATCGACACAAAGGGAATTGAAGCTGTGGAACATATGGCAAACATATTAAATCGAACATCGAGTCTTAACCTTTTTATTGAGCAAGTATGATTCATTTTTTAATTAAATCTTTTGACCAATTAAGTCCTTACGAAGTATATGCTATGATACAATTGAGAGCAGATGTTTTTGTTTTAGAACAACAATGTTTATACCAAGATTGTGACGATAAGGATCAACTTAGTATGCATTTAATGGGATTTGAAAACGATAAACTAGTTGCGTATTGCCGACTTTTAAAACCCGGATTATCATATGACGGATATAGCGCCATAGGTCGTGTAGTCACACATCCATTGTATCGCAACAAAAAATATGGTATTGAACTTATGAAAAAAGCAATTCAGTATTGTAAAGACAATTACACAGAATCAATAAAAATTAGTGCACAAGCTTATCTTGAAGTATTTTATACCAACCTTGGTTTTCAAACTGTTTCAGCGCCTTATTTTGAAGATGACATTCCTCATATCGCAATGGTTTTAAAATGAACTGATTTTTAATTCAGTTCAATTTTTTGTCTCAGGACATCTTGTCCTAATTGACACTCTAAAATATAAATTCCAGCACTTAAAAATGAGGGTAATTGAATGTTTATATTCATAAAACCTTGAGGAAAATCCTTCTTATCTTGAAGGATATATTTTATACCATTCATAGTCACCAATGACAAACTTATATTTGATGCTGATGACAAATAACCGCTGACTTTTAAAGAACCTGATGTTGGATTGGGTGCCAATGATAATGTTGTTCCACTCAAAGCAAATGTATTTGAAAGTGGTGCAGCATCCATACATGTTTGAATAGCATAACTATTTTTTTCTTGTGCCACACAATTCCCACAAAGTAAATTTTTAAAAAAACAAGTCATTTTAAAAGGTACATAATTTGTAGCCTCAAGTGTTGGGAATAAACAATGTTCGCCATTTGCATCATAATTTGCTTCTGAACAAATACCCAAATGATTCATCCGTTTTTGGATTTGTTTTGGACCATAAAAAAGCGGATAATTATTCAATGGATTATAACAAAACCGATAAGTTCCTGTATCTACACCATAAATACTATCTTTTAATCCATGAAGTGACAAAATTGGAATTTGTTCGTTTGCATCTATAATTGATGTATCCAGCACAGCACCACACCAATTGAAAATACCTTTTATTGAATATGTAGCATTGATTTGATTAGAAGCACTAAAAATACTACCCATATCGGCAAAAGCACTTGGAAACAAAATATCGGCTTCATTTTGATCTAGAAATCCTGCATGTAAAGCTGTTATTGCACCTGCATCCTGCCCAACCAAAAAAATATAAGAAGTATCGATGCCATAAATACTAGCATTGGAAATTAAAAATCGTAAAGAAGCGTTTACATCTTGAAGGGCTCTATACATAGCAAAACGATAGGTGGCCATATTGCCATTACAATTAGCAGCTCCTACATTATCCCAACCTAATCTGTAATCAATTGTTGCCGCTACATAACCTTTTCGTGCAAGTTGCTCAGCATAAACTTGCATATCCATTTTACTTCCAATTGAAAAATCGCCGCCATGTATCAATAAAACAAGAGGCCTTTTTGCCAAATTATCTAATTGTGACTTCACCCGAAAAATATCCATTTTTAAAGTGTCAATAACAGAAAAATACCCCATGTTGTAACCATAAACTACATTTGTATCAGATTCTATAGCAAAAGGAGAAAACAATTCATTTTCTGCAAATCGGCCAGAAATACAATAAGGAAAATTTTGAGCAAAACAAGTTGAAATGCTTAAAATTAAGAATAAAAAAAGTAGGGTAAGTTTAGATTTTTTCATGAACAGTACAAAAAAACTAAACATTTGCGATAATATTGTCAAGAATTGAAATTATTCTTTTACTATTTTTTGAGTAATTACTTTTTCGGTACGATTGTTTTTCATTTTTACGACGAAAACACCACGAGATAATGAGCTAAGGTCGAATGTTGATTTACCGTACAATTGGTTTAATGTATTTCGATAGATTAATTGTCCTTCTACATTCAAAATTTCAAAACTCCAAGAATCATTTGAGTTGTTTTCAATAGTCAATTGTTGAGTCAGACGAGTTGGATATATAGCCAATCCGTTTTGTGATACTATATCAGAAACAAGACTTGGCGAGGTATTGCCGCTTTTTAAACTGTTTGCTTTCAACAATACGTAACTGTTTAATATCATATCACTGACATCGGCTATCGCTAAACGTAAATGATAAGTTTGACTTGGTGTTACGTTTGCATGCGCTATCAAAGGAGTTGTAAAACCATCCATTGAATTCGTCGTATCTGTGTTGGTTACATACAAATTTTGGTATGCACTACATAATCCACCTGAGCCATCATTTATAGAATTGATAGAAACAGGAGTTGTTGTATTGGGAATCAAAGCTATATTAGTTGGCGTGGCAAATCCAGGACCAGATATATGAAACGTAAAAATATCATTAAATGAGCTACAATTGAATTCAGGATATTCTTCAGAACCAAATACATATTCAAATTCAACAAAATTACCAACTGGCACCAAATCAAATTCAAGAATACAAGCATCATATGTAGGCATCGTGACGATATTTGTCAATACACTATCTCCAGGCATATTGACACCTTGAGAAGCTAAATCTCCTGGAATTCCATTTAAACCGTAAGAAAAATTAGGGCTAATACCTGATGTTATTATTTCTCCTGTTCCTAATACAACGCCATTATTGATACCAAAATTTGAAATTCCAGTAAAAAGTCCGTTTGAATTGGTATCGCAAGTTAAATTTGCATTGCTGACGACTACGCCTAATGTACCCGAAGTTGCAACAAGCTGATTAGCCAATTGTACCGAAGTTTGATTTGGAGTTAAGTTTAACTGAGCGTTAGATATGTAGGTGCCAAAAAGAAAAAAGGATAATGTGTATAGTTTTTTCATAATAAAATATAATTTTACAAATATATTCTAATTTCCATATTCAAAACATGTCATTAACATAAAAGTAGACAGGAAAAAGAAAAAAAACTTTTCCACATCATTTTTTTTTATACCTTTGCGGTCCCTTAGAAGTTCTTTTCAATACAATTTTGAAGGAATTGGGAGTTTAGTCAGCTTGCTGACAAGACGTTTGAACCAAAAAAATAAATAAAATGGCTAAAGAAATCAGTGGCTACGTAAAGCTACAATGTAAAGGTGGTCAAGCTAATCCAGCTCCGCCAATCGGTCCAGCATTGGGTTCCAAAGGTGTAAACATCATGGAATTTTGCAAGCAGTTCAATGCGCGCACCCAGGACAAACCAGGTAAAGTATTACCGGTATTAATAACAGTATATGTTGACAAAAGTTTTGACTTTGTTATCAAAACTCCTCCTGCACCAGTACAGCTTATGGAATTTGCGAATGTTAAAAATGGTTCTAAAGAGCCTAATCGTAACAAAGTAGGTAAAGTAACTTGGGCTCAAGTCGAAGAAATCGCGAAAGACAAAATGCCAGATTTAAACTGCTTTACACTTGAAAGTGCAATGAGCATGGTAGCAGGCACTGCGCGTAGTATGGGCTTAACTGTAGATGGTAAAGCACCTTGGGAAAACTAATATTGATAACAATTTAAAGAAATTCAACAATGCCAAAATTAAATAAAAAGCGTAAGCTAGCGATGGCTAAATTTGATGTGAATAAATCATATCCTTTAGCAGAAGCTTCAAAAATAATCAAAGATTTAAACTGTACTAAATTTGATAGTTCAGTTGATTTACATATTCGTTTAGGAGTTGATCCACGTAAAGCTGATCAAGCAATCCGCGGAACAGTAACTTTGCCTCACGGTACAGGTAAAACTAAAAAAGTATTGGTACTTTGTACACCAGACAAAGAAGCAGAAGCTAAAGCTGCAGGTGCAGACTACGTAGGTTTGGATGAGTATGTTGCTAAAATTGATGGTGGATGGACTGATGTAGACGTTATTATCGCTACACCATCTGTGATGCCTAAAATTGGTCGCCTTGGTAAAGTATTAGGACCACGTAACTTGATGCCGAATCCTAAAACAGGTACAGTAACCAACAATGTTGGTGAAGCTGTAAATGAAGTAAAAGGTGGTAAAATCGCTTTTAAAGTAGATAAAACCGGAATCATTCACGCTTCAATAGGTCGTATTTCTTTCTCTCCTGAAAAAATACAAGAAAACTCACAAGAATTAATCAATGCAATAGTTCGTTTGAAACCATCATCTGCTAAAGGTACATATGTACAAGGCATCAGCATGGCTACATCAATGAGCCCAGGTATGCATATCGATACTAAATCTGCATTGAATTAATCACCTTTAAAACTTTTTTAAATAATGACAACTGAACAAAAAAATCAAGCCATAGAAGTATTGAAGGAAAAATTTTCTCAATACAATAACTTTTATATCACCAATACAGAATCTTTATCAGTAGCTCAAGTTAGCAAATTACGCCGACTTTGTTTTGATAAATCAGTAGAAATGAAAGTTGCAAAAAATACTTTAATCGTAAAAGCACTTCAACAACTCGATGCTGAAAAATATAGTGGTATCATGGATGCTTTCCATGGTGTAACTGCTCTAATGTTTAGCGACAGTCCTAAAGAACCTGCTTTACTGATAAGCTCTATTCGCGAAGAATTCAAAACTGAAAAACCTCTATTGAAAGCTGCCTTAATTGGTGAAGACGTATTCATGGGTAACGAAAGTTTAGCAGCGCTTAAGAGTATCAAAACGAAGAACGAATTAATCGGAGAAGTAATCGGATTATTGAAATCCCCTCTTTCTCGTGTTATTTCTGGTCTTCAAAATCGTCCAGAAGCAGCAGAAGCTGCAACGGCCGAATAATTATTGCTTCCAAGCTTCATCATAAATTTATTATCCAACAAAAACATTAAAAAAAATTATAACATGGCAGACATTAAAAACCTAGCTGAAACATTAGTAAGCTTAACAGTAAAACAAGTACAAGAATTAGCTGATGTATTGAAAGCAGATTACGGTATCGAACCAGCTGCAGTAGCAGTTGCAGCAGGTCCAGCAGCCGCAGCAGCAGTTGAAGAAAAAACAGCATTTACTGTTGTATTGAAATCAGCAGGTGCAGGTAAATTAAACGTAGTTAAAGCAGTTAAAGATCTTTGCGGTCTTGGATTGAAGGAAGCTAAAGATTTAGTTGACGGCGCACCAGCAAACATCAAAGAAAACGTTTCTAAAGCAGAAGCTGATGATATCGCAGCTAAATTGAAAGACGCAGGTGCTGACGTAGAAATTATCTAATTTTTAAATTCTATATTTTTATAAAAACCTTCAAGTTATACTTGAAGGTTTTTTTATGAATGAATATTTAAGCCGTATTATTGCTACGCTACATATAAGATTCTTAAAACATTTTTCAAATTGAAGTATTCAAATTCTAAAATTCTGAGCTACTTTTACAATATTAATTTTAAATTATGCCTTTAGATAAAAATCAAATTGCCAAACGAATTGCACAAGAATTACAAGACGGATTTTACGT
>Ga0247831_1003851_pt1 | contig 21052 bp, 16 predicted proteins | sample LaCruzMarch2015__9_FD_192406 | JGI IMG/M metagenome (GOLD analysis project Ga0247831, IMG submission 192406) | Freshwater microbial communities from meromictic Lake La Cruz, Castile-La Mancha, Spain - LaCruzMarch2015_1m | ecosystem: Environmental > Aquatic > Freshwater > Lake | place: Spain...
AACCTCCCCAACTGAATCTACCTGCGTTTCCGTTCCCTTTCAATTGTCCTGCTGGGCTAACGACGCTAAAACCAAGACTAAAGAAACTTTCACTCTTTAATCCGCCATATAGTTCACCAGTTTGGTTAGAAGCTGTTAGCAATTCTACGGTTGTTCGGCTTAAGAAACGTTTGCCGTTCATCGTGCCACCGTTAAGCAACATTTGCAAGAAAGTAGCATAATCTTTTGCCGTTGAAGAAAGTCCAGCCCCGCCTGAAAAGAAAGTTTTAGCACCCGAAATCGGATAATTTGGGTCGTAAAAAGTCACAGGATAACGCACCCAAGTTTTTGCACTATCGGGTTTATGAATATACACCAAACGATCTTTTTTAGCTTCGGGCAAATAAAAATAGGTATCCTGCATTGCAAGAGGCTCGAAAAGATGTTGTTTCAAATATTCATCAAAAGGCTGTCCCGAAATGATTTCAATAAAATAACCTAAAACGTCCAATCCTTCGCTGTATGTAAATTTCTCTCCAGGGTTATGATGTAAAGGAAGTTTTGCCAATTTCATGATATTATCGCCAATTTTCACGGGATTGGTTGTATATAAATCAACAATTCCTGCTTTTTTATACATCATCTTAAAACTTTCATCGCCATCAATTACGCCATAGCCAAGCCCAGAAGTATGGGTAAGCAAATGTCTAATTGTTATTTCGGACTTTACTGGCTCGCTCGTGTAGGTAGTATCGGCAAATTTGAACGATTTTATTACTCGTTGATTTTTAAATTCGGGAATAAACTTTGAAATTGGGTCATCAAGTGAAAACTTTCCTTCTTCATAAAGCATCATTACGGCGGTTGAAGTAATGGCTTTTGTCATTGAAGCTATTCTAAAAATATCGTCGGTTTTCATTGGCTTTTTGGTCAGAAAATCTGAATAGCCAAATGCCTTTTGATAAACAATTTGCCCGTTTTTGGTAAATAAAGCCACCATACCTGGCAATTTATTTTGTTCAACGAGTTGGTTTAGTGCATTGTCGATGCGTTTTAGCCTTTCTGAAGAAATTCCGACCGATTCAGGAGTTAAAGCCACCGAAAGTGGTTTTGAAGAAACTGATGATGTGAGTTGAGTTTGGGCTTCTGAAGAGAAAATTAGCAAACCAACAAGGACTGTGAAAATAAGTTTTTTCATTAGGTATTTGGTTGATTAAAGAAAGAGTTACAATTTACTAGTTTATTATTAAAAACCTAGTGTTATTCTCGCCTACGTAAATTATCAAGCACAACGGCGGTAGCAATTCCTACATTTAAAGACTCAGCCTCTCCAAACCTCGGAATCGTTATTTTTTTAGTAATTAATTTTTCAACCTCTGCTCCTATTCCATTCGATTCATTACCGAGCACAATGTATCCGCTGCTCGGAAAATCGAAACGATGAACGTTTTCAGAATTTAGAAAAGTTCCAATAATTTCAGTATTTTTATTTTTTATAATATTTTCAAAATATTCTGAAATTTCAAAATAATAAACTAAAATCCTTGTAAAAGAGCCCATTGAGGCCGAAACAACTTTTGGATTATAAAAATCAACGCTTGTTTCTGAGCAAATTACTTTTTTGATACCATACCAGTCGGCAATTCTCAAAATAGTACCAAGGTTTCCTGGGTCACGAATATCATCTAAAACCAAGGCAAATTCGTCAGCATCGGCAATTAGTGGTATATTTTCACGCATTTTTACTACTGCCAATGCCGAATCGTTGCTTTGGAGTGTACCGAGTTTTTCGAGTTCTGTTTGTGAAATCTGCTCAACAGATATTTTTATAAGACTTTTTTCGTTTTCTAAAAAGAATTTTGGTGTACACAACAACAACTCAGTTTCTAAATCAGATTTTAATAATTCTTGGACGCTTTTTGCACCTTCAACCAAAAATCGTTGATGTTCTTGACGATATTTTTTTATTTGTAAGGATTGGACGTACTTTTGCTGTTGTTTTGAAAACATCTATTCAAAGATTTAGAATTTAAAATTAAAATTTTTAGATAGAAAACCTGATAATCAATCAATTATGATTCGAAAGATAGTATCATGTTTCAGACTGATAATTAATAAAAACCTTTTTTATAAAATTACTTTTGCTTGCTTGTTGATTTCTATCATCAGTTCGTGTACTCGTACAGTTCAATTAGAAAAAGACGAATACCGACTAAATAATTTTGAATTCAAAGGTAATAAAGAAATCTCAACCGAAGAACTCGAATTACTCATACCACCCACACAAAAGCCTAATAGACGCATATTATACCTCCCTTTAACGCCTTATGTTGCATTTTACAATCTTGGTAAGTCAATGTATAATCAGCCCAAAATAGCACAGAGGCTCGAAAAATGGCAAACAAAACTCAATAACCTGCCAAATCAGATTAATTATGATGCTAAAATTGAGCGAAAAAGAAAAAAATATCTGAGTAAAGTAAGTGTTTATAAAGACCGCCTCGATACGCAAGAAAACTGGTGGATGAAAAATATTGGAGAAGCACCCGCAATAATTACTGAAAGTGCTATCAAACGCACAAACAATACTATTAATGAATATTTACACAGAAAAGGTTTCTTTGATAGTAAAGTAAAATACCAAATCGACTCGGTAAACATGAATAAAGGTATTAAAATCACATATTTGGTGGATGAAAAAAGACCATATTTGCTCGATACAATTAGCATTATTGTTGAAGATAAAAAAGTCGATTCGCTCCTGAAAATTTATACTCAAAAAAGTTTTTTACAGCGAAACGACAACGTAGATTTTAATAATATTGATACCGAAAAATTACGAATCGAAGGCTTATTGAAAGAAAACGGTTACTTTAATTTTGTTTCAAAAAACTATATAAATGTTCAAATCGACACTACTGACTATATCAAACGTAGTTTTAAAGTAAATTTGACAGTAAATATCCGTAATCCAGCTCAAAAAAATCATCACGACCAATTTACTCTTGAATCAATCAACTTTATTTCGGCTGATGCCTCGACTGATAATCTCGAAAAAATTGATACGACAAATGTAGAACTTAACAGTATTCGATATACTTTTATTGGCAAGAAATTTCCAGCTAAAATTCTTGATAAGAAAATTTTGATTCGACCAAATCAGTTTTTCAAAGCTTCGCTTGTCAACGAAACTAACCGCCAACTTTATGGCCTTGACCAATTTGCTTTCGCCAATGTAAAATTCACGCAATTACCTGATAATAGACTAAGAGCAGATATTATTGCTCCAACAAATCCGAAATATACAACGGCTTATAACTTCGACCTAAACAATATCAATAACATTTTGGGTGGTGGAGCAAGTGTTTCCTTGCGTGCTAGAAACTTAATGAGTATTTTAGAAACGACCGAGCTTGGTATTCGAGCCAATCTGGAGGGGCAGCCAGGTTTAGATTCAACGACCCAAAGAAGCAGAGAGTTGGGAGCTAATTTGGCCTTAAATATTCCTAAAATTATATTTTTGAATAGATTTTCTAATCTTTTGAGTCTGAAAAGCCCAAGAACCCAGTTGGCGATCAGTTTTAATAATTCCAAACAAAGACTTTTTGAACGACAAGTGTTTCGTCTAACTGGTAATTATTCATGGCAACGCTCAAAATATGAAACAGTTTTGATTTCTCCATTCGATATTAACTTGATAAATACCCCTTACAAAAGCGAAAGTTTTGAACAAGTTTTGTTGGATAACCCAAATCTGAAAGTACTTTATGACCCTCAGATTGTATCGAGTATCAACGCTACTTATGTGTTTAATAATCAAGAACAAGGCAAGAACATACGAGCCAAATACCTACGTTTTTTTGTTGAGTCAGGTGGCACAACTCTAAACTTTTTTCCTAACAAAGATAAAATAAAATTTATCGATCAAATTTTCCCATTGGATACTGCAAAAAGAGCGTATTTTAGATTTATAAAACTTAATTTAGATTTCAGAAAATACATCCCTATCAATAAGCGTGATTCGTGGGCATATCGATTAAATCTAGGTGTAGCAAATCCATACGGACAAAATCAAGCAATGCCGTTTGAGAAAAACTTCTTTATTGGTGGCCCTAACAGTATTCGGGCATGGCGACCACGAACCCTCGGCCCTGGTTCAGCTTTAGGTACGACAATCAATAACCGTTTCTCGCAACAACCTGGTGATATTCTATTAGAAACAAGCATTGAATACCGTAAATATATGTTTAGATTCATAGGTAACTGGAATGCTGGTTTTTTTATTGATGCGGGAAATGTCTGGAAATGGTATCAAATTGATTCAAAATTAAATCAAGCAAATTTTGATTGGACACGATTTTATAAAGAAATTGCGGTTGGAACCGGTGCGGGAATCCGCCTTGATTTAGATTATTTTGTAGCTCGTTTCGACTGGGGAGTGAAAGTTTTTGACCCTGCAAAAGCAACAGGCGAGAGATTTGTACTTGATAATATTAAACTGGGTAGAAATAATGAATACTTTCCTGTGTTTCATTTTGCTATTGGGTATCCATTTTAAGATTTATAAAAACCTAAAAATCTTTACAAAAATGAAAAACATTTTATTTTCAATCTTTGTTTTAAATGGCTTTATGGCCAATGCTTCATCCATAACCGACAGTATAAAAGTTTTGGACTTTAAACCTTATAAAATCGAATATCCGAGTTCGTGGCGATTAAAGTCGGGTTGTGCGATAAATGAATGTTCTATTCTATCACCTGCCGATACACTTTCTTGGCCAGATGGCTATACCGAAAGTATCAATCTTACTTTCAATCCAGTTCCTTCAGCAAGCTACACAGTTGACCAATATGCTAAATTTTCAATAGCCTATTTACCCAAAGTTGTCAAAAACTTCAAAGTCGTTGAAAAAAAGAAGCTAAAATCGAATGTAATCAGAGTTACTTATTCTGGTGAAAAAGATACGCACAAACAAACATGGCGACAGTATTATTATGTAAAATCGAGTAGGGTTTATATTGTCACATTTTCGACCGAAACCTCAAAATATGCTGCTTATCAACCTTTTATTGAGCCATTTTTGAATAGTTTTACTTTGAAATAAAATGCTAAAGAATCAAAAATTTCAGAGCTAACACTCCGAGTAAACCTGTAACTGAAACTAGTGTTTCCATGACCGACCATGTTTTGAGTGTATCAATCATTGAAAGTTGAAAGTATTCTCGAAAAAGCCAGAAACCAGCATCATTTACATGCGAAAACATCATACTACCTGCTCCAATGCTCAAAACCATCAGATGAGGTTCGGTTTGCGTTGGAGCGAGCAATGGAAGCATAAAACCAGCAGTCGTGATACCTGATACAGTCGAAGAACCAACAGCAACTCTAATAATAGCGGCCATTCCCCAACCCAAAATCAGTGGATGAAGCGACGAATTTGCCATCAAATCAGCAATTGACTGGCTTACTCCGCCATCGGTCAAAACTTGTTTTAAAGCACCTGCTCCGCCAAAAATCAAAAAAAGCATTGCCACATCTTTTATTGAATCGCCCAAAAGATTAGTTATTTCAGGCATTGATTTGTTTTGCTTAATTCCAAGCAAATAAATTGCGACTAAAACCGAAATAAACATACTCACAACTGGGTCACCAATAAAGTTGAGACTTTCCCGAAAAAACGAATTTTCAGGAAGATAAGAGGCAACGACTGTTGAAAAACTGATGAGAATAATTGGCAATAAAACCGAAAATAAACTATTGAAAGTTGAAGGCATTTCTTCGTTAGTGAGGTCTGGAGCAATAAATGCTTTATTTGGTAATATTGCATATTTTCTCAAAGTTGAACCAAATAAAGCTCCTGAAACTAAAATTGCAGGAATTGCAACGATGATTCCGTAAAAAAGTGTAAGTCCCATATCGGCATTAAATTGCTTCACAATTGCCAATGGTGCAGGATGTGGAGGCAAATAACCCTGTGTAACAGAAAGTGAAGCCAACATCGGTAAACCAATATAAACAGCAGGCAATTTGAAACGATACGCTACAGTTATTACTAAGGGAGCAAGCAACATAAATCCAACCGAATAAAACAAAGGCAAACCGACAATGAACCCTGTAATCATAAACGCCCAACGTACGTGACTCGTGCCAATGAGTTCCATCATTTTGGTTGAAATTCGTTGAGCAGCACCACTTTGAGCAACTAATTTGCCGAGCATTGCTCCAAGTGCAATAATCGCCACAATCGACCCAAGCGTGCTACCCGTACCTTGCTGAATTGATTTTAGAATTACTTCAGGCTTCATATTAAGTGCCAAGCCAGTTCCTAACGAAACTATCAAAAAAGCCAAAAAAGTATGAATTTTAAAATATGAAATGAGCAAAATCAGCACAATAAGACCGATAATAGTGATAATAAGAGCCATTTATTTTAGATTTGGGTTGAAACATTTTGCAAAATATACATTTTTGATGAAATAAATTTAATTCTTTAAAATATCAATAATGGGTTTAAATATCTTGACTAATAGCCGTTTATAGATAATATTGATAGCTGAAAACACAATTATCCCCATTGGTTAAGTTTTCAATCAAAAATTTAAGTAATTTTAAACTGACAATCTGTCAGTATTAATGTAAATTTGTATTTCAATTTTCAAAATTGAGCATTTATAATTGATTTTTCAACAAATTATATGGCATTAGTTACCAATTCGTTAAATATTCTCAACGAAGAAGATAAAGCGGCTTTAGATTTACCTCGCATTAGTGAAGACGAGCCATTGATAAACAAAAGCAAGGCTACTCGAAAACTTTACATTGAAAGTTATGGTTGCCAAATGAACTTTGCCGATAGCGAGATAGTGGCTTCAATTTTACGAGAAAATAATTTTACTACCACTTCAAAAATCGAAGAAGCCGAACTTATCTTACTCAATACTTGTGCAATTCGAGAAAATGCCGAGCAGAAGGTCAGAAATCGTCTGCAACACCTTGTACCGTTCAAAAACAAGCGTAAAAATGTTAAAATAGGCATATTAGGCTGTATGGCCGAGCGTTTAAAAACTAAATTATTAGAAGAAGAAAAAATAGTTGACATGGTAGTAGGTCCTGACTCCTACCGCGATTTACCAAATCTGATTAGTGAAGTTGAAGATGGTCATAAAGCAGTAAATGTTTTCCTTTCGAGAGAAGAAACTTACGCCGATATAACGCCAATTCGACTAAATTCAAATGGTGTTACAGCCATGATTAGTATTATGCGTGGCTGCGACAATATGTGCAGTTTCTGCGTTGTGCCTTATACTCGTGGACGTGAGCGAAGCCGTGACTCACATTCAATTGTAAAAGAGGCAACTGATTTATTTAATCAAGGCTTCAAGGAAGTAACTCTTTTGGGGCAAAATGTTGATAGTTATAAATGGAAAACGGATAATGATTCAATTGTAACCTTCGCCAATTTGCTTGAGATGGTCGCACAAGTTAGTCCAGATTTACGAGTACGATTCTCGACTTCCCATCCAAAAGACATTACTGATGATGTACTTTACACCATCAAAAAATACGATAATGTTTGTAATTACATTCATTTACCAGCTCAAAGTGGCAGTAGTCGTATTTTGGAATTAATGAATCGTACTTATGACCGTGAATGGTACATTGGCAGAATCGACCGAATTCGTGAGGTTTTGGGCAAGGAATGTGGTATTTCACAAGATATGATTGCAGGCTTCTGTACCGAAACCGAAGAAGACCACCAAGAAACCCTTTCCCTACTTGATTATGTAAAATATGATTATGGATATATGTTTTCATATTCCGAAAGGCCAAATACACCAGCCGCTAAAAAATTTACAGACAATGTTCCGGAAGAAATAAAAAGTCGTCGATTGGCTGAAATAATTGCTCGCCAACGTGAACATTCACTCGAAAGAAACCAACTTTGTGTTGGAAAAACCTATAAAGTTTTAGTCGAAGGATTTTCTAAACGATCAAACGAACAACTTTCTGGCAAAAATGACCAAAATAAAATCGTAGTTTTTCCAAAAGAGAATTTTAAACTCGGTGACTATGTAAATGTTTTGATTACCGAATGCTCATCAGGAACTTTGATTGGACATGCAGTATAAATATATGTAGAATTTGGAAGTAATAAGTTTTACATTTAATAAACAAGCGAAACGCAACCAAACTGTACGCTGGCCGAAGCCAAAAGCTAAATCGAAATGAGTAACAATATAGAATTACAATCAGTCAAAAATCGCTTCGGCATTATTGGAAATGCTCCTGCTTTGAACCATGCTCTCAGCGTGGCAATTCAGGTAGCTCCAACCGACTTGACTGTGCTAATAAATGGAGAAAGTGGTAGCGGAAAAGAATCTTTTTCAAAGGTAATTCATGCACTTAGCTCTCGCAAACATGGACCTTTTATAGCCATCAACTGCGGAGCAATTCCCGAAGGCACGATTGATTCAGAACTTTTCGGACACGTAAAAGGCTCATTTACAGGAGCAATCGACGACCGAAAAGGCTATTTTGAAACAACTAGTACAGGAACAATATTCTTGGATGAAATTGCCGAAATGCCTATTGGTACGCAAGCTCGTTTGCTTCGTGTACTTGAAAACGGTGAATTTATTCCCGTTGGCTCATCGAAAGTAAAAAAAACCGATGTGCGAGTAGTGGCTGCCACCAACGTGAATTTATTGGAAGCCATTGAGCGTGGGCGTTTCCGTGAAGACTTATATTATCGACTAAATACTGTGCCGCTTCATGTGCCAGCTCTGCGTGAACGAGGCTACGATATTGAGTTGCTTTTTAGGAGATTTTCTACTGATTTTGCAGAAAAAAACCACATTCGTCCAATAGAATTAACCGAAAGTGCTTCCCAAATGTTGATGAACTTTCGTTTTCCAGGAAATATCCGTCAACTAAAAAACATTGCAGAGCAAATCACGATTCTTGAATTTGAACGCCTTGTTTCTGCCGATATTTTAACTAAATATCTTCCTCGTGAACAAACAAGCCGACTTCCGACTTTATTAAAAGGCTTAAATGGTGGCAATGACAGCAATTATTCTGAGCGAGATTTATTATACAAAGTATTATTTGATATGCGAAAAGATATGACCGATTTAAAAAAATTGGTACTTTCGCTAATGCAAGGAGGCCAAGCTGGAGGTGTTTCAATCAATGCTGATATTATGCAGCAACACCAGGGCTTATTTGAGGACATTCACAAAGAAGATAGCGTAGCTTTGATGCCTCCGACGGTATATAACCCTCCACAACAAACGAACTATCCGAGTTATCAACCAGTTGATAATCAGAACATTATCAAAATTGACAGTATTCAAGGCGATAGAATAGATGTGGAAGACATTTCGCACGAAACCGAAGAAAATTCGTATTCGCTCGAAAAACAAGAAAAAGAAATGATTGTTAGGGCTTTGAAGAAAAACAACTTCAAACGAAAATACGCAGCTTTAGACTTGGGAATATCAGAACGTACTCTTTACCGAAAAATCAAACAATATGATATTGAAGACGAATAAAAGAACAATTATCAATTACCAATTTTCAATTGCAACGTCACTCTATCTATTATTTAATAAATTTACTAAATTCGTAAATATACGTAGATTTCTTATCTTTGTATTGATAATTATTAATTGTTCATTAATAATTGGTTGTAAAGTTTACTCATTTACGGGTACAACTCTCAAAGATGATTTGAAGACGATTACAATTCAGAATGTCACAATGGGAACTGCTGGTGGCCCAGCTAATTTAACTTTGACTTTTACTGAAAAACTAAAAGAATATTATCAGCGAAACACAAGCCTAAAGTTAAAGCCCAACGATGCTGATTTACTGCTCGAAAGTACAATAGTAGGTTATGAATTAACACCTGTTTCAGCTACATCAAGCGACAAAGCAGCTCTTAACCGACTGACCATCAGAATAGAAGTAAGATTTGTGAATGCTAAATATGAAGAAGAAAGTTTTGAAAAAGAGTTTTCTTTTTACCAAGATTTCCCACAAGAACAAAACCTTTCGCAAGTAGAAAGCAGTTTAGTTCCTAAAATAATAGACCAATTAGTGCTGAATATATTTACTGATACCGCCGCACAGTGGTAATACATCAATTTAGAATGATAAATTAAGAATTGAAGATTTGGCATTTTGACCGCTAATGTAATTCTACATTCTTAATTCTTAATTTCACAAAACATGCTGGATAAAAACAACTTTATAGATTACATGAGTAACCCTCAGGCATTATCGCTTAATGATATTATGACGATGGAAAATGCGACTAAGAAATTTCCGTATTTTCAGCTGGGTTATACGCTAATTGCAAAAGGTATTTATGCAAAAGCACCCGAAATTGCCAAAGATGCAGTTCGGAAAGCCGCCATTTATGCCCTTAGCAGAAACGCCTTGAGAAAAGTAATAGAAAACGATATGGATTGGAATTCAATTCCAGCTCTAAGAGTTACGGAAAATCAACTCGAAAATAAGTTTTCGCAAGGAACTATTGATAAAGAATTAAACCGTGAGAAATTAGAAGAAGAATTAATAGAATCAATTGCAAAACCAGCACTAAGAAACATTCAAGACGAACAATTGGCAATTATTGAGCAATTTATCAAGAAAGAACCACGTATTCAACCTACAAGACAAGGTGACCTCATCGTTGAAGTAGAAGATTTAAGCGAACGTAGCACAACTCTAAATGGCCCGTTAGTTACCGAAAGTTATGCCAAAATATTATCTCGCCAAGGACGTTTCGAACAAGCAATAGAAGTTTATAAGAAACTTTTAGTAAAAAATCCCGAAAAAAGTGCTTACTTTGCGGAAAAAATAGCAGACTTAGAAAAGAAAATGATGTAGTTATTAGAGGTACTTTTTTAATAATTTATTCATTTAAAGTAATTAAGGCATATTTTTTTCATTTCTTAAAAAAAGAAAATTTTAAAGTATTTTTCATAAGTTAATAATTCATTTTAAAAATGTACACTACAGTCTTAGTTTTAATGGTAATTGTCGCCATATTGTTAGTATTAGTGATTATGATCCAAAACCCAAAAGGCGGTGGTCTTTCGAGCGAATTTGGTGGTGCTGGCTCACAAATGTTCGGTGTTCAACGTACAGGTGATATTCTTGAACAACTCACTTGGGGCTTTTTTGCATTCATTATAGTAGGTGCTTTAACAGCAGGTGTTTTTAATAGCAAAACAGGTGCAGCCGCAAATGATGACAATGGCTTGAACGTTGAAAAAGCAACTGCTCGTCCAAATGCTCCAACAGCAATTCCTGCGGCAGGTACGCCTGCTACGGATAGGACTTCTGCACCTGCTACACAACCTAAGAAATAATTTTCTTAAGATAACTAAAAAGAGGATGTCTTAAAATAAAAATTAAGCGAATAATATTTCGAAAAATTTTTTTAGAGATCCTTTTTTTGTCAAATACAGTAAAAGCGAGCCAACAGATTGTTAGCTCGCTTTTATTGTATTTATGATAAGCTAATTTAGTTTTGTGCTGCAGCAGGTTTTTTATTAGCGACAGTATTCTTATTAAAAAACTTTTTCTTCCCTACTGGCTTTCGGTAAGGTTTACGTGCTTGAGTCGATTTATATTCAGGAGCGATTCCCAAACCTAAACTTTCGGTAATATTTTGTTTTTCAACTTCTCTTTCGAGTAACTTTTCAATATTTGCAATGCGATATTGGTCTTTTTCATTGATAAAAGTAAAAGCTGTACCCGTAGTCTCAGCACGTGCAGTTCGTCCGATTCGGTGAATATAATCTTCGGCATCGCGTGGCACATCAATGTTAATTACCAAATTAAGGTTATTTATATCAATGCCTCTCGAAAGCACGTCGGTGGCCACCAAAATCTTGAATTGCTTATTCTTAAAACCTCTCAATGACTCTTCTCGGTCTTCTTGCGTATTATCAGATGAAATCCCTTTTGCTTCAAACTTATTTCGATTCAGCATCCGAACAACTTTTTCAATCATTGATTTTTGCGATGTGAAAATTATGACTGATTCGGCTACCGTATTTTTCATCAAATGAATCAATAATGGGAGTTTTTGTTCATCAGAAGCTAAATAAAATTGTTGGTCAATTCCTACTGCTGGTTTTGATACAGCCAGTCTGATTTCTTCTGGATTTATAAGGATTTTATTGGCAAAATCTCTGATTTTCTTAGGCATTGTGGCCGAAAACATCAAATTTTGGCGATTTTGGGGCAAATATTTTAATACAAAAAGTATATCATCCGAAAATCCCATATCCATCATTTTATCGGCTTCATCTAAAATTAGACATTTTAAATTATCAAATTTTACCTCGCCAGAATTCATGTGTGCCATCAAGCGGCCTGGGGTGGCTATGATAATATCAGCCCCTTTTACTAGAGCTTTGCGTTGTTGGTCCCAATCTTCTCCTTTTCCTCCACCATAAATGGCAAGGCTTGTCGCTTGTATAAAATAACTAAATCCCTCTATTTGCTCATCAATTTGCTTGGCGAGTTCACGGGTGGGAACTAAAATGAGTGCTGAAGTATGGTTGCTCGGCTCTTGACTAATTTTATCTAAAATAGGAATCAAATAAGCAGCGGTTTTGCCTGTGCCAGTTTGAGCCGAAGCTATTAAATCCTTGCCTGCAAGAATAATTGGAATTGCCTTCTCTTGTATTGGAGTGACTTGTAAATAATTCATGGCGTCCACTCCCGTCAGTACGTCATCATGAAGGTTAAGTTCGTTAAATTGCAATTTTTTAATAATTAAATAGGACTTATGAAAGCTTTATTACTTACAAATATAGCATTAAGTAGCTTATTAGCAATAAATAAGCCTTGATTGTTTAGTTTCTTAGAAATTTTGAATTTTACTCTAAGCTCTTTAATGTATAACCTTTTTGTTGTAAAAGTTTCAATATGCCTTTTTCTCCTCCCAAATGTCCCGCTCCTACTGCAAAAAATGTTGATTTTTGGTTTATATTCTGTTCCATTACAGGAATCCAGTTTTGGTTTCTTTTGTCCAGCATTTCATCTTTCATTCCTACCATTTGCTCTGAAATCATTTTCGTTAAAGCCTCAATATCTTGTTTTTTATACAAATCTATCATTTGATCATAAATTGCATTGCCATTTTCAGTTTCTTTCACCGCATCCATCAACCATCCAACTTGTTGCTCAGTCGTGGCTTTATCCATAACCGCAACTTGGTCTTCAATGGTTTCAAGACCTAAAACTTCTTTTTTCTCGGTTTTTGCTTTTTTCACAAAATACTCTTCATAAGATTTTGGCATCGGGCATTTAGCTGATTTCATCAACGCGAAACTCATATAAACCATTGGTTTTGCTGGACCAAACATTGCTACATCCATTCCAGAAGTTTTCTTAAAATACTCGCTAAAAACCTTATAATCAGACTTATTCATAATATCTTTCAACTTTTTTCCATCGGCTGACATCATCAATTTTTGAGTTTTTGTCATCATCAGCGGGTCGTCCATGTCAATTTCTAAAAAAACCTGTTGGGCAATTTTAAATTTTTCTTCTGTGCCTTTCGGAACAAAAAAATTATCGGGACAAATCAAATGAATCGTTCCGAAAATATAAGAAGGTAGCGAAATTCCAGTACCTGAGATTTCCCAAAGTAAACCTTTTTGTGCTTGCTGTGCGAAAGTTTGCGATAGTTGAAAAAATAGTACGATTAAAACGAAAAGTTTGTTTTTCATAGAAAAAATGGAGTAAATAAAACATTTTAAAGATAACAAAAAAGCTCGATGAAGATTCACCGAGCCTTGCACTTTTATTTGATGTTTATGTTTTGCTATTTAGAAAAATGCTTGGTTTTCTTTTCAAGCTCAATCACCATCGGCACAAGTACATGGTCTTCAATAATGGCGTGCTTACGAAGTTCAAGCTCAAATAACTCAACTTGATTCAAGAAAACTTTGAACGGTAATGGAGTAGTTTTGTTGACAGAATATTGTTTAATTATTTCACTCACTTCTTTCAATTCGTCTTCAATTGGCGAATGGCTTGATATAAATTTTTCTATCGAAAATTCAAGGTCAATTTCAAGACTTTCGGCACAGACTGATTTTACTTTTGAGGCAACAATCATTCGTCGAATATACGGAAACAATTGTTTTTCTTCCATAAGAATATGGTCAATAAGCTTGTTTTTATAAATGTTGAAGAAAATCGCCATACTAGCTAAAAGTTGGTGGCTTTTACTGTATTTACTAAAAATGTGCAATAAAGACTGTTCTATTTCTGGTAATTTCTTGTTCAAATAATAATGATGAGTAGTTTGGAGATAATCCAGAATTTCTTCTATCGAAAACCTCTGCATTTTCTCGAAAGGAAAATCTGCATCATCATTATATAAATCCAAAATCAATTCAATCAATTCGGGGTTCATTTCGATGTGCTTGATTGCCTTTGTTTTGGGAGTTATGTCTAATCGTTCCGTAATCATTTGGAGCAATTTTGAACTATTAATGAGGTCATGCATTGTTGCCATATATTTATCTTTCTTGGGATCTGAATAGGCAAAGCTATCAAAGTCAGTTTTAAAAAAATATGACAATTGTCATGAAAACAAAAAAGCATACCCAGATTCGCTCTCGGTATGCTTTTGTAAGGCTATAAAGCTAAGAATTAGTTTGCTTTAAACTCACCAGAGGCACGGAGTTCAACTTCTTCAGCTACAACTGCTCCTGGCATTGCACCAACACCAAAATCAGTACGTTTAACAGCACCAGTAACTTTGAAACCTACTAATTTCTTGCCATCACGTGCGGCACCTGTACCAACTAATGTAAGGTCTAAAGTAACTGGTTTAGATACACCTTTTATGGTTAAGGTACCTGCCAATTTATACTTTTTTGGACCAGCAGCTGTGATTCCTGTGCTTTTGAAAGTCAATGTTGGAAACTTTGCGGTATCAAACATATCATCTCTTTGAAGGTGAGCATCACGCATTTCTTGGTTTGTAGTCACTTGTTTCAAATCAGCTGTTAACTCAAAAACTGCATCTGAGAAATCTTCTTTTGAAGAGGTAACTGTTGCATCAAAGTTTTTGAAAACTCCGTCGACTTCTGACATCAATAAGTGAGTAACTGTGAAAGTCATTTTAGCGTGAGCTTTATCAAGTGACCATTTTTGTGCAAAAGATGCTGCAGATGCTAATAACGCAAAAGCAAATATTGTGATTTTTTTCATTTTACTGTGTTTTTTGATTAATACCTATTAATAATTATACTAAATTTCTATGACAAATGTAATGACATATAATGTTTTGTCAAACTATTTTAACATTTTTAACAATCTAAAATCGAAATTTGCTTTGCGTATTTAGGCAATTGTATCTTTAAACAATCGAAGTGTTCGCTCCCAAGCCAATTTAGCTACTTCGGCATTGTATCGGGTTGGAGAAGAATCGTTGTTGAAAGCATGATTTGCTCCTTCATAAACATAAATTTCGTGCTTTATGGTTGCAGCTTTTAGGGCTGTTTCGTAGGCTGAAATTCCAGCATTTACACGCTCATCAAGTCCACCATAATGTAGCATCAAAGATGCTTTGATTTTTGGCACATCGACTGCATCTGCCTGCCGGCCATAATAGGCAACTGCAGCGTTAAGTTGTGGAGAAATTACAGCCAATTGATTAGCCAATCCACCACCCCAACAAAAACCAACACAGGCAGTTTTACCATTCGATTCTTTTAACGAACGTAAGTAATCAAAACCTTTTACGAAATTGTTTATATTTTTCACAGTATCAAGCTTGCCAAATAAGCCACGAGCTTCATCTTCATTGCCGGGAGTACCACCTAAAGGCGAAAGTGCATCAACTCCCAAAGCGATATAACCTGCTTTGGCTACTCGACGAGTTATATCTTTGATGTGTGGATTTAAACCACGGTTTTCGTGAATTACCAAAACAGCACCTATTTTACCTGAAATTTTCTTTGGTTTCGCCAAATAGGCTTTCATTGTTGAACCATCACCTTCATAGCTAATATCTTCGCTTGTAATATCATCGTCATCTTCGGCAATTGTCATTGCGTTAGCGTAATTTACTTCTAATAAAGGCAAAATAGCTATCGCTGCGGCAGTTCCACCGGCAAGTTTTGCCAAGCGTGTCATAAAATCATTTCTTGTGAGTGGCTTGTGGGTAAACTCATCGAAGAGGTTGATAATTTCTTGATTCATAAGTTTTGATAGAGTTTATAATTTGATAAAAATACTAATTATTGAGAGAAATATATTGATATATAAACAGAATTTTAATAAACTTTTTATTTTGTGCGAAATAAAATCTATTAACCTTGACTGCTGGCAAAACTAAAAAAGAAGGGGCTTGTCAGATATCACAAGCCTTCTAATTTTTCAACCTAATCAAAATAAAATCTTTATATTTTCTGAATCAATAATAATGGTTTAGAAAAAAAAAATCTAAACCCATTATTATTTACTTCACCAATTACGATTAATTATTATTATCACCACCCGATTTTACATCATCGTTTTTCAATTTAGATTTCTTGGTTTCGGTAAATTTCATTTTACCAATTTTATAACTAAAAGTCAATTTGATATTTTGGTTATAAATATTGTTGACACTAACTTGGTTAAACATTGGAGTTGTAAGGGTGCTTCTCATTTTCATGCCAAAAAAGTTTTCTGTTGCTAAACCAAGGCTACCTTTTTTGTTAGCAAATTCTTTTCTTGCACCAATTGAGTACATACCCATTCCGCCTTGCATACCTTGCAATTGCACACGATTTCCTCTAAAACCTCCGAAGGCTTGAACTGCCCAACCTTTGTTTAGTGAAACTGACGACTGTAAACGTCCTCCAACTACGATACCCGAATTGCTAATTGTTGATGAAAGTCCATTCAAACCAGTTTGCTGACCTTCCAGGTAATTATAATACAAGTCAAGACCACCATTCAATGTCCATTTTGGTGTGATAAAGAAGTTTCCAAAAATGTTTGTGCCGAGAGTTTGTTCCTTACCAATGTTTTGATAAGTTGTTATAATTGCACCCAAAACTGTGTCAGATGGCATAGAAATACGCGTGATTGAGTTGTTTGTTTGGCGACCAAAAACTGATACATTCAAATAAGTTTTCTTGATATTGGTACTCAAACTAAATTCAAGATTATTAGAAATCTCTGGTTTCAAACTTGGATTACCAATCGATATACTCTGCGGATTTGAAGCATTGTAGTTCGGGTTTAATTGTTGTAAACCAGGGCGTTGAATACGGTTGTTGTAAGCAAATTTCAAAGTCGATGCTTTACCTACACTTTTCGAGATATTTACACTTGGTACAAGGTTTCCATAAGCTGGAATTAGGATACCACTTTTTTGGTCATTAGCCGTAATTTTTGTGTATTCATAACGTGTACCAACTTTGAATGTATATTTATTTTTTGTAGAAAAAGTATAAGAAACATAGCCTGCTGAAATATTTTGGCTATAGTTTAGTAAACCTGCTGGGTTACGAGCATCAGATGAGAACGAACCTGTTGGATTAGCAAATAAATACTCATAATCACTATTTACTTGACGAATGACGGTTTTCGCTCCGATTTCAAACATCTGATTTGATTTCATAGGTGTCTGATAATCAGTCTGTAATGTAATTTCGTTATTAAAATTAGTATTAAGGTTTTTCTGACGACTTACCAATTCTTTGGAGCTACTTAATAAATCGGTAAAGAAATTATTAGTCAATTTGTTTTGACTGAACTGTCCAGAAATTGAAAACTCTTGTGAGGGCTTGAAAATACGGATATAATCAAGATTAATGTCAACTGAGTTTGATAAATCTTTGCTTGTTACATCACGGAACGAAGTAGAATTTAATATACTATTTTTGTATTGGTTAATTATAAAATCCTGTGAGCGGCTGAAATTACGAGTTCCGAAAGCTACTGAAGCAGTAAGCGACTGATTTTTAGCTAAATCATAATCAAATCCTAAATTATATCTTCCAAATAATCCATTATCAAAAGCATTAGCCTTTTGATTTGTCAGCGTAGATATGCCATTTTGTAAGGTTGTTTGGTCTAAAGATGTAGCCGCTTTATTATAAAATACACGACCATAACCACCAAGCGTTACACCTAATTTTCCTTGACGATAGTTTCCGTTTAAGCTCAGATTAGAGCCACGAATACCAACACCCGAGTCAAGATTTAACGTTAATCCTTGTAGAGTAGATTTTTTCAAGATAATATTAATGATACCGCCCGAACCTTCAGCATCGTATTTGGCTGATGGTGAAGTGATTACCTCAACAGTTTTAATCAAATCGGCAGGAATCATTTTCAAGGCATCGGCAATGCTACTTGCAACGATTGTAGAAGGCTTATTGTTAATCAAAACTTTAAGATTTGAAGTTCCTCGAAGCGAAACATTGCCATCTAAGTCAACCGAAAGCATCGGCACTTTACGTAAAATATCGGCGGCATCTCCACCTTTTGAAGTTAGGTCTTTTTCGGCGTTATAAACCAGTCTATCAACTTTCTCTTCAATCATTGATTTCTCAGCTGTAACGGTTACTTCATCCAATTGTTTTACGCTTTGAGCAAGTTTGATTACACCCAAATCATTGTCTTTACCTTTTTCAACTTTTACTTCAATGGTTTTATCTTTGAAACCTATGAAAGTGATTACTAGATTGTATTCACCTGCCGCCACACGGCTCATTGAGAACTTACCTTTTTCGTCGGCTACTGTTCCGTCAACGACTTTCTTGGTATCTTTTGTATAAAGTGCAACGTTAGCAAACTCAACGGCTGCTGAAACGTTTTCGTCAATGACAAAACCAAAAACTTTTGAATTTCCTTTTGGAGCGTTTCCTTCTAAATTTAATGAAGGTGCTTGTTGCGTATTTTGTGGGCGACCATTGCTATCACCTCTTTGTCCACCACCCATTCCAGGACCAAACTGTGCCGTTGCCATTATAGTGGCCATTATTAAAAGTGTGAGTATTGATGCTAATTTTTTCATTGTAATGCTATTTAAAATTTTAGATTTCTATATTTGAGAATCGCAAAACTTTTGTGTCTCGCTGAATTCTACAGCAAATCAAAGACTAAATCCCTAATCTATTTTTATTATTAGATAAGTGAGACGTTCAACTCGACAACTCGGCTGAAAACTCGACAAAGCCGAAGTGCAGAATAAATAGGTCGAAATGTCGATATATTAGGTTGAAATGTAGAAAATAAGTACAAAAAGTACATAATTTAGTTCGTAGTAGTTGCATTTAATACTCTTTTTGAGCAAACTTTGATACTATTTATAAAGCCGATATACATTTGGCAATCGTTTAATTAGAAAAAAATGCAGCATTTCATTAAAAAAATTATGGGGCCGACCTTCGGGCTACCTACCAACAGAATTTTATTATTACACCTATCATTTTGGTCGTTATATTTCTCATTTTTTTTCTATCAGATTACTTTCAGCCGCCACGGAGAAGAGCCAAATTATGAGCGAGCATTCTATGATGCAGCAACTCAAATAATTTTTATGGCTTTAATCAGCTATATCAATTATTTTATCTGTCTGCCTCGGTTTTTAAAACACAAAAACTTCGGTCAATATTTAATTGAATTTTTGATTCCTTTCTCAATTATCATCACATGCCATATTTTTTTAAAGAGATATATCTATATTGATATCAAAGAAGCCAAGGGTTTTCTATATTCTACTAAGTTTGTAATTCAGCACGTAATTGCTGCGATTTTCATTGCTATTTTTATTGGTATGTTGCGTTTTGCAAAAGATTGGTTTGAGTTAGAGGCAAAGAAAAGTGAAATAGAAAACGAAAAACTAACGGCCGAATTGCGTTTTTTGAAAGCACAGATAAATCCACACTTTTTGTTTAATACGCTCAATAATCTTTATTATTTGGCCATGATAAACTCACCAAATACGACAGAAGTTATTGAAAAACTCTCGCAAATGATGCGTTATATGCTTTATGATTCGAACCATCTTAAGGTATCTATGACAAAAGAGATTGAGTACATGAAAAATTATATTAGTCTAGAAAAGCTGAGATTGGATAATCAAGTGCCAATTACTTTTGATATCAAAGGCAACACTGATACAGTACAAATTGTACCACTTATTTTCATTACCTTTCTTGAAAATGCTTTTAAACACGGTGTATGCAATAGTATAAACAATGCTTATGTAAATATTTCTATACACATTGAAGGTCAAAAATGTACATATTGCGTAGAAAACAGTAAATTGCCACCAAACCATGAAACCACGAATGAGAAATCAGGAATTGGTTTGCAGAACGTCAATCGTCGTTTAGAGCTTAGTTATCCTAATAATTATGAGTTGACTGTCAACGAAGACGACAAGGATTATATCGTGGTTTTGAAATTGAATTTGGGGTAGTCAATCAATCATTAAACATTTACAATTAATGTTAAGCTGTATAATCATCGAAGACGAACCACTGGCTCGTAACCTAATGGAGGCTTATGTAAAGAAAGTGCCACACCTCAATTTACTCAAGTCATTTTCGAGTTCGTTGGCTGCGTTGGATTTTTTACGTGAAAAGACAGCAGCTGGCGTTCCAGTTGATATTTTGTTTTCTGATATCCAAATGCCCGAAATAACGGGTATTACGCTGCTAAAAATCCTACAAAAAAAACCCTTAGTGATACTGACCACTGCCTATTCTGAGTATGCACTCGAAGGCTACGAACTTGAAGTTTTTGATTATTTATTGAAACCAATAAGTTTGGAACGTTTTCTGAAAGCAGTCGAAAAAGCTACCATTCGGCTTACTCAAACAGTTGTACAAGAAAAAATTGTAAAAGAAGTAACAGTAAATTCAGCCGGTAGTCAAGGATTTGTTTTTGTAAAAGATGGTACAAAACTGGTAAAAATTCGCCTCAATGAAATTCAGTACATTGAGGGTTTGAAAGATTATGTTTGTATCCATACCAAAGACAAAGACGCTACCCTCAAAAAGATAGTCACCCTCCAAACCATGA
>Ga0247831_1003855_pt1 | contig 21046 bp, 20 predicted proteins | sample LaCruzMarch2015__9_FD_192406 | JGI IMG/M metagenome (GOLD analysis project Ga0247831, IMG submission 192406) | Freshwater microbial communities from meromictic Lake La Cruz, Castile-La Mancha, Spain - LaCruzMarch2015_1m | ecosystem: Environmental > Aquatic > Freshwater > Lake | place: Spain...
TTCGGATTTCATCCACCCGCTCCGGCCTTCCCCCCGACTCCTTGATCGAGACAATCGTTGGACATGCCTCCGCCAACCTTCCAATCGTCTCCACGGTGATCTCCACCGCACAGCGTCCGGGAACACTATACAACATGATCGGCAAATCCACCTCCTTCGCCACTGCCCGAAAGTGTTGAAACATTCCCTCTGGGCTCGGTTTATTGTAATAAGGCGCTACCAGCAAAAGCGCATCCGCCCGGGCTCGCTGGCCGCCCGTTGATAGCTCAATCGCCTCCGCGGTGCTGTTCGATCCCGTACCCGCCACTACCTTCATTCTTTTTTTGGCAAACTGAACGGCTAGCTCGATGACCCGAACATGCTCCTGCATGTTCAAGGTGGGCGATTCACCCGTAGTTCCGACAGGAATAATTCCCTCGATCCCCGCCGCTGCCTGCCGATCGATCAGCGCCTCAAAAGCTTTCACGTCCACCTGCCCGTTACGAAAGGGGGTCACCAAAGCGGTGTAAGTTCCACTAAACATACAGCACTCCCATATACACGATTCGAGCGGGCCCTTGCAGGGTTACTTTTTTGGCACGGCCCGCCTCGAACTCAAAATCCACCGTCAAACGATCCCCACCTCGGGTCCTCACCCGAATCGGAGGCCGGATTCCACAGCGCAGACTCGCAAGAATGGACGATGCCACCACTCCTGTCCCACAAGCCAATGTCTCCCCCTCCACCCCCCTCTCATACGTCCTGACCTCGATCCGCCCACCCTGGCCAATTTGCACAAAATTCACATTTGTTCCCGCTGGGGCAAAAGCCGAGTGACTCCGAATCGCGCGCCCAACTCGAGTAACATCAACCGACGCTAGTGAACGTACAAACTCCACCGCATGGGGCACCCCTGTGTTGATGCAGTCCAACGTCACCTTTCGACCCGCTGCGACTACGGTTCGCCTTAATCTCGGCAAGCCAGGCTCGGTCATCGAGACACGAACATCTTTTCCACAAATCTCGAGCACGACCAAACCCGCGCGTGTCTCTACCCGCAGACTCTTTCCTGTGCGAGCCGTAACCGCACGCGCCAACAAAGCAAAGCATCGCGCCCCGTTGCCACACATCGAAGCCTCACCCCCGTCAGCATTATAGTAGCGCATCCGAAAATCTGCGATGCGGCCCTTCGGCTTTTCCACCACTAACAAGCCATCCGCCCCCACCCCCCGCCGACGATCGCACAGGCGGGCAATCTTTCCTCGGTTGAGACCAAGGCCACCCTTGCGTCCATCGAACCCAATAAAATCATTCCCGGCACCCTCCAGTTTCCAAAAACGGATAGAGCGGCTCACGACCTCTTCTCTCCATGCCACAAAGCCGCCACCTTTTCGCGCGGCCGAACCACCTTGGCCTTCGTCCCCGTCACCAAAACCTCCGCCGGGCGAGGACGAGTGTTGTAGTTGGAGCTCATCGAAAATCCGTAGGCTCCGGCACTGAGAATAGCCACCCGGTCCCCTTTTTCTAAGGGAGCTAACGATCGGTCGTGACAAAACACATCTCCCGACTCACAGACTGGACCCACCACGTCGGTTGAGATAGCCCCAGGCCGAGGTTTTCCAACCGGTTCGATCTGATGATACGCCTCATAAAGAGCAGGCCTGACCAGGTCGTTCATTCCCGCATCCACGATGGTGAAGTGCTTCCGCCCTGTTTCCTTTCGATACAACACCTCGGTCACTAGAACCCCGGCATTGCCCACCAGAAAACGACCTGGCTCCAACAGAATCTGCATCTTCAGGTCACGCAACATAGGCACCAATGAGGTGGCGTACTCGCTCAGCGTCATCGCTTTCGCGCCCCGGAGAGTCTTCCACCAGCCGTCGCGTCCACTGGCCAAAGCATCCTGGTAGACAATTCCCACTCCGCCACCGACATCGAAATACTCCAATCCGTGACGGTCCCGCAGGCGTTCGACCAGCGGAATCATCTTTCGCACTGCCGCCCGAAAAGGAGCCGCTTGGGTGATCTGAGAACCGATATGCATCTGGATGCCTCGCAAATGCAGTCGCGGGTTGGCATCCGCCCGTCGATAAACCGCCGCGATTTGCTCAAAGGGAATGCCGAACTTGTTGGCGTACGTTCCGGTGGTGATTTTGGCATGACCCCCCGCTTGCACATCCGGATTCACCCGCAAAGCAATGGGGGCCCGTCGCCCCTTTTTGCGACCCGCGACCGATGCGATCTGCTCCAGCTCCTCCTCACTTTCGACATGAAAAGCCTTCACCCCAAAGCGCAGGCCAAGTTCAATCTCGTCTTGGGTCTTTCCCACACCGGCAAAAACGCATCGCTCCATCTTGCCCCCCACCTTGCGCACTCGCTCCAACTCACCCCCACTGACCACATCAAAGCCGCTGCCTAACCTCGCCAGAATGGACAAAATAGCCAAATTACTGTTCGCCTTGACCGAGTAGCAGACCAAGGGGTCCACCGCCCGCAACACACCCCGCAATCGGCGATAGTGATCCACGATCGTACCCGAGGAATAAACGTACATAGGCGTGCCCAAACGATCGGCCAATCGATCGAGAGCGACCCCTTCGGCATAAAGCCGGCCTCCTTTTCTTTGGAAACGATGCATCTGGTAAATCTAGCCCAAACTCGACAAAGGGGGAGTCTGAAACAACCCGACTTGGCAGGCTCGTTTTTACTCCCATGATTACGGAAATGTCTTCATGGCTGGTCAAACAGGAGCCCTCGAAATACCCCTTCACCCTTTTTTTGAAGGAGAAGACGACGATTTGGGATGGAGTTCGCAACTACCAAGCCCGCAATTTTCTTCGGGCCATGAAAGTCGGGGATTCAGTCCTCTACTATCACAGTGTGGATGAAAAGGCCGTCGTCGGCCTCGCCCAAGTTGTTCAAACCGCTTTCCCTGATCCGACTTCACCCCAAGGCGAAGATTGGAGCTCCGTCAAACTTGCGGCGGTGCGGGCCTTTTCTCATCCGATCACTCTCGATCAGCTCAAGGCCGACAAAAGATTCTCCGACCTGCTCCTCCTCCGCCAATCCCGCCTCTCCGTCATGCCAGTTCCTGCCGCCCTTTTTCAGGCAATTCTGAAAATGGGTGGTTGAATCAGGCCTTCGCGTACACCTCAGCCCCCTTTTCCACAAACTCTTTCGACTTTTTTGCCATCCCAGCCTTCAGCGCCTCCTCCTCTTTTACGCCCTGCTCGGCGGCATATTTTCTCACATCCTCCGTAATCTTCATGGAGCAAAATTGAGGCCCACACATCGAGCAGAAGTGCGCACTCTTCGCACCCTCCGCCGGTAAAGTCTCATCGTGGTACTTCAAGGCCGTCACCGGATCTAATCCGAGATTGAACTGATCCCTCCAGCGAAACTCAAAACGTGCTTTCGACAACGCATTATCTCGGTACTGCGCACCTGGATGACCTTTTGCCAAATCGGCCGCATGGGCCGCAATCTTGTACGCGATCACCCCTGCCTTCACATCGTCCCGATTGGGAAGACCCAAATGCTCTTTCGGTGTGACATAGCAGAGCATGGCGCATCCGTACCAACCGATCATCGCCGCCCCGATGGCCGAGGTGATGTGATCATATCCAGGGGCGATATCCGTGGTCAGCGGTCCCAAGGTGTAAAAGGGCGCCTCGTGACACCACTCCAACTGCTTCTCCATGTTTTCCTGGATCAGATGCATGGGGACATGACCCGGCCCCTCATTCATCACCTGCACCCCACGCTCCCAAGCACGTTTGGTTAAATCCCCCTGGGCCTTGAGCTCCCCAAACTGTGCTTCATCGTTGGCATCGGCCAGCGATCCTGGTCGCAAACCATCTCCGATCGAAAAACTAATGTCATAGGCCGCCATGATGTCGCAAATATCATCCCAATGGGTCCAGAGGAAGTTCTCCTTATGGTGGGAGAGACACCACTTGGCCATGATCGATCCCCCGCGACTGACGATTCCGGTCATCCGCTTCGCCGTCAGCGGCACAAACCGCAACAAAACCCCGGCATGAATCGTGAAGTAGTCCACCCCCTGCTCGGCTTGCTCCAGCAAGGTATCGCGAAACAACTCCCAGGTCAGATCCTCCGCCTTGCCGCCCACTTTTTCTAATGCCTGATAAATCGGGACGGTTCCAATCGGCACCGGAGAGTTCCGCAAAATCCACTCCCGCGTCTGATGAATATTTTTCCCCGTGGAAAGGTCCATCACCGTGTCCGCCCCCCAACGAATCGACCAGCGCAACTTCTCCACCTCCTCCTCGATCGAGGAAGCGACCGCACTGTTCCCAATATTCGCATTAATCTTCACCAAAAAGTTTCGCCCGATGATCATCGGTTCCAGCTCGGGGTGGTTAATATTCGCGGGAATAATGGCCCGTCCACGTGCCACCTCAGTGCGGACAAACTCCGGGGTAATCTCTTTCGGAATCGCCGCACCCCAGGAGTGCCCAGGATGCTGAAACTTCAGACTGTCCCGCGGTGCTTGGGCCGACATCTCCACCATCTCCTGGGCCGCCTGCAATTTCATGTTTTCCCGAATGGCAATAAACTCCATTTCGGGCGTGATCATCCCTTTCCGGGCGTAGTTCAACTGCGAAACGGAGCCGGTCTTCGCACGCCTCGGCTTTTTGGCACTACCAGGAAACTGTTCGTGCACGGCCCCATTCGATCCCGAATGCCCGTTGTCCTCCGGACGCACGGACCGACCCACATAAGTCTCTGTATCCCCCCTCTCTTGAATCCACGCATCCCTCAGGGCGGGCAACCCTCGTCTGACATCGCCATGAAAATCCAGATCTCCCCAAGGTCCACTCGTGTCGTACACCCGCACCGGCTCGTTGGTTTGAAGTCTCCCATCCGGCTGACGGGTCGGTTGCAGCTCAATCTCCCGAAACGGAACTTTTACATCAGGCCGAGAACCCGCCACATACACCCGCTTCATCCCTTCCAAATCCTCCAACTCCTCAATCTTCGGCAACTTGACACTCATGGTGAATCCTTTCCCCATTGCGCGCTGCCGTGGAAAAGGGGTCACCCCATTCCCTCCGGCGGCATGATCCGCATCAGGTTTTTAGGGTCTCGGGACCGTGGTTCCCGACTCTCAGCCTGACCGTCCAGACTCCCCGAAACGAAACCATACGACTTTCCCCAGACCGTGCCAACTTTTTTGCCGAGTTACTGATCCTCCAAAACGCCCGTCGGCACATATCCCCGCCGATGATCCATCGTCTCGACCTCCGCATAATCTCCCACGACCCGTCTCACGCTGACCCGATCCCCTCGCCGCAAGGTTGTTGTCGCCGGCACGACTTGATTCGGGCCAGCCTCTTTCAGCGGAACATCGGAGAGAATCATCGCCATGCCCGCATCTCTACTGCCACTGCTGGCGCAACCCGCCAACGCCAGAATCAGACATGCCCAAACTGCCAAAATAAAATTCATCCACCTTCGTTAGCAAATCTCGGCCCTGTGGCAACTCTTGCCCGCCCCCAAGGTTGTTCCCATCGTAATGGCAATGGCTTCTCGCCTAATCGTCCACCCGGCTGCCTCCCCTGCCCGCAATATGGCCATCGATGAAGCTCTTTTGCGCCTCGCCCAAAGCCCGGTCCTAAGAATCTACGCCTGGTCACACCCCTCCGTGTCCTTGGGTTACTTTCAAAAAGCATCGGTCGCGCCTTCCGATCGGCCTTTTGTTCGGCGATACACGGGTGGGGGCTTGGTGGAGCATGGCCAAGATCTCACCTACACCCTTGTCTTGCCCCCACTCCATCCTTTGACGACGGCGGGCACTCTTCCCTCCTATCAGACCGTTCATCGAGCCATCGCCCAGGCTTTGCACGATTGTGGCGTGGAATGCCATCTCGCGACGAGCCAGCCCGACCAAGACGATCCCGCCTGTTTCCTTAAACCTGTGCCAGCCGATATTCTGGATCCAAAAGGTCGAAAACTGGCGGGTGCCGCCCAGCGCCGCACCAAACAGGGCTGCCTCCATCAAGGAACGATTCTTTTACCGCAAGCCATCCCAGCCCGTCTGCACGAGCTTCTGCCCTCCTCTCTGGGTGAATGCTTAGGCCAACCCCTGCGTCCATCGACCCTGACCCCCCCAGAAATTCAGCTCGCGAACGAACTCGAGCAGGATCGCTATAGTCGCCGCGAGTGGAACTTTTCTCGGTAAGTTAACTCTTTTTCTTTCCAGCCCCCCAAATCATTACGGCAGAGATCAGAATGACCAGCCCGATCAGGATCAGGCTGCCTCGCTCCACCCACTGCTCGGCCAATCGCGCCGCCGCTGGAGTCCGCGCAAAACGTTCCCCCGCCACCGCACTCAACCAGATCCAAAGCGGGGCATAGACCATCGCCCCAATCGAGTTGAGCCCGATGAACTTTCTTATTTTCATTCGATGCCGCCCGGCAAAGAAAAAGACGCCAAACCGAACCGCGGGAATAAACCGACCCAAAAAAACTGTCTTCAGCCCATGCTTTGCAAATAAACGCTCAATGCTGTCCTGTCGTTTGGCGGAGAAAACAAGCGACCCCAGCCGAGTCTGCAGAAACCACGTCCCTCCTCGCCTTCCTAGAAAATACACCCACAGATCCCCCGACAAGATTCCCAAGAGACACGCCCCACAGGTGAGCCAGTAGCTCGAACTCCCCCAACCGACGGATAAACCACTCGCCACCAACAGTGGCTCCTCGGGCAAGGGCACCCCCATGGCCGAAACAAAGAGAATGGCAAACATCGCCAAGTAGCGGTAATCAGTGATCACCGAAATTAAGAAATCCAAAGTCATATGGATCTAGGGGTTTGCATTGTTCTGCATAGCTTTTCCACTACAAAAAAGAGACCTCTATGTACCTGAATTTAGGCCTAACGGCCAAAGCTCTTTATCTGTCCTATTTGGCTCGCCCGTTTCAGGCACGCCGCTGGCTTATTGTGACCTTCTTTTTGTTTCTTCTTACACTTTTCTGGATCGTGGTCGCCATCGGCCGGGCGCTAGACCATCTTCTTTTTCCAGACTTTCGCAATCAGAAAATCATCCGTCCCGTGTTCATCATCGCCCCACCCAGAAGCGGCACCACCTTTCTCCAAAAACTTCTCGCCCGCAACCGTCGCACCTTTGCCCCCGTGCTAATGTACCAAACCATTTTTCCCAGCATCACGATTCAGAAGATCATCCACTCGGTCGCCCGCGCGAGCCGAATCAAGGGCGGACTTCTTTCCGATATATCCTCTTGGATCGAACGCCACTGCTTTGGGGGTTGGGACGGCATGCATAAGATGCGCTTTGCCCAACCCGAGGAGGACGACGGCTTTTTCGTCTACACTTTTGTGACCGAGGCGATCTATCTCCTCTTCCCCTACGTTCGGCATCTTTGGGGCGCAGGTTTTGCGGACGATCTCCCCCCGCGGCAACGTCGCCGGGTCATGCGCTACTACCGCTCCTGCCTCCAGCGTCACCTCTATCTCAATGGACCTGACAAGATCCTGCTTTCCAAGGCAACCCAACTCTCCGGCTCAATCCAATCTCTTCGCGCCGAATTTCCCGACGCGCGAATCATTAATATCCTCCGAAATCCGGTGGAATCCGTTCCCTCCCACATCAGCGTTTTCTTTACGGTGTGGAACTGGGTCGATCCCTCCATTCGCAAGGACGGACCAGAATCGAGAGAATATGCCGAGCTCGCCACCGCCTGGTTCCTCCATTTGGAAAAATTTGATATCTCCGCCAAATCAGATTCCTACCTCCGAATCTTTTATACCGATCTGGTCCGTCGACCTGAAATCGTCGCTCGCTCCATCTACTCGCACTTCCACATTCCCCTCACCCCCCGCGCCACCCGCCAGATCGCAAAGGAGTCGCAGCGCGCACTCGAATACAAAAGCTCCCACCGCTACACTCTGGAGGAGTACGGGTTGAGTCCCGATTGGATCAACCAAGAGGTCGGTGGAATGATGAAGCGCTATCGCTTCCCGCTGCCGCCACGGCCACCCGCGCGTGGATCAAAGCGCTGAGCCAAAGGTACTCGCCGCCCCATCCCAAACGCCTTGGTCGTCACTTTAATCCCAGGCGCCGCCTGCCGCCTTTTGTACTCCGAGTAATCGATCTTTCGCACCACCTCTTCGGCCACCGCACGGGAAATGCCCTTTTTCACCATTCCTCCAATGGATCCCTCATTCACTACATAACTTTCCAAAATGCGGTCCAGCTCCTCGTACGGAGGTAGGCTATCCTGATCTTTCTGATCGGGCCGAAGCTCGGCGCTGGGAGCCTTTTCAATCGAACTCTTGGGGATGACCTCACCGTTTCGGTTCACCCACCTCGAGATCCGGTACACCATCGTCTTGGGAACATCGGCCAGCACGGCCAACGCCCCACACATATCCCCATAGAGCGTGCAGTAGCCCACCGCCATTTCGCTCTTGTTGCCCGTCGTGAGCAGCAGCCGGCCCGAATCGTTGGAGATCCCCATCAGAATTAATCCCCGCAGACGCGACTGCAGATTTTCCTCTGTCAGTCCGCCTTTTTTTCCGCCTCGCACGGGATTGATCGATCGCAACACCGTCTCAAACGGATCTTGAATCGGGATCTTCGCCCAGCGAATTCCCAGATTCTTGGCCAAGGCCTCCGCATCCACCAGACTACCCTCGCTCGAAAATTGGCTGGGCAGGGCCACCCCCAGCACTTTGTCCGGACCGAGCGCCTCGGCCGCAATCACGGCGGTCAGCGCACTGTCGATTCCTCCGCTCAACCCGAGCACGACTTCCCGAAAGCCACATTTGTGTAAATAGTCTTTCGTTCCCAAAACAAGCGCCCGAAACACCTGCTCCTCCTCCCCTTTCCAGGTCGGCTTCTCCGACTTGCCCTCCAAGTCCACCACCTTGACGTCTTCCGCGAAGGCCAAACCCACCGCCAAAAGTCCTCCCTTGCGGTTAACCACCATGCTTTGGCCGTCAAAAACCAGCTCGTCATTTCCGCCTACCTGATTGACCTGAATGACAGGAATCTTCTCCCGCTTCGCTACCTCTGCCAGAAGCCGATACCTCACCCTCTCCTTGCCCAGGTGCCAGGGAGAGGCGGAGAGGTTGATCAGTAGATCGATACCCTTCTGGCAAAGCTGCCGGACCGGATCGGTTCGATATCGCCTTTCCGGCCAAAGATCCTCGTCATTCCATATATCCTCACAAATCGTGATCCCGACTCGGTTCTGACCGATGCGCCGGGGCACGGCGTGGCTGGCAGGCTCGAAGTACCGGTCCTCATCGAAGACATCGTAGGTGGGCAAAAGGCTTTTTTGCGCCACCACCTTGGCCTTGCCTTTTTGCAAAAGAAAAGCGGAGTTGTGCAGAGGCCGACCCGCTTTCTTGCGATTTTTTTCAATTCCGCCCAGCAAGAGCGGAACCGATCCGATCTTTTTTGCGAGCGCCCCCAAAGCCGCATCGTGTTGTTGCAGAAAATCCTGACGATTGAGTAAGTCTCGGGGGGGATACCCGCACAAGCCCAGTTCACTTCCTACACAAAGTTCAGCCCCAGCCCGAACCGCCCGTTCATAAGCGAGGAGGACTTTCTCCGTGTTTCTCGGAAAATCACCCACGGTAAAGTTTATTTGCAGAAGCCCAATTTTCATGAGTATCTGATCATCAATCGATTACACCACAGCTGGAGCAGGTCACGTTCCGTTGACATATGCGATTCTATTTGTACTCTCACATCTTCCTTTATGCCAGTTCCCATTAGCCAAGCTTGGACCGTTGCCTCCTACGTTCTCGGACAAAAACTCCGCGGCAACAAACGGTACCCCCTCGTCCTGATGCTCGAGCCTCTCTTTCGCTGTAACCTGGCTTGCGCGGGGTGCGGCAAAATCCAGTACCCCGACCACGTTCTCAATAAACGCCTGACCCCCGAACAGTGCTGGTCGGCCGCGGATGAGTGCGGCGCTCCCATGGTCTCCATTCCGGGTGGCGAACCTCTTATCCACCCCGAGATCGATAAAATCGTCGATGGACTCGTCGCCCGGAAAAAATATATTTATCTCTGCACCAACGCCCTCCTTCTCAAACGTAAGATCGATCTTTTTAAACCGACCAAGTATCTCACCTTTAGCGTCCACATGGATGGCCTGGAGCCCGAACATGACGCCGCCGTTTGTCGCGATGGCACCTACAAAACCGCTCTCGAAGGCATTAAAGAGGCCGTCGCCCGCGGGTTCCGTGTCACCACCAACACCACTCTCTTCGAAGGAGCCAACCCCGCCCGCGTCCGAGAATTTTTCGATGAAATGATGAAGCTCAAGGTGGAAGGCATGATGCTTTCGCCGGGCTACAGCTACCAAAAAGCGCCGGACCAAGAGCACTTCCTCGGTCGCGAACGCACCAAGAAATTGTTCCAAGAGATCCTCAACCAACGCAAAAAATCCTGGAAATTTAATCTTTCGCCCAACTTCCTCGAATTCCTCCAAGGCAATGTGGATTACGACTGCACCCCTTGGGGCAATCCCACCTTCAACGTCTTTGGTTGGCAAAAGCCCTGCTACCTTCTCCAGGACGGCTATGTACCCACCTTTAAACAGCTGATGGAAGATACCGCGTGGGAGCAGTACGGTCAGAAGAGCGGGAACGAAAAGTGTCGCGACTGCATGGTGCACTGCGGTTACGAGGCCAGTTCGGTGGACGATACCTTCGGCTCTCTCCCTGGCTTCGCCCGCACCGTTAAAGCCGCCATCGCCTACGGAACCTGACCCACCGTCAGGATCCACTCCCTCCCATGCCCCAAGCCGAAAAACACGCCCTGCCCACTCACAAACCGGGTTCAATCGAAGGCTCCACTCTCTCTTGCTCCAGCGATCAGGCTCGGCGCCACGCCCTTCAAACCGCTTTCGACTACCGGGGCGACGTCACTCTCGAACTGGCCCAAGGCCAAAAAGTCGTCGGTTTTGTCTACCGCTACGATGAAAACCCAGGCGTGGTCTACCTCTACATTCCCCAAGGCAAAGATTCCGTTCCGGAAACCCTTCCCGCCAAAGATGTCACCGCAGTTCACTTCACGGGCGAAGACCCCGCCTTTGGTAAATCTTGGGACGACTGGACGACGAAAGCGGAAAAAGAGCGAGTGAAAGAGGCCGAACGCCTCGCCCGCGAAGCCGTCGCCCGCGGCGAACTGTAAACACCCCCCATGCGTCGCTGCATGGAGTGGACTGAAAAGTCCAACGGTTCCCGCCCCACCACGACCTACCGCGTTTCCCTTTTCTCCGGAGTTGTCCACTGGCAACGCAAAGAGAAAGATGCGGAAAAGTGGGAAACCCCAAAGATGTTGCCGACCGATGTGTGGGAGCGACTTCTTGAGGAGGTGGATAAACGCTATCAACGCCGCCGGGCCCGTCACGAGGATGTCCTCCTCGTCCGCTCCGCTTATCAAAAAGCCCCGAAGCTCCAGCCTTAGAACTCCTTGGGGTCAGACCCAGGGTCTGACCCTACCCCTGTCCCCACAACCCTGGCTTGTCGACGACAAAACCAATTGTCCCATGGAATTCGTCCGTATAATGTCCATGAATGCTCGCTCAAGCTAAAATTCAACAGATGCCCTACCCCGAAAAACTAGCACTATTGGAGGCCCTTTGGACGGAAATCGCTGCGCGACCAGACAAACTAGAAATACCGGATTGGCATAAAAAGATTCTCGATGCTCGAATGCGATCCGCAAAACGCGGTTCTGAAACTTTGATCGATTGGGAAACGGCAAAAAAGCAGATTCAAAAAACGATCCAGTGAAACTACGGATCGAGGTCGCCGCGCAAAACGACTTGATCGAGGGATATCTGTTTTATGAAAAAAGCATAGGACAGGTTGGCGACTATTTTCTCGCTAGCTTATTCTCCGATATCGAGTCCCTGAAAATATTTGGAGGCATTCATCGCAAGGAATTTAAAAGCTTATATCGTTCTCTCTCACGCAGGTTTCCCTTTGCCATCTATTATACTCTTGAAAAAGAAGAGATTGTCATTCGTGCTGTCTTAGATTGCCGGCGCGATCCGTCTTGGGTCCGAAAACGAATCGAAGATGCCAAACCCCACGGGACTTCCGAGACCTGACCCCTCCTGCACAACAGAGGTAGATACCTCCGAATCAGATTTCGCCGTGCCACTGCGACTTTGGCGGACGGTAAAGATGCAGAATCCTGCTCTTGCCGAGACCCTTTTTTTCCGATACTGTTTTCCCTTATGGCAAACGTCGCCGTCATCCGCACAGGAGGTAAACAGTACAAGGTCAGCGAAGGCGAGACCCTTGAAATTGAACGCCTGACCACCGCCGCCGGATCATCAGCCGAGTTCTCTGACGTACTTCTAGTTGTTCAAGACAGCAAAGTTCAGGTCGGCAAGCCCACCGTTGCTGGAGCCAAGGTCGTTGCGGAAGTGGTCAACCATAATCGCGCACCCAAAGTGATCGCTTTCAAATATCGTCGCCGGGAAGGGTACCATCGTACTGTCGGCCATCGTCAGTCCAGGACCCGGATCAAGATTCAGAAAATCCAAGCTGGCAAATAACCGAGGAACCCGTCATGGCCCATAAAAAAGGACAAGGATCGACACGAAATGGTCGCGATAGCCGCAGTCAGCGGCTGGGCGTGAAATGCTTTGGGGGCGAAACCATTCCTGCCGGCTCCATCATTATCCGCCAACGCGGCACCAAATTTCAGGCCGGGCAAAACGTCGGCATGGGCAGGGATCACACTCTCTTCGCTCTCTCCCACGGTCGGGTCCGCTTTGATAAGGGAAACCGCCGCATCCATATCGATCCGTCCCCCGCCGCGGCATCCTAAACCCCGCCGAGGGCCCCCTTTGGCCCCCTCCTCGATCCGCCCGGGCGATCTCCTCCGTATCCGCGGAGCTCGCCAACACAATCTCGCCAACCTCTCCCTCGATATCCCGCGCCACCAGCTGGTCGTCTTCACGGGACCCTCTGGATCAGGAAAAAGCTCGCTCGCCTTCGACACCATCTACGCGGAAGGACAGCGCCGCTACCTCGAAAGTCTCTCCGCTCACGCCCGCCATCACCTGGCGCAACTGCCCGCCTGTGCCGTCGATACGATCGAGGGTCTTTCCCCCACTCTCGCGGTCGAGCAGCGCCAAGCCGCTGGTTCCCCCCGCTCCACCCTCGCCACCGCCACCGAAATTCACGATCACCTCCGCGTGCTCTTCGCCACTCACGGCACTCCTCACGATCCAAAAACTGGTAAACCTCTTCTCGCCTTCTCTCCCCAACAGATCGTCGACCAACTACTAAAAAAGGGGTCGGGTCGCGCCCTCGTTCTTCTCGCACCCTTGACCCAAGCCGACCCCGTTCGCCTTCGAAAAGAGGGGTTTTTAAGAATTCGAAAGAAAAACAGAATTGTCGAAATTGAACCCAACTCCACCGCCTCGTCCCTCGACCTCGTCGTCGATCGCCTCACTCTCCAATCCTCCGCGCAAGGTCGCCTGAACGACTCGGTTGAACTCGCCCTTCGTCTCGGCCAAGGAACATTAGCCGCCGCCTGGACTAACCCCGACTTCACCGAAATTCTTCCAGAACCTGTCCTGACATTCTCGACCAACCCCACCAACCCAGAAACAGGCGCCACCATTCCTCAGCTCACCCCGCGCCACTTCTCCTTTAACAGCTCCGAAGGCGCCTGCCCGGACTGCGCGGGTCTCGGCTCTCGCCTCATCCCAGATCTTGAAAAAATTATCCCCAACTCCGCTCTCTCCATCGAAAAAGGCGCCATCCTGCCTTGGAACCGTGCTCACCCAAAAATTCGCGCTTTTTATCGCTCTCTGGCCAAAGAGTTCCTGCAATACGCCAAGATTCCGGCCCAAACCCCGTGGTCCGACTGGCCTGAAAAAGCGAAAAAAGTCCTTCTTCACGGATCCTCAGGCCGCGCGTTTCTCAAGGATAAGCCTTGGGAAGGGCTCCTTCCCGAACTCACCCGCCAACTACAACAAGCTGCCTCCGACTCAGCTCGCCATCGGCTGCAACGCTTCTTTTCCCCAGGCACCTGCCCCACTTGCCAAGGGGCCCGTCTCCAACCCTCCTCTCTGCAGGTCACTTTAGGGGGTCCACCTGGAGTGGGTCACTCCATCGCGTCCCTCTGCCGACAATCGGTTTCCGAGGTGGCCGCCTGGCTTGCCCACCTTCCACCCCCCACGGGTCCCCTCGCCCATGCCTTTCCTCCCCTTCACGCCGCCCTAACTCAGCGCCTCTCCTTTCTCGAACAGTTAGGCCTCGGCTACCTCTCGCTCGACCGCTCGATCGATACTCTCTCGGGTGGTGAATATCGCCGCGCCCGTCTCGCCACCCAAGTGGGTGGGGGCTTAACGGGTGTCCTCTACGTCTTGGATGAGCCCAGTATAGGACTTCATCCCGCCGACCACTCCCGCCTGCTCGACCTCCTTTTTCATCTTCGGGATTTAGGAAACTCGCTCATCGTGGTCGAACACGACGAGGAAACTCTGCGACGAGCCGACTACCTCATCGAATTCGGCCCTGGGGCGGGCTCCTTGGGTGGTCAAATTACCGGCCAAGGGACCCCGGCAGAAATCTCCGCTTTACCCAACTCTCTCACGGGAGCCTTTCTCTCGGGTCGAAGAAAAATTGCCTTCCCCAAAAAAAAGAGAGAGTTCACCGATTGGCTTCAGCTGAAAGGAGTGACCACCCACAACTTAAAAGGGGTCAACCTCACCATCCCGCGACAAGCTTTCACCTGCATCACTGGAGTCAGTGGCTCCGGCAAAAGTTCTCTCATCTTCGATACCTTGGCTCCTGCACTTCAGCGAAGACTCGGCTCGGTGTCCTCGGCTCCTCTCCCTGGACCTTTTTTGTCCCTATCGGGCGACGAGTCCCTCACCCGAGCCATCGTCATCGATCAATCCCCTCTCTCTCGCCAGTCCCGCTCCCACCCCCTGTCTCTCTTAGGGGTGTGGGACGATCTGCGAAAACTTTTCGCCTCTCTCCCCTCCGCCAAGGCCCGCGGTTTTACCCCCTCCCGCTTCAGCTTCAATGTTCGCGGAGGTCGCTGTGAGACCTGTGGTGGATTGGGGCAGGTCGCCATTCCACTCCAGCTTTTGCCGGAGGCCATTGCCCCCTGCCCCACCTGCCAAGGCCAACGATATAATCGCGAAACCTTATCCGTCACCTACCGCGGTCACTCCATCGCTCAGATCCTCGAACTTTCGGTTGATCGCGCGTTCGATCTCCTTCGCGCCATCCCACCGCTGGCCGCCGCCCTTGGGGCGCTGCAAAAGGTCGGCTTGGGATATTTACCCGTGGGCCAATCGGCCGACCGCCTTTCGGGTGGGGAGGCACAGAGGGTGCGGCTGGCCTCCGCCCTCGCCCAACGCACCCACGGGCCTACTCTTTACCTTCTGGATGAACCCACCACCGGACTCCACCTCGCGGAGGTGGAAAACCTACTTTCAGTTTTCTTCGATTTATGCGAATTAGGCCATACGATCATCGTTGTGGAACATCACCCCGACATCATTCGCCACGCGCAATGGATCGTGGACTTAGGTCCTGGGGGCGGAAACTCGGGTGGGCAGATTGTCACGCAAGGCACCCCGCAAGAGGTGGCTCGGCATCCAACGAGTGCTACCGCCAGGATCCTCGCACCGTGATTCGGTTTTTTTTCATTCTGACTCTTGTTCTGCCCACCCTCACCCTTAGGGCGACGCCCGAGGAGCTTCCGAAAGATCTGCGGGTCGCCCAAGAAATGATGCAGGACGGATTGGGTAGGGACGCCGCCTCCCGCATCCGTGCATGGCTGGAGAAAAACAGCCGCACCCCTCAACCAGAAGCGGAGCTCCTGCTGGCGGAGGCTCTCCTTCTCGATCATCGGCCCGAAGAATCTCTCGCCACCCTTCCCAAAAATTGCCCTCCCCATCTGCTTGCTCGCTATCGAATCACCCGCGCCTCCGCCCTCCTGGAAGCCGGCCGATGGAAAGATGCCCTCACCGCCTGGCAGGAAGCAAAGAAAGAGAGTCTGACCCCTGAGGAAAGCACCCAAGTTCGCTATGGCCTCATCACCGCTTGGCTTCAACTCAACGACACCACCGCCGCCACCCGAGAGTTGACTCAAATTATTGAGGATTCCAAAGATCCCTCCCAAGACACTGCCCGACTTCTCCTGGTCAAAGTTCTCCTTGCGGAGGGCAAGTCGGACGAGGCCAACAACACCTTGGCCAAAATTTCCCCAAAAAGTTCTCCTTTCATCCTTTCCGAAGCCACCTACTGGAAGGCCAGACTCCTCGCCCTGCGGGGAAAGGCGGAAGAGGCCCGCGCCCTTTTTGCCAAGGTGATTGACGACTCGAAAAACGCCAACCGCGACATCGTCACGCAGGCATGGATTGCGATTGGCCAAATCGATCGAGCTCGGGAAAAGCCGGCTGATGCCGCCACCGCGTTTGAAAAAGCACTCGATCGCGGGGGAAATCCCGACACCTTCCTCACCGCCGCCCGCGAATACCTTGCCTCGGCCAAATCCGCCCAATCCCTACCCACCGCCTCCCTTCGCCTCCGGGACTCCGTTCGGGAACGAGAGGGGGACGATGAGAAACGGGGCCGCTACGCACCGGCACTTCTTCTTCTGGCCGCCAGTGCGCTCGATACGGCTAATTATGAGGCGGCCGTGGCGGATCTAGACAATGTCATCAAAACCTATCCCACCTCCCCTGCCGTTCCTTCCGCCCAAATTCTTCTCGCGGAGGCGCTGGTCAAACAGGGCCAACCCGCCGCCGCCCGAGATCAACTCGAAACGACTCTCCAACGCGAGAACCTACTGCCGGAAATTTTATATCAGGCCCAAGCCGCCCTCGCCGATCTGTTGCTCCAAGAGGGGAAGGCCTCCGAATCGTGCGCCCTGTGGGAGAAGGCCGCCTCCTCGGCCCCGGAGGCAAGCCTAGGCGAGCAGGCCTACTTTAACGCCGCCTTGGCTGCGGCCCGCATCCCTGATCCAGCCACCTTCGGCCGCCTCGAAGAACTCTTTACCAAAAAATATCCCGAAAGCAGTCGTCGCGCCGCTCTGGCTCTGGAGCGAGGGCGGATGCTCGAGACGAAGGGAGATTCCCCCGCCAGCCGATCCGCCTTAGCCGAGGTCTCGAAACTGCCCGGCGCGGAATCATTAAAGGATGAAGCCTCGTTACGCCGCGCCAGCTCCCTGCTGCGCACGGGCGATTACCCCGCGGCCATTACGGCGTTTACTGAGTTCGAAAAGAGTTTTCCTAAATCTCCTCTTCTCCCTCAGGCCCTCGCCTCTGGCATCGAAGCACGCCTTCGGCAAAAGGAGCTCACCGGGGCTCAAGCTCGGGCGGAGTTCGCTAAAATCCTCACTCGCTTTCCTGAAAGTAGCCTCGCTCCATCTCTGGCTTTTCAAATTGGCCAAACCCACTACGAAGAAAAGAACCACGGGGAGGCTCTCTCCAGCTTTCGGGAAATGGCGGCTAAGTTTCCCAAGGATCCCCTGGCCAATGATGCCTTGTACTACGCTGGCCTCAGCGCCTTGGCCTTGGGCAACCCTGAGGAAGCGGTAAAACTGTTTCGTTCTCTGCCAGAAACTTCGCCCCTCCGGCTGGATGCCCGCTTGGCCGAAATTGACGCTTCGCGCACCTCGGGCGATTACACCGGTGCCCTTCAGATCGCCAACTCGCTCCTCGCCAATAAAACTCCAGAGCAGCGCGCTTGGGTCGAGGTCACCAAGCGTCGTCTTGCCTGTGAGTTCGCCTTAGGCGGCAATGATCGAGCTAGCCTGGAGCGAGCCGCCTCCACCGCCACATCCCTCATCGCCAGCCCCGCGGCCGATGCCGCTGACCGAAATGAAGCGGGCTACATTCGTGGAAAATCATTAGAGCAGTTGGGTCGGGAGGAGGACGCTCTGCAGGCTTACCTCGATGTCCTCTACGCCAAGCAAGCCTCCCCCTCTCCCGGCCCCGTACAGCCGGAGTACCTCTGGTTCGCTCGAGCCGGGGCTGAGGCCGCACGGTTGCAGGAAAAAAAGGGGGATTTTCGGGGGGCTCTGGCCATTTATCGAATTCTTGAAAATGCGGGCGGCCCCAGCCAGCTCGCCTTCACTCGTAAGATCGAAGATCTGCGCAACCGCCACTTTCTCTGGTCGGAACAGTAACCAGCACCCATTGACATCCGCTCTTGGCTCAATATCTTCTGCATCCTATTCTTTTCCTAAGCTAATCTAACCTCATGAAAACCAAGCACTCCCACCAGCCGCCCGCATCTGAAAAAGTTGCCCACGCCGAACCGAAAAAAGATTCCACTCCACCGCCGAACGTGTCTCCCGAAGTGCCCGCTGCCCCAGCGACTGCCGCCGCCGCGGTAGACCCCGCGACCGAGATCGCCCTCCTCAAAGATCAGCTCCTCCGGGCAAGGGCCGACTTTGAAAACAGCCGAAAACGCCTCATTCGCGAAAAAGAGGAGTCTCTCCGCTACGCCAACCAAGCCGTGCTGGCGGATCTGCTTCCCCTGCTCGATCATCTCGAACTCGGTCTGCAAGCCGCCACCTCCGCCACCGACGCCGCCTCCGTCGTCACTGGGGTCAAATTGATTCAAAGTCAGTTTGAACGTTTTTTAACCGAACACGGCGTCACCCCCATTGAAGCCGTCGGTAAACCGTTCGACCCCAACTGGCATGAAGCCCTCGGCCAAGAGCCGGCCGAAGGTAAAGCGGAAGGCACCGTTCTCCATCAGCGCCGACGCGGCTTTAAGCTGGGGGACCGACTACTGCGCCCCGCCAGTGTCATCACGGTGGCCCCTCCCCCCTCGTAAGCCGTGTCTGCCAAAAAAGATTACTACGAAGTTTTGGGCGTCTCCCGCTCCTCGACGGCGGAGGAGATCAAAAAAGCTTACCGAAAATTGGCTGTGCAACATCACCCCGACAAACACAAGGGAGATAAAAAGGCCGAAGAAAAGTTTAAGGAAATTGGCGAAGCGTATGAGGTACTGTCGGATCAGCCAAAGAGAGATGCCTACGATCGGTACGGACATCGCGCCTTCGCTCCTGGATCCGGCATGGGCGGGGCGGGCGGCTTTCACGATCCTTTTGAAGTATTTCGGGAAGTCTTCAATTCGGGAGGGGGCGGCGCGGGTATTTTTGGAGACATTTTTGAAAGCGCCTTTACCGGAGGCGGCGGAGGTCGGCGTGGTGGTCGGTCCAATCAGGGCTCCGATCTTCGCTACGACTTGGAGATCGATTTTATGGACGCGGTCCGAGGTTGCGAAAAGGAGATTACCATCCGCCGCCCTGCCCCCTGCTCCACTTGCGACGGATCGGGCGCGGCTCCCGGCTCGAAAGCCAGCACCTGTTCCACCTGCCGAGGACAGGGTCAGGTTGCGGTCAGCCGTGGCTTCTTCTCCATTGCCCAGACGTGCCCCAAGTGCGGCGGCACCGGCCAAGCGATTCAAAACCCGTGCAAGTCGTGTCGGGGCGAAGGTCGCGTGGAGGAGAACGCTCGCATCAAACTCAAGATCCCCGCGGGCGTCGATACCGGCTCACGCCTCCGCTCGGTTGGCCAAGGGGAGGCTGGCTCCCGTGGCGGCCCAGCAGGTGACCTGTATGTCGTGCTCTCCGTCGCCGCCCACCCCGTCTTCGATCGGGAAGAGAACGATCTCACCTGTGATGTTCCCGTTTCTTTCACTCAACTGGCCCTCGGCGCGGAAATCAGCATCCCCAGCCTGGACGGGGAAATGAAACTCAAGATTCCTGCTGGCACCACCGCCGATAAAATCTTTCGCATTCGGGGTCAGGGGGTTCCTGCGGTATCGGGACGTGGCCGAGGCGATTTGCATATTCGAATTCAGGTGGAGATTCCAAAACAGTTAAATGCGGCCCAAAAAGACGCCCTCGAGCGTTTTGCCAAACTTTGTGACGAACATACCCATCCCGAGGGGCACTCCTTTCTCGAGAGGGCGAAGAAACTTTTCCAGGTTTGATCCGTGCCCGGCCACCGCTTTTATAACCCAAACCTGTCCTCCGGCACCTTGTCGGAAGAAGAGTCCCATCATGCGAACGATGTCCTCCGGCTTCGCCCGGGCGACTCGGCGGCAGTTTTTGACGGGAAAGGAAATGAAGCCCGAGTTCGATTGACCGAGGTCTCCTCCCGTGCGGTCTCCTACCAAACTCTCTCCACCACCCGCACCCCTCCTCTGCCTTGCCGCGTCCGATTCGGCCAAGCTCTGATCAAGCCTGCGGGAATGGATCTTTTGATTCAGAAGCTGACCGAGCTAGGTGTGACCGAAATTTGGCCCATTGCCTCGGAACGATCCGTCACCAAGCCCTCTGGCGAAAAGCGTATCTCGAGCCGGTGGGAATCGATCGCGCTCTCCGCCTGCAAGCAGTCCGGCCAAAATTGGTTGCCCAAAATCCATGAGGTTGCCCCCCTCGATCACTTTCTCGCCTCACCCGACCCCGCCCCCCCGACTGGCCGAATCATCGGTTCCCTTCAGCCAGAGGCAAAACCTTTGCCCGTCCTGATCGCCGCGGCTAGGCAAGGCACCAAGACACCATCCCTCGATCTTCTCATCGGACCCGAGGGGGATTTTACCCCCGCCGAGATCGGTCGAGCCCGCTCCGCTGGATTTCAGCCTGCCTCCCTCGGACCCCTTGTCCTTCGCTCCGAGACGGCCTCACTCTTTCTGGCCTCGGTTCTGCACTACGAGTTTAACCTTCCCCATTGAAGGCGCGTCTCGTCTGCACCGATTTTGATGGGACTCTCGCGGGGGAAAATCCCGAAGAGCCTCTCGCCCCGGAATTTTTTCGCTGGCTCAGCCAATCAAGAAAAAAGGCGGAGATTGCCTGGGTGATTGCCACGGGCCGATCTTGGGAGAGCTTGCGGGAGGCCCTCGTCTTTCATCAGGCCCCCACCATGCCCGATTGGATTATTACAGTGGAGCGGGAGATTCACCAGATCAAGGAGGGCGAGGCGCAATCTTTAGAGGCTTGGAACAAGTGCTGCACCGAGACCCATCAAGCCCTCTTCGGCCGGCACGGGGCGCTGCTCG
>Ga0247831_1003856_pt1 | contig 21041 bp, 19 predicted proteins | sample LaCruzMarch2015__9_FD_192406 | JGI IMG/M metagenome (GOLD analysis project Ga0247831, IMG submission 192406) | Freshwater microbial communities from meromictic Lake La Cruz, Castile-La Mancha, Spain - LaCruzMarch2015_1m | ecosystem: Environmental > Aquatic > Freshwater > Lake | place: Spain...
ATTCAAGCCATGGTGGGCAACCGCTTGGTGGTCGAAAAAATCTGAATTTTGTGGTGATGGTTTAACAGGGAGAAGTTCATGGAAATTGCTGCTGTTCTCGTGGTCATTGCGATTTTGTTTATCGTCAAGACCGTCAAAGTGGTGCCCCAGCAAGAGGCCTGGGTGGTGGAGCGCCTGGGTAAATTCCATGCCAGTTTGGCCCCTGGACTGAACTTTGTGGTGCCGTTTGTCGACAAGGTCATACAAAAGCACAGCCTCAAAGAAATCCCGCTGGACGTGCCCAGCCAGATTTGCATTACGCGCGACAACACGCAGTTGCAGGTCGACGGCATTTTGTACTTTCAGGTCACCGACCCCAAGCTGGCCAGTTATGGCTCGTCCAACTACATCGTGGCGGTGACCCAGTTGGCACAAACGAGCTTGCGCAGCGTCATCGGCAAGCTTGAGCTCGACAAAACCTTTGAAGAGCGCAACATCATCAACGCGCAGGTGGTGGCGGCCATTGACGAGGCGGCCTTGAACTGGGGCGTGAAGGTGCTGCGCTATGAAATCAAGGACCTCACCCCGCCCAAAGAAATTTTGCTGGCCATGCAGTCGCAAATCACGGCCGAGCGTGAAAAGCGTGCCCTGATTGCCGCCTCCGAAGGTCGGCGCCAAGAGCAAATCAACATTGCCACTGGCGAGCGCGAAGCCTTTATTGCCCGCTCTGAGGGTGAAAAGCAAGCGGCCATCAACAAAGCGCAAGGCGACGCCGCCGCCATCACCGAAATGGCCAACGCCACCGCCTTGGCCATTGAGCGCATTGCCGCTGCCATTCGCCAACCGGGCGGCGAGCAGGCGGTGCAGCTCAAGGTGGCCGAGCAGGCCGTGCACGCCTATGCCAAAGTGGCACAAGACGCCAAAACCACCTTGATCGTGCCGGGCAACATGAGCGAGGTGTCCGGCCTGATTGCCTCGGCCATGCAAATGGTGGGAACGGTCAAGTCAGCCGCCCCCTGAGGCCGAGCAAGGGCAGCGCCGGGGCGCTTTTCTCTACCATAGAGAAGCCTCTTTAACCAAATTTAAGTTACCCCCGGCCGGTGTGCACGGCTTTGTGGACAAGTCCCTGGAAAAGCCCGCAAAGCCGCGCCCTGCTTGGCTTTCAACAGAATGCTCAAGAAACAGGCAGGCCTCTTTTTTTGCGCGGCCCAGGCCCTGAAGCTGCTTTTTGAAGCCCTGCATGCCCCGAGATGCCCAGCGAACGCGCAGGCCGGTCAAGCCCGACCGTTGCGGCGACAATGTTCGGTTTGGCCCTAGGCCGGTTTATTTGATTCCAACATGAACATCAGCAAAGACACCGCCGTCACCATTCGCCTGAAAGTCTCCGACCAGCAAGGCCAACTCATTGAAAACGGCAAAGAGCCCGTGGCCTACCTGCATGGCGGTTACGGCAACCTCCTGCCCAAGGTCGAAGAGTCTCTGGAAGGACAAGCCGCCGGCTTCAAAGCCCAGTTGGACCTGAGCGCGGCCGATGCCTTTGGCGAGCGCGACGAGGCACTGGTGCAAAGCATCCCCAAAACGCAGTTTCCCCCCGGCGTGAAGGTGGGCGGCCAGCTTGAAGGCCGTGGTGAAGATGGTCGCACCCATGTGTTCACCGTCATCAAAATCAAAGGACCCGTGGTGATTTTGGACGCCAACCACCCGCTGGCAGGCAAGCACCTGAAAGTCAGCGTGGAGGTGATGGACGTGCGTACTGCCTCGGCCGAGGAAATCACCCATGGCCATGTGCACGGTGAGCACGGCCACCACCATTGAACCTAAACCCGGCAGTTGGCCGCTTGCTTCCGCTGCAAAAACTTGATGAATCAAACACTTGCGCCCACGACGATCTTCACCTGATGGGTGAAAGCGCTGCACGGCCGCAGGTCTGCCGCTTCAGGCCTCTGGCGTTGTTGCTCGCACCCCCCGGACAGGCAGTCCGGGTGGCACTCGCGCCTAGCCACAGACCTGCTTCGTCAGCCCCTAGTCCGCGCCCAACTGCCGGGTTTAGGTTGAGCTGAGCGCGCTGCCTTGACCCGAAAAAAAACACCGCCCTGGGGCGGTGTTTTGCAATGAGCCTTGAAGATGCTCAGTGGTTGTTGGTGCCCCGATGCGCCCAAGCCGTGGTGTGCTTTTCGACGTAGTCAAAGAGCTCGTACATCACCATGGCCATGGCGCCCACCACCACCAGGCCCGAAAAGGCCAGGCCCATTTGCATGGCCGAGCCGGCCGAGATCAGCAAGTAGCCAATGCCCTCGTTGGAGGCGGTCATCTCAGACACCGTGGTGCCCACAAAGGCCAGCGTGATGGCGACCTTGAGCGAGCCGTAAAAGTAAGGCATGGAGCGCGGCAGGCCCACTTTGACCAGCACATCCCAGCGCTTGGCGCCCAGCACCCGCAGCACGTCTTCAAGCTCGGGCTCCAGCGTGGCCAGACCCGTGGCGATGTTGACCATGATGGGGAAAAAGCTGATCAAAAACGCCGTCAAGATGGCCGGGCCTATGCCAATGCCAAACCACACCACCAAAATCGGCACAAAGGCCGCCTTGGGCAGTGCGTTGAACGCCGTCATCAGCGGGTAGACGGCGGTGTAAGCCAGGCGTGAAGAGCCAATCAAAAAGCCCAGCAGCACGCCCACCACAATGGCAATGCCAAAGCCGGCCATGGTCACCCAGTAAGTGCGCCAGGCGTGGCCGGCAATGACCTCGTGGTATTCCACGGTCTGGGTCGCAATCCGCCAAGGGCTGGGGAACACGAACTCTGACACATTGAAGGCCGAGCACAGCACCTGCCAAATGGCGATGACCGCCACCAGCAAGATCCAGGGCGACCAGGCTTGGAGTTTTTTGTGGTTCATGTCGCGGCTCCTGCCGTGGTTTTTCGGATGGCGCCAATGTGGCCACGCAGCTCATGCACCACGTCGGTGAACTCCTTGGTGTAGGTGATCTCCAGGTCGCGCGGGCGCGGCAGGTCGATCTCGCGGCGCACCACAAAGCGGCCTGGGCCTTTGCTCATCACGTACACCGTGTCGGCCAAAAACACAGACTCTCGCAGGTCGTGCGTGACCAAAATGACGTTGAAACGCTGCTCGGTCCAGAGGTCGCGCAAGATGCACCACAGCTCCTCGCGCGTGAAGGCGTCGAGCGCGCCAAAGGGCTCGTCAAGCAAGAGCATTTTGGGCTCGTGAATCAGCGCGCGGCAAATGCTGGCGCGCTGCTGCATGCCGCCCGAGAGCTGCCAGGGGAACTTGTCGCCATAGCCGCCCAAACCCACCTTGTCCAGCAAGGCCAGGGCGCGCTGCTCAAACTCAGACCGCCGCTCCTTGAACTGGTGACGGTAAGGCTCGACAATTTCCAGCGGCAGCAGCACGTTGTCCAGCGTGGTGCGCCAGGGCAGCAGCGAGGGCGCCTGAAAGGCCATGCCCGAGATCTTCAAAGGGCCCGTCACGGGCTGCTGGTCAATCTGAATGTGGCCTTTGGAAGGCTTGTTCAGACCGGTGGCCAGCTTCATGAAGGTGGACTTGCCACAGCCTGAAGGCCCCACAATGGCAATGAACTCGCCTTGTTGGACCTGCAGGTCTATGGCCTCGACCGCGTACTGGCCTTTCGTCTTCAACTCATCGTTGTAGGCCAGCCAGACGTCCTTGAAGTCAATGAAGGGCGCAGTCATCAATCACTTCGTGGCAGCAGCTGCAGCCTTGGTCGGGGCGGGCAAGATGTTGAGCTCGGCCTTGGTGGGCAAGAACGAGCCGTTCCACACCGCATCAGGGTTGACGCGGGTCTTGGTGTTGAAGGCGTCCGAGACCTGCGAGGCCATCAGCGACAGCCGGCCTGGGTTGAGATGGCCAAAGCCTTCGGCGCGAGCGTCAGCGCTGTTGATGACAGTGTCAATGGCCAGCTTGAGGCGGCGCGTCTCCATCTCAACGTTGATGATGCCGTCGCGTGCTTTCACATCTGCAATGGCCGCCTCGGGCTTGGTGATCACGTCTTTGGCGCCTTTGGTGAAGGCTTGCAAAAAGGCTTTCACGGCCGCTGGGTTTTCCTTGAGGATCTTGGGCGTGGCGATGATCACATTGCCATAGAGCTTGACGCCGTTTTCAGCGTAGGGCATCACCACCACGTCTTCAATCTTGACGCCACGCGCCTCCAGGTTGAGCAGCGAGGTGAAGGTAAAGCCGGTGATGGCGTCCACGTCGCCGCGGGCCAGCATGGTCTCGCGCAGCGGGGGGTCCATGGCCGTCCAGGTCACGCTGCCCACGCCATTGGCTTTTTGGAAGATGGGAAACGCACGGCGGCCGGCGTCAAACACCGGGGCGCCCAGTTTTTTGCCGGCCAGGTCGGTGGGTTGGGTGATGCCCGATTTTTTCAAGGCCATCACCGAGGCAGGCGTGTTGTTGTAGACCACCATGATGGCCACGGGCTTGTTGGGCGCGTCAGGGTTGTTGGCGTGGAACTCCATGAGCGCGGCCAAGTCGGCAAAGCCCAGGTCGTAAGTGCCCGAGGCCACGCGCGTGACTGCTGCGCCCGAGCCGTTGCCGGCGTCCACCGTCACGTCGAGCTTGGCGTCTTTGAAGTAACCCTTGGCCACGGGGGTGAGGAACAGGGCCGCAGGGCCCTCAAAGCGCCAGTCCAGCTGGAACTTGATGGGCGTGGTCTGGGCCTGGGCCGCGCCCAAGCTCAACAGACCCGCGAGGGCGAGGGCGCTTTGCAGGAGATGGCGTTTTTTCATGGGGAGTTCCTTCAAAGAGGGGTGAAAAAGGGGGATGAAAACAAAAGGTGTCGTGCAAGTTCAATGCCACGGCCAGCATTGGAAAACAATGTCATTTAATTGTCCTGGAGTCCAGGCGGGCTGAAGTTCCACCGAGCAGAGAATAAACCGGGACATACCCTGACCCATTTGGTGCATGAACGCTGAGCCAGGGCCGCTCAGCTTGCCTGGGTTTGGTGCACTTTGAGCGGCGCAGTGCTGGGGTTTTTCTGTCTTCACTGCAACAAGTCCTTCTGGGCGGGCAGGGCTGGCCCCCAACATGGCGCAAGCTCTGCATTATGTGAACCAAACTGTATACAAAAATAACCCTGGCAAACTGAGTGCAAACCCGAGATTCTTGAATTTCCAGGGACGAAAAAGTCAGAGTGGGTCCTTGCATTTGTGTGTCAGGCGTGCCGACCTCAGCCCAGCAAGTCCAGCAGCGTGCGCGCCACCACCTTGGTGGCGCGGCGTAAATCGGCCAGGTCCAGGCGCTCGTCGGCGCGCTTGGCATGGGATTCGCGCACGGTGCGCGGGCCGGCGCCGTAAATCACCCCGGGGATGCCGCGCTCCACATACAGCCGCACGTCGGTGTAAAGCGGCGTGCCCACGGCGGGGATGACTTCGCCAAAGACCTGCTGGCCGTGCTTTTGAATGGCGTCCACCAGGGGCTGGTTGCCGCTCAAGGGCTTCATGGCGTTGGCCAGCAGCATGCGGCGCACGTCCACCTGCAAGACCTTGCCGCCGCGTGGCGGCTTGAAGCTGGCCGCCGCTTGCGCAATGATCTGGCGCAAGGCCGCTTCCACCTCGGCGGGGTTCTCCTCGGGGATCATGCGCCTGTCGAGCTTGAAGCTGACTTTGCCGGGCACCACGTTGGTGTTGGTGCCGCCAGAGATCAGGCCCACGTTCAGGTAAGGGTGGGTGATGCCTTCAACCTGCGAGCTGATGCGCAGGTAGTCGGCGTTCAGCGCGTGCAGCGCCGCCAAGATGTGCACCGCGCCTTGCAAGGCGTCGGTGCCGCTGTCGGGGATGGCGGCGTGGGCCATTTCGCCGTGCACCGTCACTTCCATTTGCAGGCAGCCGTTGTGCGCGGTGACCACTTGGTAGCTAAAGCCTGCGGCAATCATCAGGTCGGGCCGGGTGTGGCCGTGCTCCAGCAGCCAGCCCGGTCCCAAGTCGCCGCCAAATTCTTCGTCGTAGGTGAAGTGCAGCTCCACCGCGCCTTTGAGCGGGGCTTGCAGGGCCTCCAGCGCGCGCACCGCAAAGGTGAAGGTGGAAAAGTCGCACTTGCTCACGGCGGTGGCGCGGCCGTACATCTTGCCGTCCACCACCTCGGCGCCGTAGGGCGGGTGCGTCCAGCCTTCGCCGGGAGGCACCACGTCGCCATGGGCGTTGAGTGCAATGGTTTTGCCCGGGCCGTACTCGCGGCGCACGATCAGGTTGGTGATGCTTTCCAGCCCTGCGGCTTTCACCTGGTCAGCCGGCACGGCAAAGGCCTGGGCCTGCATGCCAAAGCCTTGCAGCAGCTCGGCCGTGCGCTCGGCGTGTGGGGCGTTGTTGCCGGGTGGGGTGTCGGTGGGCACACGCACCAGTTCTTGAAGAAATCGCACCTGTTCGTCAAAGTGCTGGTCTATCCAGGCGTCGAGTTGGGCGTAGGCAGTGGTGGAGGTCATGGTTTTTTCTTGAGGGGCTTTAAGCGGCGAGTTGCTCGATCAGGTGCGCAAAAGCTTGCACCGACAGTTCGATGTCGTCGTTGGTGGTGGACTCCAGCGGGTTGTGGCTGATGCCGCTGTTGAGGCCGCGCACGAACAGCATGGCCTGCGGCATCACCTCGTGCAGCTTCATGGCGTCGTGGCCGGCGCCGCTGGGCATGCGGTGCAGCGGCACGCCGAGCGCCTCGACGGCGCGCTCCCACAGCCCTTGCCAGCGCGGGTGGCTGGGGGCGGCGGCGACGCGCATCGTTTCTTCCAGGGTGCATTGCACCTGGCGGCGCTCGCACACCGCGTGCAGGCTGGCCAGGATGTCGGCCACCAGGGCATCGCGCTGCGCATCGGTGGGCGCGCGCATGTCCAGCGAGAACTTGCACTGTCCGGGCACGACGTTGATGGAGCCATTGGGCACCTGCAACTGGCCCACGGTGGCGACCGAATCGCCGTCCTGCTGTGCGCGCTTCTCGGCGGCAAGCACCACCTCGGCGGCGGCGGCGGCCGCATCGCTGCGCCGGTTCATGGGCGTGGTGCCGGCGTGGCAGGCGGTGCCGGAAAGCTCGACCAGGCAGCGCACGCTGCCGTTGATGGAGGTGACCACGCCCAGCGGCAGGTCCAGCTCGTGCAGCACCGGCCCCTGCTCGATATGCACCTCGACAAAACCGAGGTAGTCCTGCGGATTGCGGCGCAGCGCCGGGATGTCCTCGACGCGCAGTCCGGCGTGCTGCATCGCGGCGCGCATCGTGATGCCGTCGGCATCCTGCTGCTCCAGCCATTCGGGCCGAAACTGGCCGATCAGAGCGCCCGAGCCCAGGAAGGTGGCCTTGTAGCGCTGGCCTTCCTCCTCGGAGAAGGCGACCACCTCGATCCCGAAGGGCAGGCGCCGCCCGGCCTGGTGCAACTGCTGCACGCAGGCCATCGGCACGAAGATGCCCAGCCGGCCGTCGTACCTGCCGCCGTTGCGCACGGTGTCGTAGTGGCTGCCGGTCATCAGGGCGGGCGCGCCCGCCTGCGCGCCTTCGTAGCGCCCGACCACGTTGCCCACGGCATCCAGCTGCACCGAGTCGAAACCGCACGCGCGCATCTGGGCCATGATCTGCGCGGCACAGGCCCGGTGGGCGTCGGTGAGGTAGGTCACGGTCAGCTGGCCGTGTTCGGCGTAGCCCGGGTCGCTGTGCAGGCTCAGCGCCTCATGCCAGTCCCAGACCTGGTGGCCCAGCGCCGGCGTGATGCCGAACTTGTCGTTCAGGCGGATCTCCACGATGCGGTGGATGTTGCGCAGGCACTCCTGCAGCTCGACGTGCGGCTGGTTCTGCAGCCGGCGGGCAAAGGTGGCCAGGATCTCGCGCTTGGCCAGACCCGTCCCGCGCGGGCCGCGCACCGCCAGGATGAAGGGGAACCCGAAGCGCGCCATGTAGGCCGCGTTGAGCTCGGCAATGCGCGCCAGCTCCTGGGACGTGCACTGGGTCAGGCCGGCCTTGTTCTGTTCGTTGGCGGATTCTGCAGTGAGCGCGTTGTCGACCATGGCCTTGCCGGCCAGTTCGGGATGGGCGCGGATCAGTGCCACCTGCGCGTCGCGCCCGGCACCGTGGAGCACCTGCACCATGCAGTGCTTGAGGTGGGCCAGCGAGCGGAACGGCCGATGCTGCAGCGCCTGCGCGGCGATCCAGGGCGAATGCTCGTGCAGCCCGGCCAGCATGCGCACGGCCTCGTCGGGCGCTGCGCTGTTGAGTTGTTCCAGCGTATGTGCCATGGCGTCAGGCTCCGAAGGGGAAGGGATGGACTTCGCGCCAGTGGCGGGCGATGTCGATGCGTCGACAGATCCAGACCTGCGTATGGCCCTGGACATGGTCCAGAAACTTCTGCAGCGAACGCATCCGCCCCGGGCGCCCCAGCAGTCGGCAATGCATGCCGATGCTCAGCATCTTGGGTGCGTCGGCGCCGTGCGGGTCGCCTTCCGCATACAGCACGTCGAAGGCATCCTTGAGGTAGGTGAAGAAGTCCTCGCCCTGGGCGAAACCCTGGGCCGACGAGAAGCGCATGTCGTTGGTGTCCAGCGTGTAGGGCACGATCAGCTGGGGCACCACGCTGCCGTCGGTCTTGCGGACCTGCATCCAGAAGGGCAGGTCGTCACCGTAGTAGTCGCTGTCGTATTCGAAGCCGCCGTAGTCGGCCACCAGCCGGTGGGTGTTGGGGCTGTCGCGGCCGGTGTACCAGCCCACGGGGCGTTCGCCGGTGAGCTCGGTGATGATCTCCATGCCGATGCGCATGTGCTCGCGCTCGGTGGCTTCGTCGAGGTTCTGGTAGCTGATCCAGCGCCAGCCGTGGCAGGCGATCTCGTGGCCGAGCTGCCTGAATGCGGCGGTCAGCTCCGGGTGGCGCTGCAGTGCCATGCTGACGCCGAAGATGGTCAGCGGCAGGCCACGCCGCTCGAACTCGCGCAGGAGGCGCCAGACGCCGGCCCGCGAGCCGTATTCGTAGATGCCCTCCATGCTCATGTGGCGGGCAGCAAATGCCGCCGGGTTGAACATCTCGGAGAGGAACTGCTCCGATGCCGGGTCGCCGTGCAGCACTGCGTTCTCGCCGCCTTCCTCGTAGTTGAGCACGAACTGCAGCGCGATGCGGGCGCCGCCCGGCCAGCGCGGGTGGGGGGGCTGGCGGCCGTAGCCGATGAGGTCGCGCGGGTAGTCCAGCGTGGTGTTGTAGACGGGCGGTTGGGTGGGCATGGGCGCTCTCTCAGGACAGGGCGGTGGAAATGTCGTTGCTGGGCACACGGCGGTCGAAGGCGAGGTTTTCCTCGACATGCTGCAGATGTTCGGCCATCAGCCGTGCCGCGCCTTCGCCATCGCGGGCGGCCAGCGCGCGCACGATCTCGGCATGTTCGTCGCTGGAATGCTCGGCGCCGCGGGGCGTCTGGTACATCAGCGTGATCAGCGCGCAGCGCGAGATCAGCTGCCCCAGCATCTGGGCCAGCACCTCATTGCCCATGAGCTCGGCCATGCGCACATGGAACTCGCCCAGCAGCTCGGTGCGGCCGGGCGCGTCCTCCTGGGCGATGGCCCGCTTCTCGCGGGTGATGTGCTCGCGCAGGACGCGGATGCGGGCCGGCGTGGCCTGTGCTGCAAAGTTGCGCGCCATCTCGCATTCGAGCATGCGGCGCACCGCGAACACCTGGCGCGCCTCGTCGACCGAAGGGGCGGCGACAAACGCGCCGCGGGCCGGCTCCAGGGTGACCAGCTGGTGCTGCGAGAGCTGCAGCAGCGCCTGGCGCACCAGTGTGCGCGACACGCCGAAATGATCGGCCAGCTTCTGCTCGGCCAGCTTGGTGCCGGGCAGCAGGCGGTGCTCGACGATGGCCTTGGTCAGGGCCGTGACGATGACGCTGGTGGAGGACGCATCCATGGGTTGATGTTAGCGTGGCGGTGCAAAAGTGTATACACTTTTGTCCTTCATTTCCCTTCTTCGAGGAGCGCGCCATGGGTTTGAGCACACATGTCCTGGACACCATGCATGGCGGGCCGGCCGCCGGCATGGCGGTCGAACTGCACACCACGTCGCAGGGGCAGAGCACCCTGGTCAAGCGTTTCGTGCTGAACGCCGACGGCCGCCACCCGGATGGCCCGGTCCTCGACGCCGCCGGGCTGGCGCGGGGCACCTACCGGCTGGTGTTCGATGTTGCGCCGTATTTCCGCAGCCGCGGGGTGGTCTTGCCAGAGCCGAACTTCCTGGACCGGGTGTCGCTCGATTTCGGCGTCGCCCACCCCGAGCAGCACTACCATGTGCCGCTGCTGGTGAGCCCGTGGAGCTATTCCACCTACCGTGGTTCCTGAGGCCTTTTGCGTGGCTGCGCTAGAGCTGGCCTTCGGTCAGGGTGTCGAGCTGGAACTTGCCGCTCTTGTCCCACAACCAGGTATCGGTGTAGGTGACCTTGCCCATGCGCGTCGGTGCCGGAAAGGGCGCCGCCGCACGCACCGTGCGCACGATCTCGGCCATCACCTCCGGCGCATGGCTGGGTGCGCGGCGCCACTGGATGCCGGTGATCTGCCCCTGGCGGTCGATGTCGACATCCAGCACCCCGATCGCATAGAGCTGCTGCTGCAGCATGCCCTTGTAGATGCGTCCGGCATTGGCGGCGTACAGGTGGGTGGCTGCGTCGCGCCGGTAGGCCTTGGCGGTCAGCGCATGGGAGACATGCGATGACGGGAACGGAGGAGTCACTGCCTCGGGCGGGCGTACCGCCACGGGGGGCGGCGTGACTGGGGCCGGAGTGGCGGTGGCCGGGCCCCTGGCAGGCGCAGGCGCGGGCGCAGGCGCAGTGGACGTCGGCGAGGCAGGCGCTGGCACGGGCAGCGGCGCCGGTGGGGGCGGCCGGCGGCTGCTGCAGGACGCCAGCCACAGCGTGGCGGCGACACACGCCAGTGTCAGCAGGGTGCGCGGTTGCAAGAGCGGCATGTCGGTTTCTCCTCGTTCTTGGGTTGCCGGTGCCCGCCGGATAACGGCGGCAGAGACCTCTACTGTGCCTCACAAAACCCGGCTTCCTGTTCCGCCTGTCCACGCGGCGGGGTAGATTCTGATGCATTTTCCCGAGCCCGCACTCTCCCGCCTGGCCCATGAAGCGGCCGTCTGGGTCACGGTGCATGCCGTGCAGGGGTCGGTGCCGCGCGAGGTCGGCACCGCGATGGCGGTGTTTGCCGACAGCGTGTCGGGCACCATCGGTGGCGGGCGTGTCGAGTTCGATGCGATTGCGCAGGCGCGCCGCCGGCTCCTGCAGCCCGGCAGCGGCGCCGAGGTGCTGCGTTATCCGCTCGGGCCGGCGCTGGGCCAGTGCTGCGGTGGCGTGATGCACCTCCGGTTCGAGGGTGTCACATCGGCCGATATACCGGCCCTGCGCCTGCGCATGGCGGTCGCACGCGCGCCGGTTGCGATTTTTGGCGGCGGCCATGTCGGCCACGCGCTGGTCGAGGTCCTGGCGCGCCTGCCGTTTGCCGTGACCTGGATCGACAGCCGCGACGGGGTGTTTCCGCCGCAGCTTCCGGCCCATGTCGCCTGCGAACACTCGGACCCGGTGCAGGGTGCCGTCGGCGGGCTCGCCGCTGGCAGCGCCGTGCTGGTGATGAGCTTCAGCCATGCAGAAGATCTTGACGTGGTGGCGCAGTGCCTTCGTCGGCAGCGCGAACATGGTGACCTCGCCCGCATCGGGCTGATCGGCAGTGCCACCAAGTGGGCGACCTTCCGGCGCCGGCTCACGGAACGCGGTTTCCTTGCACCGGAGCTCGACCGGGTCCGCTGCCCGATCGGCCTGCCCGGCATTGCGGGCAAGGAGCCCGAAGTGATCGCCATTGCGGTGGCGGCGCAGTTGTTGCAAGACCGCATTGTTTGATACCCTCCTGCACAAAGGACGATATTCATGGAAGCGTATTTCCTGGACTGGGCCAATCTGCTGCTGCGCTGGGTGCATGTCATCACGGCCATTGCATGGATCGGCTCGTCCTTCTATTTCGTTTTCCTCGACAGCAGCCTGGTCAAGCCTGCCTCCAGGGAGCTCCAGGACCTCGGGGTGGGCGGCGAGTTGTGGGCCGTGCATGGCGGGGGCTTCTACAACCCGCAGAAATACGCCGTGGCACCGCGGGTGGTGCCGCAGAACCTGCACTGGTTCTACTGGGAAAGCTACAGCACCTGGCTGAGCGGCTTTGCGCTGTTCACCGTGTCCTACCTGTGGAGCGCCGGCACCTACCTGGTCGACAAGTCCGTCATGGAATGGTCGAACACCGCGGCCATCGCCGTGGCGCTGGCTTTCCTGGTGGCGTTCTGGGTCCTGTACGACGTGATCTGCCTGGTGTTCGGCCGGCGCAAGAACGGCGATGCCATCGTCGGAGCGCTGGTGTTCGTGGTGGTGTGCGCGGCCTCCTGGCTGGCCTGCCACTGGTTCGCGGGCCGGGCGGCTTTCCTGCTGGTGGGCGCGATGATCGCGACCGCCATGAGCGCCAACGTGTTCTTCTGGATCATCCCGGGCCAGCGCACGACGATCAAGGCACTGCGCGAGGGCCGGCCGGTCGATCCCGTACACGGCATCCGGGCCAAGCAGCGCAGCGTGCACAACACCTACTTCACGCTTCCGGTGCTGTTTGCGATGCTCAGCAACCACTACAGCTTCACCTACACCCATCCCCAGAACTGGGCTGTCCTGATCCTGATGATGCTGGCCGGCGCGCTGATCCGGCAGTTCTTCGTGATGCGGCACGGCTTCAAGCTCGGGCGCAACCCCCATCCCTGGCCCTACGCGCTGGTGGGCGTGCTGGTGATTGCCGGCGTGATCGCCTGGTTGCAACCAGCCCCCCGGCCGGCAGCCGCCAGCGCCCCCGCCGCGGCGGCCGTGCCCACGCTGGCCCAGGTGCAGCAGGTGATGGAGCAGCGCTGCCTGATGTGCCATGGTGAGCAGGTTCAGATGAAGAATGTGCGCCTGGATTCCCCCGACAGCCTGCGCCAGCATGCGCAGGGCATCTACCAGCAGGTGGTGGTCACGCGCCTGATGCCGATGAACAATGCCACCCAGATCACCGATGCCGAACGCGAGCTGATCGGCCGCTGGTTCCTGGCCGGCGCAAAGCCCCCCTGAGCCGGGGCGCGGCTCAGCGCCCGACCAGCCGGTGACCCGCACCCTGCGGCGGCACCCATTTCGGGCTCAGGTCGTCGTCCGCAGCGCTCAGGGGGCGCGATCTGCCAGTTGCATCGCCATCCGGTTGTGGCGCTCCACCAGCGGGCCGGGGTCCACGGTGGCCGGTCGGCCTTCGCGCACCACGACCCGGCCGTTGACCACCGTGAAAGCGGCCTGCGGGCTGCTGCACAACATCAGCGCGCCCACCGGATCGTGCACCGCTGCGCCTGCAAAACCGAGCGTTCGCAGGTCGAACAGGGCCAGGTCGGCACACATGCCTGCCGCAAGGTGGCCGATGTCGTTGCGGCCCAGCACCCGGGCCCCGCCGCGTGTCGCCAGCGCCAGCGCGTCGCGCGTGCCGAATTCCGCCGGCCCCCGGTCGCATCCGAAGGGTTCCAGCGAGCGGCCGACCCGCGCCAGCAGCAGCGCCTGTCGCGCCTCGTTGACCATGTGCGCGGCATCGTTGCTGGCGCAGCCGTCCACACCCAGCCCCACCGGTACACCGGCGTCCAGCAACCGGCGCACCGGCGCAATGCCGCTGGCCAGGCGCATGTTGCTGCAGGGGCAGTGGGCCACGCCGGTGCGGGTGGCGGCGAACAGGCTGATGCCTTCGTCGTCGAGCTTCACGCAGTGCGCATGCCAGACGTCCTCGCCGATCCAGCCCAGATCCTGGGCATACTGCGCCGGCGTGCAGTTGAACCTGTCGCGGCTGTAGGCGATGTCATGGTCGTTTTCGGCCAGATGCGTGTGCAGCCGCACGCCGTGGCTTCGCGCCAGCAGGGCTGACTCGCGCATCAGGTCCCGGCTCACGCTGAACGGCGAACAAGGTGCCAGCGCAACCTGCACCATCGCACCGCGGGAGGCGTCATGGTGGGCCTCGATCAGCCGCTGCGATTCGCGCAGGATGACGTCCTCGCGCTCGACCACGCTGTCCGGTGGCAGGCCGCCCTGTGACTGGCCCACGCTCATGCTGCCGCGTGTGGCGGTGAAACGCATGCCGATGTCCCGCGCTGCATCGATGCTGTCGTCCAGCCGCACGCCATTCGGGTAGATGTACAGATGGTCGCTGGTGGTGGTGCAGCCACTGAGCAGCAATTCGGCCATCGCCACCTGGGTCGAGACTCGCACCATCTCGGGCGTGAGCCCCGCCCACAACGGGTACAGGCCGCGCAGCCAGCTGAACAGCTCGGCGTCCTGTACGGCCGGAATCGCGCGGGTGAGCGACTGGTACATGTGGTGGTGGGTGTTGACCAGACCAGGCGTGACCAGATGGCCGCGCGCGTCGATCACTTCGTCGGCCGTCTGCGGCAGCCTGTCGGCCGGGCCGACGGACTCGATCCACCCGCCGCGGACGAACACCGAGGCATCGCGCAGTTCGGTCGCCTGTTTCGGCTCGGGGTGGTCCATCGTGGCGACGCAGGCGGCATTGCGGATCAGCAGGGTTCTCATGGTGGCAGCTGGTTCGAGGGGCGGTGGCGGCACAATGGCGTGAGAAAAGGCACACCATGTCCGGCATCCATACTATCCCGCAACCTGCGGCGCATCCGCGCGCCTTTCTCGAGTATCTGTACCGGTCGGCCGTCACGAGGGCCTTGCCGCTGCATTGCATGGCGGAGTTTCTGCCGTTGCCGCCCGACCCGGAGTCCGGCGGCCGTACCCTGGTGCTGGGGGCCGGCAAGGCGGGTGGCGCCATGGCGCAGGCGGTCGAGGCCTTGTGGCCGGCCGACCATCCGCTCCGGGGCCTGGTCGTGACGCGTTACCACCACGTGCCGCCGCGTCCGCCCGGGCTGGCGCAGCGCATCGAGGTGGTCGAGGCTGCCCACCCGGTACCGGATGCCGCCGGCCAGGTCGCGGCGCAGCGCATGCTGGACATGGCGCAAGGTCTGCGCCCGCAGGATCTTGTGTTGTGCCTGATGTCCGGTGGCGCCTCCGCCTTGCTGACCTTGCCGGTCGAGTTGCTCACCCTGGCGCAGAAGCAGGCCCTGAACCAGGCGTTGCTGGCCAGCGGCGCCAGCATTTCCGAGATGAACTGCGTGCGCAAGCACCTCTCGCGCATCAAGGGCGGGCGCCTTGCCGCCGCCTGTGCACCCGCCAGGGTGGTGACCCTGGCCATCAGCGATGTTCCGGGCGACGACCCCGGCACCATCGGCAGCGGCCCGACCGTTGCCGATGCCAGCACCTGTGCCGAGGCGCTCGCGGTACTGCGCAGGTATTCCATTGCATTGCCTGCGCCGGTTGTCACGGCGCTGGAGGCCGGCGCCCTGGAGACGCCAAAACCCGGCGATGCGGTGTTTCGCGGTCATGGCGTGCAACTGGTTGCGACTCCAGGCCACAGCCTGGAAGCCGCGGCTGACGCTGCCCGTGCCGCCGGGCTGGAAGCCTACGTGCTGGGCGATGACCTCGAGGGCGAGTCGCGCGAGGTCGCCAAGGTCCATGCTGCCCTGGCCCGCGCGGTTGCGCGGCGCGGGCAGCCGTTCAAGCGCCCGTGCGTGATCCTGAGCGGCGGCGAGACCACCGTCACCCTGCGCGCGCAGCCGCACGGCACGCCGCGCGGCCGTGGCGGGCGGGCGGGCGAGTTCTGTCTGGGCCTGGCACAGGCGCTGCAGGCGCAGCCCGGGGTGCATGCGCTGGCTGCCGACACCGATGGCATCGATGGTGTCGAGGACAATGCCGGTGCCTATGTCGGCCCCGACACCCTGCAGCGCGCCCGGGGCCTGGGCCTGTCCATCGGCCAGTTCCTGGACCGCAACGACGCCTATGGCTACTTCCACGGACTTGGTGACCTGGTCATCACAGGGCCGACCTTCACCAACGTGAACGACTTCCGGGCGATTCTGGTCCTGTAGCCACTGCGTGGCTTCTGTTTGATGTTCCTCAATGCTGGCGGCGCCAATCCTTGGCACATTCAGGCCATGTTGTCCGCCCAGTTCCCCGATCCAGCCGCTGAAAGCGCCATCTCCCACCAGGGAGAGGTCCTCCTGCGCCGGGGCGCCACGCCCGCATGGGTCACCTATGTCGACTCCGGCCGCGTGTCGCTCGGCCTCATGGATGGCCAGGTCCTGGCCCACCGGCTGGGCGCTGTGGAGGGGCCCCTGTGGCTGGAGGCCACCTGTGCCGTGCTGGCACTGCCCAGTGCCGTCGATGCGGTCGCTGAAACCGAAGTCCGTGTACGGCGCATGCCCTTGCCTGCGTTTCGCAACTGGGTCTCCAGCCTGCCGGCGGCGGCCCAGGTCGTTCTGCACGATGTGGCGATCGCCCACCGACAGCAGACCGAAATGGCCGTGAGCCGGCTTGCCAAGGATGCCGAGGCACGGTGCGCCGAATGGCTGCTGGCCCATGCCCAGACCAGTGCCCAGGGTTCCGTGGCGGTCCAGCTGAACCAGCGCAAGCGCCTGATCGCGGCCCAGCTGGGCATTGCGCCCGAAACACTTTCGCGTGTGTTGCGCCACCTGCGGGAGCGCAGCCTGATCAGCGGCTCCGGCCGGGTGGTCAACCTGGTGGACCCGGGCGGCCTGCGCTCCCTGGCCGGCGTCTGAATCACGGCGGCAGTCGCCGCCATGCTGGTGGCTTTGGCCGCGCTGGCGGCTTATGGACAGACATTCAAGGGCCGTGCGGTTGCCCGGTTGTTGCCGCCCGAGGGCGCGGCGGCGCAGCTTGTCGCCAGGGAGGTAGGCATAGAGGTCGGCACCAGCATCGGCCTGGCCGCGGTCACGCCCGATCTGCCCAGCGCCGCCACCGTGCTGCCTGCCGCCGCCACCGTGCTGCATGTCGCCGACACCGCCTGTTATGCCGCCAAGCGCGGGGGCAGGAACCAGGTGGTCACCCCTTCGCCGGTGACCCGCCAGGACGCTGCTGCGCAGACGCTGGCCGCTACAAGGACCTGAGCGCGCGCAGCAGGTTCTCGGCGGTTGCCGGTGCCACCAGTTGCACCGGTGTGCGGCTGTGCGGCCGGGCGGACGCCACGGCGGCACGCAGGGCCTCGAACACGCTGATCGCCAGCATGAAGGGCGGCTCTCCCACGGCCTTGCTGCCGAACACATTGTCTTCGCGGTTGGGTTCGGGCCAGAGCTCGACGTGCAGGTGCTGCGGAATGTCGCCCGTGGCCGGGATCTTGTAGGTGCTGGGCGCGTGGGTGGCGAGGTGGCCCTTGTCGTTCCATACCAGCTGCTCGGTGGTGAGCCAGCCCATGCCCTGCACAAAACCGCCCTCGATCTGTCCGATGTCGATGGCCGGGTTGATGGAGCGGCCGACATCATGCAGGATGTCGACCTTCAGCACGCGGCTCTCGCCCGTGAGGGTGTCGATGGCCACCTCGGTGCAGGCCGCGCCGTAGGCGAAGTAGTAGAACGGCCGGCCGGTGAGGGTGGTCTTGTCGTAGTGGATCTTGGGCGTGCGGTAGAAGCCGTCGCTCCAGAGCTGGATGCGGTTGGCGTACGCGGCGCTCACCACCGCGTCGAAGCTGCGCGTGGTGCGCGGCGAAATCACCTGTCCGCCCGCGAACCGCACCGCGCCGGCGCCGCAGCTGTCGAGCCCGGCCACGAACTGCGCCAGGTTGTCGCGCACATTGCGCGCCGCGAACTGGGCCGCCCGGCCGTTGAGGTCGGTGCCCGCGGATGCGGCGGTCGCCGAGGCATTCGGGATCTTGCTGGTGTCGCTGGCGGTGGAAAGGACCCGCTCGAACGGGATGCCGAGCTCGTCGGCCACCACCTGCGCCACCTTGGTGTTCAGGCCCTGGCCCATCTCGGTGCCGCCATGGTTCACCTGCACGCTGCCGTCGGTATAGACATGCACCAGCGCGCCGGCCTGGTTGAACAGCGTGGCAGTGAAGGAGATGCCGAACTTGACCGGCGTGAGCGCCAGGCCGCGCCGGATCACCGGGCTCACGGCATTCCACCGCGCGATCTCGGCCTGCCGTTCGCGGTAGCGCGCGCTCTGCGCCAGCCGGGTGATCAGCGGATCGAGGATGTTGTCCTCGACCTTCATCTGGTAGTGGGTGGTGTTGCGCTCGGTGATGCCGTAGAGGTTGCGCCGGCGCACGTCCAGCGGGTCCAGGCCCAGCGACCGCGCCACATTGCCCAGGATGGTCTCGATCAGGATCACGCCCTGCGGACCGCCGAAGCCGCGGAACGCGGTGTGGCTCTGGGTGTTCGTCTTGCAGCGGTAGGAGGTGATGTCGACGTCTTCGAGGAAATAGGCGTTGTCGGTGTGAAACACCGCCCGGTCCGCCACCGGGCCGCTGAGGTCGGCACTGAAGCCGCAATTGGCGGCCATCACCAGCTGCAGGCCCTGCAGCAGGCCGTCGCCGTCATGGCCGACGGTGTATTCGTACCAGAACGGATGCCGCTTGCCGGTGACCATGAAGTCGTCGTCGCGGTCCAGCCGCAGCTTGACCGGGCAGCGCAGCTTGTGCGCGGCAATCGCGGCCCACACGGCCATGTGCCCGGCCTGGGTTTCCTTGCCGCCGAAACCGCCACCCATGCGCCGGCATTCGACGCGCACCGCGTGGTTGTCCAGCCCGAGCGCATGGGCCACCCAGTGCTGCACCTCGCCCGGGTGCTGCGTGCTGGAGAACACCTGCCACTGGTTCTGCTCCAGCGGAACCGCATAGGCGATCTGGCCCTCCAGGTAGAAGTGCTCCTGGCCGCCGACCTCCAGCGTGCCGCTGAGCCGGTGTGGCGCCTTATGCAGGGCGGCGGCAGCATCGCCCCGGCGCACATGGACCGGCGGCAGCACGAAGCTTTGCGCGGCCAGCGCCTGCTGCGGCGTCAGGATGGCCGGCAGCGCCTCGATATCGGCGCGCACTGCGCGTGCAGCACGGCGCGCCTGCATGACGGTCTCTGCCACGACCAGGCCGAGCACCTGCCCGACATGCTGGACCGACGTGCTGGCAAAAACGGGCTCGTCGCCGGCGAATGCGGCCAGCATCGGGGCGCCGGGGATGTCGGCGGCCAGCACCACGCCGCGCACACCCGGCATGGCCAGGGCCTGGGAGGCATCGATACCGCGCAGATGGCCATGCGCCACCGGTGACAGGATGGGCGCGGCATGCAGCGTGCCGCGCAACACCGGCATGTCGTCGACATAGGTGGCGGCACCGGCCACCTGGGCCCGCGCACTCTCATGCGGCCGCGACATGCCCGCCGCAGGCGCAGCCGGGGCGGCTGCGCCGCGCGAGTTTCCTGCGCTCACTGGCGTACCTTCGCCCTGCGGGCTGCGGTGCTGAGCCCCTTGGGACGGCCCGGCGGTGCTCATGCGACCTCCTCCAGCGCGGTCCATGACTCGAGGTTGATGCCCGCGACCCCCTGGCTCTCCAGCCACAGGCGCTGCAGCAGGTTGCCCAGGACCTCGGTGCGGTAGCCCGCACTGGCCCGCATGTCGGAGATGGGCTGGAATTCGGTGCGCAGCACCTCTGCGGCGGCGCGGGCCGTCTCGGCAGACCAGGGCTGGCCGCACAGCGCTGCTTCGGTGCGCCAGGCGCGTACCGGTGTGGCTGCGACCCCGCCCACACCCACGGATGCGGTGACCACGCGGCGGTGCGACAGTTGCAGCCGCACCGCCAGGCAGACCGCCGAGATGTCGTCGTCGAAACGCTTGGATATCTTGTAGACGCGCAGGAATTCCGTGCCCGCGGCATCGTCCCGCACCGGCAGTGGTACCTTGATCCAGGCCAGCAGTTCGTCGGGGGCCATCACGTTCTGGCGGTAGCCGGTGTACAGCGCCTCCAGCGGGATGTCACGGTGGCCGCCCTCGCGCATGAGCACCACATGGGCGCCCAGCGCGATCAGCAGCGGCATGGAGTCGCCGATGGGCGAGCCGTTGGCCACGTTGCCGCCCAGCGTGCCGGCATTGCGCACCGGCAGCCCGGCAAAGCGGGCGGCGAAGGCATGCAGCTGGGGACGGTCCGCCTCCAGCGCGGCAAAGGCATCGGCCAGGTGCACCGCCGCGCCGATCGCGAGGTGGTGCGGGTAGCGCTCGATGCGCCGCAACTCCTCCACCCGGGTCAGGTCGAGCACCTGCGGGAACTGCCTGTGCAGCTTGGTCACCCACAGGCCGACGTCGGTACAGCCGGCCACCAGCTGCGCCTGCGGGTAGCGCCCACGCAGCGCCAGCAGGCCCTGCAGCGAGCGCGGGGCCAGGTAGGCCGCATCGTCGCCGGCCGATGGCGGATCGGCCGCCAGGCCCTGCAGCTGGCGCATCAGCGCAGCCTCGTCGACGCGCACCGCCGGCAGGGTCTGCATCTGTTGCGCTGCGTCGAGGATCGGGCGGTATCCGGTGCAACGGCACAGGTTGCCCGACAGGTCCTCGCTGGCCTGGGAGCGGCTGATGGCCCGGCCCTGGCAGACATGGTTCTGGTACATCGCGAACAAGCTCATCACGAAGCCGGGCGTGCAGAAACCGCATTGCGAGCCGTGGCACTGCACCAGGGCTTCCTGGGCCGGGTGCAGGCTGCCGTCGGCGCTGGCGAGGTCCTCGACTGTCCAGAGCGCCTGCCCGTCGATGGAATGCGCCAGGCGGATGCAGCTGTTCACGGCCCGGTAGCGAAGGCCGTCCGGCGTGGCCTCGCCCAGCACCACCGTGCAGGCGCCGCAGTCGCCTTCGCCGCAGCCTTCCTTGGTGCCGGTGCAGGCCAGGTCGTCGCGCAGCAGATCGAGCAGGGTGCGGTCGGGGGGGACATCGCGCAGCGTCACTGGCGCGCCGCGGCGAATGAATCGGATTTCCTGGGACTTCATGCCTTGTGTCCTTGTTGCGGTGCGGCCTTCGTGCGCTAGGGTAAAACAGGTGTCGCCGATGCACCATACACGCTAGTGTAGTGCTTCTGAATTAAAAGAACTATTTTCCACCTGCCACCTCCAAGAAGAATCTGGGACATTTTGGAGGCAGCGATGCGAAAGGCGACGGCGATTGAACTGGACGAC
>Ga0247831_1003863_pt1 | contig 21022 bp, 16 predicted proteins | sample LaCruzMarch2015__9_FD_192406 | JGI IMG/M metagenome (GOLD analysis project Ga0247831, IMG submission 192406) | Freshwater microbial communities from meromictic Lake La Cruz, Castile-La Mancha, Spain - LaCruzMarch2015_1m | ecosystem: Environmental > Aquatic > Freshwater > Lake | place: Spain...
ATCTACTGGGGTATAACTTTTTCGGGCTTTGTCAGGTGAAGCTAGTGACCGACCGCCGAAAGCTGGGGGGAAAATTCTACCAGGGTAGATGGTCTTCGGACAAGGAGATGGCACCCCTCCTGTAGGAGAAAGAAAAGCTTCGGCGGACTCTAAACCTCTACCTGGGTTGCCTGGTACTGTTCTACATACGATGGCACCCCTCCTTTTGGACCCTTAATCTCGTACTATATTTACGTGTTATGTTCTCTCGACCAATCAAAGAACACAATAGTTGTTGTAACTCAACCCGTCAACCATGTTGTCCCTGCTGCTGTTGCTGGTGGGAACAACAATGATGGAGGTCGAATCCTTCTCATCGTCATTGTCATCGTCGTCCAAAACAATAATGCTGCCCCATCGGCCATCGTCGTCGATGACGCTTCGTCGTATAGAATATCATCGTCACCGATCGACGGTATCGGACGAGGAGGCTGAGCAGCTCTTACTATCATCTAATGATAAATTTTACGAGGACAACGACGATGAATTCGACGATCTTGATTTACTCGAGGATGCCGAAGATGAATTTTACAACGAGGACGAAATTGAGAACGAATCGTCGTCGCGACTAGGCAAGCAACAACAAAAACAACAGCAATGGGCCAAGCAGGAACAACAGTGGAATGCGAATCAACAACAACCCATCCGTCGATTTAAACGTCCAAAGAAGGTACCACTAATCGCCATCGTCGGTCGGCCAAATGTCGGTAAGTCAGCATTAGTAAATCGTCTCGCGGGCACACAGTCCGGAGGAGCAATAGTTGCCGACGAGGAGGGTATAACACGTGATCGGACATATCGAAATGCCGACTTTCTTGGTGAAAACTTTCAATTGGTCGACACTGGTGGGTTAGTCTTTGATGATAATGATGCACTCTTTGCCAGAGAAATACGCGAACAGGCCATGATAGCCATTGAAGAAAGTTCGGGTGTTATACTAGTTGTGGATGGCCGGGTCGGACCCACGGCCATGGATGAACAGTTAGCCACATTCTTGCGGCGGGAGGTGACGAAGAAAATGCCCGTGGTACTTGCCGTGAACAAATGTGAGAGTGATAAGAATGGTGAATTGTTGGCATCACAATTTTGGAATTTAGGGTTGGGTACACCCCACGCCGTCTCGGCATTACATGGTGTGGGTACTGCTGAACTACTAGAGGATGTCTTTGAGGGGATTGTTAAGAAGAAATCTGCAATTGATGGATTTGGAACGAAGGTAAAGAAGATGGAGGCGGCACAACGTGCATTAATACAACTAGACAAGGCCGAGCCACTCGATGGAGAAGATGAAACTGATATGTTCCTACGTATGTATGGTGTGGGGAAAGATGGTGATGATGTTGTTCGTGAATATGAAGAGGCCATGTCGGCATTTGATGATGTCCCAAGTATGGAAGAAATCAATATTGCAATTGTTGGCCGGCCAAATGTGGGTAAGTCATCTCTCCTCAATACACTGTTTGGTTCGAACCGTGCAATAGTGAGTGACGTTGCGGGGACGACACGTGACTCCATCGATGCTGTCATGGAACGTCCACCTCCTCCGGGGTCTGATCCCGAGACGGCACTCCCGACTGTCTATCGCTTTGTTGACACGGCAGGTATACGACGTAAGGGCAAGGTTGAGTACGGTACAGAATTCTTCATGGTAAATCGTGCGTTACGAGCAATGCGCCGTGCCGACGTGGTACTACTAGTACTTGATGCTACCGCAGGTGTGACTGAGCAGGATCGAGTATTGGCACAAAAAATATCCGCTGATGGACGCGCGTGTGTCATTATATGTAACAAGTGGGATGCCGTAATTGACAAGGATGAATCAACATATGATAAGAGTGTTCGCTACTTCCGTGAGGAGCTTCCCCAGGTCAGATGGGCACCCATACTCTTTGTGTCGGCCGCAACTGGTCAACGATGTGGTAAGATATATGATGCAGTCGACTCAGCCGTACGAGCACATCGTCGTCGTATATCCACGTCGGTATTAAATGAGGTACTACGGGATGCTATATTATGGCAACCACCTCCTTCACGAAGAAATGGTGCTCAGGCCAAGATATATTATGGCAGTCAAGTCTCGACACGACCACCAACGATGGTTGTTTTTGTGAATGATCCCAAGCTTGTGAATGACAACTACCGCCGATATTTGGATAGAAAGATGAGAGAAAGTTTGGACGGGTTTGAATCGACCCCTATCCGATGGATGTTTAGAGGACGCAGAGTACGGGATGTCACAAGGAATATGAATGGTGCGCCTGGAGACGGTGGGTCTGGTACGAGTTTCCCTTACCCACATGCTGGTTAAGAGAGCGTGGTGGGTCAGAAAACCAATACATCGAATGTCACACAAAGTTAAATTTAGAAGATTTATATAGAGTTTTATCTGCACATAAGAAGGCATATAGGTAGCATCAATGACAACCATCAGTCGATTAGCCATATTTTGCAATCAATTTCCGTTTCTTCTCTTCAATAGTTGCCAGTTCCGCTGCTGTTTTCTTAACAATTATTGCTGCGACGGCGGCGGGTTTGCTATCCTCATCTTGGACGTCTGGCTTCTCGATGGTATTCACATTGGGCCGTATCTTCTTCGTATCCATAACATCCAGATGCTTACTTTGATGCATCCCAGAACTCGAGAGACTGTCCTTAAAGGTCGACGGTCGAGTGGCGTATGACTTTCCTTTCGCTGACGTTTTCTCACGCTCGCGACGTAAGACCTCTTCCATCAGTTCTAGTTCTTCGCGTCGGGCATCATTGAGGTTGTTGTCATTACGATCACGACTTCGACTGCGATCATTGGAACGTGAATAATTGTTATCCCTAGAATCATACCGATCCTCACCTCGATGACCACGAGGATCATCATATCTTCCTCTTCCTCGATTATCAAACCCACCCCTGCCTCTGCTATCGTCAATATATCCCCCGCGACTTTCGTTGTAATGGACATAATTCTTCTCTGCCACTTCCTCTTTACGATTCAAATTATTACTACCCGGTAGATCAATCTCACCCAACATGACAGTTTCAGTATTTCCATATTCTGGAAAAGTTACTTGAAATGTTGGCCGAAGTAATAATTCACCATTGGTATCTCTCAAAATTACCCTATCCACAATGGCGTCATACCAAGTTATTGGATTCTCATCATCTCCATATAGTGCTTGGACACGGGCACCAGTCTTTTGAAAGTATTCCATCGCTGCCACATTTGCGAAATGCCTCTTGGCACGTTCTTCGACACGTTCAGCCTGCAGTAGCTTCACCTTGAATTGACGTTCAATAGTCACCGGTGTACGCGGGAGGCGTGTACCGTAATAGTCAAGATCATTCAATAACATTTGTACGTACACCCCTATAGTAGTTTCTGCCTTTCCTTGACAAATTTGTACTTGTTCAGTATCGTACAGATAGGGTTGAAACCATGACCAAAGCGTTGCTGGGTCGGCAGCGTACCGCATGTATAGAAACCCAACACATCGAATGTACGGTGAGTCGACATGATTGAGCATTAGTGACATTTGTTTCTCAGTGCACCGTAAAGTAAAGAGACGTAGGAGGAGGCAGAATGCAGTCGAGGGAGATTTGTGTGCGCCTAGTTTATAAAGAGTAGAAAAGAGGACAATACAATTCAGTTGAGATCATCGGTATTATCAAAGTTGTAAGACGACGAGCCAAAAACGCAATGAAACAAGAAGAATCCTTACGGATATTTGCGAGTCTCCCCTAGCCCTCGTCAATTTCCTCTAACGACCCCCACTTCGAATATACACTCTGCCTACCTGTCCCCGGAGTACATCACAATCGGCCGGGTGAAGTTCATTCATCGCCGCACAAGTTGCCGAATAGTGGAATGGGATTTTTGTTTCATTTCCAATGATGTAACTTACCTGCAAAAATTAATTGATGCAAGATATGACAGTTTTAGAATACCGTGTGTTGTAGATACACAGAACAAATTCACAAAAATGATTGACTTACCCGCAGTCCATGGTTCCATATGCTTCACCTCATAATATATTTCATCCACGAGCATCGTCCAATCTGTAATCTTTTCACAACATTTCTGAAAATAGGTACTATTCCATATATTCGATAACAACATTGGATGTAAATTAAATGTATCATCTGGACCAACCAGTGGGATCACTCCTTTATTCGAATTGGCGATACGACCTTCATCAATGACGCTTTGGAATAGAGTGAATGACTTTCGTTCACGTTCTTTGACATTGTCCTCTTGACGCCATAGAGCACTACGCGACATGATGGAGGAACGCCGATGTGGATGTGGATTGACCTTTGTTTCGACAACACGACCTTGTTTGGCGGGAATAAGGAATTTCGAAGAGGGGAGACCAAGCTTTACAAGAGTAAGTAGTGTGACGATGTCAAATTATTCAGGACTAACGATGACAATGAGCCCGGCATTCAATGGTAGGAAACGTCGACAACCGATGGATCCACCAGAGGACAACGATATTGATTTTGGTAGCAAATTTCTTTATGACAGTGAAAGGAATAATATTCATGATCATGTCGATAAACGCCATCGAGGTGAAACACTTGACAACAATTTACTAGGAGTAGATGATGATGATGATGATGCTACCAATGCGGCGTTATTATCATTTGGCAGCTCGTCGCTGAGTTTAAACCCGCCTGACCCACCAGCAAATTATGGCTTCCCGTATCCATCGATATCCACAACGGCATCGTTGAGCAATGATAATAATATTATAAGAAGCGGAGATTATGCAGCAATACCAAAAACTACGCACCGATTACCCATCGATCCAGTGGAGAGCATTAGAAGTCCAGGAGGATTGTTGTTAATGAACAACACACACGGCAATAGCAACAATAATGATGATGTTAGTATGGCTAGTGATGATGATGGAAATCGATTACACGATGATGAGGAAAGGATTGAAGGTGATATTATTGATAATGATGATGATGATGAATGTAATAATAGTGTATGTAGCGCTATCTCCGAAAGTTCAATTAAAAGTGCCATGTATCAACTAGTCTTTGGTCGATGGAGACCTCCATCTCCTCTCACTCACGTTGGTGGTACAAATAGTGGTGGCACAAATGGTACTAGTGGTGGTGGTACAGTTGTTGGGAGGTATGATGCTGTTGACTCCAAGATTGAAGATATGATCCGTCGTAGTCGACTAGAGGCTGTTATCCGTAGTAGTAAAAGTGAGGATGGTAATTCTCGTGATCAAAGTCCGATGTCGTCACGATTGTCGGATGTTGATATGGATGATGATGCTATCGATAATTGAATTGTAGCGCAGATAACAAGGTGAAATTATTATTATGAATGCCATTTCTCTATTTGAGCGTGTGACAATAGGGGCACTGTACCAGCCTTGGGTATGGTGCGGCTTTACACATCATGTGTGAAAAATGTACCACAGCTGGCTAAAAAAAGACGGACACCTCCTAATCAACTGGATCCATTTTTTTGTCACCATCATCACCTTCTAAGTCGGGCAAATCCCCATCATTGTCATCATCGTCTTCGTCATCTGAATCATCACCTGCCCCGAATCCCTCCATTCCGTCCATACCACCCATTCCACCCATCCCTCCACCTCCTCCCATGCCGCCCATTTGCTTCATCAATGCCTCCATGTCCATGCCACCCATGCCACCCATACCTCCCATGCCACCGCCCATACCTCCCATGTCCATGCCTCCATCGAGCTGTAAAATCGCATTGTTAATTGAGTGATTAGCAAGAAGCATAAAACGTACATGTATACATTCAACCAGAACAAAAAAACAATACTTACCGCCGATGTATCAAAGCCACCATCTTCCTCATCTTCATCGACGTATCTATCCCAGTCAATTTTAACCTGTAATGTTCAATGACGACAAAAGTTTGAGGGAGGGTGTGGTTAATAATACAAATAAATAAAAGTCAATCATCTTATCTTACCTGATTTTTCTCCAATGTCTTATCCTTCAATAAGCGTGGCCAGAATCCCTTATCATCATCATCCTTATTTTTCTTCATAACATGCATCTGTACAGATCGAGGCAAGACCTTGTACGTTGATCCTGCCGAATCTACTGGATTAAGAAATTCAATACTTAATTCATATTCTTTATTTTCAGACTTGCCTTTAAAGGTTAATGTTTCATCACCTAGGACGATGGATGCATCCTTCACGTCTACGAATGAAGATTATGATTGAAAGAGACAAAGAGATGGAGTAGAAAGCACATCATAAATGACGGGATATTATGTAGGAGAAGGGAAAAAGAGAAGGCGTTGTGTGAGAGAGAGTTCATTACAAAAAGAAAATAGTTATAAACCTTTCATACTGCTAACCAGCGAGTGCAATTGTAATATATAGAGAGTCTGATCTCTGTGCCCATTTGATCGGTGCGGTATTGACCTTTGCCATCGTGGAGACTCTGTTTTTTTTTGTTTGTGCGGTTCGATGGAAATCTTCAAGCGGGACAGACATTTCCAGCCGTATCTGGCCTAGAGTACCTAGGATTCTGGAGCTGTATGGCATGATGCATGGCTGCGGCGCATTAATATCATTAGCTATACTATCATTTGCACTTCCGGTCACAGTTGCATTTTTTCTGCTTGATGGCTATTATGCCGAGTGCACAGCTTCATTGTGTCAAACACGACGAGGACGATCATCCATTCTTCTTCATCCAAATGGAATGTCATCAATGGTAAAGTTGACTGCGTCCACATCATCAATTGCAGCAGTAAGCGACAGCACTAATGGTGGCATGCCAGAAAAAGATGATGCTACTCCTATTGTGACTGGAATTACATTAAAGATTGCATTCGATTCATCTACCACTTGGGGAGTGGCGGACCTATCTGAAAACAATTCAGAACGATTTACATCATCCGAGTCACTCGACATGGTCCATCGATTGCGGAGGGAATCTTGTGCCGTCCTCGTGGGACGGACGACGGTCGAGCGAGATAATTGTACATTGACTGTTCGACGGGGTGTGGAATTGGGACATGGCAAATGTCAACCAGTCAGAGTTGTGATTGATCCATCATTGAGATTAATCAACGATGGACAAGAACATTCCATCTTAAATGATGGTTTACCAACAATTATATATCACGTGCAAAGAAGCGAGGTATCAACTGCAGCAAGGCAGCAGAATGATTCAATAACGTTCGTGGAACTGATTCAACCAGATAATAACGACATCGATGGAAGAAGGAATACACTGATATCACCAACAGATATAGTGCAAGATTTAGCAAATCGAGGATTGCGACATGTTATGGTAGAGGGCGGTCCGGCAACAGCACGTGCATTTTTAGATGCATGCGTTGTTGATCGTGCCATACTTGTAAAAGCACCAATCAAATTCAATATCCCTGTACCTGCGGGAATGAATGAGAGTACATTGATACGGGCTGGATTGCAATTGATTGGAACTGGAAGTATGGGAGGGGATACGATTGAGTATTGGACACGAAATGGTTTACCCTGGCCAACTTTGCAGCTGAACCAATGGCCATGATTGTGCTGAAATTTATAATTACGATGCAATAATGACTAGAGTCGTTGAAATCATTATTGATACGTACGTGTGACTTCACATTATAATGGTTGCATAGTTTCGTCGGTTACATCGCCATCAATTTTTACTCTATTGTTTCATTCATATTGAGTCCTACACTATTCGTGCTCTACACTATTCATCATCCCCAGCAAGGGTATGTATCAATATATAGATGAAATAAACTCATGGCCCTCGTTGTTTGGTTGGCCCATAGCACAAACTGTCACAAATGAAACCGTAAAATGATTCTATTCCATCTTCGTCATCATTGATATGCTCCCCACTTCGGTGTGTATCTTTCAACGATGACTTTATTTGCTTCGAGTCCCATATATCTTCGTCGCATTCGAGAGCCGGCTAAGAGGAGGGCAGAGTGTAATAATTATCAATTTTGAGTACATATATAGAGATGGAGTGAACACAACGACATCTTTACCACAAATGATAGATACAATTCACTCACCTGGACAAGCTTTTGCTGACAAGACAAAGGCTCCTCGTTATCTTGTGAGTACGTCGACACTCTATAAAAGTCATAAGAATTAGTGTTCCGTATTCCCGTAAGATACATCGATTTTGATGACGATGAAGTATTGTCGAAACAAAATTGCTTATTCGACGATCGTTCATTCGTAGTAGATGTCGATGGGTCGTGATTGGCCAATTGGATACCCAGAATTGAAGTATTGCTAACATTTGGATCATCATCGTCTAAATCTACATCAAATAGACTCTTATCTTGACAATCGCAATTCTGATCAAATAGTGATGACCCATTCGATTCGCCAATGCTGTCTACTAGATTATTATTTTGATTGGACGAACGAACACGCCATAAATGTGATCGTCGTGCGTCCACAGTAGTACTATTATTATTGTCACGTTCGCAGTGCGACTGGACTACACCTCGTCCTGTATCATTCAATGAAAGACTACCAAAACTAAAAGCCTCACGAAGTGATGTATCATCGATGTCCGTCGATGCATGCGTTGGAGCTGTGGACTCATCGTTGTTGTAGTATGCGGGACTCTTCACGAGAGGCAAACGTAGTCGGGTATCTTCGACTGCTCTTGTCGTCCGAATGACGGAGACATGATCTAATTTGTGCTCATCCCAATTATTCACCTGTACCTCGAACGCATCTCCCTCCACTCCCTCCTCTATCGCTGACATCTTAAAGACAACCAGCAAGAGAGTGGTTCGGGCTCTGCTTGTGTTTTCATAGTTGCCAGTTTCCCTCGCAAAAGCCGAGACCAGGCTCTCATACGACTGGAAAAGAACGAGAAGGAGAAAGAATGCTGCCTCTACTGAAGTGTTGGATTATTTGTCGTGGTTGTTATGAGCGGTTAAGATAAGAGTATCTATAAATTATCAGTCATGTAAACCCTATTTAAAATCTACAACTACAACACATACGATCAGCGGGCTGTTACGGTCGAGTTTGTGCCCTTCACTCCCTTAAGAATTTCGTTTTCCAGATCACTAAGGTCGGCCATGTCTACGCAACTTGATTGCACGCGAAGACCACTAGTGCCTAGGATTGCATCCACTTCTACCTTGGATGGGAGCTCGACCAACACACTATCGCCTTCAATCTTGACAGGGAATGTGATGATTGCAAGATCTCCGTCAAGCTGATGTCCATCGGCCAAAGAGAATTGTTTCTTATGTAACGGGCAAGCCACTTTTGAAATCCCAGCCGCATCACCAATAATGCCTTGGGATAGCACAAATGCTTGCTTATGAGGGCACATATTTTGAGTGCAGTACCATTCCCCTTGCTTGGCATTGTTGAATACTGCAAGTTGGGAGTCGCCATAAAGTATAGTGGAGCCAACATTAGGTGCAAAGTCAGAGGTTTTGCCCACTGTCACCCACGACTTCTCCGAACGAGAGAAAACATTGATATCTTCCGGCCTCCAATTCGTCTGTGCCTTGCCATCTGCCGGCCAATCCACGGGTCGCACCTGGCCACGCATATCAATGAACTCTATCATCTCTTCACGAGACTGATTCTCATCAGTGTTAACAAACTGCTTAAACTTTGCTCTACGATCAGGATCCTTGACAACCTCTGCCCATTCGTCGTGGTAGGTGTCAACAAGGTGCTGCATGCGACTGTCCAGCTCGGCACATATTCCAAGAGAGTCTTCGATGATGACCTCCTTGAGATGTTCAATGGGTCCACCGCCATTCTTTCCACTCGGAAGCTTAGCCTGCCAGGGCGCTGTTCGCTCCAATCTGTCAGCAGTGAGAATGTAATACATAATGTAGCGGTCGAGGTATTTGAGGACGGTGTCCTCATCAATGTCAGTGGCAAGGAGTTCGGCATGGACAGGATTAACGCCGCCATTTCCGCCAACATACAGGTTGTAACCATTTTCTGTTGCAATCATTCCAAAGTCCTTGCCCTGAGCCTCAGCGCATTCTCGAACGCAGCCGCTGACGGCACTCTTCATCTTGTGCGGGGAACGAACGCCCTTGTATCGATTCTCGACTCTGATTGCAAAGCTGACAGAGTCCTGTACACCGAATCTGCACCAAGTTGAGCCTACACAAGACTTGACAGTACGGAGAGCCTTTCCATATGCATGCCCTGATTCCAGGCCGACCGAGCCCATTTCCTCCCAAATATCAGGAAGGTCGTGCTTGGACGCACCAAACAAGTCGATACGCTGAGCTCCGGTAACCTTCGCGTACAGATTGTACTTCTTTGCTGTCTCACCCATCTGGATAAGCTGCTCAGGCGTAATTTCACCTCCGGGAACTCGCGGGACAACCGAGTATGTCCCACCCCTTTGCATGTTGGCTAGAGCGCGATCATTTGTGTCTTGCAGTTGATCTCGTCCATCATCGAGTACTACTCCGTTGTAAATGGAAGCGAGGATGGAACCCACCGTCGGCTTGCAAATTTCACACCCATCTCCACTTCCATGTTTGTGTAGAATCTTATCAAAGCTATCGACTGAAGTTGGGTCAGCATCAGTCCGTACCAGTGCCATCAATTCTGGTCTAGAGTAAGCAAAGTGTTCGCATAGATTGTTGGACAATTTTCCTCCCAACTTTTCAAGCTCTTGGGCGAGGATCTTCTTCACGTCGGGTTCGCATCCACCGCACCCTGTACCGGCCTTCGAGCAGACCTTGACCTCCTTCAGTGTAGCGCTCACACCAATTCCCTTGATAGCGTCAACAATGTTCCCACGGGTAACGTCATTGCATGAACAGACCTGAGTATTGGGATCTGTAGACAGCTCCGCCTCCTGAACAACCTCCCCACGAGCCGAGGCTGGGGCCAACAACATTGCCGGATTCTCGGGTAGCTCACCACCCTTCGTGGCGAGGGCATGGAGCTTGGTGTAGTCACTAGCATCGCCGACGAGGATACCACCACGTAGCTTCGTCCCAGCCTTGTTAAAGATGAGTTTACGATATATTCCGCCTAATGGATCATTCCAGACCAGATTTGAGACGTCGGGATCGTCAGGACTTGGTTGATTCTCTCCGAATGATGCAACATCGCACCCCAGTAATTTGAGCTTTGTTGACAAATCGGCTCCAGTAAAAGCAGGTACCTCGTCAAGTCCGAGTTTGATCCCAAGCTCCTTCTCGGCCACGACTTTGGCACACACGCCTGCCATATCGTATCCAGGCGCGATGAGACCATATATGAAGTTGTTGTAGAGTGCGATTTCACCAATGGCGTAAATACCATCGGCCGTTGTCTTTAACTGTTCATCGACGATGATACCACCACGTTCACCCACGGCAATATCAGTCGTTCCACGTGCAAGCTCATCACGTGGTTTGATTCCAGCGCTCACGACGATCATTTGTACTGGTAGGTCATCCCATCCCTCGTTGCCAAAGCGCAGGGCTGATACGGGAGATAGACTATCATTGTCAGTCGAGCCATCTTCGCCCACGAACGATTCGGTCCGTGCACCGCAGTGAATTTCCAATCCCATGCTTTCGATGACTCCAACGAGAGCGTCGTGCCCGCCTTGATCAATCTGATTGAATAGAGTACGCATAAACGAAAGGAATAATGGAGTGGAGAATTAGAGAATGTCGTATGCGACAATGCACTGAACATTGTGAAGATGAACAAAGATATAGATCGTACCTGACGACACATGAGTATGGGTGCAAACTCAATAATGTGCGATTTGACCTTCATATCAGCTACTGCCTTTGCTGCCTCCAGACCAAGGAGTCCACCACCGATAACAGCCGCACTCTGAACGTTGTGCTCCTTGACGTAAGCAAGCATATTCTCAAGATCTTCAATCGTCTGTCACAAATGATGGATTAAGTCGTAAGAAATAAACGATGATAAGATACAAACGTATACGTTATGACATTGCTACATACTTACTCTGTAAACAAAGACGCCAGGACGTTGTCTACCAGGAATTGGTGGTACAAATGGATATGACCCCGTCGCGAACACGGCAATGTCATACTCCACCGTCTTCCCACTCGCACCTACAATAGTCTTACTTGCTGTGTCAATTGATACAGCCTTGTCATTCAATAGTAGTTCTACATTATTAGCCTCATACCATGGCGTGCGCCCAGTATCATCAAATGGTGATGTCATTGTAAGGTCTGATGGATCACGTGTTTCAAAGTACGATGTTAGTTTGACCCGATTGTATGCTGCACGTGGCTCCTCGCAAAAGGTGGAGATTGTGCACTTCTTGTCGGTATCAAGATCGATTAGATTTTCCATGAACCGTTGTCCAACCATACCGTTACCGATGACTACTACTCGCTTCTTACCCTCGGCATTGACATCGAGTGTCGTGGTGGTACGCTGTGCGATGAAGGAGTTGGTGGACGGTGATGAGACCTGGAAGGATTCCACGACATTGCACGTTACGAAGAGGGCTAGACAGCATGCCGACCTCATCATGTTTGTCAGCAATCTCTCGAATAAATAATGCGACGATGGGGTTGAACTGTGCGTTCGAAGAATGCAACTCCAGATGTTCCGGACTTGAGAATCCTCCAACGTCTGGGATCAGGGGCCATCAATCATCGCCCAGCGTATGAAGCCGAATGCCTCCGGAGTCGGGATTTGGGGCCGGAGCCGGGAGGTTTGATCTTCGCTGAGAAGGTGTTTGAGCTCATTTTTGTCAGAGATGAGGTATCGTACTTTTTGGTAGAATAACATTTGTGAGAATAAAGCGTGGTATTGAAGTTTGTTTTTCTTCATCTTATGTAACCATCAACATCATTTCTGATGCCATTGTTTCGGCATCGCCCTTCATGAGATATATAATCAAATTATTTCCTCGTCGGTGTCTTCATCTACCTCCGCTAACATACTTCGAGTCCTTATATACATGTCTTTATCTTCTGGTGCCCACACGTGAGATCTCTTGTCATCCTCTAGTTCAACACGGTAGGCATTGCCATCATCCCACTGCATTATTACCACTCCGTCAACAAATTCACCAATAATTGAATCTTTGTCACTTTCATAATAAGTCTTCGGATACACTTCAGGCGACGGCGATTGTTTCCTTTTGAGCGTCACTCCATGGCACTTGAAATTGGGAATGCACATCCAGTTGTGACGCGGAGGGAGACTGTCATCTTCTGATGATGGCTTAGCTGCATAGAAATCGATACCTTTGGTTGTCCCAGGATGAGAATTCATTGGGACGATCGAGATATACCATCTCCTTGTGCTGTCTGTGAGCTTGCATCTGAAGAGACAAAACTCCTCATATTTACCATTGTAGAAACACCGCTTCGTGTACTTGGAAACACGATCATGATATCCATCGTGATTGTATATCCCGTTTATCTCAGGAATTCCACTCATATCGACAATCATCTCACGGACCAGAGCATCATCATTTTTGGGTCCCACGTAAGCTTGGACTTTTTCTCCTACCTTGAAGCGAAGATCGTTCAAATGAGTAACATCAAATATTTCAGCAGGTGGCAAAACGGTGCCATTCTCTTCTTTGCAGTATGGAGCAGATCGGCATTCTCCCCAAAAGTTCTGAGCACCATGGTGTGAACATAATCTACTGTCAATCGCAAGAGCGACGCGGCGCCCCGTTTGAAGTGATGTGTCACCTAAAGTGCATCTGCCTTTGAATTTCCAACCAGACTGCCACATTGTTTTTTCATCGCCATTCAATATCAAAAGTCGCGGGATACCTACACAGTCAAGAATTGCAGCCGCCAGGGTTGAGGTGTCGAAAAAATGTCTACAAGCTTCTTCAAGATTGTCAAAGTCACACAACTCGAATTCCTTGCGTCGAGGAGTTTTACTAAGAGTGCAATCGGTCGTAACTTTTTCATGAGCTTCTGCATGGGCCTTGATAATGTCTAGACAACGAAAACCTGCACTCCCCAAGCAATCTAATCCAAACTTTTCTTGGAATTCAGCAATCGAAGGCTTTATGTTCGAGACTCGAGTGTTGGCGGTAGCATCTGATAGAAAGTGAGCACATATTGAAGATATAAGTAAGACTCTTCATGATTATGATCTTACCTCTAGCCTCCTCCAGTCTCTGTGTCCTTTCCGCCAAGGATAGAGACTGAATATCTAATCCAGTTGCAATGTACAGTGGAAATAGTGAGGACTCGTTATTGGAAAGTCTCTGCTGACTCATCTCTACCTTTGTCTTACGCAAGTCCCAAAGAGTATTTGAGACGATCGAGCAGTCTCCGAAGATGATGGACAAATTCTCATTTGTAGCAAGACCCGCCTTGAACAAGGCATCAATCAAGTCCGTCACATCAGTCAACCACCTCGAAACAAGCTTAATCCTGTCAGATATATCCGGCGTTAGTATCTCGGAGAAGGCTCGACGAGGGAAAGTGATAAACGGATCGTTAGGGTCCAATGGTGGAGGATGGACTCGACAAAAATTGCTTCCATTTGGAAGTTTCTCAAGCAATGCATCCGCATCTCCATTTAGTAGACTTATGTAGTAACGAGCCTGAGCAATCTTTCTCTCAAGAACTAGTGCGATCATTATACCATACGTGAAGTCAGTCTGACTGTTGTATTCCAATTGAAGTGTACCCTCATCACATTCGTCCATGTAATCAATGAATTGATCAAACTGGTAACAATCATCATAATCATCATAATTATGAAGATTCTTATGGCATATCTCAATTGCGTTCCTTACAAACCGTGTAATGACAAATTTGGGGCTAGGGTATCCACGCGAAATTTTGGACTGATCTGTCCAAGCCAAGTGGTTAATATTCATACTGAGTGCGTCGTAGCCAGCTATCTCGTTTAATTTGGCAACTGCAGTTTGAAAGCGATGCCCAATATAATTATCGCATACATAATTGTGATCTTCGACACATAGACGTAGCGTTTCTTCCCACATGGGTAGATGATTGGTGTGACATTGACTAGGCTGCAATTGTACTGCTCTTGCGGAAAGTAAAGCAAAGCATGACGAAAAGCTCGCGGTGTATGATCCGGTATTGACAGTTGAGACTTCAGGTTGAGACCAAGAAAAGATAGAATACCTCGTAGTATCGATGTGAGGAAAGTCCGCGATCATTCCAGCCTTCCGTTGGAGGTGGTCAACACTGAAAAATAATTCAGAGAAACCATACAGCTTCCCGAATTCGGCACATGTGGCCTTGCATCCATTAAAAGGCAACACAATTTCGAGTGCCTGATTACTGTACCAATCTTTTTCAAGAACAATCCACTCTTGTTTGAGGCCAAGATACTCTCCTATCGCTGACACACAGTCTTGGCTTTTCAAAAAATGACAGTTGATCAGCCTAAGTCCTTCCATCTGCTCGTGCAGGATCTGCTTCATGACGTACATATGATTCAATGCAATCACAGGGAAATTATCATGATGAATAATATTGTCTTGGAAGAATGATTTTGTCACATCTTGGTTAGTGAGAAGAAAGGGCGAGCCAATGTCGCCAATATAATCCGATGAAAAGTGTGAAAAATACCTCTCCCCATGCTTGGCATAGAAGCAGCAAAGATTATATAATTCCTGATATTTCCCACAAATCAGATATAAATTCATTAGAATTTCCTTCTTTGGTAGTAATCCATCCACTCGAGAATAATAACTGTCGAATTTGTCGAGATGAAACAAGTTTCGACATTCATTCATTGCAATGTCCAAAGCAAACTTATTAGTAACGATTGTGCCGGCATCATCTATTCTGGCCAGTCCGTCGCATACCAGAGCTTCGATCAGCCGTTGCCGTGTTAGGAAGTAATCTAATACAGAATATTGACACGTGACACGGTCATTCTCGTCAATGCCAAACTCGAATAAATTATTTTGCTGAAGACTAGGTGGCAGATGCACGATGTTGTCAACTACCTCATTGATTTTCCGAGTGATATTGAAAATCTCATCGCAACGTATTTTATGCTCATCAAAGTCGTTGAGCAAGCATTTGTTGGAACAATAGACGCAACTACCGCAGGGACATGGGATAATATCCATTATTTTACCATGGCAGCAAACGCAACTTCGCAGAGAGTCGGTTTCTCTGGGGAATAGTTGAAAGCGCGGTCGGAGCGGTAGAGTTAGAAGATCTGCACTATTCATCTTATTGAATAGCCACGGCCAAGACGCCACAACCACCCTACCGCAGATTATGAGATGCAAAATCAACAATGACGGCGGGAACAGACGAGGTGGAACCTCATAATAGGATTGACTTCGCGATGATGTCCACCAACCCAAATGTCCATCAACTCCTCGCGGACAATGACGCGGAAGACCGACGGCGACGTCCGACGCCGACACGGATACAATCCTTCTTTCGAAGCCATCGTAACGACCCTGTGCGAAGAATCTTAATTCTTTTACTATGTGCATCTCTCGTTGTATTCTACTTTCACGCCCTTCTATATCACGACGTTGGGTCTGGTTTGCACGTCATGCAGAGTAATGGAATATTAGATGCTAATGTGACTGTTCTATCCGCACCGCTCTATAGGTCAGGCTCGGATATCTCGTCAATGTCGGCGACGCTACAACCACGATCACTCGCAGATGTTGTTATTGCGAACGCAGAAGTGACATTAAAGAAGAGACTTGATCGGGATGAACGAGTACGACAATGGGAATTGCAACAGCAGCAAAAGAAGCTAGATCATGTGCAGAAAATACAACTGGAATTGCAGCAACGAAGAGAGAAGCTGCACGAGTTGGAAGAAAAGATTAATCTGCGACAACGACAATATCCAGACGGTGTTGGAGGAAAAAATGAAAGGTTAGAGAAGGAACAGCAACAAAGTCTAGAGGAATTGCGGTTACGACAAATAAAGATTAAACAAATGGAGGCCAATCTGCAAGATCAACAACAGAACCTACGGATTAGTGGCAGCACCACCAATGATCAACACACGCTCATTGATGAAGATATAAGTAAAGTAGGAGAGGGGCTCATGGGATCACCTATATCGAATCGAACTTATATTAATTTCACACTGCATACTAATGGCACAATGCCCCGTGTGTTGAGGAACTCGATCGGTACTACCAACAAGAGCAGTGGCCCTAACCCTAACCACTTTTTCTTCTTTTGGATCTTCATTTTATCAATACGCATGTGCATAGTCGTATTGCATAATAGAATGATTTTGGCACTGCAATCTACACAATTATCTGACTCGGATGGTGATGTCGGAGCAGAGGGAAGTGAGGATGGTGGTGACGGTAGTGGAGGCGATGGGGGAGAAAGACGTGGTTTGCTCGGTGGGGGATTATCGTTAGGATTACGTCAACGACGTGCACCTCCACAGGCTCGTCCATCCATTGCAGCACGGATCATCGATCGACGTTTTCGTCGTTTCGTGGATGCACTCAACTCACAACGTATTGCGAATGGCGAACGTCCAATGGATGTTGATACTCTCCGCCGGTTGGCACACGGACGTGACTTTACTGGCAATGATTACGATGCACTGTATAACTTTGTAGATGAGAATGGCCCAGCGATGGCATCATTCCATGCCGCCATGGGTGCCACGGCAGCAGAGATTGGAAGGTTACCCACACGGACAGTAGGTGAGACACAGCAGGGTGACGACGATTTGCTTCGAGAAAATTCGACATGTCCTGTGTGTCTTGAGCGGTATGCTGTTGGGGAGGTTGTACGGACAATCCCATGCTTCCATACATTCCATTCGACATGCATTGATCCATGGCTCGCGCAGCGAGCTGAGTGTCCTGTTTGTAAGCACTCGGCTATTGGATGATTCAAATAATCGGGATGAGATATTGCTCAATTAATTCACGCCTATCAAAATGTCTCAGATGTCATTGAGTGAATAGTTAGTAGTTAGGGAAATGTCTCTTGGTTGCCTATTGGATTGTTCTCCAACACTCTAGGTAGTGCAGCAAATGCAGGATGGAAACCACTATAGATCAATAAAATGATGGGCATAAATTATGATATACTTTTGTGAAATGCAGGTAAAACGGATTTTCGCTGATTGAGGAGGATGGTGATTCGTATGCGAAGAGTGGTGTCTATGGCTCAATCAGAAATGCAAGGATTAAATGAGGAAGGATTTCTCATGATCACCCCGATGAACTGTGAGGAAGATGTGCCAGGGATAGGATAATGGTAAATTAAAATGTTAGAATTTGCTCGACCTACTTGTAACGACCAAAACTAAAGCCAGTTCCACCGGCCGCAGACTTCTCCCAACCAGCTTTTCCCAGGGACCAACCCAAACGCTCCACAGGCTCGAGATCACCTTTTGGAAATTGCCTGGCCAACTCCATCCGACGCCCGATTGATTCTTCTGATGATGAACCTCCTGTCTGTTGTAATCTTACATTTTGCTTCCGGTTAGCTTTTATGTGATGTTCATGTTCGCCTTTGTCGGAGGATGAAGAGTCAGAAGACAGAGATTGCTTCACCTTTGCCGTGGATAGTAAGGGTCGTTTACCACTCGAAATTTCAACAGCTTCTGTCCCTACATTGGTTTTGTTACTCAGCGACAATGACGATGATGAAAGGAGGGAAGATGATGAGAATTTGCTGGCCGAGTCTCCTTTCAGCTGTTTCCTTTTTGGTGGTGGTGGTGAAGACATGTCGCATTGAGTAGATTTCATATGATTCATACCAAGATTGATTGGGATCAAGTTGATGCTGCTATCATCATCATCATCAGACGACGTGGCAAGTGAGGATCCCAAGGATGCATTCGATGAGACAAATGACGTTCCCAATGACGCTGAGCTCGAAAGTCTTTCGACACTCGATTTATGTTTTCCACTACTAATTTTGGTGCGTTTGGTTCCTACATTGTCATTCATCTTTAAAGTGCGAGAGAATGGATCAGAAGATGCCATATCGTCACATCGCTTCTTCAACTGTTGCTTATTCAACCGCTGCTTCTTTACCGGAACTTCACACATTTCGCTATCACTGCTACTGTCGTCGGATGATGAAGATAGCAAAGTCTCACGCTTAGTAGACGCTTTAGTCTGCAGTGTACTAGATGTGGTGTTGTTGGTCTTGACTCCCTTTATATTGACGAGCAGGTCCATTGGTGCAAACCCTTCGGCACCTGCCTTTTCCTTGAGTTTGTTGATATTTTTTGTCATTATAGCTCCAAAACGAGCAGCTTCCATAGCAATTGCATCAGCCACCGTGGCATTCCCCATCTTTATCAATTTGAATCGATTCATTTCGCGGAATATACCAGGATGGTCCACGAGTTCATCGCCGGACATGACCTTGATACGTTTAACCTTGGTTGTATTAGGTAGACCTTCACCATTGCTCAATACAAGTGGCATTGTATCACTTGGGTCCACTGCGAGGACAGTGGCTTGTCTCAATCCACGTTTATCTCCGGTGACATATATTGGGCAGTAGTACTCTATCACATCGCCAGGACGGATAGGTTCATTACTCCGCCCTTCTAAATCGCCAAAGTCATCAGGATCAAATGTGATTGCTTGTGTGTATGGTAGGTCAAGGTCATCATGATTTTCGTCGTCGTCGTCGTCGTCACAATTTTCGTTGCCATCATCACTGTTATCACTATCTTGCATTACCTCAAATTGAACCCGTTTACGCCCTGCAGCTACTTTGCCAGTCGGAGCAACACCAGCGTCGTCATTTGAGCTACCATCATAATAATCTTGAAGATCTTTTTCTGCCTGCCCTCTCGACTTCCTGTCAATCTCCATAGCATGACGGAATGCTCTCTTTAACAGTAGTTTCATTGTCTCTAAATTAGTCGATGTCATTGTTTTATCATTTTGTTCCATATACCTTCGTAAATAGTCATCATTAAATGTCGCTGAACATCCATCCTTGGATGTATAACCAAATGGAATTAATGTGTTGTCATTCACGCACTTATATATACCCTTGTCGATATTTGGAAGTGATATATATTGTATCACTGTATCCTTTCCATCAAGATTTCTACTATTTGAGCCATTATTAACAATAATTCTACGTCGACGTTCAGCGGCAGCTCCTCGACTCAATACTCGACATGGCTGTAGTAGTTCCATTGTTCTATTACTATCTCTGTTAAAACATAGTAATTTGTGCCACTGTAATTGATTAATAGATGTAATATCCTCTGGTATATCAATTTGATTTGCTTTTATTTCAGCTTGTGTTTGAGTTCGACTCTTGCCGGCGTTGACGGCAACATGATGCGACGATGAAGTGATGATTCGCTGCTCCCCCTTCCCCGCATTGCTTATTTTGTTCATAGATGTAATAGAGATCACTCTTTTAGAAGTGCGACAATCTTTTTTACTCGAATGTTGTGACGTGGAAATAGAGTTAAATGATTTGGGCAATGTTTTTGTACTACTGTTTTTCACATTCGACACCGCGCCAATGCCACCCCCCTCTTTTTTATTGTCTGCATCGCTGTTGCTGTTTCTACTTCTGCTGCTACAACTACTGCCACTGTGGCAGCTGTCATTGTCGCTGCTACTACCGCTCCCATCCTTTCTAGTCTTCTGATCAATCATCGTGTTATTCTTTTTCTTCTTCAACTTTAATGACGATAAACTCGCTTTCCTTGATTCTCTGAAATGCTTCCTACTACTACTGCTTCCCAATGGGAGACTGTCATCGCTTTCACTTTCATCCCATCCTGGCGACTTTCTGCGAGCATTCGTTGTTGTCCCGATTGCATTTTTATTGATGAGAGGAGAAGTTGTTTTCGTCTGTGTTCGTGACTTGGTCAGCATGCGTTTTGGTAGTCCATTCATATTTTCGTTTTTTTTCGGTATTGATGTGGCCTCGGTACGAGTTTAGGCGGCTTTTTGGGTCCGCCCTTGTGCGCGCATACAAAACCGGGCCCAAATAGCCGTCTGAGATTTTTAACAACCCAACCCCTCTGAGATCGATAGCTCTAACATGAATAATTGT
>Ga0247831_1003868_pt1 | contig 20984 bp, 21 predicted proteins | sample LaCruzMarch2015__9_FD_192406 | JGI IMG/M metagenome (GOLD analysis project Ga0247831, IMG submission 192406) | Freshwater microbial communities from meromictic Lake La Cruz, Castile-La Mancha, Spain - LaCruzMarch2015_1m | ecosystem: Environmental > Aquatic > Freshwater > Lake | place: Spain...
AAATATATTTATATATTAATACATTTTATTAAAAAAAATATAATAGTATATTTTTATTTTTATTGATAAATAAAAATTATATTTTTATCAAAATTTTTATATTTTTATCTAAAGTTATAATATATAATTATAAAAAATTTTTAAAAGAATATTTATTTTATAATGGAGCTGTAGAATTAATGCCATACACTTAAGAATTTATAAAATAATAATTGATAATATAAAATAAAAAATTATTTTCATTGATTATAAATATTTTATTGAATACACTTTTTAAAAATATTTTATAAATAAAATTTTAGGTAGATATTAAGTTTATTAATAAAATATTTTTAAAAAATAAATTTATTTATACTTTTCAATTATTATTTTATAAAATAGTCTTTAAATATATTTTAATTTTGTTTATTGATATAATTTTTCAATAATTACAAATTATTATGTTTAAATATGTAAATCCTTAATTGTCTGGCATTTACTGTAGAATTATATGTTTCTTACCATTTTTAACATTTTTTTTTAAAAATATTTTCAAAAAAATGTTAAAAATTAAAAAATATTATTTTTTTGAATTAATTTAAATTTATATTTTTTATAATTTTATTATTATTGAGTATTAATAATTTAAATAAAAAAATAATAAATTTATATTTAACATAAATAAATTATTATAATAAAACAATAAATAAAGAACATCCTAATAAAGGATATCCTAATAAAGAAGAATTAAATCATTATATTGATTAGAAGCTGTGCGGCTAATAAAATTTAAATTATTTTTTTAATAAATTATTATATTTTTATTGTTATATTATCAATGAAAATATAAGTAAAAATAAATAAAATATAATTTTTGACTAGTAGGTGTTTCATAATTAGTCATTAATGAATTTAACAATAAAATAAAAAATAATATTATAAAATATAAAATTAAAATTAAGAAATTATTTTTATAGTTATATTGGTGCTGTTGTATAATTCAGTTATTAATATTTTATTGGTAAATATTTTTTATTATTTTATTAAAAATACCAACTAAAAATAAAAATTTGTTTTTTATTTTTTAATAAATTAATATTAAATTTATATATACTTTAAATATATTGTATTATTATTGTTAAGATAATATTAACTACTAATAATTAATATTTTAAAAATATTGTTAAAAAATTTAAAAAATATTTATTGTTTAATTATTTAACATATTATTTTATTGTTTAAAATATCAATAAAATAATAATAATTCATAATCATTTATTAAAATTAGACCACCAGGTCAGGTCAAAAAAATAATTTTTACTATTTCAACAAAATAATTGTACAATTTAAAAAATAAATATATTTTTTATTGTATATTTTATTGAGAAGCAATTATGAAACAGCTTAATTATATAAAATAAAAAAACTAATAAATCTTGTTCTAATATTTTATAAAAAAAATAATATTATAATGAAATTTTTATAATAATTATAAAATTTATAGTTATTTTTAAATTTTTTAATTGTATGGCATTGATTCTAGGCCTAGTGCTGCTTAGTCAAAAATTATATTTTATTTATTTTTAATTATATTTTCATTGATAATTTAACAATAAAAATATAATAATTTATTAAAATAATTTTAAATTTGACTAGCAGCACTGGGCCTATTCTACAACTTCATTATCTTTTATAAATAATTATTAAAAATTTTTTCCAAAAATATTTTTAAAGATATATTCTAGGAAATGTGCTGCTAATAATTTATTTTAATAAATTAAAATAAATTATTATATTTTTTATTGATAAAATATCAATAAAAATATAAATTTAAATAAATAAAATATAATTTTTGACTAGAAGAACTGGGTCTAATATATTCTTATAATAAATATTTATTTTAACTACTATTAGCAAAACTATTTACACTATTAACTGTTATAAATTTACCATCTGTAAAAAATTGTATTTGATATTGTGTTGTTCCTAAAGGACCTTGTTGATATAAATTTGCTATATCATTTGGTAATAATGCTTTAACAAAATATTGTGTTTTACCAATTTTACCATAAAATCCAGCTTGAGGAGTTCCAAATGTCATATAAACCGGATCATTTGTAATAGTTGGAATTCCTTTCAAAGCACAACTTCTCTCTAATTTGCCATTAATATAAATATCGACTGTCCTATTATTTAATACATAAGCAATATGAACCCATGTCATTAATGGAATATTTTGAATATCACATGATTCAACATTTTCTGGTGCAGATGTAGATGTAACTACTTTTAATGAATTTGTTAAAGGATATAACCATAAACTTGGACAATGAATACTACTAATTGTTGGCTCATCTGGACTAGTACTAGTAGTATTAGGACTTCCTTTCCATAATATATTCTTATATTGTCCAAATTTATAATTCCAATCTTTAACATATATCCATGTACTAAATGTTTGATTCATTCCTTGTGTTACTTGTGGTAAAGAAAATGGTGAACGTGCTATATAAGCATCAATTACATCATTTACTATAATTGGAGATTTTGCTGCAGCGTCTTTTGATGATTTTACAGCAACATATATTATATAAATTAATAATGAAATAAATAAAATTACTATTATAAAAAATATAACTTTTCCCATTGTTCCACTACTTTGATATTTATTTATCCCTTGTTTTGCAAGATTACTACCTTGTTTTGCAAGATTACTAGTAGATTTCATCATTTTTTGAGTCATTGAATTTTGAGTATTAGGAGTTTTTTGATTATTCATATATATTATTCTTAGAAAAATTTATAGAAAATATTATTTAATTATATAAATAAAAATTTAATATTAAATTTAAAATTATGAATAACTATAATAATCACTATTTGTTATCAGTCCTGGTATACTATAATTATTTTTATTTATTTTTTTTTGATATTTATATATAATTTTCTTATAATAATTGTATGAATTATATATATCTGATGGAGACAATGCATAATTATAAAAAATTAATTCTGCCAATGATCCAGCAAATCCACATTCATTTTTATTTTTACTCATTAATATATCACTTGTTAAATATAATGGAAAATTATTCATTATTGATATATTTTGATATAAATTTAATGACCTATCTAATTTACCATTTATATATATAGATACTGATCTTGTTTCAACTACAATGCTATAATTTATCCATGTATTAAAAGGTATATCATTTATTTCTATACGTTCTACATATGAACTATTTTGAAAAACAATTACCATATTATTTAGTACAGGTGTTAACCATACTCCCGGAAACTGTAATAATTGAGAAATATCTCCTGAATTATTTATTGGACTACCTCTATAAAAAACTGATTTCCATTCATTATATCTATAATTATACCAATTTGGCTGATCATTTACATTTGTAGTTGAATTATCGATATATAACCAAAAAGAATATGTAAAATATCCACCATATAAATCTTGTGCTAATTCATTACTTGGTATCATTAAACTTTGATTTAAACATACATATGGACTTTTTGATTTAACTATATCTGTTATAGGTATAGGATTACCAATAGTTATATTTCTTGCTTGAATAATATTTATAAGTGATAATATATATATTGTTATATAAATTATTGCAAAAAGTTTACTCAACAACAATATTACAAATAAAGTTATTAATGAAAATAATATTGATAATGATAAATTATAATAAATAAACGTAAATATATATGTTATTGAAAAAGGTACTGAGATATTAAGAATTTTAATTAGTATTGGAGTATTATTAACTAATTCTTTTACTTTATTATATTTTTCTTTAGAATATCTTATTGTATCAGCTGTTTTTTTTATAAATTTTTCTAATTTTTCATTTTTTTTTTCAGTTTTTTCCATCTTAATAGAAACATATATTTTTTATTTTTTTTTATATTTTTTAATAATATATTCTTTAATATTTTCCATATCTTCACCATCTCTTAATTTTTTAATTATAGTCGGAAAAAAAATACCACATATTCCTAATATTAATAAAAATATTTTTATTGGAATATTTATAGGAAAATATTTAATAAAAGTATCATAATAAAAATATCCAAAAATAATAATTCCAAATAATATACTAAAAAATATAATTGATTTATAAGTCATATATATTTTATTATTATTTTTTATTTAATTTATTTTTCTAATAAATACTCAGAATGATTTCCATATTCATATTTATTTACATCTAATTTTGTATTAGGATTACAATAATAATAATTTAACAAATCTAATGGTGATGTCGGAGTTCCTTCTATACATTTACCACCATTTGAATCATTTGTACAATAACCACAATTTACATTTTCTAAACATTCTTTTTTATTAATATGAGTTGATTTTAAAGGATTGTTATATTTATCACATACATTTATAGACTTTGAACATTCTTCAAGTGTTGTATATGGTAATAATATTTGATTATTTAATGGATCATTCCCACAATTATTTGCAGAAATATGTGAATTAATAATAGTTCCTTTATATTCTTTACATTTTCCTCCAATATTACAATAATATGAAATTTTATCAAATGTGATATCTGCTAAACAATCTTCTGGATCAATTTTATCACAAAAATTACAACATTCTTCTGGTGCATTAAATGCATATTTATTTTCATCTTTTTGAAATTTACATGCACATTTATTACTATCTATATCTAATTGACAAAATGAATTTTTGTCATAAAACTTATTACAATCTATGAATTTTTCATAATTTAAATAATGCATTAAATAATAATTTATAAAATATAATAAAATTATTAAAACTAATAATATTAATACCATTTAATTTTATATTAAATTTAACAAATATTTTTTTTATCTTAATAAATAATATATGTTAGAATTATTTACAGCATTTAAATTATTTGAATTTTATTCTAATTCAAAAGAAAATTTTAACCCAAGTTCAGATTCAGATTATTTAAAAAATACTACAAAAATTCCAATAAGTTGGATAATATCTGCTATTATTATTTCATTAGCAACATCATATATTGCATATTCCTGTAATGAATATGAGAAACCTGCAACAAGAGCATTATCTACTATAATTGCATTTTTATTTAGTGGATTTTATTTAATTTATTATTTTATTGTTCATATATTATTTGACAGAAAATGTGGTTCACGTGGAATTAATAATATTGTTAAAAATTTAACAAAATCTAAAAATCCAACACCAGCAAATTAAGGATTTAAGATATTCAATAAAAATTTTTATATTACTAAGTTTTACTAGTTACTTAAATTTAAAGTATTAATGTGTTTTTCCATTTCAGTTTTATTCTTTAATAAAAATTTTTTTATGAATTCTTCTGTTTTATCTAAATATCTACATTTATAAAAAATCATATTAATAAATATATTAGAATACATTTCAAATAATTTAGTTTGTTTTATTGTTTTTGGTTTTGATAAATTAATAAATATTTTACGAATATTATAAAATAATTCCACTTCATTTTCCTTTTTATTTATTATTATATTTTTTTGTTTCATATATTTAATTATAGATATAATATTTATAATGTTAATTTAATAATTTCTTACTTTAATTTATACATAAAATAATTATCTAAAAATTTTAAATAATTATTTGGTTGATTATAAGGTATTTTTTCTTCTATAATCATATTATTTGGACCAATCCAACTTTTTATTATATATCCTTTTGTATGTGTATACCAAACATTACTATTTGAATTAATATCTATTGATTGAAGACACGTTTTATTTTTATTATACATTTATATTAAATAATATTTAAAAAAAATTGACAGTAAAATAAATGTATAAAATAATTATATTATAATATTTAAAAAAGTTTTCTAAATCACTTTCTGAATTCTTTAAAGATATCTGAGATGGATTATCAACCTGACAACGACAACGAAGATCTTCGCTCATTTTATTTTGAGAGTCAAATTGAAGAATTATTGGAGTCTGAAGATGAAGATTTTGAAGGTAAAGTTGAAATTTCTTTTGGAGTTACATCTAAGGAGATGGTTGTATCAGAAACTGTTGTAGATACTGTTGTAGATACTATTGTAGATACTACATCTAAAATAGTCAAAGAATCAAAGTCTGATAGAAATAGACGTCTTAACAAAAAAAGAAAAGAAAAGAAACAAAAGGCTCGACTTGAAGAACTGAAAGCTGAAGAAACTGAAGCAACTGAAGCAATTGAAGAAACTGAAGCAACTGAAGCAACTGAAGTCATTGTAGATGGATCTACAAGGGCTCCAACCAGTTCTGCTAAACTCAGTAAATACATCAAGATTTACCAAAAGAAAATTGAGAAATTTCTCAATCTATTAAAAGAGAATAGTAAAAAAACTGAAGATTCGGTTCAGACTGACGCTTCTGGAGATACTAAGACTCTTCTCTCCAAAGAAGAAGTGAAGAAATTAAAGAACTCTATTAAGACCTACAAGTTTAAAATAGAGACATTTTCTTCTATTCTAGAGGAACGTCAAAAATAATCTCTTTTCTCAACTATAGAGTAACCAAGCCTTTTATAAAATATAATTTCCTTAATAAAAATTAATAATTTTTTCAAATACTAAATAATAACCTAAAACACTAATTATGATATAAATTAATAATGTCATAAAATCATCATTCATAATTGAACCATTTAATGAATTATTTATAATATTTTTATTTGAACTTGATAATGAAATAATTAATTGAAAAATAATTAAAATTATTGATATTTTATAAATATCATTTATTATTTTTATATAATCTTTATCAATATCTAGATATATATCAAATATTGCCATTTCCTAATATTATATTATATATTATTAAAAAAAAAAATCCTTAAATAATTTTTTTTGCGTAATATTAAAATAATAAACATATATATCTATATAAATGATTCTAGAAAATTCTTTCTTAAAAAAGTATATTCAACCTGATGAAGTATTACCAGAATTAAAAAAAGAAAATGAATTAAATACAGATGATAAAGTATATTTAATTAATAAAAATATTGATGAAAAAAATATGTTAGATATTTATGAAGGTTTAATTAATCGTAAGAAACATATTATAAATGAAAATAATACAGATATTAATGATTATGTTTTTAATGATATTGAATTTTTGCATGACCATTATTTAAATATTGAAAAAGGAATTTTTTTTAAATTAAATAAATGTAATACAAAAATAGGAGAACTGCTTTTAAAAAATATATTATTAAAACCAATATATGATATAGATATTTTAAATAATAGACAAAAAATAATTAAAAATATTAAGAAAGTTAAAGATAGTATTATACCTATATTAAACGAAATAAAAATTATTGAATCTGACTTAATATGGTTTTGGGATGATGTAAATATAAAACATATTGAATCAATGGATAATTTAATTTATTTTAATTATGATTTTATCCCTTTTTTTAATGTAAATGAAATATTAAATAATAATGAAAAAGCATTATTAATAACTAATATTTATAAAATTATTGTTGCACCACTCTTAACAATACTTACCCCATTAATATCTTTATTATTACCTCTAATAGTTATTTTTTATATGAATCGAAAAACAGTAAATATCCCAATAGGAGTTGTTTTTAAACAATATATTAATACTTTATTTAGTTCTGATTCTATGAAAGTTATTTTTAAAAATCCTTCTAAAGCATTTTTAGCCTCATTAGTTACAAAAGGTATTTATTTATTTATGTATTTCCAAAATATATATTATTCTTTACAAAGTTCTTCAAATACAAATAAAATTGTTAATACTATTCATGAGAAGTTAAATAAAATGACAGCTTATATAAAATTAACAAATAAAATTAAAAAAATATGTAATGATAATGATTTATCTGATTTAAGTTCTTTTATAAAATATACTAAAATTAATGATGACATATCATTTTATGACAGTTTTTTTAATTTTCCAGTATTTAATAAATCACCTGGATTAATATCTGATAAAGGTAAAATTTTATATACTTATAAAAAATTTAAATTAAATAAAGATAATGTATCAGATGTATTCCATTATACTGGTACAATTGATTTAATATTATCTATAGAAAATATATTATCTAATAGTTCATCTGAAAATCCTTATTGTTTAACAAAATTTTTAAAAAATAAAGAACCTAAATTAAATATTAAAAAAATATGGCATCCATATTTAGATAAAAATGAAGTTCCAAATATTGTTAAAAACAATATTGATATTAAAAATAATATTTTAATTACTGGTCCAAATGCTGCTGGTAAATCTACTTTTATAAAATCTGTTATAATAAATATTATATTATCTCAAACTTTAGGAATAAGTAGTTCTGAAAAATTTGAATTAACACCATTTAATATGATTGAAACATATTTACATATACCTGATAGTAAAGGAAGTTCATCATTATTTGAAGCAGAAATGTTTAGAAGTAAAGAATATATAGAAAAACTAAAGAATATGGATAATGATAAATTTTCTTTTATTGTTCTTGATGAAATCTTTTCATCAACAAATTATGTAGAAGGATTTTCTGGAGCTTATGCAATATTAAAGAAAATATCTTCTTTTAGTAATACATTATCTATAACAACTACACATTATAGTGATTTAGAAGTATTAGAAAAAGATACTAAAGGAAGGATTAAAAATTATAAATTTGAAGTTGATCACGATGTTAATAATGATATCATATTCAATTATATATTGAAAGAAGGTACTTCTAGACAATATATTGCATTAGAACTATTAAAGAAAAATGGGTTTGATGATGATCTTATTGAAGATGCTATTAAAATATCTAATAAAGTAAAACAAAATAAAATTTTGGATAAACCTAAGAAAAAGAAAATTTTGAAGGTTTAATAATTTTTTTTTATTATTCTCTAATATTGATTCTATGGGGCTGTTGCATAATTCACTATACAATAAATCATTAATTAAGTTAAAATATTATTTTATAAAATTATCAATTAAAATTTAAAATATGTTTTTTATTTTTTAGTAATTTTATTTATTTTTAAATTTTATTGAATATTTTTTAAATAAAAAAAATAATTAAACAATAAATATTTTTTTAATTTTTTTAAAAATATTTTTAAAGAATATTAGTTATTAGTAGTTAATATTATCTTATCAATAATAATACAATATATTAAAAATATATATAAATTTAATATTAATTTATTAAAAAAATAAAAACAAATTTTTATTTTTAGTTGGTATTTTAATAAAATAACAAGAAATATTTATCAATAAAACATTGATATATGAATTATGCAACATCTCCTCTGTGTTTATTTATTATTATTATAGTATTTTTAATATTTTTTTTTAATTTTTCTTGTACATTTTTATTAGTTATAATAGACTTATTAGAATTAAACATCTGATTATATGCTTCTAATGAACGATAATCATTATTTAATTCTTGTTTTTTAAAATTTTTTTTACTGTTTGAATATTTGTTTAAAAGTGGTTGAATTTCAATTATATTACTATTATTTAATTTTAATTCAGGTTTTGTTTGTGATGTTATTGCATTTCTAATTTTTAGATTTTCTAGATTTTTTAGATTTTTTAGATTTTTTAATTTTTTTGAAATACTATCTAAAATATCATTTACAGTATCTTTAATACGATTAAACTTCCAATTAATATTTAAAAAATATTCTACTTTTGCATCTGCGAACTTCTTACCAACAATATCAAAAGTTGTTGTTTTATCTTTTTCGTTTTTTGTTTTAAAATATTTATTCTTATATTGACCACTAAAATAATAATAACAGTTAGTATTATACAGAATTATCGTTTCTATATCTTTTAAAAACTGTGTAAAATAATCAAAATGCATCTGACAAATATCTAAACTAATATCTTTTATTAATTTATCAGTTTCTGTTTTAATAAATATTGTTGTTTCTCCAGCACTTCCTCTACTCTTCCAGTTTGGTAAATTACCCGTAATGTAATTAGTGTAACTTCCTCTACTAAAAATTTCATAAAAAAATTCATCACCCATATATTTTTTTAATATTAATTTAGCGGTATTATAATTTCCTTTTACACCATTATAATAATTTATATACATATAATGATTAGTACTCTTTACATAACGTTGTGCAAACCTTACAGATAATTCATCTTTATAATCTGTATACAAATTTAACGTGTATTTTGATTTTAGTAATTCTATATTAACTATATGAGTCATATATATTAAGAAAATAAAAAATTTTACTAAAAATATTAAAAATAAAAAAATCAGAATATATAAAATCAAAAATTTCCTTATATTCTGATTTTTTTATTTTTTAAAAAATTATTTTTCTTAAAAATTCTTTAAATATTAATTTTTATATTTAAACGCACTTATTTTATGAAAAAATAAGAAGTGTACTAGCTTTTTTATCAATAATCTAATATTTTAACAAATATTTTTATTTTTATTGTATGATATATCAATATTTTTGTATTTAAAAAAACAAACTAAAAATAATTTATGAATAAAAAATAATTTTAAACTCATAATCAATAAATGAAAAATTTTCAAATTTATTTAAAATTTCTTCTTTAAAAAAATCTCTACTTTTTCTTTATCCATATGATATTTAGTACACCCAAATCTAGGATTTAAATTATAGATTATTCTTTAAGTTAAATCTATAATTTATTTTCTTAATAAATTAGCTATCCAAAAATCCTAGATTTGGATGTATTACTTCTTGAAGTTGAAATAGTATTAATTTTTAAATTTTGAACAATATTTTCTTGGGTTTTTTAGAAGGACTTTATTGAGATTTTGTTTGCAAATATTTACTCCATTCAATATTGTTATTTCCTGTTTTTTGAACAACTTTACTTACTTTAGGAGATTCATTAATTTTTAAATTATGAACAATATTTTCTTGGGTTTTTTTAGAAGGACTTTCTTGAGATTTTGTTTGCAAATATTTACTCCATTCAATATTGTTATTTCCTGTTTTTTGAACAACTTTACTTACTTTAGGAGATTCATTAATAATTTTAATTTCTTTTTCAATGATAATAATAAAAAATTCTACAATATTTATTATTTCATATATGTTACTTTTAAAAATTTTAAGTTCTTCTATTTGTTCACTTTTTTTATATAAATTTGTTCTTTTACTTGTAAAAAAATTTTTTTCATTTTTTAATTTTTTCGGAACACTTGATAAATAATAACTTTTTATTTCTTGTGTAATATTCGAAATAGATCTATTAATATTTAAAATATTATTATTGATTAATTCTGATATTGTATCAATATATTTTTGAATAAAAATATTAAATTTATTCAAAAAAATAAAAAAATCATCAAAAAAAAGTTTAGAAGAAAATAGTTCATTATTATTTTTTATATCTTGGATATATAAATATATATTTACAATATTATTTTGTATAATTGACGTATATTTTTTTAAATTAATATCTTTAAAATAATTATTTGCATTATTTTTTTTTTTGTTTTCTCTACTTGTTGAAATAATATTATGTTTTTTATTTAAAATTTCTTTTATTATTTTATAATTTTTATCTATTTCATTTCTCAAATATTTTATATAATTGTCTATATGATCATTTAATAATTCTATAATAATATTAATTATTCTTATATAATTTTCTATTATTTCATCTTTATTTCTTTTATTTTTTAATCTTTTTATTAAACCTGATAGAAGAGTTATTTCAATTAATATATCTTCATTTTTATCATTAAATATATTATTTATATTATCTTTTATTATTAATGATAAATTTTCATTTCTTAAACCAAATATTAATTCTCTTTTATATTCAGAATTTGTTATAAAATATTCTTTTATATAATTATCAATATCATTATTATTAACAAATCCTTTTCTTTCTTTATTTATATTATTGTTTTTAATTGATTTCATTATATATTATAACTTGATAATAATATTTTTAGATTTATAGAAAATAATATAATTTTTTATTTTATTATTTATAAGAAGTCTTAATTATTACAATAACAATTTTAAGTATCAAATTTTTCATTATCAATATTTTACTAACTTATATTTTTTATAGTTAAATATATGTTAAAATTATTAACTTAAAGTTTCAATTTATTACAAAAACTTAAGTTAATACTAGACCTGGTCCTGGATGGCAAAATTTATAATTTTTTTTATTTACCTTATTTTTTATTGTTAAAATATTCAATAAAAAAATACTAATTTATAATTACAACTCAAAATTTGCCATCCATGACCAGGCTTAGTTAATGAATTTATATTAAAATAAATTAAAAAAAATAAATAATATAATAAAAATAAATAATATACTTAAATATTTTTTTTTATTATCAAATGGTTCATCTTTATATATATCAGTTATTGATATTTTATTTAATTTATAATCTTTATCATCTTTATTTTTATTTTCAACCTTACTTGGTAAACTTTGAAAAACAGGAACATCAAACATAGTGTATATGTTTGACGACATTTATATACTTAAATAATATTTTATAATGAACCTAAAATGAAACTATTGATGTAATATTTTCTTCTTTTATAGATGAAAATATATTATAAGTATCGTCATAATATATTTGAATTATTTTTACAATAAATGTATCATAATTCTTCGTTAATTCTGATTTTATAGTATCTGTTAATAATTTTAATCTATCATGAATATTTATTTTTATAATTTTATTTTTGTTTTTAACAGAATCTGGATTATATCTTATAATAATAACAGACTTTCCACCTATTCCATTAACAATTTCATTTAACCTTGCACATTCACAACTATCTTCATATGTTTTATGTTGATGTTCATCAACTTCTACTATTACACAATGTTTTAATAATTCAAAATAAATATCAGGTCTTTTTTTAGAACAACCTTGTAACATTTTACTAGAATTATATTCAAATTTTGTATCTATTTTTTTTCTCAAATATCGAACAATAGACCATTCTTTTTTATTTGATATTTTTTTACAATCATTGCATATATATTTTGATGATTCTTCTATATCACAAAATTTACATAATCTTTTTATTAATATTTCATTTTCTTTTAATGTTGGAGAATGTTTATAACAATATTTTATGTCATCTATTATAAATTCATGATCATTTAAACAACTTAAAATATTACATTTATTTTCTAAATATAAATTTATCATATCTTCTTTTTTATGAATATTGCAATATTGAGATCTTTTATATCCATATAATGCATCATTTTTACAATTATTTTCTTGACATTTTTTACTTAATACATCAATCATATTTTCTAATTTATGTTCAAAACAATAAATTCCTTTTTTTTGATCGCAAAAATTAAAATTAGGTCTTTTATAACAATTTTCATGAATACATTTTTTATGTGCTACATCAATCATATTTTCTAATTTATGTTCAAAACAATATATTCTTTTTGTTTCACCGCAAAAATTAAAGCTTGGTCTTTTATCGCAATTTTCATAAATACATTTTTTATTTGTTACATCAATCATATTTTCTAATTTATGATCTAAACAATAAATTCCGATTGTTTCTATTGAAATATTAAATCTAGGTTGTTTATTACAATTTTCATGAATACATTTTTTACTTGCCACATTAATCATATTTTCTAATTTATGTTCAAAACAATAAATACGTTTTGTTTCAGTTATAAAATTAAAACATGGACTTCTATTACAATTTTCATAAATACATTTTTTACTTCTTACATCAATCATATTTTCTAATTTATGTTCACTGCAATAAATTCCGTTTGTTTCACTTAGAGTATTAAAAGATGGTTGTTTATTACAATTTTCATAGATACATTTTTTACTTATTATATTAATCATATTTTCTAATTTATGATCTAAACAATAAATACCTATTGTTTCACTTGGAATATTAAATTTAGGTTGTTTATTACAATTTTCATGAATACATTTTTTACTTGCCACATTAATCATATTTTCTAATTTATGTTCAAAACAATAAATTCCTTTTATCTCTGTTGGAAAATTAAAGCTTGGTCTTTTATTACAATTTTCATAAATACATTTTTTATGTGCTATATCAATCATATTTTCTAATTTATGTTCAAAACAATAAATTCTTTTTGTTTCCGTAATAAAATTAAAACATGAGATTTTATTACAATTTTCATGAATACATCTTTTATCTTTTACATTAATCATATTTTCTAATTTATGCTCAAAACAATAAATACCTATTGTTTCAGATAGAATATTAAAACATGGCCTTCTATTACAATTTTCATAAATACATTTTTTACTTTTTACATCAATCATATTTTCTAATTTATGCTCAAAACAATAAATACCTTTTGTTTCAATTGGAATATTAAAAGATGGTTGTTTATTACAATTTTCATAAATACATTTTTTATTTTTCACATCAATCATATTTTCTAATTTATGGTCTAAACAATAAATACCATTTATTTTACCATAAAAATTAAAACTTGATATTTTATTACAATTTTTATAGATACATTTCATAATTATTATTGAAAATATTAACTATTTAAAAAATATTTAATCATTTTTTAATAATTTTTTAATAATTAAAAGTATTAAGAAATTATTAAAAATATAAAAATTCGTTTAAAAAAATATATATTTTTATAACTTTATATAAAAGATGTTATCAAATATTGTTTTTATTATTATATTAATATTGTTAATTATTATTCTAGTTCTCTTATACTTTTTTTCAAATGATATTAGAAAAAATAAAAATAAAATAAACATTTGTGAGTCAGACATACAATCTATTAGAGAAAGATTAACTGCATTAAATCAAAAATGTTCATCTCTTGAAAATAATTCAAATAATGTACCAAATCAATATAAAAATGATTTCGTGAGTGACTCTGATAACCAAAATTTTGTAAATATATTAGAAAAATTAGGAGGTATGAACAATAATTTTTTTGAAAATGTTATGCAAAATAATGGTCAATATACTGAAGATCTAGAATCTGAAGAAGAAAAAGATGAAGAAGAATCTGAAGAAGATGAAGATGAAGATGAAGATGAAGATGAAGATGAAGAAGAATCTGAAGAAGTAGAGGTAGATGAAGAAGAAGAAGAAGAAGAAGAAGAAGAAGAAGAAGAAGAAGAAGAAGAAGAAGGCGAAGAAGGTGAAGATGTAGAAGAGGTAGAAATAGTAGAAGTAGATGAAGAAGTAAATTCTGAAGAAAAAGTAGAAATAAAAGATGAGATTCCTGAAATTAAAGAAAATGAAATTCCAGAAATTCAAGAAAAATTAGATTCTAAAAATAAATTTCCAAAAAAATCTCCATTAGATCTTCAAATAGGAACTGTTGATATAGGATCAGATGGAAAAACTAGATATTCTGTTCAATTAAATAAATCAAATAAGAAATTTTGGAAAAAATTATAAAAAAAAAATATTAATATATATATATGGATAATTCGTGTAATAAAACATCTAATAATAAATATTTTGAATTACCGGCAAGAATGGATGATGGTAGAACATTTACAGATTATAGACCAAGTAATACTGTAGATGATATGATACGTTATAGTAATAATGTAATGAGTAGTTATGAATATAGACAGTTTTTAATTCATAATGGAACTAAAATAATGAATGTTAATTCTGAATATATAAGTGATAAAATAGGTGTATCCAATTGTGATGCACCTGTTATACCATTTAATGCAAACTTTGTTGTTAATAATAAATATGCAACATATAGTACAGTAGATAAAAATGGAATTGGGATTGATAATGTTGTTATAAATTAAATAAAAAATGATTATTATAATTATATCTAATCATTTTTATAATCTTTTAATAATGGATTTATTAAAAGAGTATAAAAATATTACTGAAAATACTGAAACACTATTTTCAATATTAATCTATGATAAATCTTATAATGATATATATTCATATTTTAATAATGAACTTGATAGAGCTAAAAAGATTACAAATATTATTAAAAAAAATAAGATAAATAATAGATTATATAATTTTATAAAATATCTTGAAAATAATTTTACAGAAAATGATATAATTAATAATATTTTTTTAATACATGATAATATAATAAATCATATATTAACAAAAGATGAAATAAATAATGCAAGATTATATAATTTTCAAAAATTATATGTAACTCTAGATATTTTTTTTCACATAGATTATTTTATTGATTTGTTTTATAATTTTAATTTTATATATACCATAAAATTAAATAAAAATGAATTAAAAACAATTAAAATGAATAAATATAAGGAAAAAGAATTAGAAAAACATAAAATTTCATCTGAACAAAAAATTATTGATATTATAGAAGATATTAGAAAAGATAATAAAGAGATTATTATAATATATGGAATATCACAATTTATTAATAAGATACCTATTACTAAGAATATATTAGTACATAATGAAAAGTTAAATAGAGAAGAAATATATAAATTATATGAAAATGATATTATTAAAAAAAATAATATACTTTTAGAAAAAAGATTAGATGATATATCGAATGAAAAAACAAATTTAGATCTTTATATATTTGGAAAATTAAAATTTGAAATAAAAGATGCAATAGAATCATATTTAATAAAAGAATTATATATTGAAGATAAAAAACTTGATAAATTAAAAAGTTTAGTTGATAATAGTTTATTTAATTTTAAGATTATAGAGATAAAATCATTAGAAAATGGAGATATAGCAGAACAATTTATAAAAAATTATAATGGAATAATGGCTATTAAATATTACTAAAAATTGATTTTTTTATATTATATTTTATTAATTAATAATCATAAATATAAATATGAATAATATTAGAGACCCTGATTCTTCATACAAAGAAAGATTAATTGATCATGATATTTTTTCGGATATAGAACAAGACGAAGAAATAAAATGTGCAATTGAAGTTTCAATACAAGAATCATTAAATAATCATTATGAAAAAATAGAAGAATCATTAATAGAAGAATCTATTAATTTAGAAATAGAACGCGTAAATAATCAAGAAAAAAAAAAGAGAAAAGACTCTTTAGATTTTTTTAAAAAAATATTAAAAGGATTATCATATAATAAAAATGATTTAAATTTAAAAAAATATATTGAAGATATACTAAATAAATATATTAATTTAGAAATAGATTATATAATTATTGATTCTTGTATAGAAGATTATTTTTTTAAAATAATTGATTCATATTATTTAATACCTAATTCAAATGGAAAAAAAACTTCTATCACATTCTCTGAAGATTTTATTATTAGAGAAATATTTAGAAAAAATATTTAAATATATTGATTTATAATTATTAGATTTAGGTCTAGACTATGTATTATTAGTTAAATAAACTAAAAATATTTTTATTTTTTATAAACTCTAGATAATACCTAGTACTACCTAGACATGCTACTCAATTAAAATGATCGGGTCTATATTATTTAGAAATATTGTAAACAATATCCATGATTTTTTTCCCATCTTTATATGAAATATAATAATCATTACATTGATATCTTAGTTTTACAATAGTGGATAATTCTTCTTTAGTTTTTCCAATATAAAATTGTAATTTATGTGGATAACAACTTGTTGTTTCTATTGCTGCATATGTTATATTATTATTAACTATTATTTCTAAATATACTAAAGCATGATAACTTGCATTTATTGTACAAATAATTGGTCCATAAATTAGTTTAATAGTATCTAAATCTTTTTTATTTTGATCTATTATCCAATCCGTAATTATTATTTTACCAACATTAATTCCATTTATATTTAATTTTTTACAAACATTTTCAACATTATCTCCGCAAACATTAGAATATTGTAAAACTCCTATACTATAGAGTGAATAAATATAATTAAAAGCTCTATCTAAATAAAAATTAACTGAATCATCATAATAATATATATAAGTTACTATATATTTATTTTTATTTATCAAATACTTTAATACTATTTCATTTAATACTAATGTTAATTCCATTATTTAATATTATCTGAATAATTTAATATTTTAATTTATTTTAAATCAATTTATATTTGAAAATGTATAATAGATTAAATTTATATAAATTTATTAATGACTTAATTATAATAATGACAAAAATATTGTCAATATTTAATTTATTTTAAATCAATTTATATTTGAAAATGTATAATAGATTAATTTTATATAAAATTTATATAAATTTATTAATGACTTAATTATAATAAGGACAAAAATATTGTCAATATTTATTTTTATAAATAACAATTATTTAAGCAACAATTGTTTCATCTCCTTTAACAAAACAGTGAGTCATAAATTGCATAATATCAGTATATCTGATTTGGCTAGGAATTTCTTTATCAGTCAAAAGACCTTTAGATTTCATAACATCTTCAATACCATTAAACAATACTTTTAATTCACCAATAATCTTAAATGACCTTTTATCATTTTCAACAATAATATCTGGATTATTTAGTTTTTCTTCTTTTACATATCCAGTAATAGCAGAAAGAGCAGAAGATCTACTAACAAGTGTTCCTGGTTCAAGTTTCATAAAAGTAAGTAGAAAAGGATGTACAACCAATTTTTTATGAATTGCTGATTTTCCTTTATCTTGAACTTTCTTTGTAAGACCTGATTTAGGTGAAGAATTTTTCTCTTTTAAAGAAAGTTGTTTTAATAAATAATCAGAATATGAATTCTGAATTTGAGTAAATGATTTCTGAAGTTTTCTAATTGAACTCTCTAATTTATTTCTATCATCTTTATCAAAAGATGATTCTTTAATAAATTTTGAAAACTCAATAATTTTATCAGATGTATTATTTACAAAATCTAGTAAAGAAGATACATCTGAATTTAATATAACTGTAACATCTGTTTGTTCAACATCTAAACTTTGTTCAATTTGAACTGATGTATTATCTTCTAATTTATTAGATTCTTGTTGAACTAATAATGTATCTTCTAATTTATTAGATTCTTGTTGAATTGATAAATTATCTTCATTAACTGATATATTCTCTTGAATATCTACTTTTTTAGAAACTTTTGATTTCTTAACACTTGATTTTTTTGGTTGAGGTTCTAGTTGTTCTGTTTGCATTGTTAATATTTACTAATAATATATCTTTAAATAGTTTTAAATTATAAAAATCAATTTTTTTTATATTAAATATTTAAATAAATATTTAATTATTATTTTTATAATAAAACTGTTAAATAATTTAAAATTATTATTACATTAAAATCTAAAATTTTTGGAAACTTTTTATTAAAGAATTAAATTATAAAATATTTAAAATTTTAATACACTTTATATAAATACATTTTTGCTATTCAAAGTTTGATATATTAACATAAATGAAGATGTTACGTAAATTATTTATCAATATTTTATTGGTAAATAATTTAGTTATTTTATTAAAATATCAACTTAAAATAAAATTTGTTTTTATTTTTTTAATAAATTAATATTAAATTTATCTATTTTAATATTAATTTATTAAGGTAATATTAACTACTTATAATTAATTTTTTACACCTTTGCACACAACGCCAGTAACTTAAGGTTTTATACAATAACACAATATAATTAAATTATTTTTTAATTATATTGATATATTTTAAATTTATTGTATATTATGTTTTTAAATTATATTAATTTATATTTAATTAATAATGGATATTCTTAAAATAAAAGAATTACAAAAAATATTAAATACTAATATTAAAAATATAAATAATAAAATTATTAAAAGAGACCGAAAAATAAACTTTAAAGAGATACTTTATGGATCTATTTATAAATGTATTAATAATACTTCATATCAAGATGTATCTTCTAAAATAAATTTAGATTTTATTAAAAGAAATTTAAACACAATGATTACTAGTACTGCATTTATTAAAAAAAGAAATAATATTCCTAATGAATATTTTTTAGATATAAATAATTCTTTTATAAATCATATTTTTAAAAATAATAATAAACCAAGAACTTATGGTGTTGATGGATCTTTTATTAATTTATTTAAAAATTTTGATAAATATAATTTTATGTATGCTTCTTTAAATGAAACCTATTGTCAAGGTATTATTAGCTGTCTTTATGATATTGATAATAAAATACCAATTAATTATTTTTTATTAAAAACTAAAGATGAAAGGGAAGCTTTTAGAAATCAAATAAAATATTTAAGATACGGTGACACAGTTATATTTGATAGAGGATATTATTCTTATGATTTAATTGAAAAATTAGAATTATTGGGTGTAAATTACATATTTAGGTTAAAATCAAATAAAAAAGAAGTTCAAATAATGAATAAAAGTAATTTAAATGATTTTTCATTTATAAATAAAAAAATTAATAATAGAATAGTTCATTATAGAATAGATAATTCTAAAGAAGATTATTATTTACTAACAAATTTAAATAAATCATTAGATGAATTAAAAGATTTATATTGGAAGAGATGGAGTGTTGAAATACATTTTAAAGAATCTAAATATAATTTATCATTAAAAACAATAAATTTGAAAACTGAAAACTCTTTAATGCAAGAAATTTATATTCATAATTTAATTTTTATGTTATATTATTATTTTAAAATAGATGATGAAAACCCAATATTAAAATCAAAATATAAAATTAACAATAAAGTAGGTATAAAAATATTTTCAGAAAATATTATTTATTTATTAATTTATAATAAAATAACAGATAAATGTTTTAAAATAATTAAAAGAATAATAGAAATAATAGGAAAAAATCTTCAATATATACAAATAATTAAAAAAAATAATGAAAGAAAAAGGATAAGACCATATGCAAAATGGTATTTTAGTAAAAAATAGTTTTTACTAGACTCTTTATATTATATAATAAGAAAATATAGTTATTAACAATAATATA
>Ga0247831_1003869_pt1 | contig 20981 bp, 15 predicted proteins | sample LaCruzMarch2015__9_FD_192406 | JGI IMG/M metagenome (GOLD analysis project Ga0247831, IMG submission 192406) | Freshwater microbial communities from meromictic Lake La Cruz, Castile-La Mancha, Spain - LaCruzMarch2015_1m | ecosystem: Environmental > Aquatic > Freshwater > Lake | place: Spain...
TCCGTGGCTGTTGTCAGTCGACGGACTTCCGACGCCACCTCACGTATTAAAAGTGTGTTTGTCTCTGGGGTGTCCATTTTGTACGACGGACTGGAAGTCCGTCGTACAGGAGCGTAAGGTGCCTGGGCAAACTGGGTGCCTGGCACCTAGTTTACTCGACTTCCAGTCCGTGGCTGTTGGCAGTCGACAATTGTACAACGGACTTCCAGTCCGTGGCTGTTGTCAGTCGACGGACTTCCGACGCCACCTCACGTATTGAAAGTGTGTGTGTCTCTGGGGTGTCCATTTTGTACGACGGACTGGAAGTCCGTCGTACAGGAGCGTAAGGTTTGAGAACGCTATCAGTTCGATCGGGCTATCAATTGTTCGCAGCCCTAGTAAAGATCGTTTTGCCTTCCTTGATGGTTTCCAAAACGACGATGTCCTTGATCGTGGTCGATTCCACCTTGAGCGGATTCTTCTCGAGGATCACCAAGTCGGCAAGCTTGCCCGCTTCCAACGTTCCCTTGGAGGCTTCCTCTTTCAACTGGTAAGCGGCCATCGCTGTAACAGCTCGGAGCGCGTGGTAGGGAGGAATGGTTTCTTCCGGTCCAACCACTTGGCCACTAGCCGAAATACGATTCACACCGGCATCGACCAACGCCAAAATGGAGGGGACAGGCGTTACAGGCGAATCGTGTGAAAAGGTGAACGGCATACCATTTCTTAAGAAAGTTCGAGAGGCCAGTGCTATAGCAGCTCGTTCCTGCCCCCAGAGCCTGATCACGGCATCTCCAGCCGTCGCGATTCCCGCCGTGAGGAAACTCGGGACTGCGCCGTAGGTTTTTATTTTTTCGATCTGGTCCACTCGCACCAACGCGGCGTGGACAAAGACCGGTCGATGATCCCGCATGCCATACTTCTTCACCGCCTTAGCGATCGCTGAAAGAGCTTGATCTGCGGCCGCATCCCCATTCATGTGCATATGGATCTGTAAGTCGCTTGTCCAATACTTGTCAAACACGGCATCAAGAACTTCATCAGGTATCTGACGGTACCCAGAGAACGCACCGGTCTTGCCTGGCGGATTCTGAGTGTACGGCTGAGTGAACCAAGCGGTATCGAGACTCCCATCCAACCAGAACTTGACACCTCCCATTCGAACACGATTCACATAACGCCGATCAAGATCCGGGCGAGCGTTCCTCAATTTCTCGACGATACCATCTGAGTTAGGGTTGTATTGGGATACGACGGAGTAGGCTGCTGCGAGCGTATCATCCAGCGACGAGTCTTTCGCGGCAACGTAGAGGTCGATGGGAAGGAGTTTTTTATCGATCGCATTGAGGACGATTCCGATGTCATCGTTACCGAGCCCCAAACCAGCCTCCATCGCGGTAGTCTGACCATAGCTCGCCCAAACCTCTGCGGCTCCGGTGATTGCCCGCGCTGCCAATTCTCCGGTGAGCGCGGGCCGCTTGCTCCGAACCGCATTCAGAGCCGTTTCCTCCATCGGGCCCAACAGCGATTTCCCATCGGTTTTGCGGTCGAATGATCCACCGGTCGGGTTCGGAGAATCCGCTGTGATCCCAGCCGCTTGGAATGCCTGGCCATTCGCAGCGCCCAAATGCCCCGACGAATCGACGATCATCACCGGGCGATCGGCCGATATTTGATCGAGTTCTTCGCTCGTCGGAGCGCGTCCTTCCTTCAGTGTTCTTGCTTGATACCCAAATCCGACGATCCATGCACCCTCGGGGGTGCGTTCCACCTGTTTTTTCATCCTCGAAACAAGTTCCGCGATGTCGGCACAGTTGAATAAATTGGCATCGACCAGGTTCTTTCCAAAGTAGACAAAGTGCCCGTGCGTATCGATAAACCCTGGCAAAAGCGTCTTGCCTTTCAGGTCGATGCGTTTGCTGTTGGCACCAGCGAGTTTTGCCGACTCGGCAAGCGAGCCAGCGAACAGAATCTTCCCATCCTTCACCACCAAACTTTCAATATACTCCGGCGTCGTCCCTCGCATGGTGAGGATATCCCCCCCCAAGTAAATGTGTGCTTCCAACGCAGGATTGGCCGGCTGCTGAGCCAAACAAGTTGCCCCAGAAAGAGCCCATGAAAAAACGAAGAACGATGAGAGAAACAACTTGCCCTTAGACATCAATTAGCCCTAAAGATGGAGGAGTGACGCGGGTGAAAAGCGCATTCGCAAATCGCTAACAGTCTAATTATTAAGCGAAACCTGCACAACGGGCATGGAAGATCACCTCGGCTTTTTGAGAATCGGTAGAACTCCTCTTGACTCGATATTTTCACTATTTCTATAAACCAAGTATTGTGCTGGCTCAATTGGCGGCGGGCGGTTCATGGACGAAGTCCACGGAGAATGGCGGCATGCGTTACCTGATCTGCTTATCGTTCCTCATCTTCGTCGGAACTGCTTCCCTCACCGGCTCTGCGCAATCACCTCTCGCAGTGGAAGATACCACTTTGGGGGCACACACTGACAACACAGTTGCCGAGGCCGATCCGTATACCATCCCCAGTCAATCGAGTGAGTCTTTGGTGGATCAGGACTCGGGTGCAGTCAAATGCAAGACTGGCGCGTTGACTGAGTCGTGGGTCCCACCCCCATCCGATGGTAAAATGGAACTTCTATTCGGTGCTGGGACACTTAAAGCTAGCGGGACGTTGTCCATTCTAACGGTCAACGGAACTCAACGATCCTTTGTGCCATGGAGCCCCCTCTTTCTCCTTCCACCGTCTCCATTTGGACTCGATACCTCGACGTTCGAAATGCATGCTCGGCAATCGAATTTTCAACTGCTCTATGATGGACCGAAGATCGAAGGTTGGAAGACGGGCGCGCTAACGAAGCTCTACATGTCTAACTCGAGCCTCACCTCGGACACCTACGGCGTTTTACCGATTGTTGCATTCGGCGAAATGAAGAATGACGATTGGCGTTTCGCGATCGGTCTGCAACCTGACTTGTTCGCCCCTCGCGATCCGGGCGTAAATCCGATGACTCTGATGGGCGGAGCAGGAAATGCCGGTACGTTTCGAGGCCAAATTCGCTTAGAGCGTTTCTGGACGCCCAGTGAAGAATCCCAAGCGACCTTGCAGGCTGCGATTAGCGATCCAATCTCCACCGTGTTGCTCGATGCGACGCGCCGTACAACCGAAGGGAATGGTCTGCCCAATTTCGAAATCCGAGGGGTCTTGGGGTTGGGAGCGAAAGAGGAATTAGCTGGCGGACGAATGGAAAGACCGATGGAACTAGGTATTGCCGGCTTAGCTGGCCAGATTCGAAACACTCAAAACGTCTTCGATTTAGATGATATCAATCCAAATATTCCTGTTCGCTCGATCATCAACGTCGCTGGACTGTCGGTCGATGGAAAGATTAACCTCACCGCGAATACTGGACTCATCGCGGAAGGTTACGTTGGCCAAGGACTAGGCAATTACGCGGGTAACATTTTCCAAACCTATAATCCAGACACCTTTGCAGTGATCCGTGGTCGAGGTGGTTTCCTGGAACTGTTCCATTATTGGAACGACCGATTGCAAGTTCACGTAGGGTATGGTGTGGAAGGACCGCTTCGTCAAGACTTGCCCGCGGCGGGAACCGGCATCTTGAAGAACTCCGCTTACTTTGCCAGTATTTTCTGCGATATCACGAAATTTCTGCAATATAGCTTCCAGGTCGACTATCGCCATACGGACTACGTTACGCTGAACGACAATCGAGGGTTCGTTTTCTACAATCAATTCGTCATGCGGTACTAGGCGTTTCGCGCTGACGAGTGCAAAGCATATTGGGTTGGAATACTAGTTTTGCCAACTGTGGCGCAACCCTGAGTAGAAAAAGCTCGGTTGGAAATTTGTATAGCAATGGTTTTAGAACGGGTCTCCAGGCCCGTTCTTGCAAAACGAATATTGAGGTTTGTGAATTCGGGATGGGTCTGGAGACCCGTCATGCAAACACATCTTACAAACACATCCAACGGCCTCTTGGAACTAGCTGCGCGTTAGCGACTTCCCAAGCCAGCGACCTCCATGGCTGATGGACTGCCAAGCTGTTTGCAGCCATCGGAGTAAGGCGGATGCGAGCCACAGCGCCCATAGGAGCATCGCGAGCCGGTAGTACCAGATGGAGATCGATACAATCGCGGGACGTGGCAGCTCAAGTTGTGCTTTGGGTTCGAACCAGTTCAAAAAGTCGCTTGTAGAACCGTTGCCAACGATAAACATCTCGGGATTCCCCAAAAGACCTTTTCCCACCACGACGAGAAAGATGCCAAGCACAACCAACGTCAACATAACGATCAGAATCTGCAATAGGTTGAATTGCCAACGTACCATGCTTTGCGGTTGGGTACTTCCACGCCAACCTAGTAGAAAGAGCCACGCGACAACAATCAGACCAGCAGCGGCGTGCAATTGCGTTAAGCCCAGGGCGAGCAAGACCCATTCATATCTTTTTAGAGGCGAAAGTGAGTTACTTCCTAACAGCAGCGCGAAAAGTATCGCAGTGAACAAGAAAATCCAAAGACGGACGGCTGGTCCTCGCATGGGACCCGACGCCCATATCACCCAACGGCTTTCAGGAACTACAATCGTCGAAACCACGTTGGCGCTCTCTACCGGTAGTTTGACAGGGTCGACGGCAACTGAAGTTTTCATGGCTTTGTCAGTCTGCCAAGCCACTTCGACTCGCTGCAAGCCCGGTTGCAAAGGTACGATCAATTGAGCATCGTTACGTCGCACCGGTTGTTTGCGATTCGCGATGGCCAGCGAAGTGACTTCTGCCTCCGGGGCCAGTTCAAGAACAAAGTCGCCGCCAAGACTGGACTCGACCGCTATTTCCAAAACGGTAGTTCTCTGGCGTGTTCCAAAGGAAGATCGCTGCACGACATGCTGGACGGTCATGCTTTGCCCAGCAATTGCCTTCGGTCGGCGAATGTCCAACACGACTTGCTCTCCAGGCCAAACTTGCCAGACGGGCATCAACTCACCTTCCGTCATTTCGTAAATTGGTGCAATTCCCTTGGTAGTAATGTTCCATATCGGTGAACTAGTAACCACCCAACGTTCGACATAAGCTTCCGTCGAAGCAGCCGTGAGAGCGAGCTCGTTCACGGAATCTAGTTCACTTTCCCATGTGAACTCCGACTGATCTGCCGCCAAGTTTACATCGCGTATCGTCGAGCCTTGTTCGGTGGTGGAACTGATGATGCGTTCACCTGCAAGCAGTGGAATTTTGAGGGCGATCGCTTTTCCCGGCGCCGAAAGACGGATAACCTTGCTAAAGACTTTCCAGACAAGTCCTATTTCCAAGCGACGTTCCACGATCACAATTGGTCGAAAGATTCGCTGATCGTACTTCGCCTCGTCTTCGCCAGCTTTCTCGAAACGGGTGAAGAACAATTGGCTTTCAGGCACGCCAGTCGGCCTCAGTCCTACGACTTGCCATTGCGGAGCCGAAACGACGACTCGCTTGGGAGGCAAAGGGAATGCGAGCACCCATTCATTTATGTCAGCGAGATTCCCTTCGACTTGGACAATATGCACACCCTGTGGGACGACCAACCATAAGTAACCATCATCCAGACGGCATACGATGGCTGGGATTGAGGGTGTCGATTCCGCCTGGTTCGATTCAATCGACGGATCGGACAAGCGGACTGAAACAGGGGACCAAATGGGAAGTTTTCCGGGTAGTGGTATTGCGACCTCGGCAGCCGCATGAACCTCTAGCTTCATCAGCAACTTGATGTCTTGAACATCAACTTCTAAACTTGCGATGTTCGCCGAGTCAGGAAAAGAAGCTGAAGCTTGCAATAGTCGCTGGCGAAGTGTATCGAGCATTTCTTTGTCAGGGAATTGTCCGTAGCAGGTCCCCGATGAAATGCACCATAGCATCGCAACTGCAGTCGCGGTTGTCTGAAGCAAGCGTTTTCCCTTGCGGCCAAAATCAAAAAATGGTCGCATTCGAATCAAGAACGCCGCTAGCAGCAGGAGCAGCACACAGCGAACCAACGTCAGAATTTGATTCATAACGCGTGTGATATAGATTGGATTTACTTGTTGTCCGCTAGTAACAGGTCCATCCCATCGACAAAGAATCTCGTTTCCGGACCATTCGGGCATGGCGGGACCTGTTTGCGTGCGCGCTGCAGGATCGAACGCCAAGTTAGAGGATTGTTGATTTTGCTTTTTGGGTGCATATGCGGGTTCGACTGCGACACTATCACTCGGCCAATCTCTGGCGTCTTCGCGTAGCGATTCCGCAACGATCGCACCGCTTTGATACGTCGCATTCATCATTGGGAACATCGAACGACCCGTATAGGGCACGCCGACCTGCTCAAGCTGCGGGTATAGAAGCACCTGAACTTGCCTGGCAATGAACTGTACCAAGTTCAATAACATTAGTCCGAGAGCGAGATATCGCCAAGCTTCAAGCCAACGTCGCCCGCCGCCTTCACCCACCACACGCAACAACGCCACGGGCATGAGCAAGAACAGCCAAGTCCAACGCGGCGAACCTGGTTCGTGATACGAGAGTCCAAATGCAAATAGCGCAAGCAGACCAGCTGGAATACCCCACATCCGATAAACCGCCAAAGCGAAAACCAAAACCAGGAATAGATCCAATAGACTCCATGCCGTTATCCAGTCCCCATCGACTTGGTCGGCGCCCAATACTGCTAGCACACGCCAGCCCGGCGGAAGCGAAAGCGTTAGCTGCAGGGAATCTACGTCCGCAAGCCAACCCGTGGCCGGGATCGCATGATTTCGTTCAATGCGCCCGAGGGCTTCAAGCGTCGGATTGCGGCTACGAATCTCAACGCCCTGGTTCCCATTGATAGGATTGGAAGTGATGAGCTGTCGCTGCTGATCGATGCGCACCGCCCCCAACTGATGCGCCTCCGCTGCATCGAGCCTCCACGACTGTTGCAGTTCGCCTTGCAGCCGATCTTGATAGGTAATTCCCGAACCATTGTCATCTAACCAAAAATGTCTCGCGATTGTAAACCCTTTCGGCTTCTGAGAACCAAGCCCCCGCATTTTTTCGACCAACTTAAAGGTGGAGTCAGTCGCCCATTGATACACCGGATATTGCCGCCAAACGGTTGGATACGTTGTTTGTTCCCCGTCGATGGATTGCAGACCTTCCATATCCGCGGTGCGAAACGATGGGTTCGCACGGAAGCCCATTAGTTCATTCGCCACGAGCGGTTTAGCTCCCGCTGCATATTGAAACAGTTCCAAGTCGGCACTGCGAAAAGCATCGATTTGAATGGTCCAATTCCCTGGTCGGACTTGGACTTTCATCTGCCCCTGTTCATCGACCGCTACAGGGATTGGGCTATCCATGGACGACAGCAGCCAGCCTTCGGGTAGGATAGCTCCCAAGTCTTCCTCGCGGTTCTTGCCTGAAACGGACAGCTCCACTTCCGTTCGCAACCAAAGCGGTATACCATCTTCCATAAGTCGATAAACCTTGAAGTTGATCGAGTTTTGCTGCGACTCTTCGACCTGCTGCCGCTTGAGCCAAAGTAGCCCCGCCGCATCCCAATTCGGGATAGCCACTTCCGTTCCATCGAGTTTGACTCGAACGATACCGATCGACTTGGGAATCGCTAGTTTCTGGGGCATTTCAGTCCATCGAAATTCTCCACTGAGATTATGGCTACCCACGTTCAGCAAGACGCTTGGAAAACCATCATGGAGAAGAACTGGCAATTTGTCGTTTTCGTTCAGTACGTTTTGTGGCCATACCTCGGGCTCACCCGGTAGAGCAATCCATCCCTCGTCGTACATACGAACTGTGAACTGCCATTTGGCATGATCGGGAAAAACCTCCAGATTCAATTCCGAAGGCCAGAAACGCAGATGCTGCTTGGGATCATGAAATGGCGATGGTGATCGTACTTCACCCGAATCCCACAGAACCCAATCCTTCCACGGTTTCAGTGCATCGGGTACCCCAGGTATCTCGCCAGGCTGAGCCAAAAGAGACCGCTCAGCGCCCACGGTGGAGGCCAACAGGAGCACAAACCACACGACCGTTTTCGTAGCGTTACGAGGTTGACGTGAGAAACTGTTCATCGGTATGAGCCTGTTCTAAAACGCGGAAAACAAGCGCTCAAGCTGATCCTAAGTGGAGGAAGTATCTTGCTCGCGTATCACTCCATTGTAGCCATGCGCCTCTAACAAGCGGGGATTTAACAAATATCGCCCCCCTTTTATTTCTGTCATCGGTTGCAAATCGATCCAGAGATTGGCAACGGACCTTCGGCTGTCAAGCATGCCGCACCGCGGCGATCCTGTTAGACAAGTTCTATTCCTTGTCCTTCTTCATCGCGTCCGCGACGACTTGAAAGAAACGGCGCCAGTATTCGTTGTCCATTTGATGAAATTGCTTCCTCGCTTGGACGATGACTAGTTGCTGATCGGGATCAACGAACAAGATACAACCGGAAAAGGATCCGTGACCGAAGGCATTCTCGCTAAACAAGAGATCGCTAGTCTCCGCGAGATTCGTGGACGCGCTTTGGCGGCTGTGGCGAATGCGATGCAACCCCAATCCATGTTCGCCGGCTACGTTGGGCTGGCGGGTCGACTTAGGGCGCATTTCATTAAAAGTCGCAGGCGAAATGAATTGGTACTGACCATAGCTGCCGCCATTCGCTAGCAACTGTCCGATAACAGCCAGTTCCATGGCAGTGAACTCGCCATCGGAGCTGGCGTTTCCCATGACAATGTCCTGAAACCCCAACGGCGCAAAAAGATGTTCATGGTAAATTCTCGCAGCACACTTACCTGTCTTGATTTCCATCGCTTTAGCAGCCAGTTCAAAACCGAGACCACAGTATTCGTGCTTCTTTCCAGGTTCGTTCACGTCGATACCATTGAGCACAATGTTTTCGAGGTGAGGATTAAACATCCCACCCCATTCGCCATGCCCGCTTAAACCGCTGGTATGGTTTAGCAGTTGGCGAAAGGTCGGAACATAGGGTGCGTTGGCAGGATAATCGGGAAAGACTCGATCCAGCGTCCAGTCCAATTCGATCAAGCCTTGATCGACCAATTGGCTGAACATGATTGCCGTCATTGTTTTGGTGATCGATGCGACCCAACAGCGGTAATCCAAATCGATCGATTTACCGCTCGAATCGGTTCCGAATGGCGCATGAGTCATGATGACTCCATTCTTGGCAACCAAGGTTACGAATGGTTCCTTGGTGGCTGCTGCCCACTCCTGACAAAACGTGTCGATCGCAGACTTGGCGTGCTCCGGTACTCCAGCTTCTTCCGCGGAACCTGGGCGAAGGATCGGTGCTGGATTCGAATTTTCCCGGGGAAGATTCAGCAGCTTTCGGGGAGAGCCGCCAGTCATCAACTTCAGCTTTAAATTGAGGTGGTGTTGTGCGTTCATCGCCGCTGTCCATTCCGGGAACGTTTTGGCGCGACCAAGCTCTTGGGACTCTGCTATGCCAGCGACCATAATCGCCCCCTGTTCGTGATCCATCAGCGACTTCACCAAGAAATCTCTCGAGCTCCGATCGAATTCCGCCTGATGTTCTTTCCAAGCAGCGGGAGCATTGGTTCCAGGAAAGTAAGGCAGATGAACGGTCAGGTCAGGTATAAAAACGTTGGAGCCATCCAGCTGGGACGGCAGAGCGAAGAACGTAAGGGCACGACGGAACGGCGTTTTGTTAGGGGCTGTTCCTTCTAGTAAAGCAATCCATCGCCCTCCCTTATTGGGAAGCTGGGCTTCTTCGAGATTAGAATCGAACCAGCGGATATCCAACCCCGGAGCAAATCCGAATTTTTGGGCAGCTTCGGCATCCCTCCAAACAACCTTTGGGGGCGACGCTAGCGGGAAGATCCAACTGCCTTGCCGCGCGGTGAACAGCTCCAGCGATTGAAATTCTTTGCGCAATGGTCGCTGTGCTTCGATTGAAATTTGTTCTTCTTGAGCGTCTGCTATGGGATAAACCCAAGTTGCGAGGGTGGCAATCAGGGCACAAACTATAAGCAGAATTTTCGGCATTTTGGTCAGCAAACGAAAAAGGATTGAGTTCATGTGTCAGGACTTGAGCAGCGGAGTCATTCCGTTGCTGCGTCGTTCCGGGGTTCAGCCAGATCGTTCTTCTCGCAATGATACCGTCAAGAATGCCGATGGTTCTGTTGATCTCGTCTTCGGCCCGACGCAAGCCTACCTCGATCGGTCGTGCGGTTGGCCGGAAATCGGGAAAATCAAGAAACGTACCTATTTCCTTTCCGAGTCGAGACACTTTATAACATAGCCGTCCGAAGGCCACCTAGTTGTACCTCACAACGAACAATCTTTCTTGAGCTAGAACATCCATGCAACCACTCCGTCATCTCCGTATCCTTGCTGCCACCTCGATCGCTTCCGTTGTTATGGCCCCTATGGTGCACGCACAAACGTCTCGCTTTGAAGAATTAGCAAACGCTCCGTTCACGGAGAATCGGCCTGGAAATGAAACCGCGCAAATGTTGCGTGACGAATTGTTGTTTCAACGAGCGACTCAAACCTATCTCTGGGCACTTCCCCTGATCAACACGCTCGGCATGAAGACCGGGTCGGAGAGCGCTTTCGGCGCGGGTTACAATGTCCTGCCGATTTGGAAGAAGAGACTCGATGCGAAAACCTTAGTGACGACGCCAAACTCCGACGTGATCTACGCGATGAGCTATGTTGACCTTGGCAAAGATGGTCCGCTGGTGTTTGAAGCACCTCCGATGCTGCAAGGTATTTTGCTCGATTTTTGGCAACGGCCCATTCCCGTGGATGGCGGCAAATTCCAAGGCGATGTCGGCTTGCCCGGCCCGGATGCTGGAAAGGGTGGCAAGTTTTTGCTGCTACCGCCCGGGTATCAGGGAAATATTCCAGAAGGTTACTACGTTTACCGATCCGGAACGAACAACGTTTTCATTTTTCTTCGTGGCTTTTATCAGGATCCTAAGAATTTGAAGCCAGCGGTCGATCTGATTGAGCAAGCGAAAATCTATCCGTGGAACGGTAAAGCGAGCGCCAAGCCGATGGCGTTTCCCGATGCATCGGGGGTGCCCGTGAATATGTTGCCCGTCGCGGACGCTCGTGCGTTTGACCAACTCAAAGAACTTGTGGACGCGGAAGGAACCAACCTCGCAGAGTCGGATTCGCTGGGGATGTTAGCGTCGATCGGTATCATCAAGGGGCAACCTTTTGCGCCCGATGCAAAGACGCGAGAGATTCTCGATCGAGCCGCGAAAACGGCCTACAAGATGAGCCGTGTCGTTGGTTTCGAGGAGGTCTTGAACCAGGGCTCTCTTAGGGTGTATTCAGACCGCCGTTGGGTAAATCCTCTCGACAACGTCACGCCGGCAGGCCCGCGCAAAACTTTGGATCTTTCCTGGAAGAATGTTGCAGGCGGATACCTCGACCTCGATGCACGCCTATGGTTTTTCACGAATTACTATTCCGTCAGCCCCGGGATGCTCTCGAAAATCCCCGGCAAGGGTGCGGCATACATGATTGCGTTTACGGATGGCGAAGATACACCTCTTTCTGGCGGGAGTCGTTATCGTTTGAATCTTCCGGCCAATATTCCGGCCGCGAATTTCTGGTCCGTCACACTTTATGAGGCTGAAAACGCTTCGGGGCTTGCCAATGGTCAGCCGTTTCCTTCGCTCGGCTCTCGTGACAAACCAGCGCAAAACGAAAATGGAAGCACCGACCTGTACTTTGGTCCCCAAGCACCTGAAGGCAAACGCTCCAATTGGTTGGCGACAGTACCTGGCAAGGGTTACTTCGCCATCATCAGGCTTTACGGTCCGACCGAAGCAGCGATTGAGAAAAGCTGGAAACCAGGGGATTTTCAACGAATCAAGTAAGCAGGTCTATCGCCTATTCCGGACATGCTCGCTGCACCATCACCTTCCACCTTCGTCACGCCTGTTGCCTTTTCAAAATCATCCATGGAACTTCGAAAGGATCGTTGATGGGGTTTTTCGATTTTCTATTCGACCGTAAGAAACCAGCGAGTGCCGAGGTCGCCCTAGATCGCATTTGGATTACGACCGATGCCAAGTTCACAGGGCTGGCCAAGGCAACGTTAGAACGCTCACGGACAGAAACGGTCGCTATTCTCCTCGTGGCGCATTTCCCCGACGTGCTTGCACGGCTTGATAAAATTGCTAACCAAAATGTAGGTAATGTTCCGTGCATGGCTGTGTCTGCAGGTAACCTAAATTCGAGCATCGCAGGTAGCCTGCATCTGGAAAATTCGGACATCATCGACATCATTGCTGGTGAAAGGCACCCGTTGCGATCAATGGATGACCGTCTCGTAGAGTTTGCAAATGGGTTGCCTTGCCGCTGTCGGATTTCACATCACGTCTCGCTCGAAGATGCGATGATGAAAGCCTTAGGGGCTGGCGATTGGATCAAGATGCTAATGACATCGGTTATGCCGGAGGAAGAATCCATCGAGAGCGAATTGGTATCTCGCGCCCTTTTCAAGGCACAGCGAGAGCTCGAAAGACGATCCATTGGGAACGTCAATTCCGACTCAGCAGCAGAGTGGATACGAAAGAATTGCTTGGATTTACCCAAGAGTTAATGAGGCTTCTTCTGTAGTGCGGCTTCTGCAGATGGATCTTTGGTGGGAGATTGGCTTGCCGGACTACGTGTTGCAGTATTGCTTCAACTATTCGAACGTGACTTCGTTAGCGGATAGGTAGGCCTCCTGAACCAAAACATTTCTTGTTTTGCGGACAATAATCTGATAGCAATCCGATTTGATGGAGTCGCCACCTCGTGGAGGCCGACCAAGCGACTCAAAAACCCAATCGCTGAGCGTATAGAGTGGCTTGTCCCCGATCGCCTTAAGATCAATTCCGGCCACATCGCGCAGCTGATTGAGAGAGACAAAGCCACCCGCAATCCATCCGTCTCCAGCTTTGTTGAGGTGTGACGGTATGTGGTCATACTCGTCATGAATCTCCCCGACGAGCTCTTCAATGATGTCTTCGAGCGTAATCATGCCGACGATTGATCCTGTGTGATCTTTTACCAGAGCAATGTGGCTTCGCTCGCGGATTAAGCGTTCGAGACAATCCGAAACAGGATTCTCCACATCAAACGTCATTAGGGAACGAATCAATTTTCGTAAGGACGAAGAATGCGATGCATACCGTAGATTGGCGACGATGTCCTTGAAATTGACATAGCCGATAATTCGTTGGGCGTTCCCTTTTTCTTCAGTAACAGGGTATCGTGTATGCATGTTTTGATGGGCCGCCAACAAAGCCTCGGAAAGATCCTGATCGGTAACCAGCATGTCCATATGCTCTGCAGGCAACGCAATTTTTTTGACCGAAGTTGAAGACAAACGCGAAGCACTCATGATAATGCCTTCCTCTCGCTGTCCGATCAGTCGGGAAATGCGGGCGAATGCGGCAGCCCCATGAAGATCCTGGATGGCCGCCTTGTTTTCATCGTCGGCATTGCGGCGACCACCGATCCTCATGATCCAAGCAACCGAGTTCTCCAAAAACCATACCGCTGGCTTCACGCTTGCCGCGAACCACTCCATGATTGGCGATAGCGTCAAACATACTAGTTCTTTGTTGCGTAGTGCGAACACTTTTGGCACCAGCTCGCCTACCACAATGGTGACGATCGTTAACGGAATGACAACAATAGCGATTGCGAGGATTTGAGAAACACTCTCGGGCACACCCCAACGAAGCAGGATTGGCTCAAACGTTTCTTCCGCTCCTGCACCTCCCGTTGCCGCTGCGATAACGCCGACAAGCGTGATCCCTAATTGAACAACAGCCAAGCTACCTTCGATATTCTGTTTCATCCGAACAGCGGCTTCCGCACCACGCTTTTTTTCCGCGACAAAACCATGCAGACTGCCTGCGCCGATCGACGCAAGAGAAATTTCATAAGCGGCGAATACACTGTTCAAACCAATCATCAGAAGCATCACCGCTAACTCAATCGTCCACATACCGTTTCATCCAAAAAAGTAATACGTCGCATGGGCGACTTGCCAAGTGTTGCACCGCTATCAAAACTATGCGATCGAGTGACGACATGCCGTGATCGCCAAACTTTGACCGCCAGACATTGTTCACGAAGCCTCGGCGCCGGCCGTTGCCCGATTGTACAGAATTTACGGTTTCGGAAGTAGCTCGGCCAAAGGCTATTGAAATCTGTCGGTGGCCAACGATAGTTCCCATCTGGCTTAGGTCCAAGGGCAATCCCTGGAACGAAAGCCCACTGATTAGAAATCAGCGGTGATGTTGCGGTCGATAGCGAATTCATCCTGGGCTTTGCGTTTTAGAACTGCTATCTTGATTCTTTCTATTCGGAAATCGAATCCCGGTTTTGCCTTGGATCAGGATCATTCGACTAGGATATATTAGCGGTAGTTGGTTCCAAAAGGTACAGCGAACCCAGTGTCGCGCAGCGCTCCGTGGGATAACGGACATCCATCGCGCATGAACCTCATCGGGGTTCCACAACACAGCCCAGGGTCGCGGAGCACACCCTGGGTTAACTTTGCATAGGATTGATCTACATGATCTTCATTGCATTCAATGGGATCGTTGTTTTCAAGACGGGATTGATTAGGGTAGTAGGGCTGGTGGCCTCCCAATTTCTATTCGCAGCATTTTTAGACAAACCTGCAAAACTCCAGGCAACTCAACGAGTAGAGGATGGATTGAACCCATGACGATCGCGAACTCAAGAGTAGATCGAGATTAGCATGACGCCTTGCTGGGCCTGCCGTGTTTCAACCGAAATGCTAACGGTAGGTTGGTTGTCAGCTACCGAAATTTGGAAAACATGAATATCCTTCCTGTGTCTGGGGCAAACTCACGTTGCGTCGAAGAGCTGTAGTGCAGATAATTCAAGGAAGATTCAAGCTCGCAAATGAACCATTTGATCCTCCTTTGATCAACTCGTAGGGTAAGTATTGGACTGGACCCCCAAGATCAGTTCCGCGTAGCATGTCAAAACTGACATGATGGGCAGACGGAATATGCACTCTGAAATAGTCCTTGTAGCCAATGACCAGACTGCCGATTTGGTTGACACGTTGATGCTGCGTTCACAAAGCTCCATATTGGGGATGTTGTCCGCCAAGGGTGGGATTGATTTCGAAACATCGTGTGAGTTTTGGGATCAACAAGGGGCGTTTGGCCAGCAAGTCATGCTAAGAGCAACACGATCGTTCAGTCCATACCAAGTAGGAAGTGAAAGGTATTCTCGCGGGTCTAAGAAGTTGCCCCGGGTTAGCCTTTACATCTTATTTAGCTGATTCACGCCACGCCCATTGCAACTTTTTCACGCCCTCTTTGTCCGTGTCCCCTTAGTTCTTGGATCAAGACGGTTTGTCGCAGGCAAGTCCTTTGAATTGCAGGTACGCGGGGGCTTGATATACTGAAGTCTAGCCGTGCAAGGTTTTTGATTTAGTGCCCGAACGAGAAACGGCAGATAGTTGACGGGGGTCACCTCAAAAAAGTGGATGTTCGCAATGGGACGGAAAGTTGTTACTTTCCTGGTTCTTGTATGCTTTTGCGCGGCTACATTACCCTTTCCTGTCGCTTCAGTTGAAATTCTGGACAAGGCCAATTCGCAACCGTTTCCTTGCCAAAACTGCCCTTGCGGATGTAAAACCGCTGAGCAATGCTGGACCGGGTGTTGTTGTTACACGCCAGCCGAGAGATTCGCGTGGGCAGAAAGAAATGGGGTCACTCCGCCATCTTATGCAGTGCGACCTTCGCGTAACGATACAGCGATGGACAGCAGTTCGAGTCATTCTCGAAATGGCAAGTTTGCTAAGGAAACCAACTCTGTTTGCAGCACTCCGCAGAAAGCGTGCTGCACAAAACATTCGTGCAAAGCAGTTTCAGGGTCGAAGTGCAATGACTCTTGCCAATCCCAGGACCGCGTCACGGTAATCAAGAAATCCTGTGCATCATGTCGCCAAGTTTCGCAACCAGATAGCGTCGGATCGAGGAAGTTGAACTCTGCCACAAAACGGAAAATCGTGTTGACCATGTTCGCGTTGAAATGCCAAGGCAAGAGTTCTGCATTCACCTTGTTGCCATGGACCATTCTGACAAACATCCAAAATGTTGTGTTGTATGAGCACGAGCATGGACCTGCGCATCCCGTAGTAGCAATGGCGCCCGCGTCAGTTTATTCCAGGCCAGACACTCCTACCTGCGGTCCAAGCGGCGCGAGAAGCTGCCCGTCGAATGCAATGCAGCAATAGCGTCAAACAAATTGCTCTTGCAACCATGAATTACGAATCTGCTAATCGCAAGTTCCCCATGGCGGGAACAGTCGATGTTGACTTCTCAGTCCAGGCTCGCATCCTTGCCTTTATCGAGCAAGGAAACTTGAACAATTTGCTCGATTGTACGAAGCCTGCATTCTCTGGCCCCTTCAACGCCAAGGTACCTAATCCGCTTTTTGCTCAGGCATTCGCTACCCCTGTTCCAATCTTCCTTTGTCCAAGCGACCCAGCTCCGTCTACAACTACGATGCTAGTCAACGGCGCGCCTGTAACCTACGGAGGATTGAACTACATGTTTAGCAATGGAAGTGGAACGGGAACCAACTACGATTGGCGTTGGGTCACCGATGGGATTGTTTGTCAAAACACCGCGCGAGCCTTTCGTGACATTACGGATGGTACTTCAAACACGGTGATCTTAAGTGAGACCGTTCGTAGCGTGGGCAACGACATGACGCTGCCTGCAGGAACACTACCTAAATTTCCGTATCAATACACGCTTAATGGATCTAGTGGAGTGAGCTCGGCACTCCAAGCAAGTCGCGGCCTGAAGGCATCCGGTAGTCCTTGGGGTTCCTTCGTGGACGCGGGCGGTTACATCTCCAACCCGCAAACGGACGCGATTTGGTCGACCTTCAGCGGCTGGCGAGGCGGTAACAGTACAGCGATCCGTGGACGAGGAATCTCTTGGGCATTCAATGGCTCGATCAATTCCCTGACGAACGGATACCACACACCCAACAGTCGTACGCCGGACCTTGTCATCCATCATACCGGCTTTTTTGGGCCACGAAGCTATCACACAGGGGGTGCCAACGTAGGCCTTGCTGATGGGTCGGTGCATTTCTTCGCAAATGGCATTGAGACGACAACCCACCGAGCGTTGCATAGCTGCAATGGCGGAGAAGTTGTAGGGGAGTTCTAAGTGTTAAGGAGATAGACCGAGAAAATTTGTTTCCTTGATTGCCATTCCTTGATTTGAATCAAGGAATGGCAGAGGTTCATGCGGATGTTGTCAGCGGAAATAGGTCGATACATCGCTTCGTCTTCATTCATCACTTAGTCGGTATTGCACCAACAAATACCCTCGGCGGCCATGAAGTTTCGAACATTGCCGCTGGGGTTCTGAACCGCTAGCCCGTTAATCTCACCAGATAGATGGTCATCGCCAATCCAGACAGAGCAAGAAGAAGTGCCACCCAGATTGCGAACGTCGATCCAAACGCCGACCTAAATTCGTTACGGTCGATAGCAGCAATGTACCGACGATGTCGAACGACCGATACGATGTTGACGACCATCCCAAAACCGATAAGCCCAATCCCAATCGGTAACGAAAAACTAGGATTCGCAGTTTGCTGATATGCGCCTGTCAGAGCGAGTTCACGCATAAACAATCCAAATCGAGCAACCACAAAGCCGAAGCCCATCAGCGCGATGCCCGTGCGAATCCAGGCAAGAAAGGTACGTTCAGCTGCCATGTAGATACGCGAATCGATCTCGGCTGGTAATGACTTGCCAATTCCGCTTTGGTCAGCCGATACACGCTTATTCTCAGATGGAAGTTCATCGTTCATTTGTTCAATCTTCTAACGCTTTCTAAAACTTTTTCGAACCCCACCAAGTAGTTCTCCATGAGAACATCCTTGAGCTCCCCCATTCTCTTGAATCCGGACGAAGAAATCACCTTTTTTGACGACATCCAGTCCGAAGCATACGTATCCCATCGCCAGACTTCGGTCGATTCGGATTCTGTTTTCCTAAGCAGCCTCGAAGTCTAGCGACTCAGGCTACGGAAGTTGCTATGAATTTTCAAGAAGAAACTGCACCGATCTCGACGCTCATATCACGGGAATCGGACTGACTGGGCTTATTCGGACGATTCGTCATCTGTGTCGTCCTTTATCTGCAGGCCATTGAAAAACCACTCTCATCTTAGCCGATTGAAATGTCGCTGTCGTGCCCTCTCGCAGACAGTAAAAGCGACATTTCTTCGACTAGAGGATTCCGCTATGCCGAAATTGGTTCAGGGTTCGATGGAACGGAGACGGCCTAACAGCACAATTAAGAAACGTTACCGTTCGGAATCTGTTCAGTCGGGCTTCCGGTTATCGGTCAAACTCGTTTTCCGGGACTGCCAGCAGACCAAGGAGCATGTAGATGGATCAGACATTCACGCTATCCCCCCCACTGTACCAAGCGAACCGTGCCGTCCGCGTCGCCACCAATCACTCAGAAACGAAATCTCGAATCGCTCAGCAACGTATCCTTAGAAGCAGCCACGCAGAAGTTCGCGGCGTTCGGTGCGAAGTTCGAAACGGAATTTTGTACCTGAGAGGCACAGTGACGTCCTTCTATTTGAAGCAACTGTCACAGGAGGCCGTCCGCACTCTCGAAGGCATTGCTGCGATTTCAAACGATGTGGAAGTTATCGGCTTTTTTCAACGTTACGGGAGCGGGACGCTGTTAAACTCCTTCACCACTCCCCCCGTTTCCGTGTTGTAGTAACGAAGACGACCATCGTAGCCTCCAGCGGCAACTTGCTTTCCATCGGCCGTGAATGCAAGTGCGAAGATGGGCCCACGGCCACCTTGGATCTGGACGACCCGTTGCCCGCTATCTGCTTTAAAGATTCTTACTTCCCCGCTCAATGCGCTGCAAGCGACGTGGATGCCATCGGGACTAAAGGCGATGGATTGGATTGGCGAAGCCATGTGTTCGAACTCTCTAACGAAGCTTTCTTCCTTGTTGTCTCCCTCGGACAATCTTCCGCCGCGTGGCTCCATTTTGAACAAGCGGATCTTTCCCTCAGCACCGCCCGTTGCCACGAGATTTTCAATGGGATGTCGTGTCAAGCAGATCAGCGGATCGCGTGACATATTGACGTCATCGATCAGATGTCCAGTGGTTATATCAATCAGCTTCGCCGCTTTATCACGGCTCACAGTGACGAGTCGAAGGCCATCGTTCGTGAAGGCTGTCCCGAACACCCAGTCGAGATGGTTGTCGCATCTCATAACCTCGAGGCCGTCTGCAATGTTGAATACTCGTACTAGCTTATCTGCGCAACCGACCGCGACCTGTTGATTGTTGGGGGAGATTGCAACTCCATAGAATGCATCGTTTGATTCCTTGATCGAACGGATAAGCTCTCGTCGCCGCGTGTCCCAGATTTGTATCTCGCCAAATTCAGAGACGGCACCGCCGCATGCGACGAGAAATGTTCCATCTGTCGAAAATGTGACTGACTCCAAACGAGGGGAATCGCCCGCTAATCGCGAGACAACGCCGGAACCATCCGCGTGATGCAACAGAATTTCATGTCGTCCTGGTACTGCGAGGAGTGATCCATCTGGAGAAAACGCCAAGGAATTGACCGATGGAAGAGAGCGGTAGGTTGTTGGTTCGGCAGGTCGTCGCGTGCCAGTGTCACTGGCTGCATCTTCAATCGCACCTTGGGTGATCCAACGCTTGATCAGATCAATCTCGCGAGGCAGCAGTGGTTCGCTCTCTTTCGGCATCTCCGGTTCGTCGCCGCAGATAGTCTCGAACAGTCGGCTAGCGAGCGCATCCCCGGACCTAATCACTTGACCTTCATCACCTCCTTGGAGCATTGCTGCGTGCGTCGTAAGATCCAGCCCCCCTTTGGATTTGCCGGGCTTGTGACAGGCCACGCAGTTTGTTCTAAGAATCGGGAGCACCTCGCGATGAAAGGAAACAATGTCTTCCTTTGCGTTGCTCGAAGCGCACAACATGGAAGAGAACAGAAGTATCAAAGTGCGAGGAGGCAAACGACTCACTTTACTTCCTCCACGGTTAGCAGATAGCTGTTCCACTCGCCGCCGATGTCGTGTGCACTGCTAACGCAAAGGTAGATCAAGCCATCGGTGGTTGGCTTCAGCATCAAGACTGGGTCGCGTGAATCGCTGTCGTCAGCTTCGGCTAGGAACTGGCCGCGCGCATCGTAGCCATTCAACGCCGCGTCCATGATGGAAGGCGCACCGCTGGTTACTGTCACTTTCAGCTGCTGTCCGGCCTTCGCGTTCATCTTATAGACATCCACATCTTTGTCGCTTTGAATCGCCCCACGTGCAAACTGGTTCGAGCGCAGTTCTTGCGATTCACGAAATCCATTGTTCGGCTCTGTCTCGTCTATCGTAGAGTCCCTAGCTAGCACTCTTAGCTTGCCTGCGGCATCACCTGCCGAAGTTGAGATCACGTATTCCAACACTCCCGCAGGATGATTATCGGGAATCGTAATTTCTGCGAGCAATTGTGTGTCACCGACCAGTTTGTTTTCCAGGCCTTTGGGCGGGCCAGCATCTTTTTTCTCGGTGATTTCACCTTGGACTTCGGTGGCTTTTGGGAATCGAAACTCGGTGGACTCCTTGAGCTTAAACCCACGCACCTTGAGGGTCATCTTGGATCCGCCGACAATCGATGCAGGCTCCGTGGCCGTAATTCGAGCGGCTTCGGTCTTGGCTTCTTGAGCTCGAACCATGGAGCAACACCCAATGAACGTCTGATCGAAACCAAAGTAGCCCAGACTACAAGCCACAACGATGAAAGTTACCCATGGACGTTTCATGAAAAGAGTTCCGTAACGGTGGCCCCTTCGGCCAAGATGGAGACTGGTCGACCTTCCGGAAGGGGCCA
>Ga0247831_1003870_pt1 | contig 20980 bp, 14 predicted proteins | sample LaCruzMarch2015__9_FD_192406 | JGI IMG/M metagenome (GOLD analysis project Ga0247831, IMG submission 192406) | Freshwater microbial communities from meromictic Lake La Cruz, Castile-La Mancha, Spain - LaCruzMarch2015_1m | ecosystem: Environmental > Aquatic > Freshwater > Lake | place: Spain...
TACGCGTCAAATCCGAAGAACATGACGCTTCGCGGATCAGTTTGGAGGCTGCGCTTGAGTCAGAGCAAGCCACTGTTAAAGGCTTAACCGATCACGTTGCCCTACTCCTGCAAGAAATAGAGGCCGCCAAAGAGGACGCTGAAACCCGGCTACGCGTCAAATCCGAAGAACATGACGCTTCGCGGATCAGTTTGGAGGCTGCGCTTGAGTCAGAGCAAGCCACTGTTAAAGGCTTAACCGATCACGTTGCCCTACTCCTGCAAGAAATAGAGGCCGCAAAAGAGGACGCTGAAACCCGGCTACGCGTCAAATCCGAAGAACATGACGCCGCGCAGTCAAGTTTAGAAGCGGCGCTCGAAAAAGAGCAAGCCACTGTCAAAGGTTTAACCGATCACGTCGCCCTGCTCCTGCAAGACATCGATGCCGCAAAAGAGGCATTAGAGAATGCCATCCAAACGAAATCTTTGGAGTTGGCTGCGGCGCAATCCAGTTTGGAAGCGACAACGAGAGAACTCAATGAAGCTCTTTTGTTGAGCTCATCCAAGGTTGCCGAAGTGGATCAGCTTTCCTCAAGCCTGGCCCAGTTGGAGAGCGCAATGCGCCAGCGTGGCGCTGAACTCGACGATGTCAACGGAGAGTTACAGCGTGTTATGGACCTACTCCACATTGAGCGTCACGAACGCACACTTGTAGATAAAGTTGTGGACGGTCTAAAGTTGCATGTGAAACTCTTAATGGAAGATGTGGACACGCGCGAAACCGATTTGGCCGGAAAAATATTCGAAATTCAGAGCCTAAAGGCAGACAGAGAGCGCTTGGAAAACCAAGCCAAACAGTTGGAAGGTCGTCTTGCCTCACAGACAGATGGTCTGATGCAAGGCTTAATCAACGAGCCGCACCGCTATTTCCAAACCAAGGGCGCGAACCTCCGCCGCAAAGCCGCCCTCCTCCGTAGCGCTAAATTGCTTGATGGAGAAGCTTACTTACGAGCGAATGCTGATGTTGCTGCCGCAGGCGTTGATCCAGAAGTCCATTATCTGACCGCAGGGTTTGTTGAGGGACGGAATCGAAATTAGACAAGCAAGCATGATTTGTGCATAGCATCCATAGGGGATAGAGATGATTAGCGAGAGCTTTGACGAAGAACAGTATTTTTTGCGATACCCTGCAGCTAGCTGTTTGGGTATAAGCGGGCGGGAGCATTATACTAGGTTTGGGAAGCGGTTGGGCTATGCGGAAATTGGAACCAGTGAACACCACCTAGGGCCCTTGGACGTTGAAAGCTCCAACCACCCCCCCCCTATCCAGGTTGAAAAAACTGATTATACATTAAAAGTTGCAGATGTAGAGTACCTCCTACAAACGTATGACCAGCGATTGGCAATTGACGCATTAATGCACAATATTATTAGTAAGATAACCAATTTCGGGCGCGTAAATCATCTTATTTCTTTGAATTTTGCGGCTGGTGGCGGCGCGGAACGCTGCGCATTCGAGTATGCAAAATTGAGTGCCGAGACCGCGGGCACAGTAATAATTTTGCTTACCGATTGGGGCCCAAGAGCTGAATTTCCTCAACTACCGAAAAACGTACTACTGGTTGACTTTCAAGAGTTGGGTATAGAGCTAACAGAGCGTCAGCGTGAATCCTTACTTTTCTTAATTCTGAGGGTTACAGAACCCGAGATATTCCAAATAATTAACTCTGTTGCCGCTTGGAATCTGCTGAGTAGAAGCGATCGCGCCTCAATTCCCGCCGTTAGAATATTGGGCACATTATATGCGATGCAATATGATGTGAACACTTGGAGTCCAGTAGGATATGCTGCCAGCTTTCTACCAACCTGCTTTAGAAAGCTAGACGGGATAGTAACAGACAACCGGCGGTTTGCGGATGAATGCGCACCCACTCTGTCGCTACCGAGCGAGCAATTGAAATTCTACGTTGTGCCAAACTCTTGCCGTATCCGAAATGAAATTAGCAAAGAAGAAGCCCAATCAAGATTAGCAGCTCGAATACAGCGATTGAATATTTCAAAGACCCTAAGAGTACTATGGGCAGGGCGATTGGACCCAGAAAAGCGTATCGATCTGTTGGCAGATATAGCAAAGAATATGGGCCAACAAGCCGATTTTGAGGTTTTTGGCCGAGCAGTAGTTGAAAAATCCCATTGGGAACAGAGCCTAGAGGAAATTCCCAACATAAATCTTAATGGCGGATTTACCAGTCCTTTAGAATGGGACGATATCGATAATCCAACCCACGTCTTTATATTTACTTCTGTTTGGGAGGGGATGCCAAACGCATTGATTGAAGCAAGCTGGTTAGGACTTCCCATTGTTAGTGCAGACGTTGGGGGTATACGAGATATAATAAATCAGGAAACTGGTTGGCTCCTTCCTCAGAACGCGTCAGCTTCAGATTACTGTGGAGCACTACAAGAGATCAAAGCACGTCCAGAAGAAGCGCTTCGACGAACAAGAAACTTATTGGAACTAGTGCACCACCGACATTCAGAAGCCGGTTTCAGAATAACTTTACAAAATGCACTTCTCTCAAAGGTCGTAGTCCAATGATTACCGCTGCCCCGATGCTTTCAGTTATAATCCCTTATTACAACCATGGCCGCTATCTCAATGCGACAGTTCAATCGGCGCTTGCATCTTACAAAGGCGCGATGGAAATCATAATTGTTGATGATGGGAGCATAGAGAAGCTTGCGGACACCTATCTTAAATCTGCCTTAATGCTCTCTGATTGTGTTAGAGTTATAAAAAAAGAGAACGGAGGCTTATCTTCAGCAAGAAATTTGGGTTTAAATGAAGCTCGGGGTAGCTACATTCAATTTCTCGATTCTGATGATATGTTATTTCCCGGAAAGATCGATCGCCAAATTGGACATTTGGCCTCAGACACCACTCTAATGGGCTCCATTTGTGGATACACGTTTACGGATGCTTGGATGGTGAAATTTGATTTAGGCTACGATTCAATAGCTAGGTTCCCATTGACTCTTGAAAGCTTTCTTATGCTCTGGGAGCGTGGATTTTCTGTTCCAATTCATTCGGCATTGTTTGAAGCGAGAGCGTTCGAGAGTGTAAGATTTAATACCTCGGTGGAAGGCAAAGAGGATTGGATATTTTGGTGTCAACTTCTCCATCAATCAGAAAAGCGGCTGGGATACTTACCGTTTCTGGGTGCGGCGTATAGAGGCCATGAAGAAAGCATGACCAGCTCATCTCGTAGAATGGGGACTAGCTACATAACAGCGGCAAAAGCGATCCAGAACTTTATTGGTTCATCCTATCCTGACTTTCTGGATGCCAGTCGAAAATGGTACAATAGCTGTTACTTGCCTAAGATTGCTGATGAAGAGTGGGAATTAGAACAGGGCTATGCCAAATCTGGAAGCCCAACATTACCCACTACTCAAGCGAACAGAACGGAAGTGGTACCAAAATTAGAAGTGGTACCCAAATTAATAGCTTCTGTTTCGCAAGAGTTTTTGGGCCTTATTTCGCTGGTAATACCGGTCTTCAATCACTCAAAATACTTAGATCAGTGCATCGATTCAGCTGTATCTCAGGCGGGGCTCTCTGAAATCATAATAATAGACGATTGCTCGACCGAAGAGTTAGTACGAAAAAAGCTCCTCAAGTGGGCTGATATTGATGACCGTATCAAACTCATATTCAATGATACTAACATCGGTATCGCAGAGAGCCAGAATCGGGGCGTTGCCTTGGCGACTTCTGATTTTGTTGGATTTCTAGACTGCGATGACATTTTGCAAGCAAATGCCAGCCTAGCCATGTGTTCTGCAATAAAGGATAACAATTCAGATTATTACTTCACTGACCGTTATAACATTGATGAAAAGGGTGCGTTAGTTGGGCATATAAAATACGGAGGTTATGATTGGATTGCCCCATCGTCAAATATTGAGTTAGATTTGTTCCTAGGTATGGTTGCTTCGCACTGGAAAGTCATACGAAGGTCTGCTTACATTTCTGCTGGAGGGTGCAGTTCGGAGCTCACTGGCGTTCAAGATTGGGACTTAGCGCTTAAACTTCTTCGTTCGTATAGCTTCCATTATTTACAGGAGCCGCTTTATCGCCATCGAATTCACTCTAATTCTGTGACCAGTTCAGCAATGATGGGTCAGTTATGGAAAACCAATGTTGCTCGAAGGAATTACCTTGGGCAATTGCGAGGTCAAATCACTACGGAAAGCTCAAACACCGTCATTACCTCAGAAGAATTGAGTTTAGACTTCCTAAAGCAATTAGCACCGAGTTTACTGAAGGGTGAACGGTTTGTATTGGATCGGCAACATCGGCAACTGTCCATAAGTGAGATAAATTTACTTAGGGAGTTCAATTCCTTCTTTGAGGAAATTCGTCTACGTGACACAGACAGTGTTTCTGTTCTAGGATATCTGTGGAGCCACAAGTCTCTAGTGAGCCAATTTTAGTACTTGTGCAGGATGCACAAACCCTCGCGCAACTCCATAGATTCAAATTTTGATCTCCGTTGTTCGGTGGCATTACGCAAAGCATTGTGGTGAGATTCATCCAAAAGCTGCTTTAAAAATCCAGGAATTCCCCATGGATGGCTAGGAAAGTAATCTTCATTCTCTCGAGATCGATCTTCTGGCTGCCAAGGTTTACCTCCTGGCCAATCATGCCAATAGCCAGTCCCCCAATCTTCAATCACATAATGTCCTTTTGGTCGCAAATGACTGTCAAACAAACCTTCATACGATAGTTTGGTTGGCAGGCCGATATGCGAAGCATCATCAATAATGATATCAAACTGTCTCACGCTGCAACTTTGGGCCAAAGCAATTATCGCATTGATATCCGTTTGATTGGTTATAAGAGTCTTGATACGGCTTTTCGGACTGGGCTTAAAATACTCAGCAATATCAACACCAAATATGATAGCATTGGGAAAATAAGCTTCCCACATTTGCAATGAACCACCACGATCGATTCCAAGCTCCAAAAGTGCCGTTACTGTTTTGCGCTTGTGTTCCCACAACTCATGGTAGCGCTTACAGTAGTGAACGTCCTTACCTGCGTCAAATTTCAACGAGAGCTCATGCAATGGACTTGTCATTTAGTGTCGCACTTTCGGAATGATTAGACAGTTGAATTACTATGCAATCCACCAAAAGCGCAAGAGCACCGAGGATAATTTTCATTTCAGGCAGGGCACCATCTATCATCGCTGCTGCCAAGGATTCAAGAATTTCGACAGGGCAACTGAAGATGAGCCTTCAATGCTGTAGCACCCGACTGCCTAACTCTCACGACAAGATGGGGAGGACTGAGGTAGAACGATTGGCTATCGAGCTTTTGAGACCCTAGGTCCCTGTTCGTAGTAATGTTTACGGGATGCCCACCAATGGATTTAGAACGGGTGAGTCCGCAGGAATTGCGCTGGCGGATCGCACAACTAGAAAGTGAGCTGGAACAAGAAGTTCGGTTGCGTAAGGCGATTGAGCACTCGACCTTCTGGCGCATCACGGCTCCCTTCAGGTTGTTGCTGGCCCCGTTTACCCGCTTGCGCCGTCGCTTGATGGGTACCACACGTCGTGGAATTCCCGACACTAGCATTGCCAATCGCGGCCGAGCAAATGTTAAGGCGCAAGCCCTGCCGGTTCAGATTAGGGAGGCGCAATTTGTTTTCCTCACCTTCAAATGGCACACTACTGCTCGGCCCTGCGATGTTGGCAGTTCGACCGATTCGCGCGCACTTGCTGCCAGCTTTCGTTCTCTACAGCTCAAGAATGCTGGTGGAAAAATTCTCGCCGAAGTGGACTTTGCCCGCGGCGGCAATTCGCTCGCCCATGTCTGTTATGGCTTTAGCGATATCGAAGACTGGGGCAGCTGGACACAAGGGCGCGAAAGCACGTTGTTGCTTTGGGTGGGGAAAGACCAAGCCAGCGCCCTCACCCTCGACGTAGTTGCCGGAGTTTTTCAAGAGGCCTTTGCCAGCGTTTCTGCCGTTGTTGAAGTCAATGGCAATTTGGTTGGCGAGCTGATCTTGGATAAGGCTGGGCACGCGACACTCGCTATTGAGGCGATGGCATTAGCCGAGACTCCGTGGGCATGCGAGGCACAGAACCTTTCGCTGGCTGCCGATGCCACCCCTGACATCTCAGTGATTATCCTGAACTATAACAAGCCTGGGATCACCTTGGCGGCGGTCCTCGCACTCTTGCAGTCCAAAGCCGATGCTACTTTTGAGATTATTGTGCTGGATAACGGAAGCTCAAGCGAAGCTGCCCGGCATCTGGCGGACATGAAGCTGCCGGTACGTTTGATTAGGCTATATGCAAACCGTTTCTTTGGTGAAGGCAACAACATCGCAGCAGAACATGCGCGTGGCCGCACCCTGATGTTTCTAAATAACGATGCCTTTGTGGGCGACAAAACGCTCGACCTGTTGCTGAACGCCCTTGATGCTAATCCGAGTATAGGCGCGGTGGGCCCTGTGTTCTGCTATCCAGATGGGACCCTACAAGAAGTAGGCGCATTCTTGAACAAGGATGGCACCGCCTATCAACGTGGCAAGCGCATGGCCGACTTCGATCTGTCAGCCTTACCGCCTATTGAAGCGGTCGACTATATTTCCGCGGCTTGCGTGATGCTGCGGCGTGAGGATTTTCTGGCGCTGGGTGGGTTCGATCTGCGCTATGACCCTGCCTATTATGAGGACTCTGACCTTTGTCTAAGGCTGCTGGCGCTCGGGAAAGCAACGGCACTGGTGCGCGACGCTACCGTCCGCCACATTGAAAATGCGACAACCTCCGACCCTAATAATAAGGGCCTGGCGACAGACATTGTTGAGCGGCATCGTCAAATCTTCCTCAGTCGCTGGTCCGATTGGTTGCAAACCAGACGACCTGAACTCTTGCCGAAGGTCGCGCCGCTAGACGTTGCCTCGATCGAACAGGCAATCGTGGTAGGCAAGAAAGCTAAAGCTATTCACGCTGTTTACTCGCCCTTCCCGCTCACCCATGGCGGCGGCGAGCGCTATTTGCTCGGTACGGGTCTTGCCCTAAGTCAAGATTTGCCGACCGCCTTTGTCACACCAGATGAATATAGCGGCTTGCGGCTAAATACCTTGATGCGTGACTTGGGCTATCCTGTAGGGCAATTGTTCCCTGAAATCGAACGACAAATTCTTGATCGCAGGGTTGAACAATTTGTCCTTATGGGTAACGAACTGCTTCCAACTCGGGCTGGTTATGGCGCGCGACGCATGTATCATTGCCAGTTCCCATTCCCAGCCAACCTAGAACGTTCCGCAATCGAGGCAGGACTAAGCAACCTTGGCCATTACGAGCGAGTCGTTGTCAATTCAGAATTCACACGCACCGCGTATCGGCTGGGGCTCTCCGAACTCGGGCTTGGCGACTTTCCGGTCGATATCATCGCCCCGCCAGTACAAATGGTCTCTGCCGGTCCAAGTGCTCCGGCTAAAGAGAATATCATTTTGATGGTAGGCCGTTTCTCCCCCAATGGTCACGCGAAGCGGCAGGATGTTCTAGTTGACGCTATGCGCCTGGCTTCGCGGACAAAGGCACTTTCAGGCTGGCGGGCAGTCCTATGCGGCATGGTGCCAAATGATAAAGCTTCCATCGCTTATTATGAATCTGTTCTGCGCGACATAAAAGGGCTCCCAATAGAGGTTGTGCTGTCACCGTCACGCGCCCAATTGGAGCAATGGATGTTGCGGGCAAAAATTTATGTCTCCGCCACAGGCACTGGCGTCACGGCCGTCAAGGACTTCGCCAAATGCGAGCATTTTGGCATCACGGTTGTTGAGGCGGCCTCAGCCGGCTGCATTCCTGTCGCCTACGAGCTTGGTGGTCCATCCGACATTATAGACCACCTTGGTGTGGGCCATCGTTTCGCCCGCATATCCGATCTCGTCACGGCGCTAGAAGCGGCCGCTGAAACGGCGCTAGACATAAAGGCCCGCAATCAAGTTATTCAACAAGCACAATCCTATTCAGAGAGCGCCTTTATGAAGAGCTGGCGTCAACTTGCTGGATTTGAAGTCTGAGGCAAAATGGATTTCACACAAGCAAGTAATCGAGCAGACTTGGTTCTCACTTGGCTGGAAGACGGCCGAGCTTCTGACGCTCTGGTCGCGCTCAATGAGATTGTGGCTGCCTATCCTGATGTGGACCGGTTCGTGTTTCGCCGCGGCCTCGCCGCCGAAAGCCTTGGTCAATGGGACTTTGCATTGCAAGACTTTCGTCGTTCGATAGAAATTCATCCCCAATTTGGCATATTCCATCACGCCTATATACGACTGCTGATTGCTCAAAAGGGATGTGAAGCAGCGCTTGGGAATTATCGCGAGTTAGCTCAACAACTTTCGACGATCAACCCTGGGATATTTTCATATCTCGCTCAGGAGGTGCTAGTAGCCGGGTTTGATCCGGCACCCCTGCTAAAATTGCCTGAAGGTCACTTCGGACGATCATGTACCGCCGTGACAGTGAGCGATAGTCAAGGACTTCCTGACGGAACCCTGAGGATAAACTATCATTCCGAGGGCTTTACCTTGCGGTTGTGTTCAAGTTCCCTAAAGCGCCGTGTCTTGGTCACACGCCTATTTGCATTGGTGCCCTATTTTGATCGATTGGCAAAAGAACGGCCCGGGCAAGATAGTGTTTTAATTGCGATAGATGACCTGCCGCCAGAGGGCAATGAGCCAGTTTTGTGCTTCTCTGGATACAAAGATAACCATCTTTTGATTCCTGACGCCCTGTTCTTGGAGAGTAATGGCTATCGGCAGCTTCGCGAAGCTATTAAAGCTGATTGGGTTCCTTGGGATGAACGCGCCAAACGGGCTTATTGGCGCGGTGCGTTGACGGGGGTTGCATGGGAAGAACAGCAGGTGTTCGACCTCCCACGGATTCAACTCGCAAAACTCGCTCAAACAACCCCGAACCTTGATGCGCGCATCACTGACCTTCAACAATTTGCCTCCATTTGGCCGGAGCTCCCGACCAAGTTAGAGAACCAGGGCCTCTTGGGCCCCCGCGAGCCAGAAATTGCAAATATTCAGAATCAAATCCTGATCGATGTGGATGGCAATTCAAATGCTTGGTCTGGCTTCTTTTTGAAGCTTCTGTGCGGTTCACCCACCATCAAATTGATGAGCCACTACCGGCAATGGTATTATAATCGCCTCACTAAAGGCGTTCATTTCATCCCGATATCTGATTTGGAAACTGCGCTCCCCCAATCCATAGACTGGCTGCTGGCGCATCCATTACAAGCCAAAGCCATCGGGGAAGCGGCCCGTAAATTGGCCCTTTCGATGACACCTGAGTCAGAGTTTAGTTCCTTCCAGGAGGCCTTTGATCAAGCCCAGAAAATGACCGGGCAAGGCATTGCTCATAAAGCACCTGGCGATAGCTTGACGACCGCCACGGCCGACCCCTTCGGCACAAAGGACTTGGGAGATGCGTTGGCAGATGTTTTGGCCGATGCCGTTACGAGAATTCGGCCTGCATCTGATGTCAAGCGATACACACGTGCGATGGGGGGTGATGGTGATATCGAACACGAGCTTGCGCATGACCTGGAACAAGGTCGCTTGGTTTGGGTAAAAGATGTTTGGGGATCAAATTGGCCAGCGGCTTCCGCTGGCATCTTTGCGCTCTGTATCCACCATAATCCAATTGAGGCAGCGATCCTATGCAGTCACGGCTCGGACTTGGTTTTGTGCAAACCAGCTGATCACAGCGAACTGTCTGACATAGTATCCAAGACAGCCAAAAATGCAGGGTTATTGGTTAGTCATATTGCCCTGTTCGGATGGAACACTTTAAGGGTAGCAACTTCGAGCTCGGGCTTTGCAGCCTGAAGGCTCCTAAAACAGAATGAAGAAAGTTATAGAGTGAAGCTGGCAATCAGCGAAAAGAGGGCTGTATTTTGGATATCATCGAAACTGCCATCAAGGACGTCTTTATCATCCAACCCAAACGACTTGGCGATGCCCGAGGGTTCTTTTCTGAAACCTTTAAGCAAGAAGCCTTGGTTGATGCTGGAATTGATCTGACTTGGATCCAAGATAATCACTCCTTTTCCTCTCAAAGAGGCGTGGTTCGTGGATTGCATTTCCAAGCTGAACCCTTTGGGCAGGCAAAGCTTTTGCGTGTGACGCGCGGCAGCATATTGGATGTTGCAGTCGATATTCGGGTCGGGTCACCCACTTATGGCCAAAATGTTGCCGTTGAGCTTTCAGCGGATAATTGGCGCCAACTTCTGATTCCAATAGGCTTCGCGCATGGCTTTTGCACGCTGTCAGAAGAGACTGAAGTTATCTACAAAGTGACGGCCGGCTATGCCCCGCAGGCAGAGGGTGGTCTCATGTGGGACGATGTCGGTTTGGGCATTGACTGGCCGATAAAGAACAACGAAGCGCTACTATCAGAGCGAGACAAACTATGGCCAGCTTTCGCCGATTTCACCTCGCCGTTTCAGTTCTAAAAGGCTGTCGTATACACGCATTCCGTCACCTGAGTTGGATCTGATATGTCTCGCCTCAAAGAAACTGGTCGGAGAGCCTACCTGGCTCTCCTGCGTCATCTCAAGCGGGTAATTTGGACAGGCCAAGTGGCTGAAGGCTCCATTGCTCCGAGCTGGGAAGCGATTAGTGATTTGGCGGCTTCGCTGGATCAAACCGACCTTCAAACCGCCTTACTCCTGCATGAAGCTGTTCTTCGCCAGCGACCAAACTCTGGCAGTGCCCATTATCGAATGGGCCGAGCATTGGTTGCGGCAACACGCGGCCCTGGTAGTTTACCACATTTACGCAAAGCGCTGGAGATAGAACCAAGCCATGGGCCACATTGGTCGGCATATCTGGATAAGTTGTTAGAATTCGAAACATCTGAAAATGCACTCGAACAAATTTCCGCCTTGCCGGAAATCCCCGCATCGGCGCAACATGATGCCGAGAGAGCCCTATTTTTCTACTTGTTCCGAAAGGGCCTTGGCAAAGAAGCTGTCAAGTACAGCCGGAACTTGCTTGGAAAAACTTGCACCGGCATGGTTTTTTCCAATACCGGGCCAAGTCACTATTCGGTGCACCTTCAATTCGACGGCGAAGGCTACAAGATTATCTGGGGGCCCTTGTTTCTTGGCTGGCCATTCTTGTTAGACCGAATGCTGGCTTTAATCCCCTACATTGACAGACTAGTTGTTGAGTGTCGCCCAACAGGAACCCTTCAGTTAACGCTCGGCGACATGCCAGACGGGGAAGACGGCCAACTGTGCTTTAGCGGAACCAATGAGACTCATTTCTTGATCCCTGATGGCATGTTTTTGGCGTCAAAAGGCTACGCTGATTACCACTATGGAGTGCAGCGTTCAGCCTTGCCTTGGGTCCGGCGAAATGACACCCTCTACTGGCGTGGTAGCCTGACAGGGCAGGCAGAAACCTTTGAAGAAATTTTTGCATTGCCGCGAATCTTGCTGGCGGAGAAGTCTAAGACACGACCTGATATTGACGCCAAAATCACCGACCTTAGTCAGTTTGGGCCCCTCCTGCCGCAGTTGCAAATCATGTGTGAGGACCGCCATTTGTTGGGCGCACGGGAGCCCGAAACAAATAACGCCAACTACAAGTATTTAATTGACATAGACGGCAACACGAATTCGTGGCCCGGATTGTTTACCAAACTCCTGACTGGCTCACCAGTCATCAAGCTTAAGAGCAAATACCGCCAGTGGTATTATGACAAGCTGAAACATGGCGAGAACATATGGCTGATTGACGATCTTGATTCCAGTCTCGATCATGGCCTAGCGCATTTGCGGGCAAACCCTGTACTTGCGCACCATATTGGGCGGGCAGGTGCTGACTTAGCGGCTTCTTTGCAGCCAGAAAATCAGTTCTCGATTTTCAAAGAAAGAGTGCTGTCGTTGATGGAGATAAATAGGACCAAGCCACCCCTGCGGTCATGAGCATTTTGGGTTTGCAAACTCGCCGCAACCCTGCGCAATTGACTTGATTCTGGCCCACCCCTATAGCCACTTTGTGCTGGACAGATAGCGCTTTAACCGAAGTCGAGTCGTCCGGTTTTGTAAGGGCAGCAATTAAACTGGCACGCCGGAAGATGTCCCTCTGGCACCGCAAGCCGAACGAAAGGTCAAGCAAAGATTTATGAAAACCAACCTTTTTGAAGATTTGGCCGACATTTCTACCGGCGTCAGTAAACTCAATGTGGCCGTTTGGTTGGCGTCAGAAGATATGCGTGCGCGCTATGCCCGCACAGCCCTTGGCCCTTGGTGGAACGTTCTCTCGACTGCTGTTTTCGTTCTAGCGCTTGGCGTTACGTTCGGTGCACTGTTTGGCCAGCCTCTCGAGACTTTCTTGCCATACATAGCCGCGAGTATGGCCTGCTGGAACTTTATGAACAGCATGGTCCAGGATGGACCGATGGTGTTGATTCGCGCCAATGGTATCATCCAAGCCTACGCATTACCGCTGAGCACACAGATTTTCCGGTCCGTTGCAGATAAATCCATGATCATGGGGCATTTCCTTTTGGTTTATGCCGGCTTGGCGGTCTTCTTAAAGGTACCAGTCACAATCCCAACATCCCTGATGTTTATCCCTGCAATCATTATTTACCTAGTCACGGCGATAGGGGTGTCCCTAGCCTTTGGCGTACTTGGAGCCAGATTTCGCGACCTCGGCCCCGCCCTGGCTACCATTATGACCATGGCTTTCCTGCTGACGCCTGTCTTTTGGCAAAAGGTTGCGCTCAAGCCCGAGCAACACTGGATTACCGATTTCAATCCATTTTTCCATCTGCTTGAAATCGGGCGCCAACCACTTTTGGGCAAATTCGCGGCGCAGGAACACTGGATTGCCTCGATCGGAATAGCCTCTTTCAGTCTTATCGCGGGTGCTCTTATCTTTTCAATGATGCGCCGCAAAATCTATTATTGGCTATAACACAATGACCCAACCAAGCATTATCGCTCGCGGCGCGGCCGTCCATTACCCCATTGTGCTGACAGGAGCCCAGCAGTCCTTGCTAGCAGGGCTTGCCAATACGATGTCGGCTGGACGGTTCGCCAGAGGTGCAGGAAACACCGAATATGTCGCAGGCGTTCACAATGTGAACCTCGAGATCAAGGCGGGCGAAAGAATTGGCCTGATCGGACGCAATGGTGCTGGCAAATCGACCATGCTGCGGCTGTTGGCTGGCGTGTTGCCGCCTTCGCGTGGGTCACTTCTCGTGAAAGGCACCTCAACCAACATCCTTCAACTCGGCTCTGGCATGGACGCTGATTTGACAGGGTTTGAGAACATCGAACGCATGTCTCGCCTTTTGGAGATTCCTAAGTCTGAATGGGCTCGCGTGAAAGCGGACGTTGAAGAGTTCACCGAACTTGGGCGCTTCCTGGCACTCCCGCTGCGCACCTATTCCTCCGGAATGAGCCTGCGCTTAGGCTTCGCCATGGCAACATCCTATCCACGTGATATTTTGGTAATTGATGAAGTGATCGGCGCGGGCGACATGTTTTTTATGAACAAGGCCATTGAGCGGATTAAGTCCTATACCGAGCAAGCCAAAATCTTGATTTTGGCAACACATGGTTATGGTGCTTTGGAGGCATTCTGTAATCGAGCGATCTTTATGGAGGCCGGACGAATACGCGCGGACGGCGACGTTCAGGAAGTGTGGCAGACTTATAATGACCGGGGGTCGGTTTAGATTAACCACCATCTTTGTCGTCAGTCTGGGCCAGATATGTAACTATAAACATCATTTCTAGGTCGTTGCGGTAATCAATCGAAGCTAGACTAAGGTATTTTGGAGCGAAATCATGCGCGTGATGGTAACAGGTGGTGCCGGCTTTATCGGATCGGCTTTGTGCCGAAGGCTGGTAGAAAAGGCTGGCTGGACTGTACTCAATGTCGACAAATTGACCTATGCAGCCAATTTATCCTCCTTGGGCAGCATCGCCTCTTCCCCTAATTATCAGTTCGCACAGCAAGATATATGTGACAGGGCGGCGATCGCTGCCTTGATGGATTCATTTCAACCAGATGCAATCTTTCATTTGGCGGCAGAAAGCCATGTTGACCGGTCGATCACAGGTTCGGCAGAATTCATTCAAACAAATATCGTAGGCACCCACACGCTTCTGGAAGTTGCCCTCACCTATTGGCGCGCTTTGAGCGAAGAGAAGAAATACTGGTTCCGTTTCTTGCATATATCAACCGACGAAGTTTTTGGTTCTTTGGGGGCCACAGGTGCCTTTTCCGAAGTAACAGCCTATGATCCGCGCTCGCCCTATTCGGCTTCAAAGGCTGCCTCCGATCACTTGGTCAATGCGTGGCACCATACCTTTGGCCTGCCATGCCTCATCACCAATTGCTCCAACAATTACGGGCCCTATCACTTCCCAGAAAAGCTGATTCCCTTGATGATTCTCAATGCACTGGAGGGTAAGTCCCTGCCAGTATACGGAGACGGGAAGCAAATCCGGGATTGGCTTCACGTCGATGATCACGCTGGTGCCCTTCAAACCGTGATGGAGCGGGGGAAGCCCGGCGAAACCTATTGCGTTGGTGGACGCAATGAACGGGAAAATATCCACGTCGTAAAGCGCATTTGTGCCCTTGTGGATGAGTTGGCGGGCGCACGTCCAGAAGGGCCGCGGGATAAACTTATCACATACGTGCAGGATCGTCCCGGGCACGATCAACGCTATGCGATTGATGCTTCAAAGCTGGAAACCGAACTTGGCTGGCGTGCCACGTATAACTTTGAAACCGGGATCCGCCAGACCGTTGAGTGGTATTTGAACCGAGCCGACTGGTGGGAACCAATTCGGTCCAAGAATTATCAAGGCCAGCGTTTGGGACTAATCACCCCTAAATAAGCACTTTGATCTTGGAGAATGGGGCCAGCCCCACTACCCCTTCGCCATCACAAGATCACAAATGCTGTTTGCGCCAACCTCAGCACTGGTATCGAGGGTTGAAATCCGCAGATCTGGGGTAAGCGGTGCCTCATAAGGCGCGCTGACCCCGGTGAAATTTGGGATCAAGCCCTGCTTGGCCTTGGCATAGAGACCCTTCGGGTCACGGTCGGAGCATACCTCAACAGAAGTATCAATAAATACTTCAATAAAGCGATCGGCCCCAACAATCGTGCGGGCCGTTTCGCGATCTCGTACAAAAGGCGATATCAGAGCGCAAATGACAATCAGACCCGCATCGGCCATCAACTTGGCTGCCTCTGCGGTGCGGCGCACATTCTCGACCCTGTCAGATTCGGTAAAGCCTAAATCCTGGCACAGACCACTACGAAGATTGTCGCCATCGAGAAGGGCTGTGGCGCGGCCCTGCGCCCACAAGACTTGTTCAGTCAATTTTGCGATGGTGGACTTGCCAGACCCCGACAAACCGGTCAACCAAATCACACGCGCCTGTTGTCCATAACGTAAAGCACGGGTGTGTGCATCAACGGCTGCAGAAACAGGCGTGATATTGGCTGCCCGACGCAACGCGTTACGGATTAAGCCCACCCCCACAGTCGCATGACTAACCGCATCGACAATCAAAAACGAGCCACATGAACGACCTTCTAGGTAGGGGTCACACAGGATTGGCTGTGTCGTAATCAGATTGCACAAGCCAATATCATTGATAGAGAGATCATCTGCGGCAATCTTCTGTCCCGTATCCAGACAGATTCTATGCCGGATACGTGTCACACTCCCCTGTACCCAAGCGCCCTGCCCTTTGAGCCAAAAGCTGCGTCCAGCGGTCAGTGGAGAGTCGTGGAACCAAATGATGTCGGCTGCAATTTGGCTGAAGAAATCTGCCGTATGTTCTTTGGTATAGATCCAATCACCCCGACTAAGATCAACTTGCCGATCCAGAACGAGGGCAACGCCGTCACCTGCCTCGGCCTGCTCTACAATTTGTCCTGCTCTGTAAAGGCCTGTTATCCGCGCGGCTTGGGCTTGCGACCCGATTGCAATCTCTTGGCCTAATTGCAGGCGACCGCTCAGCAGGGGCCCTGCATAAGCACGTGTTCCATCAGGCGCTCGAGAAACCCATTGGACCGCAAGGCGTACTTTTGTTCGCTCCTGGCGTGCAACGTCAACAGTGGCAAGCCATTCGGCTAGGGTGCATCCCTGATACCAATCGAGGTCAGGCCCACGCTGCACCAGATTGATACCATAGGGCGCTGAAACTGGAATGAAGCACTGGGATTCAAAGCCGAAGTCTTCAGAAAAGCCCCTAAACTCGTCCTCAATCGCAGCAAATTTAGTTTCCGACCAATCAATCAGGTCCATCTTATTGATGGCTACCGCCAAGTGTGTAATCCCTATCATGGCACAGATGCGCACATGGCGTCGTGTCTGCTCCAAAAGACCTACGCGCGCGTCAATCAAGACGATAGCAACATCACAATTAGAGGCCGCTGTCGCCATATTCCTTGTATATTGGGCATGGCCAGGGCAATCCGCGATCTGGCACGTGCGCCCCCGCACCACACACGACCGATAGGCCACGTCAATTGTAATACCTTGTTCGCGCTCAGCACTCAGCCCATCTAGCAGATAGGAGAAATCTAGGCCGCCCGGGCCAATGGCATCGGCGGGTGAGTGCTCGCGGGCCGCATCGAGAATATCATCAGCAACCTGGTCGCAATCATAAAGAAGCCGCCCGATGAGGGTCGATTTCCCGTCATCCACAGAGCCACAGGTCAAGACTCGAAGACGTGGCTCGTGATCCTTCGGCCCGATTTGAGGGTTGGTCAAAAGTAACCCTCCCGCTTCTTGGCTTCCATCGAGGAACTGCCTACACCGTCAATAAGACGCCCTTGACGTTCTGAGAAGCGCGAGGCACGCATTTCATCAAGAATCTCAGCAACAGTCCCCGCTTGACTTTCAATTGCGCCGCTCAAAGGGTAGCAGCCAAGGGTACGAAAACGCACTGAACGCAATTCTGGAACTTCGTTCGGCTCGAGTGGCAAGCGGTCATCATCGACCATAATCCAAGTACCTGAGCGACGCACGACAGGACGGGGTTTGGAGAAATAAAGCGGCACCACCTCGATATTTTCGAGCTGGATATAGCTCCAGATGTCGAGCTCCGTCCAATTGGACAATGGAAACGCCCGCATCGACTCGCCTTCTTGGAGGCGGGTGTTGTAATGGCCCCACAGTTCAGGTCGTTGCCCACGCGGGTCCCAGCCATGCCCGACGCTGCGAAACGAAAAGATCCGCTCTTTCGCGCGGCTCTTCTCTTCATCCCGCCGCGCGCCGCCTATTGCAACATCAATCCTAAGTCGGTCTAACGCCTGCTTCAGGGCAAGTGTTTTCATAATATGGGTGTGGACACTTGCCCCACTCACGATTGGATTGATCCCCTGATCCAGCCCATCTTGATTGGTATGGACAATCAGCTCCACACCATACTCGCGAGCTATACGGTCACGAAAGGCAATCATTTCCTTGAACTTCCAGGTGGTATCAATGTGCAACAGCGAAAAGGGTATGGGGCCGGGAGCAAAGGCCTTGGCTGCCAGATGCAAAAGGACCATTGAGTCCTTGCCAATGGAAAACATCAATATAGGGCGCAAGAAGGCACCGGCAGATTCGCGTATCACATGGATAGCCTCAGCCTCCAACTCTATTAAGCTACGCATGTCTGCCAAATTCATGGCTACTTGTCCTTAAAATGCCACCGACCGACGCTTCAACTTCTATGTTGTCTCACCGTTGCATGTCCAGCAGCTAATCCGTACGCCGTATAGTCCATCACGAAACAAAACAACGTGATTGGACGGACTTAAGCCCTATTTCGCCCAGCAAAATTGCGCACAGTCTCAACGATATAGTCTTGTGTTTCCTCATCCAAATCCGGATGCATGGGTAGGGAAATCACAAGACCGGCCTTAGCTTCGGTCACGGGAAGCCCACCTGGACCGACGGGGAAGCGGCTATAGACGTCCTGCTTGTGAATTGGGATCGGATAATAGGCAGCCGTTGGGACACCGCGGGTCTTGGCGTAGGCCGCCAGGCCGTCACGGTCTAGGACTTCAATTGTGTATTGCGCCCAAGTTGAGACGCCGCCTTCTATGACCTTGGGAACAACGACGCTATCACCCAAAAGCTCGCTATAGCGCGCGGCAATGCGGTTACGTGCTTCAATTTCTTCGGCAAACACAGCAAGCTTTTCCAATAGGATTGCGGCCTGAACCGTGTCGAGGCGGGAATTCATGCCGATACGGATGTTGAGGTATTTCGGATCATGTTCAAAGGTTTTGCCCACCAAATCGCTCTTGGTTGCTTTCCCATGTACACGCAGGGAATCCATCACCTCCCAGAGCGCGTAATCGTCTGTAAGTACGGCACCGCCGTCGCCATAGCAGCCTAATGGCTTGGCCGGAAAAAAGCTGGTGGTGGCCACATCTGCCCAATGGATGGGATGTTGGCCATTGAGGGTGCAGCCAAAACCTTGGGCGGAATCAGCAATCAGCTTCAGACCATATTTCTTGGCAATTGCCGAGATCGCCGGATAATTTGCGGGCTGGCCGAAGAGGTCGACCGCAATGATAACCTTGGGCTTTAGTTTGCCCTCTGCCAACACAGCTTCAATCGAGGCTTCCAGATGAGCCGGATCAAGATTGTAGGTTTCCGGGTCGACATCGACAAAGACAGGGGTTGCACCCAACCACGGCACCACTTCGCCGGTCGCGGCAAAGGTAAAGCTGGGGCAGAAGATCGCATCCCCGGTGCGAATATGCCACGCCATCAAGGGCAGGACCAAAGCGTCTGTCCCGTTGGCGCAGGATAGGGCGTATTTCGACTGCCCGAACTCTGCCAGTGCCGCTTCAAACGCTTGGACCTGGGGACCCATAATATAGGCACCACCATTAATCACCCCCATCACCGCATCATCAATGCGGGTGCCGAGCCTGCGACGCTGCGCCAGAAGATCAATAAAGCCAATCGGGGGGCGGGTGTTATCAGTCATGCTCTTGTACCACTCATCCTCAATTTAGCCTGCAAGTGTGACTAGGCTGCCTCATAAGCCATCGATTGGGGAATTACTGCAAGCCAACGCAGATTGGCCCATCACTTTTGGCAACCAAGAGCAACACTCAAGCACGGGTGGCTTGATCAATCGCTTCCGCTATCCGCACCGCTGCTGCACCATCTGCGGCAGAAATTGCCACTGGGCGTTCGCCCAAAATAGCCGCTATAAAGTCGGTAGTGGCAGCGCCCATCGGGTCTGGAATGCGAGTTGCAAAGTCCGAGTGGAGGCCGAAGTTAGGTCCGTCGTCGAAACTCTTCGCAATGAAGTCGATCGCGACCTCGCCCTCAGCATAGCCAATCGTCATGCGGCGATCGCGCTCTTCAGCTGCGCGACTGGCGAGAAATCGAGCTTCACCACCGCCCTCAAAGGTCAAAACGGCTTCTACGGCATCGGGATTAATTGGCTCACCAGCCAAACGGGTGGCCTTAATGGCGATTGGCTCTGACCGGAATAAGATTCGCGCCAAATCAATGTCATGGACCATCAGGTCCAAAGTCACAGACACATCGGCACCGCGAATGCTGGGTAAGCCTACGCGTGTTGCTTCCAAGAAGGTTGGGCGCTCGGCTACCTCAAACAAGCCCATCGCGGTGAAGATATAGCGCTCCTGATGGCCTGCCTGCAGCACGACACCGCGCTCAGCGGCATGCTGGCACAAGATGTCAGCATCTGTAGCTGTGGCGGCCAAGGGCTTTTCGACCAAGCAATGCTTGCCCGCATCAATTGCGGCGCGCGCTACACCACCATGGGCGATGGCAGGGGTGGCAACCACCAGCGCATCAACTTCAGCCAAAATAGCTGACAAGTCGGCAAAGGCTTGTGTGGACAATTCGCTTGCAAGCGCCTCTGCCCGCTGCGCGTTCAAGTCAAAAATACCGATCAAAATCGCGCGAGGGTTTGCCTTAACTTTATTGGCGTGATTACGGCCAAACACGCCTGCGCCTGCGACACCGATCCGGACCTGTTTCTGTGAGATATCTGACACGTAAAGAGCCTTCTGATAGGACAAAAGCGTACCAAGTCCCGCGCTGAACTTATGAGCTGTCGCTACTGTGCTTCTAGGCGGTCTGCAACCCGAAGCACCTCGGCGAAGGCCAAAAACAAATGGTAGAGGGTAGAAGTTGGCATAGCTCTGGCGGTGGGTTGGCCAGTTTGATCAAAGGCGTCAAGCCAACCACCCATAGGCTCCACAGCCAGATAGCGGTTTAACAAAAGCTGCAAGGTCGGCCTTAGCACGGGCAATGGATCAGCCCCTGTCAATTCATAGAGTGCAACAGCCGCCTTGAGACGTTCGGTATTCGGCCATGTGCGGGAACCGGCGTCGACGAATCTGCCATCGCCCAGAATAACATTATAAGTGGCTGCACTGACGTGATCGACGCCCTTTTCTTCCCCAAACGCAATCAGGCCTTTGACTTGGCCTGTTACCTCCACGCCCAATAATTTATGGGCCGAGGCCAGTATCCACGCCCATTCAAATTGATGACCGGGCTCTACCCAATCGCCCTTCTCTTCAGCCAATCGATCGAGATTGTCATCAAAATACTCACATAAGGTCCCACGCGTCGGGTCGTAAAAGTGGGACTGAAACAGGCCGATGATCTCGCGTGCCAAACGTGCAAAGATCGGGTCTTGTGTAGCTTCAAAACAAGCCAGACAGGCCTCCAGTGCGTGCATATGCGGGTTCTGAAGTCTTGGCCCTTTGACCGGAATCTGATGCCAAAACCCAAGTTTGGGGTGACGCATCTTCGTATCAATCAAAGTCACAGTCTGATGCATTAGGTCCAAAACATCCGGCGTAAGCGAAACACGGTAAAACCAGCCCATCGAGAACAAAGCAAACGCGTTGTCATAAAGGACACT
>Ga0247831_1003872_pt1 | contig 20970 bp, 19 predicted proteins | sample LaCruzMarch2015__9_FD_192406 | JGI IMG/M metagenome (GOLD analysis project Ga0247831, IMG submission 192406) | Freshwater microbial communities from meromictic Lake La Cruz, Castile-La Mancha, Spain - LaCruzMarch2015_1m | ecosystem: Environmental > Aquatic > Freshwater > Lake | place: Spain...
TTGTGATCAGCTTGGCCATATTTCAAACCTACGCCCACAGCCAAGACTTGCAGAAAATTCAATTTCAATTTGATTTGCAGGATTTGGATGGCCAACAGCATTTGCTTTCGCAGAACGACTTAAAGGCAAGTCGTGCCTTCGTCTTCCTGTCGACAACCTGCCCGATATCGAATTCTTACATCACTGAACTCAATCGACTTGCCAAAGCCTTACCGCAAGGTGTACGGCTTTATGGTATCGTGTCGAATCCGAATACGACAAGGGTGAGTGCTTCGAATCACTTTGCGGAGTACAAGTCGACGTTTCCCATTTTGTTCGATGCTTCCATGTTGATGAGTCTGAGTCTAAGGCCGACTCATGTTCCGGAAGCGTTTGTTTTGAATCCTGCTGGAGAACTGGTGTACCGTGGCGCGATCGACAACGCTTACCAATCCCTTGGTAGAAGGCGGGCGAATGTCGAAAATCACTACCTTCAAGATGCCATTGAGGCAGTAGCAGCTGGGAAAACGCCCGCCGTTCACCAAACGAAGCCCGTTGGTTGCGTGCTACCTTCAACGCGAACGGATGGATCGATCGGTCAGATAACGTACACTCGCGATGTTGCACCGATATTGCAGCAGCGATGCGAGACATGCCATCGTGCAGGTCAAGTGGCTCCTTTTGCCTTGTCCAATTACGCTCAAGCCAAAGCGCACTCGAAGATGATCGTCGAGGTCACACAGACCCGAATCATGCCTCCGTGGATTCCTGGAGCGAAAACCGCGCATCGATTTGTAGGACAGCGATGGTTGAGCGATCGCGAACTGGAATTGCTGGCCAAATGGGTCGACGGAGGCTGTACTTTAGGGGATGAATCAGACTTGCCGCCGCCCGAAAAGTTCGCAGAGGGGTGGCAGCTGGGCGTTCCCGATCTTGTGGTGAAGATGCAGGAACCGTTCTCGGTACCTGCCAGCGGACCGGACCTGCTCCAGAATTTCGTCCTGCCCGTTGACATTCCTAAAGACAAGTTGGTGGCCGCCGTTGAGTTTCATCCGGGCAACAAACGAGTCGTTCATCACGCAGTACTATTTCTGGACGACAAGGGGCAAGCCAGAAAGCTCGATGCTGCAACAGCCGAGCCGGGCTATTCCAACTTTGGTGGCCCAGGCTTTTTGCCAAGCGGAGCGCTCGGGGGCTGGTCGGTCGGAAACACAGCTCGCAGGCTTCCCAATGATATGGGGAGATATTTGAAAAAGGGAAGCGATCTGGTCGTACAAGTGCACTACCATCCGACAGGCAAGGTAGAAGTCGACCAATCAGAAATTGGTTTGTATTTCGTTAACAAGCCGGTAGAAGTATCGCTAAAAGAGTCTGCAAAGCTTGTAGGTAGCATTTGGATGGCTAACTACGAAATGGATATTCCTGCGGGCAAATCGAACTATCGACGCTCGACTTCCTACACGCTCCCCAAAGATGCAATCATGGTCGGCATCGTCCCTCACATGCACCTACTTGGGAAATCAATGCGAGTGACTGCGATCCAACCACAGAAAGAACCAGAAGTTCTAATCGATATCCCAAGGTGGGATTATAACTGGCAAGATGAGTACTATTACGAACAACCGATTCGCTTGAGCGCCGGTACCAAAATTGTCGTTGAGGCGGTCTTCGATAATTCGGAAGACAACCCATCCAATCCATCTTCGCCACCTCGGCGAGTTACCTGGGGCGAAGGTACCACGGATGAAATGCTCTTCTGCTTCTTTCTGCTAACTGCCGAAAAGACCGAGGACTTGATCCATACCATCTTGGATAACTTGGGGCACGACCTAAAGCAAAATCGAAAGGACGTCAGCCCGTCACCATGAGCACACGAAGTGAAGCTACGGCTAAAACGCGGCAGAAGTTGCTCGATTCAGCTTTGACCTTATTTTCACAACGAGGATACTCGGCCACAGGGATTCGAGAGATCCTGCAAGCATCTGAAGTGACTCAGCCAACGCTTTATCATCACTTTGCCGACAAAGCATCTTTGTTGCAAGCTTTGATAGAGCAGCATTATGGCGAAAGTCACCAACGATTGGTGGAAATTCTTGCCACCGAACCAAGCGTCGCGGGCAAATTGTTAGCCTTCGCTAAGTCATCCTTTGAGCACTGCTGTATCGATCCTAGAGTTCCCAGGCTGATGTTTCAAACGTACTTTGGACCGGTTGTTCCTGAGATCGATGGCATCCTGGATAAGCTAACCGAAAGGCGATTTCGGATGGTTGTTGCGATCATGAAGGACGGTATTCACACAGGTGAACTTTCCCTTTCTAATCCAGAATTTCTTGCGTTATCGTTCTGTAGCATGGTGGACCAGCCGCTGAACTTGTTCTCTCGCAAAACACGTCCCAAGCGATATTTGACTCCAGAGCTTGCACTCGCCATTGTCGATTTGTTTCTTAAGGGAGCTTCCACGAAGAATTGATTTCAGTGACTATTGGAGCGACACCAGAATCTGGGTTCGCCCCATGGTCCAATGCCATCCCCATTTCTGGCTGAGCGGCTTCCCTTCGAACTAAGGCATGTAATGTGCCAAAATCAACTTTGCTGACGCTGCATTCGGTTGCTCCTGCGCACGGATTTGGCAATTGAACGCCAAAGCAAATAGAACAATCAAAAGCTGCGATCGGATTCTTACAGAACGTGGAAGCATGCGACTACTAAGGAAAGGATGTAATCATGAGATTCCGAAAATTCATCGGGTCCGACGATCATATGTTATCTAGAAACCCTAGAAAACGATGATTGCACTATTCAGCACTCTCATGGGTCTTGAACTCCATTTTTGGGGGGAGTGGAGTAGTGTGAGCTTAGCTACGTTCGATTCTCACTTAGGAAGGTTGGCTTAACTTACCAAGGCGCAATCGTCGATAAGCTAACATCCGGAGGAACAAGATCCTTCTGAATATTTTGAAATATTCGAAGGATTCGAAACGCAGAACGGTTGCTAGCAAAACATGTTTTATCAACGTACGATCCTCTGCCTTGGCTTTTTTGCTAGTTCCATCTTAGCCGCATCGTGCGTTCAAGCGCAATTGGTTCCAGCATCGGACCTGTCATTTCAACAACCGAATGAGATGCTAGTCAGCGAAGTGGATCAAAATGATCTCGTAATGCGAATGCAAGCTATGGAATTGCAAACGCATGAGTTGCAAGAGAAGATTGCAAAGCTGGAGAGTACGAACAAGCAAAAAGAAGTTCCCAAACCGAAGTTACCCAGTGTTGCAATCAGTGGGGTCTTCCAGGCAGACGCAGTTGCATTCAACCAGGATGACGCTAGTCGTGAGGCCTATGGACGCGTTGAAAGTGGTGCCGATTTTCGCCGCGCTCGACTGGGGGCAAAGGGGTCCGTCACGGATCGCATGGACTACTTCATGCAAATGGATTTTGCGGCGTTTGGACGCCCGACCTTTACGGATTTGTATGTCGACTTCAAAGACGCCGGCCCACTTGGGAACGTTCGTATCGGCCAGTGGAAGCAACCCTTCTCGCTGGAAGTCGCAAGCAGTTTTCGATACACGACCTTCATGGAACGAGCGGGAACCTTTCAAGCGTTCACTCCCTTTCGTCACCTTGGCGTTGGATTCTACGACCACTCGGAAGATCTCAACTGGACTTGGGCCGCGTCCTATTTCCGAACGGGGCAGGATCAGTTTGGCGGATCATTGAGCACGGACGGCGGCAACGGGATGGCTGGTAGGATTACTCATTTGCTATGGCATGATAACGCCGCAGGGGATGATTACTTGCATTTGGGAGCTGGTTATTTTTTGAATGCGCCGCCTAACGAACGAGCCCGTTTTCGAAGCATCCCAGAGATCTTCGTTGGTGAGTTCGTGGTGCCTGCTGGCGAACCCATTGGTACCAGTGGTCAGGCTGTTCCTGATGTGGCCAATGGAACCCCCTTTTTTGTTGACACGGGCGTGTTGAATGGTACCAGCCTAGCACAAAGCTTTGGAACCGAAGCATTATGGGTTCGAGGGCCGCTGTCCTGGCAGACGGAAGCGATTGGAACTCATGTGGACACATCCGCCGTAGGCAATGGGTTCCTTTGGGGAGGTTATTCCCAGGTCGGTGTTTTTTTGACGGGGGAGCATCGTCCTTATGATCGCAAAGCAGGTGCCATTGACCGAGTCATACCGTTGAATAGCCTTTCCAAGAACGGACAGGGCTTTGGAGCTTGGGAAGTTGCCGCACGTTGGTCTTATTTGGATCTGACGGACAACCTTATTCGAGGTGGGGAGATGCAGAACGTCACCCTCGGGTTGAATTGGTATGTAAATCCTTATTGTAAGTGCGTTGTCAACTACATTCATACATGGGCCGAATCGCGGCCAATTCGGAACGGCAGCATCCAAAGCAATCAAATGATCGCATCGGAAACAGATGCATGGTGCATGCGAGTTCAATTGGACTTCTAGCCAAAGATGCTAAGATATCGGCTTTGGCCCTCTCGTTTCGCATACTAGAACGAAAAACCGCGTGACATCGACCTGCTGTTTCGTGGACTCTGAGTGCCAAAATCTTGTAAAAATCGCGCCGATGTCGAATGATTGGAACTATGGAATCAGATCAAAGTGCAAGGGAGCATTTTTCAGCTCCCAAGGCGGCATATATCCATGTCCCATTCTGTCATTCGCGTTGCCCCTACTGTAGTTTTACGGTGGTCGCAAATCGAATGGACTTGGTCGATCGTTACGTGGAGGCCGTAACGCGTGAAATAACGAATCTAGATTGCCCACAGTCGGTTTCCACGATTTTCATCGGTGGCGGAACACCGACTCTGCTACCGCGAGAACCGATGGAGCGATTATTCACAACGATCCGCAGATGGCTTCCTTTGGCAGAACATGGGGAATGGAGCATTGAAGCGAACCCGCAAGACATCGATCGGGATCTGTGCATTCTTCTTCGCGATCACGGAATCAACCGCATCAGCCTGGGAGGTCAATCGTTTGATTCGGCGAAACTGAAGATGCTCGGTCGCGATCATACGGGAGATCAACTCGCCAACGCCGTCGATGTGGCGACCCAATGGTTCCGCGAAGTGTCTGTCGATTTGATTTTCGGGGTACCTGGCGAAGATATGCAAGTATGGAAATCAGACTTGCAATTAGCTACGTCACGCGGCGTAAGCCATCTTTCTACCTATGGCCTCACCTACGAAAAAGGGGCTCAGTACTGGTCGCAACTTCAGAAGGGTCAGATTGCGGCCGTTTCGGAAGAAACCGAACTGGAAATGTATCTTTACGCGATTGAAACACTTACTCAGCTTGGCATGGATCATTACGAAGTTTCCAACTTCGCCAAACCTGAAAGCAAGTGTCGTCACAATCAAACGTATTGGCAGGGCGATCCCTGGCTTGGCTTTGGACCTGGAGCTGCGGCCTACGTGGATGGAACACGTTCCGTCAACCACCGAAGCACTCTGAAATACCTTCAGCGAATGGAGGCTGGACAGTCCCCCGTCGCGGAATCACAAAAGCTGGACTGGTCAACACGAACCCGCGAGCGTTTTATCTTCGGTATGCGTCAATTGAAAGGAGTGGAATGGAACGCGCTCGCTAGCTCAGGCGAGCCTAATGCGGTTGAGGCTATCGCACAGCAACTACCCAAACATATCGCATTGGGATTTATCGAATGGCATGATGGTCATATTCGCTTGACACCCCAAGGGCTACCAATCAGTGACTCGCTTTGGCTGGACTACTGGTGAGCGACCGCGGAAACAATTGGACTTTGTTCAGAAATAGAAGAAATAGGGCTGGGATGCGGACCGCAGCGATCCAGATCGCCCTTATCGGGTCGATGAGTCTGTGGTCAAAGAATCGTTTCGAGAGAGATTGGACTGGCAGCGACATATGGCTTTACCTAAAATAAACCAATGCAATTTCCAATTCTTACCCTGCTGCTGATCGTCAATTTGCTGGCTTGCCCAGTTCGTTGCCTTTCCTATGAAACACCCACAGGGATGGAAACGGAAGTGGCTTCTACAGCTTGCTGTTGTTGCACACAGGACGAATGCAGTCCAAGTTCTGAAGCACCGGAACCAAGTGGGGCAGACTGCTGCTGCCAAGATTGTATTTGCAAAGGCGCAATCAGCGATCCGCGTGTAGATCTATCGGATGTGCATCTTTTAGTCAGTTGGGAGCTACCCACCTATCTAGAGGTCGCCTTAGCTCACTGCGAATCTGATCTCAATTTGAACCATCTGCTCACACCCAACGAGCATCTTCTGTACGGTCGCATTCGGTGCATTGCGCACCAATCTTGGCTGATTTGATCGAATCAGCCAATTCTTAAACGGGTGCAACCGGGCCTGTCCGCGTCGATTGCTTCCCGTTTGCGAATCTTCATCAAACCAAGCTAGCCTGAGCTTGGCTATGGTCGCTGGTTTTAATTTGACTTGCCTGCGCCCTAACGAGTCTATTTCGTTTGCTCTGTTATCAATTACACGATGCTTCTCCCCTGGGAATACGGTGTTCGCAACCTCGCTAGACGACCTATGCGTACGGCATTGACGCTTGTTGCATTGGCAACGGTGGTCATGTTGGTTTTCGTCGTGGTAGGCTTCATTCGAGGGCTGGAACAATCGCTTGCCGTTAGCGGCGATGACAACGTCGTGTTGGTCTACTCCGTCAATTCAGAGGAGAACATCGAAAACTCCTCGATTGCTCCAGGCTCCGCTTCGCTACTGGCCGCAAGTTTGGATTCGGCGGTGAAGCGATATGGCGTGTTGCATGTTTCGCCAGAGTTGTTCCTAGGAACTCGGGTCAAGACAGGGGACGGTGAAGGCGGGTTGGGACTCGTGCGCGGCGTGAGCTTGACAGCACCGCTCGTACGTCGATCCGTCAAGTTGGTCGAGGGCAATTGGCCTGGCGATGGCGAGGTCATCGTAGGTCGGTTGGTCGCTGCAAAACTGGGAAGTTCCCCCGATGCCATGGCGATTGGGAACAGTATCGATTTTGAAGGAAAGCAATGGCGCATCCGTGGGCGGTTTACCGCAGGCGGTGCCGCCTACGAATCGGAAATTTGGTGCACGCTATCTGACTTTCAAACCACCACAAAAAGACAGGATATAAGTTTGGTTGCAATGCTTCTGTCGCCAACCAGTTCCTCGGCGGAGGTTGAGTTGTTTTGCAAAGAACGCACCGATCTAGAGCTACGGTCGATCCGCGAAACGGATTACTACGCGATGCTCCAGCAACACTATAAGCCAGTCCGAATGCTAGCTTGGCTTGTCGTCGTCTTGGTATCGGGCGCAGGAATATTTGCGGGATTGAACATGATGTACGGTGCCGTTGCTGGCAGAATTCGAGAAATCGCGATGCTACAAGCTATCGGCTACCGTCGCCGCGCTATCTTAATCAGCTTAGTCCAAGAAGGCGTTTTGTTGGCGGCTGCCAGCTCACTGCTATCGGGAGTGATCGCCCTGACGCTGCTCAACGGGATGGCAGTACGGTTCACCATGGGTGCGTTCACGTTGCGCATCGACAGCGTTGCAATCCTGATCGGTTGCGGCGTGGGATTATTGTTAGGCGTCTTGGGTGCGTTACCCCCGGCGTTCAAAGCGTTGCGAGCCGAAGTCGCAACGAGTTTAAAGGCTGTCTGATCTATCTGGGAGTGATTTACAATGAAAATGTTTTTCCGTTTAGGATTGTTGAGTGCACTTTTGCTTACCATAGGTTGCGGACCGACGAATGTCGCTACGAAGAACAACGACGTCGGAATGCAAACGAATTCGAAATATGTTTCCACTACCGAGCCAAAGGGTGCAATACCTGTTGGAGAAGCTCGTGAAGTAATCGCAGACGGTCAAGAGGTCACGTTGGTAGGCTTGATAGGTGGTTCGAGCAAGCCGTTCGTGGATGGTCTCGCTGCATTTACCATTGTGGACCCTAAAGTACCCTACTGCGCGGACGAGGAAGGATGTCCGACTCCTTGGGACTACTGCTGCCAAACCGATGCGGTCAAGCAGAATATCGCCACGATCAAGGTTGTGGACGAAGCTGGCAAACTAGTAGAGGGCAACGCGAAAGAACTACTAAACGTTAAAGAACTTTCAACCGTAGTGATCCAGGGGAAAGCAAAACGTGATGATCTCGGCAATTTGACGGTGGCCGCGAGTAAAGTCTATGTGCAGCCGGGCAAATAGTCATGAATAGCCACTCAACTAAACCCAGCCAGACGCCAATTGATCTCAGTCAGTTGGCAGTTCATCGTGAACTTCACAGTGAACTAATCGGGAAGCATCCACGACGCAAGCGATGGTTGGCTCGATACGTTTTGCCGATCGGAATTCTGCTCGGCTTTATTGCTCTCTTTGTCATGGCTGCAGGACGACAATGGTGGCCTTCAACTTCCGTGACCGTTGTTCCGGTCATCATGCAGCGAGCGGAGCGTCAACAGGCCGGAACCATTCTGTTTCAGTCGCCAGGCTGGATAGAACCAAGACCAACTGCCATCAGTGTGGCTGCTCTCGCACCCGGTGTGATTGAAGAACTGCTAGTCGTCGAGGGGCAGCAAGTGAAAAGAGGGGAAGCGATTGCCAAGCTGATTTCCATCGACGCCGAACTACAAGTCGAGCAGGCGGAAAATTCGCTCGCGATCCGTGAGGGCGAGATTAACCGCGCGAAAGCTGAATTGAACGCGGCAACAATTCGTTTTGATCATCCCGTGCATCTTCAGGTCCAACTTGCCGATGCTCAGAGCGCCTTAGCAAAAGCCAATACGGAACTCGCTAAATTGCCTTTTTTGATGACATCTTCTGAAGCAAAAGTGGAGTACGCACTCAATAGCGTGGAAGGAAAGCGATCCGCCGGTGCTGCAATCCCAGCAAGAATTCTCGCCCAAGCCGAAAGCGAGTATGCCAGCGCTCATGCGGACTTGCAAGAGCTACAAAGCCGTAAGCCAAACCTGGAACGTGAGGTCGACGCATTGTCCGATAAAGTGAAAGCAATCGAAAGTCAAATGAAGCTTCTTGTAGAAGAAACAAGACAAGTTGAAGAGGCTCGGGCAAAGCTGCAATCGGTGCTAGCAATGCGTGAAGAAGCAAAGCTGCAGGTTCGTCAAGCCGAGCTGGCTCTCCAACGCAATGTAATCCGTGCACCCATGGACGGACGTGTGCTGCGTATGGTCGCGGCTCCGGGGACTCGTGTGATGGGAATGGAATCAACCGCAGGCCAGAATTCCAATACCGTGATCGAGATGTACGATCCCAACCGGTTGCAAGTACGGGCAGACGTTCGATTAGAACATGTGCCCTTGGTAACACATGGCCAGTCCGTTCAAATCGAAACGGCATCGACCAAAGGAGTCATCCACGGCCGTGTTCTTCAAATGACAAGCTCAGCCAACGTTCAAAAGAACACGTTAGAAGTAAAGGTTGAACTGATCGACCCGCCGGCAACAGTCGGGCCAGAGATGCTAGTCACAGCAACCTTTCTCGCTCCGATCGACGCAAGCCAATCTCACCATTCCACGATGGCTGAACAAATGTTTGTACCAAGCCAACTGGTTCATTCCAATGATGCCGGTGCTTTTGTCTGGATCGTGGACACAAGCGATATGGCGCAAAGACGAACCGTAGAAGTAGGAATCTCAACTTCAGATGGACTGGTTGAAATCAAATCGGGGCTAGCTGCGACTGATAAATTAATCGTTGGTGGTGTTGAGGGATTGAGGCAAGGTAGCCTGGTTCATGTAATCGGCGATGATCAAACCCTGGGAGTGAATTAAATGGCCCTAGTAGAGCTGCGTGGTGTGTACAAAAGCTTCCGAAAAGGTGATGAGACGATCACACCGCTCGACAATATTGACTTGGATATCCACGCGGGAGAGTTCGTTTCGATGATGGGCCCCAGCGGCACGGGAAAGAGCACCTTGCTGAATCTTGTTAGCGGGATTGATCGCCCCGACTCAGGAACCATCACTGTCGATGGGACCGAAATCACCAAGCTCTCACGCAGCAAACTGGCAGACTGGCGAGCAGCAAATCTTGGCTATATTTTTCAAACACATAACTTGATCCCTGTATTAACGGCTTATGAGAATGTCGAATTGCCGACTCTGCTGCTAAAACTATCTGCAAAGCAACGACGGCAACGAGTTGAACTTGCGTTGGAAGCGGTTGGATTAAGCAATCGAGCTGATCACTACCCTCGACAACTGTCCGGGGGTCAAGAACAACGAGTAGGTATCGCGCGAGCCATCGTAGCCCACCCCAAAGTGGTCGTTGCGGATGAGCCAACGGGAAGCCTCGACGCGGAAACCAGCGAGCAGGTTCAAGTCTTGCTACAGCGACTGAACAAAGAACTGAACATTACCTTGTTGATGGTCACACACGATAGCAACGTGGCGAGTATTGCCTCACGCCAGTTGGTGCTTGATCGAGGCAAGTTTTTGGAAGCAGTTCGTTCATGATAATGTACGTCCTAAAAGCCCTTTGGCGACATCGCACTCGTACTCTCCTCACCGTAAGCGGCGCTACTGTGGCGATGTTTGTCTTTTGCCTGGTTGGCTCGGTCCAGGAAGGCTTGAACCGATTGACCACGGGAAGCGATGCCGATCGTACACTTGTCGTTTTCCAGGAGAACCGGTTCTGTCCAACAACCAGCCGCTTGCCGGAAGACTACTCAAACAAGATCAAGGAGATTCCAGGGGTTCGGGAAGTGATGCCGATCCAAGTTTGGACGAACAACTGCCGAGCTAGTTTGGATATTGTTGTCTTCAACGGCGCCTCCCCAGCCCAAATTCAAAAAATTCGCCCTATCAAGCTAATTAGCGGCAACTGGCAACAATTCGCTTCGCAGAGTGACGCTGCCATCGTAGGCCGCAACATCGCCAGTCGGCGCGGGCTCAAACTAGGTAATCAGTTTTCGATTGGCGACATCTCCGTAAAAGTTGCCGGCATTTTTGAGTCGAAGGTTCCTTCCGAAGAAAACTTGATCTATACGCATCTTGCCTTTCTTCAGTTCACACGCGGTCTTGACGCCGCTGGCTTGGTAACGCAGCACGAGGTCCTACTGTCGGACGATGCAGATCCGGACAGAGTTGCGACTGAAATTGATGCAGCCTTGCGAGCCGGTGCGGTAGCCACCAAGACTCGCCGTAAAGGAGCCTTTCAAGCAAGCACCCTTTCCGATCTTGTCGATCTGATTGGGTTCGCTCATTGGCTGGGATTCGCCTGCGTTGGATTGGTTCTTGCGCTGGTTGCGACAACGACCGTGATGAGCGTAGAAGATCGAATGAAGGAGTATGCTGTTTTACAAGTAATCGGAGTGCGCCCCATGCGAACGATACGATTGGTGTTGGCCGAAAGCACAACCCTTTGTCTGATCGGTGGTGCGTTTGGTACAACGATGGCCCTTGGGGCCTTGGGTCTAGGTGGTTTCGCAATAGGAGCCGAGGGGGCGACAATCGCTTTTCGACCCTCATGGGCTTTAGCAAGCTCTGGAATGTTCGTGTCCCTTATTGTTGGAATCGCAGCCGGGATCGCGCCTGCGATTCAGGCTGCCACCGTTCCAATCGTTGACGCTCTAAGGCGGAGCTAGAAGAATCATCCTTGTCCGATTCCCTCGATTTTTCTCGATTGCTCTTGAACCTTGCATGTAAAATTGCAAATGATTCTTATCGGACAGATCTAAATCCTAGAATTTTCAACGCCAAAAGCGTTTTCAAGGATTGATGCTAACGATACCATCAAAAGATCGGCATCGATGGAGTATCTTGGAAACGTATCCTTCCAGATTGTTGAGGTGAATCCATGAGCAGTGCAGAAGTTCCCGAGTTCGTGACGGTCAGTGAATACCTTGCCGCCGAAGAAACAGCGCTCGGGAAAAGTGAGTATGTTGATGGATGGGTACGAGCGATGACTGGCGCGACGTTGCGGCACAATCGCATCGCCATGAATTGCGGCTATCGGCTGATGCGAGCACTCGATGGCCAACAATGCCAACCGTTTAATTCAGATACTAAATTGCGGGCTCGCATAGGTGCCAGTGCTCGGTTTTATTACCCGGACCTCCAAGTCGTTTGCGATTCAAATCCGCCAAACTCGGTCTATCAAGATTCGCCAGTCTTAATCATCGAAGTGCTTTCGCCGTCGACGCGAAGCTATGATCTTGATGAAAAGATGAATGCGTACCTTCAAATCCCTTCCTTGCAATGCTATATCGCCTTAGAACAACATCAACCCATTGCCATCGTCATGCGACGCAGCGACGCTGACTTTTTACGGCAGGTTGTGGAAGGGGTAGAAGGGAAAATTCCACTGCCGTTTCTCGGCTGCGAGCTTGCGATGCGAGAACTGTATGACGGGATCGAGTTCACCGCAACCTGCGTCCAAGAGGACGAACCGGAATACCATACCAGTGACGCCGGAAGGCAGGCGTAACGATCTGCTGATCGAGTTCTTGGGCTGTGTCGGCAGACTAACAATAAATATCTGCTGCACCACGAATAAGCAGGAGCGTCCAATAATGAAACAGCCGACAAAAGTAGCAGGCATGCTCCGCCGTGCCGTCCGCAATCCAGCTTTTGCGGGAACTTCGGGTGAACGGCACATGGAATGTGCCTACTACTTTGACTACTGACGGCTGTGCCAATGATGCGGCTGCCGCTGCGATAGGAGACTCCCTCGCAGGATGGTTACAAAGCTTATTTTAAATTCGGTTGCTTTGCACTTCGCGACCGTACAGATGAGTCATTTCCAACAACTCCGCGGATACTTGGCTGCTAAGCATTCCAGGTTCGCATCGCCAAGTCCAGTTTCCTGCGACGGTTCCCGGCATGTTCATGCGAGCAGCATTCGATAATCCCAAAAGATCCTGGACGGGGGCAATCGTTACGGCTGCTACCGAACTCCATACACTTCGCATCATGCCTCGATGGATATCTTCCGCTTTGCAGTTCAGGTACTTCAATGCGAAAGATCGCTCTGCTGAAATCTCTTCCTCGGACCTGGTATTCCCCTCACCAGCCTTACTTTGGAACCACCCCACCACGGTATCGTTATCGTGTGTTCCCGTATAGGCAAGGCAATGGACGGGATAGTTATGCGGTAAGTCGAGCGATCTGCTATCGCAGCCACCAAAACCGAACAAGATGATCTTCATTCCCGGAAATCGGAATCGATCTCGAAGCTCTCGCACTTCGTTGGTGATGAATCCAAGGTCCTCGGCGATCACAGGCAGCTCGTCCCCCATCGTCTGTTTCAGAGCATGAAACAGGTCGTCTCGCGGCCCAGGACGCCATTGTCCAACGCGTGCATCGGGCAGATGAGAAGGTATTTCCCAGTATGCCTCGAACCCTCGGAAGTGATCGATGCGAACCAAATCACATAACTGCATCATGCGTTTGAATCGACGTATCCACCAATCGTATCCGGAATTCTTGTGCTTCTCCCAACGGTACAGAGGATTTCCCCATCGCTGCCCCAAGGCGGCAAAATAATCCGGCGGAACACCCGCAACCACGGTTGGAGCTCCACGTTCATCAAGCTCAAACAAATGCTGCATGGCCCAAACGTCGGCACTATCCATGGCAACAAAAATCGGAATGTCACCAATGATCCCGACTCCATTCTCGGCTGCGTAACTTCGCAGCTCCTGCCATTGTCTTTCGAAAAGATACTGAATGAAGACCTCAAAGTCGCATGCAACTCGGAGCTTTTCATTCCATGTGCTTAACACATTGGGATCACGTCGTACCAAGCCTTCGTCCCATCCGTTCCACGACCGATCTTCGTGGGCATTCTTGCAGGCGATAAACATGCAATGGTCGTGCAACCAACTAGCCTGATCGTGCTGAAACGCATCCAGTTTGGAACGCAGCTCGGGTTGATGGTTCAGGAAGCGTCGATAGGCAACTCGCAAAAGCTCCATGCGAACACTGGACGAAGCTTCAAAATGAGCGATAGCGGGACTAGCTTGATTTGCAGTGGCAAATGCTTTCGTAGCATCTTGCCAATCTTCAAGTCGAAGCAGGCCGTCCCGCACTAATAGTGCAGGGCTGATCAGCAACGGGTTGCCGGCGAATGAGGAAGGAGACTGGTAGGGCGAAAAGCCATATCCCGTTGGGCCGGTTGGTAAAATCTGCCACCAACGTTGTCCTGAAGCCTTTAAGAAACGAACAAACTCGTACGCCGAAGGGCCTAGATCGCCCGACCCGATATCACCCAGGCTCCATGCCCCATCCGTCCCTGGTAGCGAATCAACGCTCGCCGCGATGGAACGTGCAGGAAGTGATGTTAGATGAAGCAGCAAACCGCTCGCACGAGCAAACAAGGAGGACATTCAGCCACTCGATTCAAAACGATAAAGAAAATGCAAATGGAAAGACAGTAACCGACTTAGAAATCGCAATTACCAGGAGAACGAGGGAATGGAATCACGTCGCGAATATTCGCCATCCCGGTGGTGTACTGAACCATTCGCTCTAGCCCCAATCCAAAGCCCGCATGAGGCACGGTACCGAAACGTCGCAAATCCAGGTACCACCAATAGTCTTCGGTCTTGAGCCCTGATTCCACCATGCGTTCGGTAAGCACATCCAATCGCTCTTCACGTTGGCTTCCACCGATGATTTCCCCGACACCTGGAACAAGTACGTCCATGGCGGCGACCGTTTTACCATCGTCATTGAGTCGCATGTAGAACGACTTGATCTCCTTCGGGTAGTTGTACAAGATAACAGGACCTTGCACATGCTTCTCGGTAATGAACCGCTCGTGTTCCGCCTGAAGATCGATTCCCCATGCGACGGGATATTCAAACTTCTCACCGCACTTCATGAGGATCTCGACCGCTTCGGTGTAGGTCATGCGAGTGAACGGCTTGTCCAATACCAATTGCAACGCAGCGGTAACACCTGGCTGAATTCGCTTCTCAAAAAAGTCCATGTCTTCGGCACAATGCGACAAGACGTCTTGAATCATGTACTTCAAATAGCGTTCGGCGAGCGTCATATTATCCGCGATCTCGTAGAAGGCCATTTCCGGCTCAATCATCCAGAACTCCGACAAGTGCCTGGATGTATTCGAGTTTTCAGCTCGGAACGTAGGGCCAAACGTGTAGATCTTGCCCAAAGCCGTAGCATAGGTCTCGCCTTCCAATTGCCCACTTACGGTTAAGTAAGAAGCCTTGCCAAAAAAGTCCTGGCTCAAATCCACCTTGCCATTGGACATCGGCAATCGATCGATCGGCAACGTAGTGACCCGGAACATTTGCCCCGCCCCTTCGCAATCGCTGGCGGTGATGATAGGGGTGTGAACATACAGGAAACCATCATTCTGGAAGAACTGATGAGTTGCATAGCTGAGCCGGTTGCGGACTCGGGCTACCGCGCCAAAGGTGTTCGTTCGCGGGCGCAAGTGAGCCCACTCGCGCAGCTTCTCAAACGTATGTTGTTTTTTCTGCAGCGGGTAATCGGTAGCGCTGGCAATTCCGGTAACGCGAACCACCGAAGCCGCCATCTCAGTTGCTTGCCCCTGTCCGACGCTGGCCTTGATTTCGCCTGTAATGACGACGCTGCTACCAACCGACAACGTGACAATCTCCGTCTGGTAGTTTGGCAAGCTACCGTCGGCGACAATCTGCAAATTTCCGAAACAGCTGCCGTCATTGACTTCGATGAAACTGAAACCACCTTTGCTATCCCGCCGAGTTCGAACCCAGCCACGGACTTCCACGGTTTGTCCGATGGATTCGGACTGACGAGCTTGCTTAATCGAGAGCCATTCTGACATGATGGATTCTATAAAATGTGAGATGAAGGAACGGTAGGCCAACGTGCAGCGATTGGCAAAGGATTGTTTATATTGACTGCTGTCTAGCTTTCCTAGCCGCAATAAACGATTGAACACACAAGCCAACAAACGCAAAGCAAAGTACGGTCATCGCCCACACCATGCCCGCAGCCAATGCATTGACTTCGGTTCCGCTGGCGAGCTTAACTAATTGAGAGATTCCCTGAAACAACGCGACCAAGCCGCCCAACAACCCGATGGTGACGGCTGCATGCATGTAATGTTTGCGGGCGCCCGGCTGGATCGCAGCGAGAACTCCCAACCCAATAAGTGGAAGGCCAACACCACTAGGGATCAACCAAGTTCCAAGCTTAAACTCGGACTTGAGCAACAAGACAATCGCGGATAGCCCGCACAGGAGAAGCCCAAATACAATAGTTACTTTCGGCATGGATCCAATCTTTCTGCTTGATTTTCGTGCTGTGGTTACCGGTTTGAGGTCAACATTGTTGACTCGGGATTTTTAACGGCGTAAAGTGAACATAAGGTTCTGGGTCAAGTGTTCGCTCAACACCTTGCTCTCTCTCTCCTCCATTCCCTTTTCAGGGTCCATCGAGTGCAGCTATGGCAAACTACGGATTCCTCGTCCCAACAGGCGGCGGTGAAGACATTCCCCTCAAGAAGGAGCGAATTCTAATTGGGCGTCGAGACACCTGCGATATCGTCTTGCGATTCTCCAATGTATCTGGTCAGCACTGCCGCTTATCGCTCGAGCAAGGATATTGGTTTGTCAAGGATTTGGAAAGCCGAAATGGTACCAAGGTGAACGGCTATCGAGTGGTCCGAAAGCGGTTGGACCCCGGCGTAATCCTTACAATCGCTAAACATCAGTACGAAATTCGGTACAACCCTGAGGAACTTGGTGCCATGGGGCCACCGCCAGGCGATGACGATCAGATTGATCTGTCGCTTCGATCATCATTGATGGACCAAGCTGGCTTGAACCGTCGTGACTTAGATCACATGGGCTCGAACAACAGCGATTCTGACGAGTGACAATTTATCTCGACAATCACGCAACCACACGGGTCGATCCAGCGGTTGTCGGAGCCATGTCGGCGTTCATGGAATCCCATTACGCCAACCCGGGTAGCACATCTCATGAAGCAGGACGCGAAGCCGGACGGCTGGTTGCGGAAGCGACTCGGGATACAGCCCTATTTCTCAACGCGGAGCATGACGAAATCCTCTTCACAAGCGGTGCAACCGAAAGCAACAATTTAGCATTGTTCGGGATCGCTTTACATCCCAAACAAACTCGACGACGCATCGTTACCTCCCTGGCCGAACACCGCGCGACCCTTGACCCTTTGCTGCGGTTGGAACGGCATGGCTTCGAAATCGTTCGCTTGCCGGTCTTTCCCAACGGACACCCGCTCGCTGGAGGAGTTGACTTGAACCATTTGGCAGATGCCATCGACGGAAACACCGCATTGGTCACACTGATGCTAGCCAATAACGAAATTGGCACGATCCAACCGATCGGAGAAATTTCCCAGCTATGCAAGCGTTTTGAGGTTCCGCTTCACACCGATGCCAGTCAAGCAGTTGGGCGAATCCCTGTCGACGTGCAGGAACTGGGGGTCGATCTGCTCAGCTTTTCAGCCCATAAGTTTTACGGACCGAAAGGTATCGGTGGACTTTTTGTTCGCCAATCTCCATCCGCGGTTCGGCTCTACCCTCAGATTCTCGGTGGAGGCCAGCAGGGGAATCTTAGGTCCGGGACACTCAATAGCATCGGAATCATTGGTCTTGCAAAAGCAGTTGCCGTTTGCAGAGAGCGGATGCACCAAGAAAGTCGCGAGCTGAATCGGCTCCGAAATCTTCTTTGGGAGTTATTGAACCAAGAAATATTCGGGTTAACTCGGAATGGTCCCGCCTTGGAGACGAACCTACTTCCGAACAATTTAAACGTCTGTTTTCCAAAAGTAGACGGGCAATCCCTGATGTTACAAACGCCAGATCTGGCAGTAAGTAGCGGCAGCGCATGCACGTCCGCCGAACCGCACCCCAGCCACGTATTGTTAGCCTTAGGGCTATCCGAAGACCAATCGAGAGCCAGCTTGCGTTTTGGTCTTGGCAGATTCAACACGGAGGAAGAAATTCGCCAAGCCGCAAAGTTGCTAGGAAGGGCCCATGCGAGCTTGGTGTCGTTTGCACCCTAACCCGCTTTTCATTATAGTCGTAGCGGGCCTTGGCTCGGACTTTTATGACCGCCCAGTGCATCCGCCGGCTCGGTGAGCGATATTCCATTCCAATGCATAGAATACTCGTTGCGGCTAGGGCTCGTGGATCGCGGTCAACATTGTCTCCTTGGAACCATAAAACTCACCCCACACTTCGCGAAAGATGTAGAGACCGAATGAGTCTTGCACCCTCCCCTGAAACAGCTGTCCAACCTGCTGACACAACCGCCACCATGCAAGTCCCTGACGCCAGCGGCCGGTTCGGTGATTTCGGCGGTCGCTATGTCCCTGAGACTCTGACACGAGCCCTGGATGAACTCGTGGTCGAATACCAAAAGGCCCTGCAAGATCCTGATTTCCACGCAGAATTGAACGAGCTGCTGCATCGCTTTGTAGGGCGACCATCACCGCTGTACCATGCAAAACGACTCAGTAACCAACTGGGCGGGGCACAAATCTGGCTCAAACGGGAGGATTTGAATCACACGGGTGCTCACAAAATCAACAACACGCTCGGTCAAGCATTGTTGACATTGCGGATGAAGAAGACCCGAGTCATTGCGGAAACAGGGGCTGGCCAGCACGGTGTCGCGTCAGCTACCGCTTGTGCCCACTTCGGACTGCCGTGCGTCGTTTACATGGGTTCCGAAGACGTTCGCCGCCAAAAACCCAATGTCTTTAGCATGCGATTGATGGGAGCAGAAGTTCGGCCTGTCGAAAGCGGCTCCCGAACACTTAGGGATGCGGTCAACGAGGCGATGCGAGACTGGATGTCTAGCGTCGAACACACTCACTACATTATCGGCTCCGTCATTGGGCCTCATCCGTTCCCCATGATGGTTCGGGATTTTCAAAGTGTGATTGGGCGAGAATGCCGCGAACAATGCCTGAGTACGCTCGGCCGCTTGCCCGATGCAATCGTGGCCTGTGTCGGCGGGGGTAGTAATGCGGCGGGCATGTTCTACCCTTTTGTTGATGATCATTCCGTTCGACTGATCGGCGTTGAAGCGGGCGGTCGAAGTTCACAAGCAGGTGACCACGCGTCACCGTTAAGCTACGGCTCACCCGGTGTCTTGCACGGCTCATATAGCTATGTCATGCAAGACGAAGACGGACAAACCAGCGACGTTCATTCCATGTCGGCTGGCTTGGACTACCCGGGCGTCGGGCCAGAGCATAGTTACTGGAAGGATGCAAAGCGAGTCGAGTATACGTCCTGCCGCGACGACGAAGCACTGAACGCCTTTGATTTCCTGGCTAAAAACGAAGGTATTTTAACCGCATTGGAAACGTGCCATGCGGTCGCGAAGGCCACTGAAACTGCCAAGACGATGACTCCGGATCAACATCTTGTTATTTGCTTGTCAGGTCGCGGGGACAAAGACGCTGCCGAATTGGCTCGGCTGCGTGGCCAAGAGTGGTAACACTCTGACACAATTCGCGCTCCTAAGTCCATTCTGTTTTTACGCTCCGAACCCAGACTCGAATCTCTCCCGGAACCATCGATGACCGCCATTGACGATCTATTTGTTCACCTGAAATCGCAAGGCAAGAAGGCCTTCATGCCTTTTATCACCGCTGGCGATCCGAACATGACTTTCACACGCAAAGTTTTGAGAAAGCTGGATGATCTGGGATGCTCCATGGCGGAGATCGGAATTCCTTACAGCGATCCGATTGCGGACGGGCCGGTCATCCAAGCCTCGTACACGCGAGCTCTCGCTGCCAAGATCAAGCTCAAGGATATTTTTTCTCACGTTGCACAACAGCGACCGAATCTCAGAATGCCACTCGTTTCGATGGTCAGCTACGCGATCATTCATCGCCATGGGCCAGAGCGGTATGTCGACGACGCACTCGCGGCCGGGTTCTCGGGTGCCATCGTTCCGGATTTGCTGGTCGAAGAAAGTGATAACCTTGCGAACATTTGCCGCCGGAAGAACTTCAATTTGATCCAATTGGTGACACCGACTACTCCGCGTGAGCGAGCGCTCAAGATTGCGGAACAGTCGAGCGGATTTTTATACTTTGTCAGTGTTACTGGTATCACGGGCGAACGCACTCAATTGCCCCCCGACTTAGTGGATCGCGTCAGTTGGTTGCGTGAGCGAACGCCACTTCCGATTTGTATTGGCTTCGGAGTTTCGAAACCGGAGCATGTGCGACTTCTGGCCCCTGTTTCGGATGGTCTGATCGTCGGTTCAGCCATTGTGCGTTTGCTAGAACAGGCCGCTCAGTCCGAATCTGCTGCACTGGACGCCATGGCAACTTTAACTCAGGCCCTACTGGGCGAGCTACCTTGAATCGAACCTCGAGCTAGCCGAATCCAAGACAACCTAAACAAAGCAACGAGTCCCGCTCGCATAAAAAGCGAAACAGGGCCTTGTGCCCGAATTTCGCAAAAGGTTTGGCGCGCTAAAGTCCGAAGCGCCCCCACCCGCGATCGCGGTCCAGGGCCTCGTGCCCGACGACCGCAACAGGTTTGGCGTGCTACCGGACCTGGTCCAGCTCCCGCTTCCGTCGAGTTCATCTCGGCGGAGCGCACAACTGAAAGCTACCGAAGGACGCAAACGCTGGCCCCGACCGGGACAAGCCCGACGGAGGCCCAAAAAGAAAACAAGATTTCTTGATGAGAGTTGCTTGTAGCTTCCAGTTGTTGCTTCCGATTGGGGTGAACCCAACGGAAAGCGATGGAGCTCGACGGCGCGCGTAAGATGGCACCGTTTGATCTTTCCGCGTAGTGGACGAGGCAACGAGTCCCGGCTGTGTTGGTTGAAGTTGAAGTTCAGGTTGAAGTTGAAGAAGCAACAATCACCGCTCGCATAAAAAGCGAAACAGGGCCTTGTGCCCGAATTTCGCAACAGGTTTGGTGCGCTACCCCAAAGCGTCCCCCGCTTGCGAAAGCGGTCCAGGGCCTCGAGCCCGACGACCGCAACAGGTTTGGCGTGCTACCGG
>Ga0247831_1003873_pt1 | contig 20965 bp, 17 predicted proteins | sample LaCruzMarch2015__9_FD_192406 | JGI IMG/M metagenome (GOLD analysis project Ga0247831, IMG submission 192406) | Freshwater microbial communities from meromictic Lake La Cruz, Castile-La Mancha, Spain - LaCruzMarch2015_1m | ecosystem: Environmental > Aquatic > Freshwater > Lake | place: Spain...
AAAACCAAGCACTTACTAAATACCTTTTCTGTTTTTAAAGTGTCTAATAGATTATTCAGGTAGTAATTATTGTCATTTATATTATTAATCCTCGCTTCTTTTGTCATCCACGAAGCGCCTACACGTCCAGATGATCCGTTCAAATAAAAATGATGCATGGCTTCTGGTGCTACAATGTAATATTCTTCAGGGAGCTGTTGGAATTTACGAATAAAATGTTCCGCTAATTGACCATATCCATGTAAGACGATTACTAGTTTTGTAGCTTTTTCCAGCGTACCGTGCGTGAAATATCGTTGTGTTTTACTTGTTTTTATCTCAAATGAATTCGGGACCATTCCGCTTAGCTTTGTGTTGAATTGGTGCAAAGATACTTAGAATTTCACACCCTATATTCTTTAAGATTATCATCAATTAAAGTATTTTTACAAAATGAAAATTGCAATAATAGGTGGAGGAGCAGCTGGTTTTTTTTCTGCACTATCCATTAAGCAGCACTATCCGAAACATGAAGTTATTATTTTAGAAAAGACGACCAAGGTCTTGGCTAAGGTTAAAATTTCTGGTGGGGGGAGGTGTAATGTAACCAATGAACAGCGCAATTCAATACAACTTTCTAGGCTTTATCCAAGAGGAGAGAATTACCTAAAAAAAGCCTTTGATGTTTTTGGTGTGGATGAAACTTTTCAGTGGTTTTCAGAACGTGGTGTTGCCCTAAAGGTTTATCCAGATGGGTGTGTTTTTCCTGTCGCAAATGATTCACAGGTGATTATTGATTGCTTTATGAGAGAAGCTAGTCGCCTAAATATCAAAATTGAATACCAAGCTGCTGTTCAAGCAATTCGATTGGATCAGCATAAATTTATTATTGAAACGAGAGAGAAAAACTATGAATTCGATAAGGTTATCATAACCTCGGGCGGGCAGCCAAAAAGAAGTGGATTTGATTGGCTTGAAAAATTGGGGCATGGTATTGTTGATCCTGTACCTTCTTTATTTACTTTCAATATGCCAGGGAATCCTATTACGGCATTAATGGGTAATGTGGTGGAAAAAGCGGTCGTCAAGGTGGAAGGAACAAAATTAATTGGCAAAGGACCATTATTGATCACGCATTGGGGAATGAGTGGACCAGCCATCTTACTCTTATCTGCTTGGGGAGCTCGCGTATTACAAGAGAAGGAATACCAATTTGCTGTGCTTGTTAATTGGCTAAATGATCAGAAAGAAATGGAGCTGCAAGAATTGATTTCAAACATAATTGCTACGCAAGGTGGAAAAATGATGGGTAATATAAACCCTTTTCCAATTAGTAACCGTTTGTGGCATTTTCTTCTTCAGAAATGTGCGCTCAGCTTAGAATTAAGGTGGCAAGATCTAGGTAGTAAAAGCATCAATAAAATAATAAATGTTTTAATTAATGATCGCTACGAAGTTTCTGGTAAAACTACCTTTAAGGAGGAATTTGTAACGGCAGGTGGTGTCGCATTGAAAGATGTGGACATTCGTACCATGGAAAGTAAAATAGTTCCAGGCCTTCATTTTGCTGGGGAAGTTCTTGATATTGATGGCATAACAGGAGGGTATAATTTTCAAGCTGCTTGGACAACGGGTTTTATTGCTGGTAAAGGAGTAGGGGAATGAGTCCTTTTATAAATTATTTTGAGTAAATTATCGTAAATTTACTTCGTGAAAAAATACATTGGTTTTTTCTTGGGAATATTGATGCTTGTGGTATATACTAGTATGAATTAAAGAATATTTTAATGAAAAAAATAGTTTTTTTAGCATTTATCATTCTCTTTGTGGGATGGTCTTATGCGCAAAAAACAATTCAAGTGATCGATATGGCGACTTACCAACCTGTAGCTAATGTCCTTGTCTCAAAAAGTGATAAATCAGCAGTGTTTGGAAAAACAAATGAAAAAGGGGAGATTCAATTAAATTTTAAGGAACTCAGCTTTTTATTTGCACATCCAGATTATCTTTCGATCGTTTATTCTGTTGAAGAAATTGAAAGTTCGAAATACAAGGTTTTTATCAATCAAAACATCAATTCTTTTGAAGAGGTTGTTGTTTCTGCTAGTAAATTCGAGGAAAAGAAAAAAGATGTAGCGCAAAAAATTCAAGTTCTTCGCGCAGCTGAGATTGCTTTTCAAAACCAAAGTTCAACGGCTGATGTTTTAGCTAATTCCGGTAATGTCATGGTTCAAAAAAGTCAGTTGGGAGGAGGAAGTCCAATTATCCGTGGATTTGAAACGAACAAAGTACTGATGGTAGTGGATGGAATTCGAATGAACAATGCTATTTATCGTGGTGGACACTTACAAAATATCGTTACGCTCGACAATTCAATTATGGATCGGGTAGAAGTAGTCTTTGGTGCAGGATCTGTTGTATATGGTTCTGATGCTTTAGGTGGTGTTATGAATTTCACGACTAAAAGTCCTACGCTAAGTACGAATGATGAACTATTAGTAAAATCATCGGCTTTCACACGTTATTTTTCCGCCGCAAATGGATATTCAGGTCATGCGGATATTTCGGTGGCATCTAAGCGTTTTGGGTCATTAACATCTTTTACTTATTCTAAATTCGGTGATCTTCGTCAAGGTGCCAATAGAAGTCCATTTGTAGGGAATTTTGGCGCTAGACCTTGGTATGCGGCAACTTTTAACGGGGTAGATTCGATGGTAATGAATGCGGATACTAATTTGCAGGTAGGTTCAGGATACATGCAATATGACCTATTACAAAAATTTACTTATAAGCAAAATGAGGTAATTACGCATAAATTGAATTTTCAATTGTCTAATTCTGGTGATATCCCTCGTTATGACCGTTTGACCCAAATGAGTGGTGCTAATCCCAAGTTTGCAACATGGAATTATGGTCCTCAAAAAAGATTAATGGCGGCCTATACGCTTGAATTTACCAAGAAAAACAAGTTTTTTGATCAAGGCCGTGTGATTTTGGCCTATCAAGCTATTGAAGAAAGTCGGATAAATCGAAAATTCAAAACCGTGTGGGAAAATCACAATATTGAAAACCTCGATATCTTTACTTTAAATGCTGATTTCGCTAAAAAAATGAATAAGCATGAATTTCGCTTTGGTGCAGATGCCTATTTCAATAAAGTAAATTCTACGGCTTTTGCTACTAATATTTCTGTTGATACTTCAACGGCAATCGGTACACGCTATCCAGATGGTGGTTCTTCTATGTGGTCTGCGGCCGCATATGCAACGCACACTTGGGAAGTTAGTGATAAATTCATTATCAACGATGGCCTTCGTTTTTCCTATGTTGGCTTGAATGCTAATTTTACTGATAAATCGTATTTTCCATTTCCATTTAATAGTATTACCCAAAACAATAGTGCTTTTAATGGGAACTTAGGATTTGTTTATCTTCCATCAAAAACATGGAGAATTACAGGGAATCTTTCTACCGGATTTAGAGCGCCAAATGTGGATGATTTAAGTAAAGTTTTTGAGTCTGTTCCCGGAAGTGTAGTTGTTCCAAATCCTACTTTAAAGGTGGAATACACGCTTAATGGTGAAGTGGGAATTTCAAAGGAAATTTTGCCCGGATTGCGCGTAAATGTGAATGTTTACTATACGCGATTGACAAATGCATTGATCACACAAAATAGCCAGTTTCAAGGAGCTGATTCGATTATGTATGACGGTCAATTAAGTCAAGTTATGTCAACTGTAAATGCAGGAAAAGCATACATTTATGGCATAGAAGGAGCACTTGCTGGACAATTAAACAAATACATTTCAGTATTGGGAACAGTGAATTACACGAAGGGTCGCATAGCAACTGACTCAGTGCCTTATCCTTTAGATCATATTCCACCCGTTTTCGGAAAGTTCAGTGTTATTTCATCTGTTAATCGATTAAGAACAGAGTTCTTCGTAAATTATGCAGGATGGAAGCGAGTTGTTGATTACAATATGATTGGAGAAGATAATTTTGCCTATGCAACAGTTGATGGAATGCCTTCCTGGTTTACTTTGAATGCTCGTGTATCTTATTCGATTACTAAAGCTATTAGTTTTCAGGTAGCATGTGAGAACATCATAGATCAAAATTACCGTCAATATGCTTCGAATATATCGGCACCAGGTAGGAATTTCATTCTAACGCTTAGAGGTAGTTTTTAAAAATAAAAGACTAAAGTAATTATTAGAATTCCTTTACGGCTCTAGAACAAAGGGTGCAATTGCTCAATTGCTTCCAATTACTTGTTGTAATTCCTCCAGGTGTCCCGAAATATTTAGACCAAGCATTGTTATTTCCCCCTAAAGTTGAGGTCCAATAATCTCTTGATTGAAATCCACCAATGGTCGCTTTTTGCGTATACATCAACTCCAACTCAGCTTGAACAGGAAGTCTCCAACCGGCACCTCCTTCGGTATAAGCTTCACATGCTGCCTTGGATTGGCTCCAATTTAAGTGTTGTGCGAAGGTAACTTGATCTGTAAGCGCAGCCACTAAGCCATGTTGTTTGGTAGCGTCTAGTTGGATAACGATTCCCCCAAGACAATTCTGGCCTAATTCATAGGTAATTGTTTTATTTTCTTTCTTACATGCTGCTAAAGCAAATAAAGCAGATAGAAATAGTAGGGTTGTTTTTTTCATTGTTTATTATTTTGATGTGTTAAAGTTACAACTAAAAAACAAATGACATTATAATTTTCTAAATGAAAGATGCTATGCTGCAAATATGGAAGGTGCATTTCCCGCTCTTTAAATTATTGAATTTGGTGGTATTTCAAAATGCTCTTGAGTGGGTCCATCAAGCTAAATTTGAAGGTTAATTTTTTCGAAAAGATTCAATCTTATAAATTCTACATATAATTTTCTGCGTGTTGTTTTCTGTATCAGGAAGGTTCATTAAATTTATTTAAAATATGTCATTAACGAATTATGAATTTAAATTGGCACATTTAATTAATACGCTTAATTTTATAAAAAAAAAATAGTTTCTATGGAATTTCTTAAATCGAATTTTAAAAGCTTAATCATTACTTTTTCAGTAATTATTACAGGGTATATTTTAGGAAATTCATACCTTTCTAAAGGAAAAGCCGATCCAACAATTAGTGTTACTGGTTTAGGTGAAACCACATTTAATTCTGATTTAATTGTCTGGCGTGCGGATTTTTCACGCAAGAATATGTCATTAAAGGTAGCGTATAATGAATTGAATATGGACTTAAAATTGGTCAAAGAATATTTGTCAAAGAAGGGAATAGACACTAAGGATATTGTTATTGAGGCGGCATCTATTAAAAAAGAATTTTCAAATGAATACGATGAAAATGGAAACATAAGAAGTTCCTTATTTAGTGGGTATAATATAACGCAATCTATGATTATTCAATCTAAAAATGTTGATCTTGTTGAGAAAACATCGCGCGAAGTTTCTGAGTTAATTGATGCAGGTATTGAATTAAATTCAAATGCCCCCGAGTATTATTACACAAAATTAGCCGCTTTAAAATTATCAATGATTGAGCAAGCAACTAAGGATGCTTACAATCGCGCTGTGAAAATTGCTGAGAATGGTGGTGGTGGTTTAGGTAATATGAAAAGTGCTGACCTGGGTGTTTTTCAAATTACAGCCGAAAATTCTTCGGAAGATTTTGAATGGGGAGGTAGTTTTAATACGTCTTCTAAACGTAAAACGGCTAATATCACAATGCGATTGAAGTACGAGATTGACTAGTTAAATCAATCTTTATTTTTTAGTAACGTATTTGCCGGTTTTAGGTAGATAAAAGAAGTTAAAAAGCGTTTCTTGCTTTTTTGCTGCAGTGATTGTTGGCTCATAGATGAATAAATCCACATTCTTTGGAACGGCACCTAACACCCCTTTTTTAATAAGTATGTCTTTTGATTCGCTATATGAACCAAGTTTATAATCAAATACAAAACATTCGCTTTCTGAAGTCCCTAAACCATCAAAGTTCTTCCATTGAAAAATTCTAAGGGGTGTGTGGTTTGAAATGGTATAGAAATCTTTGTAGCTGGCATTTCGTATTCTAAAATCAATCAGAATGTCTTTATAGGAGGAAGATGTGATGTTTTCAAAACTAACTTTTAATGGTAGCATCGGCGAAGAAGGAATAGCAAGTGGGGGAGAAATTAAGTTGAGACCACCGTCGAAGTAGAAAAAGTAATTGTAGTTCCCCATAAATCCTAATTCCGCTTTCTTTGCCGGATTGGGTGATTTCCCAGCTTCATCCATCGCAAATTGATAGCGATTTACTAAAATAACGGCATCTTCTTTGTCGTCTCCATCTAAGTTGTTTTTTAAGATGCTTAAGGTGTATTTTTCCGTGGAGGGTATCCGCAGTGCCGCTTCAATGTGCCTCTTTGCATAGGTAGAAAGGTCGGAATTGTCTTGAGGTAGTTCGTTAGCTGAAATAACTTCTTTTTCGATTTCTTCTTTGCAAGAAAACAGGAAAAGGAACATGGGTAAAAGGACAAGTAAACTGCTAAATTTCATAAGTGTATTCATGCCTTTTATAGTGTGTAAAATCGATTTTTGATGAGGTCTAGCACAAATTGTAATTGACTTTCCCTTGTTAGGTTGGAATTGTCTAGTTCGATGGCATCTTCCGCTTTTACTAAAGGACTTATTTCTCTTGTTGTATCAATTAAATCTCGTTCTTCCAAATTTGCCGTGATGTCCTCCAAGGAAGTATCTTGGTCATTGAGCAGAAGTTCTTTGAATCTTCTTTCAGCTCTTATTTTGGGATCTGCAGTGACAAATAGTTTAATGTCAGCCTTTGGAAAAACAACGGTTCCAATGTCTCTGCCATCCATTATAATTCCACCAAATTCCCCTAATTTTTGTTGTGTTGTTACCAATTTGCTGCGTACTTCTTTTAATACAGCTATTTTTGATACAATTGCTGCAACGTCAGGTTTTCTAATTTCAGTTGAAATATTAACACCATTTAATAGCAGATCACTTTCGAATTTTTCTTTGTTGTAAACAAATTCAAGGTTGATTTCATCTAATCGATTAATCAATAGTTCTGTATGGATAACACCATCGATAATCAACTTGTTTTGCAGTGCGAAATAGGCAATTCCTCTATACATTGCGCCTGAATCAACGAAAATGTAGTTCAATTCTTTCGCTAAATCCTTGGCGAGCGTGCTTTTTCCGCAAGAAGAAAATCCATCAATTGCAATAGTGAGTTTTTTCAATGGCTTTATTTGAAGTTCAAAAATAGGAATTACAATCGATTATTAATAATTCGATGCTTTCGGGTTGTGTGATTAACTAATTTTTTCTTTTAAAAATTTCCCTGTTGAATTATTTTCTAAAGTAATGAGCGATTCAGGGGTTCCAGCAAATAATAAATTCCCTCCTTCTTCACCACCCGTTGGACCTAAATCAATGATCCAGTCAGCGCATTTTATTACTTCAATGTTGTGCTCAATTACAACGATGGAATGACCTTTATTGATTAATGCGTAGAAGGCAATCAATAGTTTTTCGATATCGTAGAAATGTAATCCGGTGGTAGGTTCATCAAAAATGAATAGGGTGGGTGCTGTTGAACCTTTTGATAGGAAGGAGGCTAATTTTATTCTTTGTGCCTCACCACCACTCATTGTGCTAGAGGATTGACCGACGTTTAAATACCCAAGACCAATATCAACTAAAGGTTTAATTTTTGCGGCAATTTTCTGTTCAGTTTTATCTAAAACGGCATTAAAAAAATCATAGGCGTCAGTAATATTCATAGAAAGTAATTCGTGAATATTGATCCCACGATAGCTTACTTCTAAGGTTTCTGCTTTGTACCGCTTTCCCTTACATGTTTCGCAGGGAAGTTCAATGTCTGCCATAAATTGCATACCAACGGTGATTATCCCTTCACCTTCGCACATTTCACAACGTCCTCCTTCTACATTAAAACTGAAAAAGCCTGGTTTATAGGCTCGCATTTTGGCTAATGGTTGGTTGGCATAGAGTTCGCGGATGTCATCAAAGGCTTTTACATAGGTAATAGGATTACTTCGGGATGACTTTCCTATTGGATTTTGATCTATAAATTCAATGTTCTGTATTTTCTTTAAATCGCCTGTTAAGGTGTCAAATCCAATGTTTAATTCGCTAGTTAGACCTAAATGTGCTCGAAAAGCGGGGTATAAAATTTCTTTTATGAGGGTTGATTTTCCCGAACCAGAAACGCCTGTCACACAGACTAAAGAATTCAAAGGAATGTCAACTGTTATGTTTTTTAGGTTGTTTTTCCTTGCGCCTGTTATGCTTATTTTGTTATTCGAAATTCGTCTCTTCGCAGGAAGTGGAATACTTTTCTTTTGTGTTAAATAATCAGCCGTCAAACTATTTTTGGCCTTTGATAGCTCTTTAAATGTCCCTTGGAAAACTACTTCTCCACCAAATTGTCCTGCAAATGGTCCGATGTCAATAATGGAGTCTGCAGCTCTCATTATTTCTTCTTCGTGTTCCACAATTAGAACTGTATTTCCTAATGCTGTTAAGTTCTTTAATACTGAAATTAACCGTTGTGTATCGATTGGGTGCAGACCAATAGACGGCTCGTCTAAGACATAAATGGTGCCCACTAAACTGCTTCCTAATGCTGTGGCTAAATTAATTCGTTGAGATTCTCCGCCAGATAAGGTATTGGACGCCCTGTTTAAGGTAAGATAGCCTAAACCCACATTTTTTAAAAAGCCTAATCGTTGAATTATTTCAGGTAATATGCGTTTACTAATTGTCCTATCGGAATCGCTTAATGTCAAATTAGAGAAGAAATCATAACATTGACTTATCGGAAGAAGAACGATATCTTGTATCGAATACTGTTCAATTTTTACATAGCAGGTGTCTCCTCGTAAACGTGTACCCAGGCATTCAGGACATTCTGTTTGACCTCTATACCTCGAAAGCATAACTCGGTATTGAATTTTATATAGTTGACTTTCAATGAATTTAAAGAATTTATTTAAACCCATAAAATAGGTATTTCCATCCCATAAAAGCTTGTATTCCTCAGCTGTTAAATCTTTCACGGGGCGGTGGATTGGGAAATCGAATTTTTTCGCATTATATATTAGCGCTTGCAAGTATTCTCCCATAACCTCCCCTTTCCATGGGGCAATCGCATCTTCATAAATACTTAAGCTCTTATTTGGAAAAACTAAATTCTCATCAATTCCCAATACTTTTCCATATCCTTCACATGTTTTACAGGCCCCAAAAGGGTTGTTAAAGGTGAAAAAATGAATGCTAGGTTCTTGAAATGTCATACCATCAAGTTCAAATAAATTATTGAACCAGCTAATGGTATTGTTATCAATATCTAATAGCCCACAAGATCCCTTTCCTTCTTGAAAAGCCAATTGAATGGAGTCGATATAGCGTGCATCATTTTGGAAATTATCGGTTTCAATAATGATTCGATCAATGACAATTAATCCATCAGTTAAGGGAGTTTGGTTGTTTTCTAGTGCTGATAAATTAGTAATTTCATTATTTAAGTAAACTCTATTAAAACCTTTACTTATAAGTAATTGTATTTTTGTTTTTGGTGTTGAATTACTGGTGTCAATAATGGGACAAACAATGGCAAGTTTCCGTTTGTTTGGATAGCTATTTAGTGCTTTTAAGACATCTTGAGGGGTGTGTTTTTTTACAAGTTGCTTGGATATGGGTGAAATTGTAAGACCAATTCGTGCAAATAATATTTTTAGATAATCGTATATTTCTGTTGTTGTACCTACTGTTGATCTTGGATTACTAGTAATTACTTTTTGTTGAATGGCAATACTAGGTGCTATGCCTTTTATATAATCCGTTTCGGGTTTATTTAATTTACCAAGGAATTGCCTTGCGTAGGATGACATGCTTTCAATGAATCTTCGCTGTCCTTCTGCAAAGATGGTGTCAAATACTAACGATGATTTCCCAGAACCTGAAACACCTGTGATTACGGTAAGTTCTTTGTGGTTGATCGTTAAATCAATGTTTTTTAAATTGTGGACCCTAGCTCCTTTTATTTCAATTTTTGTTTTCACTGGTGCAAAGGTACGAGTTGAAGATAAAATTTGAAGTGTAAGTATATTTTTTTATACTTTTAGAGCAAATAAAAAATTACAGAATGGAATTAAGGTCATTGTTTCGTAAAAAATCGGCTACAGTATCAGCTCATGATGAAGGCGATGGCCACGGTCATGGACTGAGTAAAGTACTAACTGTTCGTGATCTAACCTTCTTTGGAGTCGCTGCCATTATTGGAGGTGGAACTTTTAGCGCGATTGGAAATGCGTGTTTTTCAGGTGGCCCAGGTGTAGTATTATTGTATGTTATCTGCGCTATTGCATGTGGATTTACTGCCATGTGTTATGCAGAATTTGCTGCACGAGTTCCGGTATCAGGAAGTGCTTATACGTACGCTTATGTTTCCTTTGGTGAATTATTTGCTTGGATTATTGGATGGGCATTGTTAATGGAATATTCTATTGGAAATATTTACATAGCATTTTCATGGAGTGGATATTTTACCAATTTAATTCACGGTTTTGGTATTGATTTACCCACGTGGTTAACCATTAATTATAGAGCTGCGCACGATGCTTTCACTTCTGTGAAAATTGGAACAGAAGGATTTTCTGCATGGAATTCGGCACCTCAGTTGGGCGGCCTTCGAATTATTTTTGATTTACCGGGTGTTATGATTAATGTATTGATTACTTGGCTCGTTTTCGTTGGAACAAAAGAATCAAGAAACATCAGCAATATCATGGTTATAATTAAACTCGTTGTGGTAATATTAGTCATTATTGTAGGGTTTTTCTATGTCGATATTGATAATTGGACACCCTTCTTACCTAACGGCTTTGGTGGCGTAATGGCTGGAGTATCTGCTGTATTTTTCGCTTACATTGGATTTGATGCCGTTTCAACCCTTGCCGAAGAGGCAAAGAATCCACAACGAGATCTTCCGCGTGGAATGATCTATTCACTTGTAATTTGTACGGCAGCCTATATTTTACTAGCGCTTGTACTTACTGGGATGGTTTCGTACAAAGATTTAGGTGTTTCTGATCCGTTGGCGGAAATCTTTCAGCTGAAAGGAGTTAAGTGGATGTTGTACATTGTTTCCGTTGCGGCCGTTGTGGCAATGACCAGCGTAATGCTTGTTTTTCAAATGGGACAGCCGCGTATTTGGATGACCATGAGTCGCGATGGATTATTGCCAAAGAAATTTTCTAAGATTCATCCTAAATATAAAACTCCGGGTTTTGCCACGATTGTTACAGGATTCGTTGTTGGGGTTCCGATGTTTTTTACCGATGAAAATTTCATCCTTGATTTCACGAGTATAGGAACATTGTTTGCATTTGTTTTGGTATGTGGAGGTGTGCTTATGCTTCCATCTCAAAAAGGAACGCCGGAAGGAGAGCCAACGAAAGGTCGTTTTCGTCTTCCATACATCAATGCGAAGTACATTTTTCCCGGAATAATTATTTCAACATTCACGTTTTTAATTATTCAGTTTCCAACATTTTTTACGGAAACGATTTTTTTAAAAGGTGAAAACTACGCTCAAAGTATTCCCATGCTTTGCTTTTTTATAATTTGTTTAGCCATGACCATTCTTTCATATACTAAAAATCTTTCCTTAATACCTGTTCTCGGTCTAGTCTCATGCTGCTACCTACTTACAGGAATGGCTGCAAATAATTGGAAATGGTTCTTTATCTGGTTTGCCATCGGCCTGGTAGTGTATTTTCTTTATGGACACAAGCACAGTAGACTAGCAAAAAAATAAGATGAAAAGATTTCATGTTAATGAAGATATTAAAAGAGCCTATACTCTTGATTCTGAATTTTATATTTCTGCTGAGGCATTTGAACATGCTAAAGAAAAAATTTTTACATGTACGTGGCAATTTCTTGGTAATTCAGATGAAATTCAACTGAATGGTCAAATCACTCCATATACCTTATTGCCTGGATTACTCGATGAACCTATAATGGTCACACGGAATAATATGGGGGAAGTTCAATGCCTTTCTAATGTTTGTACGCACCGTGGAAACATTCTGGTTGATCACAAATGTCATGATAAGAACATCCGCTGTCCCTATCATGGTAGACGATTTGATTTGAATGGAACATTCCAACACATGCCAGAGTTTGAAGATGCGCTTGATTTTCCCTCAGCTAAGGACAATCTTCCTAAAGTGCCATATGGTAGTTGGGCAAAACTTTCTTTTGCAGGTATACTACCCTCAATGACTTTGAAAGAGGTACTTGGTGATATGCAAGATAGGATTTCATTTCTTCCTTTCCATGAGTTCAAACTTGAACCAGCGCGTTCACGCGATTATCTCGTCAATGCACATTGGGCCTTATACACCGAAAATTATCTGGAAGGGTTTCATATTCCATTTGTACATGCTGGTTTAAATGCGGAAATTGATTATGGCACATATACAACTGAATTATTTCGCTATTCAAACTTGCAACTAGCATTATCAAAAGGAGGGGAAGACATTTTCGAAATTCCGGAGGGACACTCTGATTTCGGAAAATCAGTTTCGGCCTATTACTTTTGGGTATTCCCTAACATGATGTTCAACTTTTATCCTTGGGGCTTATCTTTGAATATCATTAGACCTCTAGGAATTAGCTTAACTAAAGTTTCATTTACAAGCTACGTATATGATGAAAATAAATTAGATCACGGTGCAGGAGCGCAACTTGACAAAGTGGAACATGAAGATGAGGCTATAGTAGAAAATGTGCAGAAGGGAATTCGTTCTCGCTTTTATGACCAAGGCAGATATTCTCCAACTCGCGAAACAGGAATACACCACTTTCATAGACTCATCTGTGAATTCATGAACAAAGAAATCCAAGTATAATCCTGTCAGTAAGATTCCCAATGAGCGTTTATGAAGCTCTATAAATAATATGCTGAAACATATTTGTAGAAATCAAAATTGAATTTAAAATCGGAAAATTAAAAAGGTTAAGAATTAATTAGAGGCCTTTATAATTTTTGTTTGTTGAAGAAAAGCACCGCTTTCATTAAAGAAGTTCAAAAAGTATTGGCCAGGTGCCAAATCACTTTCAAAATCCATTTGATGCCTAGCATCATTCATTTGTTCTTCTTTGATTAGTTTACCATTTTGGTCAATCAATTGAATTTTTGTGGTACCTTTTTGCTCATCAGGACCTTGAATGATCGTGTAATTGTTAAATGGATTTGGGTAAATCAAAAACGAAGGATCTACAACAGCTATAGCTGTTACGTTAGGAGATACAGCAAAATTTTGATCGGGCTGTTGGAAGCCATTGTGGATACGTTTACCACCAACATTTGACCACTTAACAATTGGTTCCCCAATAGTGTAGGATACAGTATTTGTACTTCCAAAAATTAACGTTTGGCACTTTGCAACTTTTCCAGCAGTGGCATAAACTCTTCTTTCTGGCCCTTGACCAAAAGTTACTGAAATCCCGCAAAATAGGATTATAATGAGTAGAAAATTGTTTTTCATCGCTTGAACTTTTAATTATTAATGATAAAGTTACAGAAAAAAAAATGTACCAATACATCTTTAGCTTATTAAATTACAATTAATTCTTCAATAAAATAGGAATCATCTTTTTTTGTTTCGTTATTAATTGATTCAAATGCGCTAAGAAGATTAAAGATTTAGTTATTTTCATTAAATTTGTTCAAGTTAAAATAACAGAAAAAATGTTTGAAAATCTTACTGAAAAATTTGAACGTGCCTTTAAAGTATTAAAGGGACAGGGTCAAATCTCCGAAATAAATATTGCTGAGTCACTGAAGGAAGTTCGTAGGGCGCTTTTGGATGCCGATGTCAATTTTAATACGGCTAAAAATTTCACTAATACGGTGAAAGATAAAGCGCTTGGAAGAAATGTTCTCACCGCGGTATCTCCTGGTCAGCTAATGGTGAAAATCTGTCATGAGGAATTAAAGGAGTTGATGGGGGGTAATGAGGTTGAAATAAACCTGAAGGGAAATCCATCAATTATTTTAATGTCAGGACTTCAAGGTTCTGGAAAAACGACCTTTACAGGAAAATTAGGTAATTACTTAAAAAATAAAAAAAACAAAAAGGTGCTACTTGTAGCATGTGATGTTTATCGTCCTGCTGCCATAGATCAACTACATGTTCTTGGCGATCAATTGGGAATAGAAGTTTTTTCTAATAAGGAAGAAAAAGATCCTGTGCGTATTGCTAATAGTGCTGTTCAGCATGCAAAAAGTAACAGTTTTAATGTAGTAATTGTCGATACTGCAGGTCGCTTAGCGATTGATGAACAAATGATGGATGAAATTGCACGTGTAAAAACCGCTCTAAATCCATCTGAAACCTTGTTTGTGGTCGATGCCATGACGGGACAAGATGCTGTAAATACCGCAAAAGCATTTAATGATAAAATTAATTTTGACGGTGTTATCCTTACAAAACTAGATGGGGATACAAGAGGTGGGGCTGCGTTAACTATAAAATCTGTTGTAAACAAACCGATTAAGTTTGTCGGGACCGGGGAAAAGATGGATGCAATTGATGTCTTTTATCCCGCTAGGATGGCAGACCGAATTCTTGGTATGGGAGATGTTGTTTCCTTAGTAGAAAAGGCACAAGAACAATACGATGAGGAGGAAGCGCGAAAGCTTCAACGGAAAATCATGAAAGATCAATTTGATTTCAATGACTTTTTAGCGCAGTTGAATCAAATTAAGAAAATGGGTAATGTAAAGGATTTGATGGGTATGATTCCTGGAATGGGTAAGGCAGTAAAAGATGTTGATGTGCCTGAAGATGCATTTAAAGGTGCGGAGGCAATTATTTTATCGATGACTCCCAAGGAAAGAGCAACCCCAGGGGTGTTAAACACATCAAGAAAAAATAGAATTGCAAAGGGAAGTGGCACCAATATCATGGAAGTCAATAAGTTAATTAAACAGTTTGACGAAATGAAAAAAATGATGAAGATGATGAGTAACCCGCGTGCAATGGCGAATATGATGGGACAAATGAAAAACATGGGTGGCGGCATGCCTAGTTAGCAGATGGAAAACGATTCTTTGTATCCCGATAAACCAATAATAGAAAAGGAAGTAGTCAAAAATAACTGGGGATTAACCATTTTTTCTATGGTTTTATTCGTGTTGTCACTATTATTATTTTTTTCGGAGCGTTTTGAATTTATCTTTTTCCTAGTTTTTGTACTTTTTTTTCATGAAATGGGACATTTACTTTTCATGAAATTTTTCAAGTACGAAAATGTTCGCATGTTATTCATTCCGCTTATGGGTGCTTTTGTGCAGGGTTCCAAAGAAAAATATTCTCAGCGAGAAAGTTTACTAGTGGTCTTTTTTGGTCCATTTCCAGGTTTACTTATCGGTTGTTGTACGTTTGTTTATGCTGCTTTATACCACAACGATTCTGCGCTGACTTTGGGTTCCGTATTTATATTTCTAAATGCTATCAATCTGTTACCTATCGATCCATTGGATGGGGGGCAATTATTTAAATTGTTGGTGCATCGCCAACGTGATTTGTTCTTAATGATTTTTGCGCTTATATCGTCTTTACTGATGATTTTAGTGGGTTTTTTAATTCAAGATTACCTCGTTATCGTTTTTGGCTTTATTATGGGTGTACGTGTCCGCGGAATGCAAAAAAATTATCTTTTACGCTCTAAATTGGATGATTTGAAAGTCAATTACTTTTGTTCTTACGATGAACTTACGAACCGCGATTATTCCATTATTAAAGATGTATTTATCGATAATTCGCCTGCATTTAAAAAGTTTAAGGATGTGACGGATGAGGATATTGGGCCTTATCTTGCGGCACAGGTTAGCGCTTTATTGGTAACTCCACTAATAAAAGATGCTTCTTTGCTGTTTAAAATTGTTTTGCTTTTTTTCTGGGTAAGCTCTTTTGTAATTCCAATAATTCTCATCTTTTCTTTCGATTTTACATGGTATTTTGAAAAATTATAACCGCAAAATTTTAATGCTAATTTTCGTCTCTTTATCCTTTAACCTGAAGTATTTTGGACAATGCGATCGTGTGCTAATTCAAGGTCAAGTAATTGATTCGTTGTTCCCGCAAGCATTTTATAATTTAATGGTCATTAATAAAACAAATGGGAGAGGTGTTTTTGGTCAGCCTAATGGCTATTTTTCTGTTTTGGCAACGCCCAATGATGTAATTGCCTTGTCAACAAAATATTATCCCATCTATCAATTTACGGCTTTTCCAGATTCTAATTGTCAATGTCAAGTTATTGCGTATATCGAACGTATTCCGCAGGAATTCAAGGAGGTTATTGTTCGGCCCTTAAAATCCCTCCAGCAATTGAAAGAGGAACGCGCTGGTCTTGCTTTGAGGGAAACTAAATTAGTAACGGGAATCGATGTTTTGGAAAGTCCAATTACAGCGATTTATCAGGCATTTTCTAAAAAAGAGCAAAATAAAAAGTGGATTGCGGAGCAAGAATACAAGGACGATCAACGAAAAGTGGTGAAAGAATTATTAAGGTTGTACGTGTCCTTTGATATTATAAGCTTAACGGAAGATGAATTTGATGATTTTATAGGTTTTCTTAACTTGGACACTGATTTTTTAAAAACGGCATCGGAGATGGATTTAATTATGTTTATCAAGGATAAATATGATCACTTTCGTAGGTTTCGTGTTAAACCTGAATAGCTCTCACTAGCGTGTTAACAATGGCGGCCCAATTGTATTTTTTAATGACAAATTCCCTCGCATTTTTTCGGATTTTTTCATAGTTTTCCACGTCAGCTAGTAAGGTTTCTATGCCTTGTATTATTTCTTCTTTTGTATCGGCCACCCAAATGGATTCTTGATGTAAGCCGTTAATGGCATTGTTTGCTAAGGTGGTTGTAACAGTTGGTATCCCCAAGGCCATTGCTTCGAGAATTTTGTTTTGCATGCCGGTTCCAATTTGCATGGGAGCTACAAGTATTTTCCCTTGAAGGTAGGATGTTCTAATATCATCTACCCACCCAGTTATGCTGGCATTGGGCGTACTTTTAATTTGTTGGATTAAACTGTTGGAAGGATTTGCGCCCGAAATGAGCAGCGTGCGATTAGGAATAGCCGGCAATATCGATTCTAAAAGAAAATTAATTGCATCGATATTCGGCGGATAATTAAGGTTGCCAACAAAAACTAAATCGTAGGTCTGACTAACTTGAAGCTCTTCAAAATAGTAGGCGTCTATTCCATTGGGTAAAATGAGCATCTTGTTTTTGTCGGGATGCGCAACGTAATTCAAATCTTGTTGGCTTATAATTGCCTGGTTTTCGAAATAATTGAAGATGCGCTGCTCATAGTCTTTTAGGCGCCTTGCCTCTAAGTCAAAAATAAATTTTAACAAAAAATTGGACTTAATTGCCCTTCGTTCCATGCCTTTAGAAAGGGCATCCATGTAATCAATGGTTTTCGGACAGTGATGGTAATTTTTCACGTATTCAGCTGAACGAATTAATTGACAAATGATATGGTCTGGTTTTATGTCGTCTAAAAGCGCGCTAATTTTTACTTTAATCTTGTAGTCAGTAAAATAGTTGACTTGGAGTGGTTTGCTATTAAATAGGCCAAAAAATAGTCGGAGAAACTTTCTGAATTTGCTTAGTTTGAAGAGGTGTATTTCTTTTGTAAATTGCTTAATTTCATTTACTTGTCTAGTAGATATTAAATCCTCTGTTAACGTAATTAAATAGATGTCGTGGTGGACTTGAAGGTATTTTAATAGGTAATAAGTCCTGAGTTTATCGCCTTTTTCAATTGGAAAAGGAAATCGTGTGGCTACCAAAACTATTTTTTTCCTAAGCATTGAAGATTGTTTTTAAATTTTGAATAGCTATTTCTTGAGTGAATTGTTCCTTTATTATGCCTAGTACTGCATCTCGATTTTCGTTAAGTTTCATTGGGCTATCTAAAAGACTGCTGAGTTGATCTATTGCTTCTTCTTTTGTTTTAAATGAGGACAATTTGTCGGATAAATTAATGCCCTCAGCGGATTTTTGACTTAATACAACAGGCACAGCGGCATTCATGGCTTCCAATACTTTTATTTTTATACCACTACCGATCCGAATGGGGGATACAAAAATGCCATGCGTTTTTAAAAATTCGGATGCGTCGCTCACTGAACCATAAACGATTACACCCGCTATTTTAGTTGTTCGAAATACTTCTTTGGAACCGAAGCCTGCAATGTGAAAGGTTAGGTCAGGATAGCGTTTTTGAAGACTTGTAAATACATTTTTAATAAACCAATTTATTGCGTCTACATTAGGAAACCATCCAAAATTTCCAATAAAACAGAGGCTGTTTTTTTTAATTGTTTCCGCCGGTGTAACGGGAAGCAGCGAAACTGGAACGTAATGAATTTTGGTTGAGGAGTATTGTTTGAAATAGTCAAAATCAGTTTGACAAATGGCAGCAATAAAATCTACTTTTTCAACGATAGCCGCTTCGTAATACCCCAAGTTTTTAGCTAGCCTATTTAAAAATAACCGTTTAACTATGTTTTTTTCAGTTCGCGCGTAATCAGTCCAAATTTGTTTTTCAATGTTGTGACTTCTGTAAATTATTTTTGCCTTGGAAAGTGACCTTAGCTTATCGAGGTAGGCACTTGCATAAAATCCGTCTAAGAACACATAATCATAATCGTTTTTCTCGAGTAATTCTTCTATTTTCTGACCTAACACATCTTTCTTATAACGAAGTAAGTTGTAGGGTAGTTTTGAGAAAAAAGAACTTAAAAGTGGGAATAATTGAAGTGCTGTATTGAGTTCGATTGGGTGAAATTTGATTTGATCTTTTTTTGTGAGCGCTTGAAATGTCGCATCGAATGGGTGTTTTTTTGTTGATATTACTAGGTAATCAATTTGCCCGTTAACCTGTTCATTCAAATCGTCTAAAAACCGATTGATTGCGAAACTTCCGCCGTCAACAATTGGATATGCAGGTTTTTGGCTAATGTATAGTACCTGCATTACTTTTATTTTTTTTGATCTTTTTTCCCCAGAATTCCCTGCTAAAAATAGGCGAGTCGTTTGCTGCAGCTATACTTATAAGTAGTGCAATTGGCGTGAAAATTATTCCAGCAATCCACATGCCTACCCACGGGGAAACGATATAGGTATTCGCTAGGTTTTCTCCAATGCTTATGATGATGAAGTAAATCATAAAAATTATGGCTGCGATTACAACGGGCGCTCCAAATCCACCTCTCCGAATTATTGCACCCAGTGGACCACCAATAAAAAAGAGGACTACAATGGCATAGGTTAGGGCAAATTTACGATGAAATTCAATCCAATACTGGTCCTCCTCGCGATCAACTGTTTTCATGAAGTCTTGCTGGCTTTCAATGTTTTGGTTTAACCGTCTTAGCGATGAAACACTCTCGTTTAGGGTTTTTTCTTTATCCTTTTTGCTTAATTGTTCAAAATTTATCGCCTTTGGAATTTCACCTCCCATTCGATCAATCGATTGATTTTCCTTAATTTTTAGTTTGAAGAAATAGGATGAACTGGACATTAATCCATCGACGAAGGCCGTTTTAATTTTATTTTTCTTCACTTTCAATGAGTCAATAGCTGCATTTATTTGAAATACATTCAACATTTCAAATTTATCAGTAAATATCTCTTCCTCCGATCGGTTTAAGGTAAATCCAGTAACATTCATTTTATATGATGCTCTCCTGAAGCTCGAAATGCGCGAAGGCCGTGTGCTATTTGTCCCTGGTTCTTCTTTTCCATTGGGTAGAAAAACTGGGCTTTGAATTTCAAGCTCTTCGAAAATTACGCCATCTTTTAGATCAAAAAACAAGAACATTCCGTTAGTTGATCGGTACAATCGAGCTTCTTTTGCCTTAACGGTCTTAAACTCAGTTGGCGTGGAATGATCGTGAATGATGATGTCTTTGAATAAACTATCGCTGCCTGACTTCACCTTTATAGCGTATCCTTCAAGTTCTTTTGTGTAAACGCCAGGTGTTATGATGGTTGATAATTTTGTGTTCTGTATATCGTATATCAAGGAATGCCACTTAAGATTGGCAACTGGAATAACATAATTGGCAAAATAAAAGGTGAAACCAGCTATAAAAAGCACCACGACGGTTAATGGTCGCATAATTTTATAAAGTGATAGGCCACTCGATTTTAAGGCTGTTAGTTCGTTACTTTCTGCTAAATTGCCGAAGGTCATTAGTGATGAAAGTAAAATCGCTAGCGGTAAAGCAAGAGGAATTAAGCTGGCTGAAACATAAAATAATAATTCTAGAATTACCCAAATACCGAGACCTTTACCAATCAAATCATCAATGTAAACCCAAAAGAATTGCATGATTAATATAAACATTGAAATCACCAAGGTGATTAGAAATGGCCCAATAAAAGATCGAATACTAAAAAGGTAAAGCCGTTTCAAGCTACTGATTTTTAAGTGCAAAAATAAGATAAAGTACCTTTTTCAATGCCGTGAAAGTTAGGCGCCTAAAAGTCGTTTCAAATCGCCAACTTGTTGATCCCACAACATACGTGAATTTTCTAAATCTTCCGGTTCGCTAAAGTCAATGATGCGTAGTGCGACCATAGAGGTCATCGAGTCGACTTGATAATTTATTTCAAAAAACGTTTCCAAGCCATTTTCTTCGTCTTCCAACCAAATAAAGCGAATTCTTGAATTCATTTTGTGGTGTATTAATCGGGCTGATTCTACTACTCCGTCCCAATTAAAATGGTAGATGTCGTCGCTCGTAACAACATCGTCTGCAAACCATTCGCTCAGCCCTGTTGGCGATGCGATCATGTTTTCAAGAACACGAGGAGAGGTTTTTAATAAATATTCT
>Ga0247831_1003874_pt1 | contig 20963 bp, 16 predicted proteins | sample LaCruzMarch2015__9_FD_192406 | JGI IMG/M metagenome (GOLD analysis project Ga0247831, IMG submission 192406) | Freshwater microbial communities from meromictic Lake La Cruz, Castile-La Mancha, Spain - LaCruzMarch2015_1m | ecosystem: Environmental > Aquatic > Freshwater > Lake | place: Spain...
CGATCTGGAAACCCGCCGTGCCGCGCCGAACGAGCGTTTGCAGCTGGATGGTCTGTACGCGGTGGATGAGCGCGCTGCTGCCTTGCGTGATCGTTATGCGCGTCTGCGCCATATCGCCATGCTGCTGGTTGCGGTGATTCTGCTCGGCGCACTGATCGCGATGGCGTATCCCCGAGTATTCACAGGCACACCTGAGCAGACGGTTGCCACGCTGGCCGTCGAGATGCCCGTGGCGTTGCCCGCGGTACACATTCTCGATGTGCTGCCGCAGCACGATACCCGCGGCTTGGTACTGCAGCTATTGCTGGACCGCAGCGTGGCTTACCAGCGTAACGAGGAAAGTGGGGCTGTCACGCTGCGCCTGAAGGACACCCAGCTGCCTGGCGACATACAGCAGGGGCGTGTACAGCGTGATGGCCGCAGCCTGTCCTGGCGGGTGGAAAACAAAGAGGCGGATGTTCAGGTACTGCTGGTTGGCCTTGGCGACAGCCTGGATGTACGTGACCGCCTGGAAGTTGCCGGTGATCGCTGGATGCTCTGGGTAGAGGTGCCGCTGAATGCGCCTGTCGCTGTGGACGATACCCCCCTGGCGCTGGAAAGCCTACCTCCTGCCGAGGCCGCGCCCGCACAGGTCGAAGCGCCCATGCCGGCCTGGGTCAGCGCGCCGCTGCCAGCTTCTGTGCCTGCCGCTGCGTCGCCGGCCACTCAGCCCGTTGCCCCTGCTATAACGCCGCAGGTGAAGATTGCCGCGCATCAGCCGGATGACCTGACCCTGGCGCGGCAGGCCCTGCAGGATGGCGACAACGCCCGCGCCATCAGCCTGCTGGAAGCCCTGCAGAAAACCCGCAGCCATGATCCGCAAGTGCTGCGCTGGCTGGCCCGTGCTTATCTGGCTGCTGGCGATCAGCAGCGTCTGCTCGACTGGCTCCCTGGGCAGCTTGCGCACGTGCCGGATGACAGCGAACTGCGCCTGTTGCTGGCGCGTGCGCAGCTGCAGGCCGGCGATACCCGTGGCGCCGTGACGACCCTGGAGCAGAGTCCACCACGCCTGGAGCAGGAACCCAATTACTTTGCTCTGCTGGCGGCCGGCTATCAGCAGACCGGGCAATGGCAGCACAGCGCCGAGTTGTATCGACGCATGCTGGCCCAGCGCCCCAACCAGGCGACCTGGCAGTTGGGCTTGGCGATTGCCCTGGAGCAGCTTGAACAACCGGCCGAAGCTGGCCGCCACTATCGTCTGGCCCTCTTGGGCTCGGACCTGGACGACAGCACTCGACGCTTCGTCAGTGAACGCGCCAAGGCGCTTGGAGGCCTTTGATGAGTCAGGATGATGTTCGCCAGCGCAAGGTGCGCCTCGGTGATCTGCTGATCCAGGCCGGCCTGATCAGCGATGCGCAGTTGCAACTGGCCTTGCAGGACCAGAAGCGTACCGGTTCCAAACTGGGGCGCACGGTGGTCGATATGGGCTTCGTCGATGAGGTGCGTCTGCTCAGCGCCTTGTCCGAGCAGATGAAGATTCCGTTTATCGACCTCAAGCATTTCAAGTTCGATCAGGAGTTGGTGCAAAAACTGCCGGAGGCCATGGCCCGGCGGTTCCGCGCGCTGGTGCTGTCACGCGAAGGCGATGGCCTGCTGGTGGGCATGTCCGACCCCCTCGATCTGTTTGCTCTGGACGAGATGGACCGCATCCTCAAGGTTCGCGTGCGTCCGGCCGTGGTGCGCGAGGCCGAGCTGCTGGCGACCCTGGACACGGTATACCGCCGCACCAGCGAAATTGCCTCGATTGCCGGTGAGCTGGAAGGCGAACTCAAGGACAGCGATTTCGACCTGTCCAAACTCGGTGCCGATAGCAACACCGAAGCCCCGGTGGTGCGCCTGCTGCAAACCCTGTTTGAAGATGCCGTGCAGATGAAGGCGTCCGACATCCACATCGAACCCGACGAAGGCGTGGTACGCATTCGTCAGCGCATCGACGGCGTGCTCAATGAGCAGGTGATGAAGGAGGCGCGTGTCGCTTCGGCCCTGGTGATGCGCCTGAAGATCATGTCCGGGCTGGATATTTCCGAAAAGCGCCTGCCCCAGGACGGCCGTTTCAATATCCGCGTTAAAGGCCACAACATCGATGTGCGGGTCTCGACCATGCCCGTGCAGTACGGCGAGTCAGTGGTCATGCGTCTGCTCGATCAAACCGGCGGGGTGTCCACCCTGGAAGCCAGCGGCATGCCGCCCGACATGCTGGTGCGCTTCCGCCGTCTGCTGCAACGCCCGTTTGGCTTGGTGCTGGTGACCGGGCCGACGGGGTCGGGTAAGACCACCACGCTGTATGCCGGGCTGTCGGAGCTGAACAGTCCGGAGAAAAAGATCATCACCGTGGAAGACCCGGTGGAATACCGCCTGCCACGCATCAACCAGGTGCAGGTCAACGCCAAGATCGACCTGAGCTTTGCCCGCGTGCTGCGCGCCGCGCTGCGTCAGGACCCGGACATCGTGCTGATCGGTGAGATGCGTGACCAGGAAACTGCCGAAATCGGCCTGCGAGCGGCACTCACCGGTCACCTTGTGCTGTCGACCCTGCACACCAACGACGCCCTGACCTCGGCCATGCGCCTGATCGACATGGGTGCTGAACCCTTTCTCGTCGCCACCTCGCTGAATGCCGTGCTGGCCCAGCGCCTAGTACGCCGGGTATGCGAAAACTGCATGCAGGATCACACCCCGGATGCCCGCCAACTGGTCTGGCTGGAAAGCCTCTACAAGGCTCCGCTGCTCGGGCGCAGCTTCAAGCGTGGCGCCGGGTGTCACCAGTGCCACAACACCGGTTATGCCGGTCGCGTGGGGGTGTATGAATTGTTGGAAATGGACGACGGCATGGTCGCCGCCCTGCGCCGCAATGACCCGCAAGGCTTTGCCGAAGCGGCCCAGGCCAGCGCCAACTATCGGCCGCTGGCCGCCTGTGCGCTGGATTACGCCTTGGCCGGGGTCACCAGCGTGGATGAAGTGCTGAAAGTCTGCGCCACCCTGACCGATGAAGGGGTGGCCTGATGGCGAGCATATGGCGCCAGGAGGCAGGGCGGTGAGCCTGTATCGCTTTACCGGTCGTGATGCCCAGGGCGGCAAAATCATCGGCAGCCGCGAGGCCGGTTCTGCTGACAGCCTGGCCAGTGAACTGTTGGCCGAACGCATTACCCCGCTGACCATCGAGGAGCAGGCGCAGAGCAACGACAGTGACGTGTTCGCTCAGCTCAAGGAGCGCCTGCGGCGCAAGCATGTTGACCTGGAAGAGCTGATTATCTTCTGCCGGCAGATGTACAGCCTGAGCAAAGCCGGTGTGCCGATCATCCGTGCGATTGGTGGTCTGGCCGAATCCAGCCGCAACCTTTACCTGCGCGAAGTGCTGCAGGCGGTACGCAGTGATCTGGAGGGCGGGCAGGGCATGGCCGTGGCGCTTAACGCCCATCCCAAGGTGTTCAACACCCTGTTTGTCAGCATGATCAGCGTCGGGGAAAACACCGGTCAGCTCGATCAGGCCTTTCGCCAGTTGTCGGTGTATCTGGAACTGGAGCGCGAGACCCGCAAGCGCATCAAGCAGGCCACCCGTTACCCGCTGTTCGTGCTTTCGGCCATGGCGGTGGCGCTGGTGGTGATCAACCTGTTCGTAATTCCCGCCTTCTCCAAGGTCTTTGCCCAGTTCAAGGCTGAGCTGCCCTGGGCCACGCAGATCCTGATCGGCACGTCGCAGTTCTTTCAGGATTTCTGGTGGCTGCTGGCGCTGCTGTTCGGTGGCAGTCTGTTTGGCTTTTTCAAATGGATCGAGACTGATGCCGGTGCCTTGAAGTGGGACCAGATCAAACTACGCCTGCCGATTGTCGGCGGTATCTTCGAGCGGATTGCCCTGGCGCGTTTCACCCGCACCTTCGCGATGATGTACCGCGCGGGTGTGCCCTTGCTGCAGACCCTGTCGATCAACAGTGCCAGCGTGGGCAACCGCTATATCGGCCAGGCGATTCTGGCCATGCGTGAAGGCATTGAACGTGGTGAAGCCCTGACCCGCACTGCGTCTGCCAGCGGCCTGTTCACCCCGCTGGTGTTGCAGATGATGGCCGTGGGTGAGGAAACCGGCGCGCTCGACGACCTGTTTGTCGAGGTGGCGGATTTCTACGAACAGGAAGTGGATTACGACCTCAAGCAACTGGCCGATGCCATTGAACCTATTCTGATTGTGGCCATGGGCATCATGGTGCTGGTGCTGGCGCTGGGTGTGTTTTTGCCCATGTGGGAACTGGCCTCGGCCGCCAAGGGTGGCGGTTGAAGGGCGAATACCAGCTGGCGAGCCGGATGCGCTTGGCGCGTCGGCTCGGTTGGGCGGCTACCGGCCTGATGCTGGCGGCTGTGGTGCTGGCGCTGGCCTGGCAGATCGCCCAGGTCAGCGAGCGGCGTGCGCAACAAGCCACCCGTGAGCACCTGGCCAGCAGCCTGGCGAGCCTCACGGCTGAGCAGCTGGCGCAGGACCGTCTGCTGACGCAAGGCATGCTGGCGGGTAATCCGTTCCTGTTGCTGCGCTGGCAGCAGGACAATTACTGCGGCGAGCTGGCGCGAGGTACCACGCCCGCCAGCGGCTGCTGGTACTGGTTCGCTGAGCCGGGCTGGGTGCTGTACCGCTGGCGCTTCAGTGACGGATGGGCAAAAGACTCGGCCGAACTGCAGGCCTACCGGGTGCAGGCGGTTCCTCAGGCTACAGCGACAGGTGCACACTGGCAGGGCAGAGGTCTGGCCCTTGAACTTCAGGCAGTACCCCAGGCGCAAATTGCCGCGCAGGGGTTGATTGAGTAGGAGAGCGCCATGCAACACAACCGGGGTTTCACCCTGATCGAATTGGTGGTGGTCATCGTCATCCTCGGCGTGCTCGCTGCGGTGGCCTTGCCACGTTTTATCAACGTCACCAAGGATGCCCACGAAGCCGCCGTACGCGGTGCCGGCGGGGCGCTGGCCTCGGCCGTGCTGCTGGTGCGCGCGCAGTGGGAAGTCAATCGTGGCAATGGCGATGACACTACGCCCAACACCGATGTGGTCGGCTTTGGCGACGGCACGGTGGATGTAAATGCCCAGGGCTGGCCGGTCGGAACCGCCGACGTCCTCAACTGCGTGCAGGTGTGGAATGCCATCCTGCAAGGCTCCGCACCGCGCGTCGGCACCGCCTCGACCCCGGCCAACCCGGTGGATTACATCGCCTCAGCCGCCGGCGCGGTCTGCACCTACACCTACCAGCTGGATGACCTCAACGACAGCATCGTCTATGACTCCAGCAACGGCACCGTGACCACCAACTTTGATCGCACCACCCCTTAACCCCCCTTTACTGCAATGAGGAAGTACCGATGAAGAAGCAACAAAGCGGTTTTACCCTGATCGAGCTGATTATGGTGATTGTGATCCTGGGCATTCTGGCGGCGTTTGCGTTGCCGCGGTTTGTCAATCTAGGAGCTGATGCACGAGCTGCTACGGTTCAAGGGGCTTTTGGCTCAATAAAGTCTGCTTCAGCCCTAACGCATGCTTCGTGGCTTGCGCAAAATAATGCTGCAGCTAACTCTGTAAATGCGGAGGGTGGCGCGGTAGCCATGGTGCCAACAAGTGGCTATCCAACGGCGGCTGCAATTGCTGCTGCGGCTGGTATTGTCACGGATGACTTCGATATTGATACAACTACCACTGTCGGAAGTGCGGTAATCAGTTCTACCGGTGCTAGCGTAGCAGCAACATGTCAGGTGACTTACGTTCAACCTGATGAGACAGCTGGTGATGTGCCTACTATTTCAGTGGATGTGTCGGCATGTTGATCGCTCTGTAATGGCGAAAGAGCGCGGCTTTACCCTGGTCGAGTTGCTGATGGTCATTGTGCTGATCGGCATTCTCGCCGCTGTGGTAGGGCCGCGTTTCTTTGATCGGCAGGTGTTCGATGAGCGTCTGTATTACGAGGAAGTGCTCGCCGCCGTTCGCTACGGGCAGAAGCTGGCGGTGGCCAGCGGCTGTCTGACTCAGGTCAGCCTGGGTGCTGCGGGCTACAGCGTGCGGCAGGCTGCAAGCTGCAGCAGTGGTGCCTATAGCCTGGATGTGCCAGGGCCGGATGGGCAAAGACCTTTTGCCAACAGCCAGGTACCCAGCGGCGTGACGTTGAATCCGAGTAATTTTCCTGTGGTTTTCGATTCCCTCGGCCGGCCTGTGGCAGGAGGTGCCAGCGTGGCTATCGGGTCTTTCAGCCTGGTGGTGAGCGCGGAAACCGGGATGGTGCAATGAAGCTGCAGCGCGGCATGACCCTGGTCGAACTGGTGATCACCATTGTGGTCATCGGCATCACCGCCGCTGCGCTGTACAGCGCCATGGCAGCGATTACCGGCCGTTCGGCCGATCCATTGCTGCGTCAGCAGAGCCTTTCGATAGCCGAAGCCTATCTCGAGGAAATCCTGCTGCAGGCCTATCTCGACCCTTCCAGTGGAACGGTCTGCCCGTCGGCGCCGGCGAGCCGTATCCAGTTCGACAATGTCTGTGATTACGCCGGCCTCGACGATGCCGGGGCGCGCAATGCTCAGGGTAATGCCATCGCAGCGTTAGTCGGTTATCGGGTGCAGGTTGCGATTACGCCACGTGCACTTGACGTGCTGGCCGCCAGCGATGTGCTGCATGTTGAGGTCAGTGTCCGTGATCCGGGCGGTCAGGTTTTGCGCCTGGATGGCTACAGGGCACGTTACTGATGAGCCGGTTGAAGCGAGGCATTGGGCGCTGGCGGAGTGCGCCGAGAGCGCTTGGTCGCTTGCATCGCAGCGGCGGTTTTACCCTGGTCGAACTGGTTATGGTTATCGCCCTGGCCGGTGTGGTGGCGGTGATGATCAGCACGGTGCTGTCCAACCCGCTCAGTAGTTTTGTCGACCAGAGTCGCCGCGCCGAGTTGGTCGACCAGGCTGCGGGAGCACTCAATCGCATGAGCCGGGATGTGCGCCTGGCTGTGCCCAACTCGTTACGCGTCAGCGCCGATGGCCAAGCCATGGAGCTGCTTTTAATCCATAGCGCAGCACGCTATCGGCCCAACCGCATCGGTGTAGAGGCCTTGCGCTTTAGCAGCGAAGCAGCCGGGAGCTGCGCCAGTACCACCGAGGGCGGGCTGTGCAATAGCGTGCAGGTACTGGATGCCGATCTGGACCCGAGTGGTGCGCGCTGGCTGGTGTTGTACAACACGGGGGCCGAATCGGGGGGTAATCCGGTTCCGGGCAGCAATGTGTGGGCGGCTGCTAATCCAGGGGTTATTACGCCTACCGGGGTGACCTTCGGTTTGGTGGCTTCGCCACCTGCCGGGGAGCGGCATATCAGCCTGGGTAATCTGCCGGCTGGCGGCTTTAATTTCGCCTTTGCTTCACCTCAGCTACGCCTGTATCTGGCTGAAACGGTGGTGGGTTACCGTTGCCAGGGTGGGCAGCTGCTGCGTTACAGCTATAACCAGTTGCTTTCAAGTATCCCCAACGTGCCGCCCGCTGGCGCCAACCCGCAGCCGGTTGCTGCCCGAGTCGATTGCGCGGCCAGCCGTTTTGAGTACCAGACCGGCAGCACCCAGCGCGCCGGGCTGCTGACCCTGAGTCTGAGCATCAGTCAGGCCGGGGAAAACCTGCAACTGCTACAACAGGTGCATGTTGATAATGCGCCCTGATCCCTTGCCCATGCGCGCCAGCCGTGGCTTTGGCCTGGTGGCTGCGATGTTTGTGATGATCATCGTCAGTCTGGTGGTCATCGCCATGTCACGCCTGGCCTCGGTGCAGCACGGCAGCAATGCGCTGGCCATTCAGCAGGCTCGGGCCTACCAGGCGGCCAGGGCGGGCCTGGAGTGGGGGATCAGTCAGTCGGTCAATGCCGGCCTTTGTGCGTCAGGTTCGCCCAGTCTGGCTGGTAGTGGGTTGAGTGAATTCACTGTGGGTGTGGTCTGCGTTGCAAGTAATTACACCGACGCAGATGGCACGCTTATTCAGATCTTCCGTTTTACCGCCACCGCGCAAAACGGGGTACCGGGTGACCGGCCGGATTATGCCTTTCGCCGTCTCACCGCTGTAGTGGAGCGATAAACCATGCGTGTGCTGCGTTTGCTCGTGTTGTTCTGGATCTCACTATTAGGGGCTGCACCGCTCTGGGCCGACACATGTAGCGCGGTATTCCCTGGCAGCATCACTGGTAACAGCAGTAGTCAGCTCGACCTGACAGGGATCGCCTGGCAAAACAGTCCAACGCTGACGGCAGCCGACCGTAACCTGACTTCAGGTAATCACTTCTATGGTGGCGGAAGCGGGGGGAATGGCTGGGCTCTCACGACCAGTGACGGTCCCACGACGCGGGTATTCGTCAATGGCAACCTGGCCCTAGCCAACAACAGCTTGCTGAATGCGGGGGGCAATCCCGAAAATCTGATCCTGGTGGTCAATGGCTCCTTGAGTCTTGGCAACAATGTGCAGATCAGTGGCTACGTCTATGTGCGCGGTGCGGTTTCCTTCGGTAATAACCTCAACCTAAATGGCGCCATCACCGCAGAGGGCGCCGCTGGCGCGCCAGGAGGAGGCAACACCAGTCTCAGTTACGCAGGTGGCCGCATTGAGTTACTCAACCCTGGCAATCTTTGCACCGTTGCACCGCAATTGCGTTTGAGTTGGTCGCTGGATGAGCTGAACTGGTCAGGTGCCGCAGGAGAGGTGCTGGATGCTTCCGGCAATGATCTGCCCGGCACAGTATTCAATGGTGCTGTCACCGGCAATACCACGCCGGCCCTGCCGACTGTGAATGCCCAGGGCACCTGCCGCTACGGTAGTTTCAACACCGCTTCCAGCCAGTATGTGCAACGTGCGCACAGTGGGCTGCTGACGCTGCAGGACAACTTCAGTATCGGTATCTGGGTTCGGCCGCGAACCCTGCCAGCTTCGGGATTGATGAGCATTCTGTCCAAGGATGAAAACTATGAGTTTCACCTGAACCCTGATGGCACTATCAACTGGTGGTGGCAGACCACAGGGCCCAGTGCCACCCGCGAGTTCAATAGCACCACGGCGCTAGCACCAGGGCAGTGGAGCCATGTGCTGATTCGCCATGCCCCGGGCGACCAACGCATCTATATCAACGGCAATCTGGCAGGCCAAGCCAGCTTTACTGGCACGCCACTGGCCAATACCGACCCTCTACAGCTGGGGGCAGACCAGAGTACGGCCGGGCGTTACTTCAACGGCGAACTAGATGAGCTGCGCATTTATAACAGTGCCTTGTCACCGGCGGCTATTTCGGCGCTGGTAGCCGAGCGGCATCCGTGCGAGCTGGCGCTGCAATGCTTCAGTGACGATTTTGGGCGTGCCGGCTTGGGCGATGACTGGGCCGTGGCTAGCCGAGGCAGTACAGCCTTTACGCCGGTTATCAACGGCGGTCGCATGCGTTTGACCAGTAATCAGGGCAATGTGGCCACCTCATCCACCCTGCAGCGCCTGTTCCCGGCAGCCGGCAACTTTATCCAGGTTCAGTTCCGGCATTACGCCTACAACGGCAGCGGCGCGGATGGTGTGGCGGTGGTTCTCTCGGATGCGACCATTACCCCGCAACCCGGTGCCTTTGGCGGGCCGTTGGGCTATGGCACCAAAGGGACTGCTGCTACCACGGGCTTTGCGGGTGGCTGGCTGGGGGTCGGGATTGATGAGTATGGCAATTTCTCCACTGAGGGTGGCCCTGGCGGCCCGGGTCGGCGTCTCGACTCGGTTGCGGTGCGTGGTTCCGGCTCAGGCACAACAGGTTATCGCTATATCGCCGGCACCCCGGCTAACCTCAGCCCGGGAATCGATAGCGCCGGCAGTACCACGCCTGCGCCCGGTCACCTTTACCGCATTACTGTGGACGGGCGGTTTACCGGTGCGGCGCGGCTGACGGTTGAGCGCGATAGCGGCGCCGGATTTGTTGTGCTGCCCAACCTGGATAGCATCAATGTGCTGACAGCGGCCGGGCAGGCGTCGCTGCCGGAAGATCTCTATCTGTCGCTGACTGGCTCTACTGGCGGTTCGACCAATATCCACGAGTTGGACGACCTGCAGGTCTGCGCAATCAATATCAAGCCGATTGCCGAGCAGGTCGATCACTTCGACTTCACCTATACCTCCCCAGGACTGACCTGCAGTCCGCAACAGGTGATTGTGCGAGCCTGTTTGAACAGTGATTGTTCGCAGCTCTATAGCGACCCTGTCAGCCTGACGTTGGCCCCAACCACAGGCTGGACTGCGCAGGCGCCGGCAAGTCTGAGTAACGGTAACTTGCTCAGTTTCTCTGGCGGCAGCGCCGTACTGCAGTTGCGGGGCAACACGGTAGGGGCGCGCACGCTCGGCGTTACAGCCTCGCAGCCAACTGCTAAGCCCAACAGTCAAACTACGTGCAGCACGGCAAATTGCCAGATCATTTTTGCGGACAGCGGCTTTCTGTTTGATGTGCCCAATCTGCTGGCCAATAAAGAGTCGGCGGATATCCAACTGCGCGCGGTGCGCAAGGACAACAGTACGCAGCTTTGCGTGCCCGCCTTCGAAGCCGGTACTCGGCGTGTACAGTTCTGGTCTGGCTACAGCGACCCAGTGACTGGCTCGCGGCCGGTGCAAGTCAACGACACCAATGTGGCCGGTAGTGCACCGGGCACTGATATCGACCTGGCCTTTGGGCCGGGCGCTCAGGCCACAATGCGTGTGCGTTATACCGATGCCGGGCTTATGACCCTGAACGCCAGGTACGCGCCGGCCACCGGCGAAGAAGCTGGGCTGGTGATGACAGGTACCGATCAATTCGTCAGCAAGCCCTATGGACTGTGCCTGCAGAGGCCCGCCGCTATTACGGCGGATCTCAGCAACTGCAATGCTGCCAACTGCGCCGTGTTCCCCGGCGGCATCCGTGCGGGTGACAATTTCCCTCTGACCATTCGTGCAGTGGGCTGGCAGGCCGATGGCGAGGCGCTGACGGCGACGCAACTGTGCAACGGCAATGTCACCACCCCCAATTTCCGCCTCGTGAATATTGGCCTGAGCAGCGCGGTGGTGGCCCCAAGCGGTGGCAGCAACGGCACAGTAGCCCCCGATCTCTATAACCATGCCCTGGGTAATGCAACGCTTACGAACCATTCGGTTTCCGAAGTCGGTGTTTTCACCATCACCGCAACCCCGTCGGCAGGTAGCTATCTGGATGGGGAAACGGTCAGTGGCGGTAGCAGCGAGCCGGTGGGTCGTTTTATTCCGGCCTTTTTAAGCGCTCAGGGCAGTGCCAGCCTGACCCCCAGTTGTGGCAGCGCTTTCAGCTATCAGGGCCAGCCAATGGGGTTCGCCAATGACCGCCAGCCCACACTGACGGTCACGGCCATGAACCGCAATGGCGGTGTAACCACAAACTATGACCGCGGGGCTTTCTGGAAACTGGCAGCGCCGGCAGTCGGCACTTACAGCTCAATCACCGGTATCCCCGCTCGGGATGTGCGGCTGACCCATCAAGGCACTGCCAGCCTTGAGGTGCAAGGGGCCGATAACGGTGATGGCGCACGCACCTATCGCTGGACGGGTGAGCAACTGCTCTATACGCCTGCGAGCACGCCCAGTAGTGGCGACTACCCCTTTGAGGCCAAGATCCGTCAGACCTTTCTCGCTGCCAGCTTGCGCGAGGATGACCAGGGCCAGGCTGTGTGCCATGGCAGTGGCTGTCAGGATTTCAATTACGACTTCACGAGTGATACAGACAACAACCTAGGTAGCCAGGTGCGTCTCGGCCGTTTGCGCTTGGGCAATGCGCATGGCTCGGAACTGCAGGGGCTGGGGCTGCCGGTGGTGCTGGAGAGTTGGCAGGCTGTGGCCACCGGCAGCTTTCAGCCGGAAGGGTTGGACACCTGCACTACGGCTGTCAGCCTGGGGGCGGCGCAGCTGGATCAATTCAGTGGCAATCTGGCCGTGGGGGAAACCACAGCCAGCCTGGCTTGGCCGCTGAATCCAACGCAACGGCAGGTGCTGATGAGTGCGCCAGGTAGCGGCAACGATGGTTCTGTACAGGTCAGTTATCCGTCCGCGCCCAGCTGGTTGCAGTACCCCTGGGACGGGGCAACCCGTTCGGCAGCACGCGGCCTGGCCAGTTTTGGGATCTACAAGGGCTCAGCCCCGGTGATCTACCGCCGCGAGCTGTATCGCTGAAACAACAAGGCCGCCTGTGCGGCGGCCTTGCTTGGATCGGTTTAGCCGCGAGGCTTCAGTCGTCGCTATCGTCGTCATCAGCACTTTCAACGTTCATGCCCAGTTCCTTGATCTTGCGCGTCAAGGTGTTGCGGCCCCAGCCCAGCAGCACGGCGGCGTCGCGGCGGCGGCCGGCGGTGTGCTTGAGCGCGGTTTCGATCATGATCCGCTCGAACGCTGGTACGGCGGTATCCAGCAGGCTGGATTGACCACGGCCCAGCGCCTGATCGGCCCAATGGCGCAGGGCCTGTTCCCAGTTGCTGACCGGCGCGCTTTCCTGTGGCTGGCTGAGCAGCTCTGGTGGCAGGTCGTCGACATGCACTTCACGGCCCGAGGCCATGACGGTGATCCAGCGGCAGGTGTTCTCCAGCTGGCGCACGTTGCCCGGCCATGGCAGCTGCTGCAGGTAGTCTTCGGTTTCGCTTTTCAGCAGCTTGGGTTCGACTGCCAGCTCCAGGGCGGCGCGGCTCAGGAAGTGCCGAGCTAACGTGGGGATGTCTTCGCGGCGATCCGACAGGCGTGGAATATGGATGCGGATCACGTTGAGGCGGTGGAACAGGTCTTCGCGGAACTTGCCGGCCTGTACCAGGCTTTCCAGGTTCTGGTGGGTGGCGGCGATAATGCGCACATCGACTTTTACCGGGGTGTGGCCACCAACCCGGTAAAACTCACCGTCGGCCAGCACGCGCAGCAGGCGAGTCTGGGTGTCGGCTGGCATATCGCCAATTTCATCGAGAAACAGTGTGCCACCGTCAGCCTGCTCGAAACGCCCACGGCGCTGGTTGGCTGCGCCGGTAAACGCGCCTTTTTCGTGGCCGAACAGCTCGGACTCCATCAGGTCCTTGGGGATCGCCGCCATGTTCAGGGCGATAAACGGCGAGGCTGCACGTGGACTGTGGCGATGCAGGGCGTGGGCAACCAGTTCCTTGCCGGTGCCGGATTCGCCGTTGATCAGCACGGTGATATTGGAGTGCGAAAGACGGCCGATGGCGCGGAACACCTCCTGCATGGCCGGCGCTTCACCGATGATCTCCGGCGTGCGGGGCTGCTCGACCGGTGCGGCCAGGCTCTGCTGTTCCTGGGCGTGCATATTGGCGCGCTTGACCAGCGACACCGCTTCATCGACGTCGAAGGGCTTGGGCAGGTATTCGAACGCGCCGCCCTGATAGGACGCCACGGCGCTGTCCAGGTCGGAGTGGGCGGTCATGATGATCACCGGCAGGCGCGGGTACAGCTCGCGGATGCGCGCCAGCAAATCCAGACCGCTGGCACCCGGCATACGAATATCGGAAATGATCACATCGGGTTGCTGACGGCTCAGGCGGCTGAGCACGCCATCGGCGCTGTCGAAGCTCTGGGTGGTCATGCCTTCCTGTTGCAGGGCTTTTTCCAGGACCCAGCGGATGGAGCGGTCGTCATCGACAATCCAGACGGTTTCACTGCGACTCATGACGAAGTTACTCCTTGTTCCAGCGGCAGGAAGATCGAGAACACGGTGTGGCCAGGATGGCTCTCGCACTCGATCAAGCCTTGGTGCTGACTGATGATGTTCTGGGTAATGGCCAGGCCCAGGCCGGTGCCGTCGGCACGCCCGCTGACCATGGGGTAGAAGATGGTTTCCTGCAGCTCGGGTGGAATGCCGGGGCCGTTGTCGATGATTTCGATCTTGGTCACCAGGCGATGACGGCAATGGCCAATGGTGAATTGGCGCAGGGCGCGGGTACGCAGGGTGATGCGGCCCAGGCGCAGATCGTTCTGCCCGGACAGCGCCTGCATGGCGTTGCGCACGATATTCAGCACCGCCTGGATCATCTGTTCGCGGTCGATCAGCACATCCGGAATGCTTGGGTCGTAATCGCGCACCAAAATGATGCTGCCCTGGCTTTCCGCTTCCACCAGACTGCCGACGCGTTCGAGCACTTCATGCACGTTGGTCAGCGCCAGGGATGGCAGCTTGTTCGAACCGAGCATACGGTCGACCAGGTTACGCAGGCGGTCGGCCTCCTCGATGATCACATTGGTGTAATCCTTGAGGCTTTCCTCGGGCAGCTCGCGGGCTAGCAGCTGCGCGGCACCACGGATGCCGCCCAGTGGGTTCTTGATCTCGTGGGCCAGGCCGCGCACCAGCATTTTGGTGGTTTCCTGTTTGGACAGCTGCGCCTCTTCCTTGGTGATACGCAGCAGGCGGTCACGCGGATGCACTTCCAGCAGCAGCAGGGTTTCGCCCTTGCTGAGCACCGGTGTCACCGCATAGTCGACAGTCAGGGTCTGACCGCTGACCGACGTTACCACCGCTTCGCGCTTGTTAAACGGGTGGGCCTGTTGGACGGCCTGGCGCAAGGCGCTCAGCGCTTCACTGGATTCGGTAAACAGCTCGCTGATGAATTGCCCGTGACTGCGTTGGCCACTGACGGCCAGGAGCATCTCCGCTGCCGGGTTCATGTACTCAAGACGCAGGTCGTCGTTGAGCAGCAGCGTGGCAGTGGTCAGGTTGTCCAGCAGCAGGCGGTGCAGTGCGTCGTTGATGATCATATGGGATGTCAGCAGACCCTTGGGTTCCGGCAATGCAGCTGGAAAATGCAAGAAGCAAACCAAAGCCCCGAAAAGAAGCGTGTTTGGCCGTGAGATGCCGGGAATTAGCTGCTTTTCAGCGCAGCCGGGTCGCGCGCGGCGACCCAAAACAGGGAGAGTATAGAAATGCCGGGCAATATGCGCACTGCTTTGGTGCGCGATGCCGGTTTAGATAAATGGAACGAAGGGAATGTCTTTCTTTTCTGGTGGTTTGTCCTTGAGCGGGCACTCCGGGCGTACGCCGTAATCGGCCTTCTTGCAGGGATTGACCATGCGCTTCTGCGCCAGGGAAATGCGCAGCATGTGGAACGGCTGAGTAGGGGTGCGTTCGATGATACGACCCTGCTGGTCGATGATTTCCACCGCCAGTTGGTGGGTGCCACGGTCGATATTCTCCAGCGGGAATACCGGGCTAGTGCCCACTTCGCCCACCTGTACACCGTCCAGCAGCAGGCGATAACTGTGCTGGGGAAAAAGTTTTGGTTCGCTGTTGACGCTGACAATCAGGTTGCCGGCGCTGTCGCGGATGGTCGCATCGGGCTGTGGCACCAGAATCCTCAGCAGGCTGTAACGCTGGCTGGGTTCGGGTGGCGCTTCAATTACGGGCACCGTTTGCGTCTGAATGGTTGGCATCGAGTTGCTGGGTGCCAGCTCGACGCGTTCGGCATCACCCGAGCGGGGCTTGTCGGTGAAGACGCGATTCCCTTCGGCGTCTATATAGGTGTAGACCTGCGCAAAGGCAGGCAGAGCGAGCAGCATCAGGCCGCAGAACAGCAGATTGCGCATAGTCAGGGGGCTGGCTTGGGTTTTGGTGGAGGTGGTCGCAGGGCCGGGCTGCTGGTATTGACCCGCTGCACGGTAAAGGTGGCAGTGGCGCTTTGCTGGATCGATTGCTCGCCACTGAGCACTTCCACAGCCAGGCTGTGCTCGCCACGGTCGGCATTGCTTATCTGCAGGCGCGGTACGTTGCTCGGCTGGCCGTGTGGCTTGCCGTCGAGTAGCAGGCGCAGGCGATGGTTGTTGGCCAGGCGCGGCTGAATGTCCACGCCAACGCTGAAGGTGCCGTTGTTCGCGCGCATGGCCTCATCGTCGGGGATGCCGGTCAGCTGCAATGTGCTGTACGGCGCTGCGCTGTCGACTGGATCGGGGGTGGTTGCTGCGGGCAGGCTGGGTACTGGCATCGACACACTATTGGTTTTCGGCAGTTCGATATTCTGCGTCGCCTGGCCTTCCGGTGGCTGGTCGGTGAATACCGTGTTGCCATTGGCGTCGGTGTATTTGTAGATCTGCGCACTGGCCGGCAGCGCCAGGCCCAGCAGCAGGCAGATAAGTAGAGGGCGCATGCCTGACTCTCCCTAGTAATGTGCCCTAAGACTTGCACTGGTGAGGCGCTCTGGCAAGCGTGTTGATGGCTGGGCGTGTACCAGCGCAGAAAACTGCGGGGTGAAAGGTGGCTTGTGCCAGGCGCCAGACGCAAAAAGGCCACCCGAAGGTGGCCTCTTGTCTTGCGTGCGGGATTAGACGCTGTAGTACAGGTCGTATTCCAGCGGGTGTACGAAGGTGCGTACTTTGATTTCTTCTTCGGACTTCAGCTCGATGTAGGCATCGATGAAGTCGTCGGAGAACACGCCGCCTTTGGTCAGGAACGCACGGCCCTTGTCCAGCTCTTCCAGGGCTTCTTTCAGGCTGCCGCACACTTGTGGGATCAGCTTGCCTTCTTCTGGCGGCAGGTCGTACAGGTTCTTGTCGGCAGCATCGCCAGGGTGGATCTTGTTCTGGATACCGTCGATACCGGCCATCAGCAGTGCAGCGAAGGCCAGGTATGGGTTGGCAGCCGGATCCGGGAAGCGTGCTTCGATACGGCGAGCTTTCGGGCTGGAAACGTATGGGATACGGATCGAAGCCGAACGGTTACGCGCCGAGTAAGCCAGCATTACCGGAGCTTCGAAACCTGGGACCAGACGCTTGTAGGAGTTGGTCGACGGGTTGGTGAAGCCGTTCAGGGCCTTACCGTGCTTGATGATGCCGCCGATGAAGTATAGAGCGGTATCGGACAGGCCGGCATAGCCTTCGCCGGAGAAGGTGTTCTTGCCATCTTTGGAGATGGACATGTGTACGTGCATACCCGAACCGTTGTCACCGTACAGTGGCTTCGGCATGAAGGTCGCGGTTTTGCCATAGGCATCAGCCACGTTGTGTACGCAGTACTTCAGGGTCTGAACTTCGTCAGCCTTGGCAACCAGGGTGTTGAACTTCACACCGATTTCGTTCTGGCCGGCAGTCGCCACTTCGTGGTGGTGAACTTCGATGACCAGACCCATTTCTTCCATGGCATTACACATGGCAGTACGGATTTCGTGGTCGTGGTCGCACGGCGGAACTGGGAAGTAGCCACCTTTGACGGCTGGGCGATGGCCCTTGTTGCCGCCTTCGATGTCAGCGTCGGTGTTCCAGGAGCCCTGCTCGGAGAAGATCTTGAACATGGAGCCGGAGATGTCGGACTTGAACTTCACTTCGTCGAAGATGAAGAACTCAGGCTCTGGGCCGACGAATACGGTGTCGCCGATGCCGGTGGTTTTCAGGAACTCTTCAGCGCGCTTGGCAATCGAGCGTGGGTCACGGTCGTAGCCCTGCATGGTGCTTGGCTCGATGATGTCGCACACGATGATCAGGGTTGGCTCTTCGGTGAACGGATCCAGTACGGCGGTTTCGTCAACCGGCAGCAGGATCATGTCGGAGGCTTCGATGCCTTTCCAGCCGTGGATGGAGGAGCCGTCGAACATTTTGCCGTGCTCGAAGAAATCTTCGTCCAGGGCGTCGCGCGCCGGCATGGTCACGTGGTGCTGTTTGCCCTTGGTGTCGGTGAAGCGCAGGTCAACCCACTTCACGTCGTGTTCTTTAATAAGTTGAATCGACTTCGACATGCTGTCCTCCAGGTGGATAAGGCTCGAATCGTGAGCCCTCAATAGTACGGTACGGCCGCGGCATACTCCGCCAGGGCATCCTGCCTCACAAGGGAGCAAATTGCATGCCAGTGCACAGGAATGGGTGTAAGCCCTGAAACTCAGGGCCGGCGGGGGCTGCGTGGCGCTGCTCGGAAAATATTTGCACTGTTATGGGTCGCTTCATTTGTGATGCGCTCTTAAATGGTGCGCGTTTTAAGCGGGTGATGATTTTTGATCAAAGCGTGAGCAATTTCCGCTATAATCCGCGCCCCTGTTTTTTCGCGGCCTCGGCACCCCCTGTTTTCATGAAACTGATCGTTAAAGTCTTCCCGGAAATCACCATTAAAAGTCGGCCGGTGCGTAAGCACTTTATCCGGCAGCTGGCGAAGAACATTCGTTCGGTATTGCGTGAGTTCGATCCACAGCTGCAGGTCAGCGGTGTGTGGGACAACCTGGAAGTCGAAACCCAGATCAGTGAGCCGAAAACCCTACAGGCGATGATCGAGCGCTTGAGTTGCACGCCGGGCATCACCCATTTCCTGCAAGTCGATGAATACCCATTGGGTGATTTCGACGATGTGCTGGAGAAGTGCAAGCTGCACTTCGCCGATCAGCTGCCAGGCAAGATCTTCGCCGTGCGCTGCAAGCGTGCCGGCAAACACGCGTTCAGCTCCATGGATGTCGAGCGCTATGTCGGCAGCCAGTTGCGCCAGCAGTGCGGTGCGGCCGGCATCTCGCTGAAAGATCCCGACGTTATTGTGCGTATGGAAATCCGCGACCAGCGCTTATTCGTTATTCACCACCAGCACGAAGGCCTGGGCGGTTATCCGCTGGGCTCGCTGGAGCAGACCCTGGTGCTGATGAGCGGCGGTTTCGACTCTACCGTCGCCGCCTACCAGATGATGCGCCGCGGTCTGGTCACTCATTTCTGCTTCTTTAATCTAGGTGGCCGCGCCCACGAGCTGGGCGTGATGGAAGTGGCGCATTACCTCTGGCAGAAATTCGGCAGCTCGCAGCGCGTACTGTTTATCAGCGTGCCGTTTGAGGAAGTGCTGGGCGAGATTCTCGGCAAGGTCGACAACAGCCAGATGGGTGTGATCCTCAAGCGCATGATGCTGCGCGCCTCCACGCGCATGGCCGAGCGCCTGCAGATTGATGCGCTGGTCACCGGTGAGGCGATTTCCCAGGTGTCGAGCCAGACCCTGCCGAACCTCGCGGTGATCGACTCGGCCACCGATATGCTGGTGCTGCGTCCGCTGCTCGCCAGTCATAAGCAGGACATCATCGACACCGCTACGCGCATAGGCACTGCCGAGTTCGCCAAGCACATGCCGGAATACTGCGGGGTGATTTCGGTCAACCCGACCACCAAGGCGAAGAGGCTGCGCATTGAGCACGAGGAAAGCCAGTTCGACATGGCCATTCTCGAGCGCGCCCTGGAGCGTGCGACCTTGCTGCCGATCGATAAAGTGATCGACGAGCTGGGCAAGGACGTGCAGATCGAGGAAGTCAGCGAAGCGCTGGCCAGCCATGTGATCATCGATATTCGTCACCCCGATGCCGCCGAGGACGAGCCGCTCGCCTTGCCCGGCGTCGAGGTCATTGCACTGCCTTTCTATGCCCTGAACAGCAAGTTCAAAGAGCTGGATGAGGCGCGCCAGTACCTGTTGTATTGCGATAAAGGTGTGATGAGTCGTTTGCACGCCCACCACTTGCTGAGTGAGGGGCATGCCAATGTGCGCGTTTATCGTCCGGCATAAAACGCCCGGGTTGAATGGCGGCAGTATCCGCCATCGCCCTCCCGACCTACAGGCGGCGTGATTAACACGCTCGCGCCGCCTGGCAGAAATCGCAATTAGTTAATACTCGCCGCCTAGACTTAGCGGCACACCGAATCCTCTGATCGAGATACACACGTGATCGAAAATCTACGCAACATCGCCATCATTGCCCACGTTGACCATGGTAAGACCACCCTGGTAGACAAACTCCTGCGCCAGTCCGGCACCCTTGAGCGTAACGAGCTCAACGACGAGCGCGTGATGGACAGCAACGACCAGGAAAAAGAGCGCGGCATTACCATTCTCGCCAAGAACACCGCGATCAACTGGAACGGCTACCACATCAACATCGTGGATACCCCCGGCCACGCCGACTTCGGTGGTGAAGTTGAGCGCGTAATGTCGATGGTTGACTCCGTGCTGCTGCTGGTTGACGCCCAAGACGGCCCGATGCCGCAAACCCGCTTCGTGACCAAGAAGGCCTTCGAAGCTGGTCTGCGTCCGATCGTGGTGATCAACAAGGTTGACCGTCCAGGCGCGCGTCCAGACTGGGTTCTGGACCAGATCTTTGACCTGTTCGACAACCTCGGTGCCACCGAAGAGCAGCTGGACTTCAAAGTCGTCTACGCCTCGGCCCTGAACGGCATCGCCGGTCTGGATCACACCGACATGGCTGAAGACATGACCCCGCTGTACCAGTCCATCGTTGACAACGTGCCGTCCCCGGCTGTTGACGTTGATGGTCCGTTCCAGATGCAAATCTCCGCACTGGACTACAACAGCTTCCTCGGCATCATCGGCGTTGGCCGTATCGCCCGTGGTCGCGTCAAGCCGAACACTCCAGTGATCGCCATCGACGCCGACGGCAAGAAGCGCAACGGTCGTATCCTCAAGCTGATGGGTCACCACGGCTTGCACCGCATTGACGTTGAAGAAGCCACCGCCGGTGACATCGTCTGCGTCAGCGGCATGGACCAGCTGTTCATCTCCGACACCCTGTGCGACATCAACCACGTTGAAGCGATGAAGCCGCTGACCGTTGACGAGCCAACCGTCTCCATGACCTTCCAGGTCAACGACTCGCCGTTCTGCGGTAAAGAAGGCAAGTTCGTTACCAGCCGCAACATCAAAGAGCGTCTGGACAAAGAGCTGCTGTACAACGTGGCCCTGCGTGTTGAAGAAGGCGACAGCGCCGACAAGTTCAAAGTCTCCGGCCGTGGTGAGCTGCACCTCTCGGTACTGATCGAAACCATGCGTCGCGAAGGCTTCGAAATGGGTGTAGGTCGTCCAGAAGTGATCATCCGCGTTGTGGACGGCGTGAAGCAGGAACCGTTCGAAAACGTCACCATCGACACCCCGGAAGAATCCCAGGGCAAGGTCATGGAAGAGATGGGCCTGCGTAAGGGCGACCTGACCAA
>Ga0247831_1003875_pt1 | contig 20960 bp, 17 predicted proteins | sample LaCruzMarch2015__9_FD_192406 | JGI IMG/M metagenome (GOLD analysis project Ga0247831, IMG submission 192406) | Freshwater microbial communities from meromictic Lake La Cruz, Castile-La Mancha, Spain - LaCruzMarch2015_1m | ecosystem: Environmental > Aquatic > Freshwater > Lake | place: Spain...
CGTCCGCGTTGGCTGGTGGACGCGCTTGAATCTTATCAGGCGTGGCTGGAGCGTCTGGGCGAGAAGCAGGCGGGCAATAAGCTCTGGAAGCTCTGCCGCCGGCGCGTGATTCAGATCGTGGTTGAGCTCTTGTTTGTGGCGGGGCTTCTGGCCAGTGCCGAGCAGATTCAACTCCTCATCACCCGCTGGTTCAACGGGCCCGGCTGGTTTTTTTGGGCCGGTTTGGTGGCCGTTGCACTGGTGCCTTTGTTCGCGGTGTGGCGTAATGTCTCGGTGCTCGCGCTTCTGGTGGCGGAATTCAGCACCCAGGGAATGGCGGCGGCGGCGCGTGACCGCTTGCGCGGCTTGATTGCGCTCGGGGTGCGGATCGTGGCGACGGTGGCGATGGTGACTTGGGTGGCGTCGTTCGCACCGGCGGGGACTTTGCGCTGGGCCCTGCCGGTCAGTGCTTTGATGGCATTGGCCGCCTTCGTTTGGCTTAGGCAGCGTATGATTTACTGGCATAGCGAGCTGGAGGTCGGGTTGCAGGATGTGTTGGGTGAGGCAGGCACTCCGCGCATGAGCTCTACCTCGGTGCCTTGGGGCGGACGCCAGCACGAGGAGTGGAATTTGAGTGTAGCCGATTGCGTGATCCCGGATCTGGCGGAGTGTTCGGGCCGGAGTCTGGCGGAGCTCGGTTTGCGCGCGCGTTATGGTTGCACCGTCGTGGGGGTGGAGCGGCAGGGTTGTATGATTTCTCTGCCCGGCCCGGGTGAGTCTCTTTTTCCTCGTGACAAGGTGCTTTTGCTTGGTGATCCCGAGCACATGATCGCGGCCAAGGCGGCGCTCGGTGCGGTGGCGGCCAAGGAGTCTTCGGAATTCGACGCGGTGGGGCTGGAGACTATCCTGGTGCCTGCCGGTAGCCGGGCGGCGGGCGCGACGCTGGCGGAGTTGTCGCCTTCGGCCGTGCATGGCGTGCAGTTGGCCGGCATCGGCCGCGGACCTATGCGTATTCTTAATCCGGGGCCGAGCGAGCGTTTGCAACCTGGCGACAAGGTGCTGGCTTTGGGCACCCCGGTGAAACTCCGCGCTTTCCGGGTATGGGTGCGCGATATCGTAGCCCGGGGCGGATCAAGCGGTGGCGGCGACGGGGACGGCCGGGCTGATGGTGAGGTGGATGGCCTCGCGTAGGTGTTCGAGCCGAGCCGGCTCGATGGTCTCGGCCGGGCGGGCGTTTTCGATGTAAAAGTTATCGATGGCGACGTCCCGCTCGGTGCCTATGCGGGCGAAGGTGATGTCGAAACCGTGGTCGCTGATGAGTTTGGCCAGCTTGAAGAGCAGCCCGATCTCGTCTCGCGCCTGCACCTCCACGATGGTGCGTTGCATGGACAGTTCGTGGTAGACCTCCACGGTCGGGGGCAGGTGGCCGAGCTCGACGGGATTTTTATCAAAACCGAAGCGCGAGCCACGGACTTTTTTGGCCTGGGCGACAATGTCCGGGTAGAGGTCTTTGTTGGTGACAAGTGCTTCTTCCACGGTGCGGGCGAAGATCTCCTGCGCCTTAGCCGACTGGACGACGCCGCGCCCGGGCTCGACCACGTAAAACGTATCGATGGCGATGTGGTCGCTGCGGGAGATGACCTTGGCGGAGAGGATCGAAAGGCCGGCGACGGAGAAGGCGCCGGCGAGTTTATAAAAGAGGCCGGCGCGGTCCCAGGTAACGACGTTTACCACGGTCAGGGAACGGTTGAGGTCGTCGTGCCAGGCGATGACAGGCCGTAGGCTGCCGATCGCATCCGTCTGGTTTATGGAGGCGAGCAGTTGGTTCACCATCCGGATGTGTTGCGCGATCTGGTCGGCGTCGGTGTGGATGAAGTAACGCTCGGGCAACAGTTGGAAGTGGGCGGTGATCTCGTCCGCACTGATGCCGGGGATTTTTTTCGCGACGAGGTCCTGGTAGGTGGACTGCATGCGGGCGGTGTTTAGGTCGGCGATCTGAATGGCTCCGTGGGTCAGTTGTTCGAGGGTCGCTCGATACAGTGTGCCGTGAAGGGTGTCTTTGTAGCTGTTCCACAGGCCGGCTGCGGTGCCGCGGGCATCGCAAAAGGTGTGGACGTAGAGATAGCGCAATTTATCGGCCTCGGGCACGAGTTCGGCAAAAGCGGCAGCGGAAGCGGGGTCATCAACATCCCGCTTCTGCCAAAATCGTGCCATGATCAGGTGCGATTTTATTACAAAAATCACAATTTCTTGCTCGGCATCGTTTATTTCCATGCGAGCCAGCAGCGGGCGGGCGATTTCCACGCCAAATTCTGCGTGCCCCTTGATGCCCTTGGCTTTGCCGATGTCGTGGAGCAGCAGAATGAGGTAGAGCAGGGTGGGGTTGGCGGTCTCGTGCAGGATTTCGCGGTATTTTTTTTCGAGCGTTTCGACCCCGGCGAAGATCAGGTCGAGTTCGCGGATGGCGTTCAGGGTGTGGATATCGGCGGTGTAGCGGTGGTAGAACTCGTGTTGCACGAGGCAGGTCAGGCCTTGGAACTCGGGTATAAACCGGCCGAGCACGCCCAGTTCATGCATGAGCGCGAGGGTGGGGTGGACGGCGCCGGCGGTGTCGAGTATGGCCTTGAAGCTGATGTTGGCGTCGCGGTCGTCCGACACGCGGCGGGTAAGGAGGGGTAGCGATTCCCGGATGAGGGACTGCAGGGCGAAATCAGGTTGGGCGTTGAGCGACTGGGCGTGGCGGAAAACCCGCACCAAGCGGATCGGATCCTCCTTAAAAACCAGCGGAGTCTCGGCCATGAGCTCCGTCCCGCGCAGGACGAAGCCGTCGATCCGTTTGGTTTTTATGAAGCGGTGCGAGCGGACCAGATCTCGGAACGAGATCTTTTTTTCCTCAGTGGCCTCTAGGGTCAGGGCAAGGCGGTTTTCGACCAGCCGGGAGGTGCGGTAGATCGTTTGGGCCGCGCGGTAGTAATCGTGCATGAACTGCTCGACGCGGCCCAGGATGTCTTGGTTAGCGTAGCCGATGCCGAGCGCGATGCGCGGCTGGGCTTCAAGGTCGAGCAAATCAGTCGGCCTTTTGCTCTGGAAATGCAGCTCGTTGCGAACGCGCAGCAGGAACTCGTAGGCGCGGTGGAAGTCGCGCAGTTCGTTGCGCTTCAAGTAACCCTGCTCGACCAACTCATCCATGGAGCCGAGACCGAGTTTCACCCGGGCCATCCACAGGGTGTTCTGGAAATCGCGCAGGCCGCCCACGCCGTTTTTTATATCCGGTTCCTGGAGGAAGACGGAGTCGCCGTATTTGGCCCGCCGGGTCGCCTGATCCTCGAGCCGGGAGCGAATGTAGCCCTTGGTGCCTTCCTGGGTGTAGTAGCTGCGATAAGCGGCGGCGAAGCCATCGAAGAGAGGCTGCGCGCCGGAGACCAGACGTGCTTCGAGCAGGGCGGTTTTGGTCTGGATATCCCGTTTGGCCTCCTCGAACACGTCTTCCACCGTGCGGGTGGAGTGCCCGACTTTAAGCCCGCAGTCCCACAGCACGTAGAGCACTTCGTCGATCAGATGCTGCTGCAGAGGCTGGATGGAGGCCGGGCGGCTTTTTGAAGGAAAGAGGAACATGATGTCCACATCGCTCAGCGGGCTGAGCTCGCCGCGACCGTAGCCCCCGAGGGCGAGCAGGGCGCAGGCCGCGGGGAGTTTGCCATGCAGGCGCTCGAAGCTGGCGAGGGCATGCTTGAACAGGTGCGAGAGCATTACGTCCACCATCGCGGCCCGGGCCTGCGCAACCACCCCGCCCGATTCGCCGCCGTCGTGGCGCATGTGAATCATCGCACTTTCGAGCCGCAGGAAGGTCTTGCAGGCGGCGAGCCGGGCCGGCCGGGCTGCTTCCGGGGCAAAATCGAGGCGCTCAAGGGCGTGTTTCTGGATGCGGCCGTGAAAGGGGGAGTTGCTGGGCATGCGCTTTGGGACGGCGAAGACCTGAGCCGTTAAACGCTAAGCTGGGATTTATGCCGTTCCGTGCAATGCGGGAAACTCACGGCCGGAATCGGCGCCTGGGCTTGCTTCGCGTCGACGCTGCCGGTTGGCTTTCACCTTACGCCCATGCCTGAGATTTCCAAGAGCTACGAACCGCGTGACGTTGAGACAAAATGGTATGCCGCCTGGCAGGAGGCCAAGTGCTTCGCCGGCGTGGCCGCGCCGGGCCAGGAGACTTACTCCATCGTCATCCCGCCGCCGAATGTCACCGGCATCCTGCACATGGGCCACGTGCTGAACAACACCCTCCAAGACGCGCTCATCCGCCGCGCCCGCCTTGAGGGCAAGGCCGCCTGCTGGATACCCGGCACCGACCACGCCGGCATCGCCACGCAGACGATGGTCGAGAAACACCTCAAAAAAACCGAGGGCAAGGGGCGCCGTGATCTTGGACGCGAGGAGTTTCTCAAGCGCGTCTGGACCTGGCGTGACGAAAAGGGTGACCACATCCTCAAGCAACTCCGCGAACTCGGCTGCTCCTGCGATTGGGAACGCACCCATTTCACCATGGATCCCGGCTACTCCAAGGCCGTGCTCACGTCGTTTGTGAAACTCTTCGAACAGGGCCACATCTACCGCGGCAAACGCATGGTCAACTGGTGCCCGGTTTCGCTGACCGCGCTTTCCGATGAGGAGGTCGAGATGCGACCGACCAAGGGCCATATTTTCCGCCTGCGCTACGAGCTGGTCGAGCCCTCCACCACGACTGATGCCGAGGGCAATGTGGTCCCCCTTACCCATCTTATTCTCGAGACCACCCGCCCCGAGACCATCGCGGCCGACGTTGCCGTGGCGGTCCATCCGACCGACGCGCGTTACACCCACCTCGTGGGCAAGTCCGTCTGGCGTCCGCTGGGCGAGCGTATCCAGATTCCCATCATCGCCGATGAGGCGGTCGACCCGGCCTTCGCCGCTGGAGCACTCAAGGTCACCCCCGCCCACGACAAGGTCGACTTCGAGATCGGCCAGCGCCACCGTCTGCCGGTCATAGACGCGCTCAACGCCGACGGCACCATGAACGAGTTCGCCGGTCCCGAGCTGGCCGGGATGGAGCGTTTCGCCGCCCGCAAAAAAGCCGCCGAAATCCTGCAGGAGCGCGGTAACCTCATCGAGGCAAAGCCCTACGAAAACAACGTCGGTCACTCCCAACGCGCTGGCGTGCCCATCGAGCCCCGCCTCACCCAGCAGTGGTGGCTGCGCTACCCGCGGGTCGAGGAAGCCAAAGCGGTGGTGCGCGACGGGCACATCCAGATGCACCCTGAGCGCTGGTCCAAGGTTTACCTCAACTGGCTGGAAAACATCCAGGACTGGTGCATCAGTCGCCAACTCTGGTGGGGACATCGCATCCCGGTCTGGTATGCCAAGGGCGTGGACCGGGAAAAACTCACCGAGGCCGATCTGCGCGACCCGGCCAAGATCCACGTCTCGCTCCAGGGGCCCGCCGATCCTGATAACTGGACCCAAGAGGATGACGTCCTCGATACCTGGGCCTCCTCTTGGCTCTGGCCGTTTGCCACCCTTGGCTGGCCCGACGCCGAGGCCCAGGCCAAGGCCGGCTTCAGCCAATTTTACCCCACCACGACCCTCGCCACCGGCGCCGACATCATTTTCTTCTGGGTCGCACGCATGATCATGGCGGGTCTGGAATTCGCAAAGCCCGGCGCACCCGTCGAGGAGCGCATCCCCTTCAAGCACGTCTATTTCAACGGTATCGTTCGCGACAAACAGGGCCGCAAGATGTCCAAGACCCTGGGTAACTCGCCCGACCCGCTTGACCTCATCGTCAAATACGGCGCCGATGGCCTGCGCTTCGGCCTCCTCCAGATCGCCCCGCTTGGGCAGGATGTAAAGTTTGACGAAGACCGCATCGAAAGTGGCAAGGGCTTCTGCAACAAGCTCTGGAACGCCTGCCGCTTCCGCCAGATGAGCGGACCGATGGGCGACAACTCCTCGCTGGCCGCCGTCCTCGCGCGTCTCGACCCGGCCCACTTTGATGACGACGACCACGCCCTCCTCGCCTCGCTCCTAGACACCACTCGCACGCTCGAAAAGAGCTTCGCCGACTTCGAGTTCGCCGGCGCCACCCAGCGCTTGTATTCGTTTTTCTGGAACGATTTTTGCGATTGGTATGTCGAGGTTGCCAAGACCCGCGTGCAGGACCCGCTCGCCAAGGACCACGCCCTCGCGGTCCAAGACCTCGTCATCCGCCAGTTCCTGCTGCTCTTTGAGCCTTTCGCACCCTTTATCACCGAGGAGCTTTGGGACCTGCTCGGCTACGCCTCGGCTGAAAAAAAGTTTGTGCAGTATACCCGCCTCGAAACCGCCGAGGCCCTTGCAGCAGCCATCGCCGCGCGCGGCACGCCGGTCGATCCTGCCGCCGCCGGCCGGGTGGAGCAGCTCAAGCAAGTCGCCTCCCTCGCCCGCCAACTCAAAACCGAGCAGTCCGTGCCGCAAAAACGTGACGTGAAGTTCTTTGTTCTCGCCCATCAATCCGAGTGGCTCGTGCTGGAAAAAAACGCCGCCAAGCTCGCCCGTCTGGTTGGCGCCGCGGACATTGGTCGCACCACCGAAAAGCTCGCCCTGCCGGCGGTTGTGACGCCGCTGGGGACGCTGTTTCTCGATACTGGGGTGAAGATCGACCCTGCTGCCGAGCGCACTCGACTGGGCAAGGAGCTTGACCAAGTGAACAAGCATATCGCCGGCACCGAGGCCCGTCTCGGCAACGAGGCTTTTACCAGCAAGGCCCCTCCCGCTGTTCTGGAGGGGGCGCGCAAGCAACTCTCCGACCAGCGGTCCAAGGCCGCCGAACTCCAGCGCCTGCTCGCCGCGCTGGGGTGAGCGGCCGTTGCCAGCCTAGCCGCGTGCCAACGGCTACACCGGGACGCTAATCTTTTTGTAGCACTTTAACTATCGGTGAAGCGTGGTAGCCGCGTTCAAGCGGGGCGGGGTAAACTTCGAGACCTGAACCCCAGTTTCAGCAGGTTTTCTGGCCCTGCCCTCAGACGCGATCATGCAGTTGCCCTGGTCCCACCGAGGCGAACGATACCCATCTGGTATAATCGCGGTATCGGGGTGTCATGCGCCCGTTTAACTCAAGAACCTGCCGTTATTGTATTTCTTCTACCCAGTTTGATTTCAAAATACTGGAGCTATGCTTCAATTTTCGAAAATTTGGGCTATTTTAAATAACCTTTTCGATTTTAAATTTACTTTAAACTAATTTATGGCAACATTTTATGATACTAATAAAAAAGTAAAAAATAAATACGATGAATTGGCATGGTCTCGGCTTTAATCGGGTCTGCGATCCGTCCCTATCTGTGATATTTCGTGGACATCGCATACCTAAAAACATCCCAACCAAGTATGAAATCCCGATTCCAACTCGCCGGCCTCTCGGCCGCTCTCGTCACCACCGCCGCCCAGGCCGAAGTGAAGATCAACGAAAATCTCGCGGTCGACGGCTACGCCATCGGTTCTGCCGTCATCATCCACGGCACTCCCGACACCAACCAAACCATCGTCGGTAAAAGTGGTAATGCGTTTGACTCTGTTTTCGTCGGAGTGAGCGGAAAATACAGCGATCTGTCTGGCCGCGTCAGCTTCCAGGCCGCTAATCCCTTCGATAACACCTCCAGCGACGCCTCCGGTGTGTTGGATGCCTATGTCACCTACACCGCGGGTGATGTCGCTGTTACCGCTGGCAAATACCTCGGTTACCTGGGTTTCGAGTCCTACCACACGCCCAACAACGCGTTTATTTCCTACAGCAACGCATTTTATTTCAGCCCCTTCGCTACGGGCGTGAAAGTCGACTATACGGGTGACGGATTTGCTGCCGGTGTTTCTGCACGCGACAGTCAGGTCTTGGGCGGCTCCAATTTCGCTACCGGTGACGGCGAGTATTCCGATGATATCGGTTACGAGGCCTTTTTCTCCTACACCGGCATCAAAGACCTCACCCTGTTCTTCGGCGTTGGCTACGAGAATGTGGATGGTTTCGACAGCGTGCTCGAGGGCGACTTCTGGCTCAACTACAACGTCTCCGACAAGCTTAGCGTGGCTGGCGAGGTCACTTCTGTCCAGGACGCTACCGACCTTTCTTGGCTCGGTCAGGTCAGCTACAAGGTTACCCAGGAGCTCTCCGCTTCCGCTCGCGTGACCTATTTCGACGGCAAGTCCGGTGACGTGTTTGGCTACGGCGTTGCCTCCACCTACACCTTCACCCCCAACTTCTCGTTGAAGGGTGAAATCAGCCTCAATGACAGGAATGTCGGTGGTCCTAACACCGCTCAATACGGCGTCCAGGGTCTGTTCCGCTTCTAAGCGGATCTGACTGACTGTCTACGTAATCTCTGAGCAGGGCCGTTTGGAAGTGAGTAAACGGCCCTGCCCTTCAGCTCTTCAGTAAGTCCTCTCGGAGGCCCAAACGCATGGCTACTGCCTTGCCCAAATTTCCCTAAATCCACGCATCCATCACCAGATTTCCCGCCATGATTAATATAATAAACAAGACCCTCGGAGCTGGCGCCATCGCGCTCGGTCTCCTCGCCTCCACCGCACTGCAAGCCGCCGAGACCGTCAAGGTAGGCGTGCTTCATTCTCTCTCTGGCACCATGGCCATCAGCGAGACTTCGCTGCGTGACGTGCTGCTCTTCACCTTCGACGAGATCAACGCCTCCGGTGGCGTCCTCGGCAAGAAGATCGAGCCTGTCGTCGTGGACGGCGCCTCCAACTGGCCCCTCTTCGCCGAAAAGGCCAAGCAGCTCCTCGAGCAGGACAAGACCGCCGTCACCTTCGGCTGCTGGACCTCCGTCTCCCGCAAGTCCGTTCTTCCTGTGTTCGAAAAGAACAACGGCCTCCTTTTCTATCCCGTGCAATACGAGGGCGAAGAGCTTTCCAAGAACATCTTCTACACTGCCGAGGCTGTCGGCCAGCAGGCCACCCCGGGCGTTGATTATCTCCTCAACGAGCTCGGCAAGAAGAAATTCTACCTGCTCGGTTCCGATTACGTTTATCCCCGCACGACCAACCTCGTGTTGAAGGAATACCTCGCCTCCAAGGGTATCCCCGAGAACGCAATCATCGAGAAATACACTCCCTTCGGTCACACCGACTACCAGCAGATCGTCGCCGAGATCAAACAGTTCGGCGCCTCCGGTGATGCCACCGTGGTCTCCACGCTGAACGGCGACACCAATGTCCCCTTCTTCCGCGAGCTGGCCAACGCCGGCATCAAGTCCGAGGACATCCCCGTCATCTCCTTCTCGGTTTCCGAGGATGAATTCCGTGGCCTGCCCACTAAGGACCTCGTCGGGCACCTCGGCGCCTGGAGCTACTTCATGTCCGTAGACACTCTCGCCAACGACAAATTCAAGAAGGACTTCTTCGCTTGGATCGAGAAGAGCACCGTCCCTGGCATCGAGAAGAAGGGCCGCGTCACCAACAGCCCAATGGTCCTTTCCTACGTCGGCGTTTACCTCTGGAAGGCCGCCGTCGAGAAGGCTGGCACCTTCGAAGTCGATGCCGTTCGCGCCGCCCTCGAGTCCGGCGTTACCTTCGACGGTCCCGGTGGCAAGGCCACGATGCAAAAGAACCACCACATCACCAAGAACGTCTACGTGGGCGAGACCTTAGCCGATGGTCAGTTTAAGATACTCAAGTCCTACGAGGGCGTCTACGGCGAGCCCTTCCTGAAGGGCACCTTCGGCAAGAAGTAAGCCCCGCGCCTGCCCCCTTTCCACGGCGCCGCTGGTTACGGCGCGCGTGTTTTGAACGTTGGTTAGTTTTGGTTGCCGGGGCGGGTCTAAGATGCCCCGCCCCGTCATTTTTTTTCCCTTTCGCCCGAACGACGGAGACCTCCGCCCAATCCGATCTATTTTCGCACGTGCCCGCCCTACCCCGCCGTGGCCCCCTTCCTGCTAACGGTCACGCCAATCGCGACATGCTTCGTTTCCTTTTTTCCCTTTTCCTCGGGCTCTCGCTCTGCGCATGCCGGTCCGGCGCCGCCGAATCCGCACCCACGGTCGCCTCCGGTCGCGCCCAGCTGCTGGCCGCTTTGCTGGCCCCCCCCGCTGAGCAGGTCGCCGCCATTCGCGGACTGGTCGGGGTCGAGGACGCCGCCATCACCCCCGCGCTCACTGCTTGGCGAGCGGGAGAACTTTATCTCGTTGCCTTGCCCGACGGTTCGCGCGTGCCCGCCACCCTCGCCCCCGCGTCCGGCGGCGGCGACCAACTCGTGGCTCTTTCCGTTTTGAACGGCTCCGCCATCCCCGATCCCGCGTCCGCATCAAGCCCGGCGACTCCGCTCTTGATCGCCCCGAAAAGCTTAAAACCCCTCGACACCACCGCCCCCCTCCGACGCGCGATGCGCGATGTCCTCGAAGTGGCCGGCGTGGCGGCCCCCTCTCCCTCGGTCCGACGCGAATCAATTGAGCGCCTCGGCCAATCCCGCAAGGCCGAGCACCTGCCGCTGCTCCTGGCCCGCCTCGTGATCGAAAAAGCTCCCGCCGTCCGCACCGCCCTCGCCGACGCCATCGCGTTTATCCAGCTCGCCGACCCCGCGCCCGCGGTCCGTCTCGCCGCCATCGCCGCCCTCGGCGAAGCCCACTCGCTCGCCGCCGCCTCGCGCTTTAAGGAGTTGCTCGCCGCCACGCCCCCTCCTTACCCCGAAGAAACCGCCGCGCTGGTCGCCGCGCTCAAGAAGATCGAGTCGCACTGGAAGACCGTGAATTTCTTCGGCGACCTCTTCCGCGGCCTGAGCGCCGGCTCCGTTCTCCTGCTCATCGCCCTCGGCCTCGCCATTACCTTCGGCCTGATGGGCGTCATCAACATGGCCCACGGCGAGCTCATGGTCGTCGGTGCCTATTCGACCTTTGTGGTCCAGAATCTTTTCGTCTCGGCCTTCGGAGCCGCTTCGCCCGCGTTTCATTTTTACTTCATCGCCGCCCTGCCGGTGGCCTTCGCCGCCGCGGCCCTGATCGGCCTCGCGCTCGAGCGCGGCATCATTCAATTCCTCTACAAACGTCCGCTCGAAAGCCTGCTCGCCACCTGGGGCGTCTCCCTCGCGCTCCAGCAGACCTTCCGCCTCGTTTTCGGCCCGGCCAACGTCCAGATCAACGCTCCATCCTGGCTTCAGGGCAGCGCCGCCCTGAACGACGTTCTCTTCGCCTACAACCGGCTCTTTGTGATCGGATTCGCCGCCCTGGTCGTGTTCGGCGTGTGGCTGGCGCTGAATCGCACCTCCCTCGGCCTGCTGGTGCGCGCCGTGATGCAGAACCGCCAGATGGCTTCGTGTATCGGTGTTCGGGCTACGCGCGTGAACATGTTCACCTTCGCCTTCGGTTCCGGCCTGGCCGGTCTGGCCGGCGCGTGTCTGTCCCAGCTGGGTAACGTCGGCCCTGGCATGGGCCAGCTCCACATCATCGACGCCTTCATGGTCGTCGTTTCCGGCGGGGTGGGGAACGTCCTCGGCTCCGTCGTCGCCTCGCTCGGCATCGGCACGGTGGACCAGTTGCTCCAGCCCATCCTCGGCGCGGTCATGGGCAAGATTCTCGTTCTCTTCGCCATCATCCTGTTCCTCCAGTGGCGCCCGGGCGGTCTCTTCCCGACCCGCAGCCGCAGCCTCGACTAACCCGCCGCCATGTCCGTCCCCGCCAAACTTTCCGACGTCGAGCCGCGCTTCTTCACCCGCGCCCAGTGGGCCGCGTTTCTCCTGCCCACGCTCCTTCTCGCCTTGGTGCTGCCGCTGCTGAACGCCCTCCTGCCCGCCGAACACCTGCTCTGGCCAAGCCATTTCACGCTGAATCTCTACGGCAAATACGCCACCTACGCGGTGCTCGCTCTCGGCGTCGATCTGCTCTGGGGCTACCTCGGCATCCTGTCGCTCGGTCAGGCGCTGTTTTTCGCCCTCGGCGGCTACGCCTTTGGGATGCATCTGCTTCTGATGATCGGGAAAGACGGGCAGTATAAATCCGATCTGCCCGACTACATGGTGTTCCTCGGTTACAAGGCCCTCCCCGCCCACTGGGAGCCCTTCTACTCCTTCCCCTTCGCGACCGCCGCCGTGCTCGTTATCCCGGCGCTGATCGCCTTCGTCTTCGGCTGGCTCGCCTTCCGCTCCCGCATCAAGGGGGTCTACCTGTCCATCCTCACCCAGGCCCTGACTTACGCCGCCGCCCTGCTCTTTTTCCGCAACGATTTCGGCTTCGGCGGCAACAACGGCTTCACCGACTTCAAGCGCGTCCTCGGCGCCGACTTGAACTCTCCCGACACGCGTCGCGGTCTCTACGTCGCTTCGGTGCTGCTCCTCGCCGGCGTTTTCCTGCTCTACCGCTGGCTGACTCGCGCCAAGTTCGGCCATCTGATGCAGGCCATCCGCGACGGCGAAAATCGCGTGCTCTTCTCCGGCTACGCCACCGCCCGCTACAAGCTTTTCGTGTTTGTGCTCGTCGCCGCCATCACCGGATTGGCCGGCGCCCTCTATGTGCCGCAGGTCGGCATCATCAACCCGTCCGAAATGACCCCGGAAAAATCCCTCGAAGCCGTGGTCTGGGTCGCCGTCGGCGGACGCGGCACCCTGCTCGGCCCCATTCTCGGCGCGCTTTTTGTCAACGCCCTGAAAAGTTGGGCCACCCGCGCCGCTCCCGAACTCTGGCTCTATATCATCGGCGGGCTGTTCATCGTCGTCGTGCTTTTCTTGCCCGGCGGTCTGATCAGCCTCCCGGCCAAATTCCGCGCCGCGTGGGCCAAACTTCGTCCTCCGCCGCCCGTTCCCACGGCCGGCGCTGGCGACTTGGGAACTTAAGACCTTCGACTTTTGACCGCTAACTCATGCACCCGATCCTCCAAGCCGAAGACGTGACGAAAACCTTCGACGGGTTTCGCGCCATCAACGCGCTGAATTTCTACCTGTTCCCGGGCGAACTCCGCACCGTGATCGGTCCCAACGGCGCCGGCAAATCGACCTTTTTTGATCTCCTCACCGGCCGCGCCAAACCCGACACCGGCGGCATCCATTATAACCCCATCCCGGAGACCCCCGCGACTGACCTGACCAAGCTCAACGAATACGAGATCCAGCGCCTCGGCATCGGCCGCAAGTTTCAGAACCCTTCGGTTTTCGCTGAGCACACCGTGTTCACCAACCTTGTGCTCTCCCTGAAGGGCCCGCGCGGAGTTTTCGCCTCGCTGTTCCACCGGCTCGATTCCTCCGCCCGCGACCGCCTCGACGCCCTGCTGAAACTTGTGCGCCTCGACGAAAAACGCCACTGGAAGGCCGGCCTGCTTTCCCACGGCGAAAAACAATGGCTCGAGATCGGCATGCTGCTCGCCTCCGAACCCCGCGTGCTCCTGGTCGACGAACCCGCCGCGGGCATGACCGACGAGGAAACCCACCGCACCGGCGAGCTCCTGCTTAGCCTCGCCGGCCAACACAGCATTGTGGTGGTCGAGCACGACATGTCCTTCGTGAAACAGATTTCTATCAACGGCCAGGTTACCGTGCTCCACCAGGGCTCCGTGCTCTGCGAGGGCAAATTCGACGACGTGCAATCCCACCCAAAGGTCCGCGAGGTCTACCTCGGCCGCGGCAAAAACTGACCCGCCCCGATCGATGTCCGAAGTGCTCCTAAATCTCTCCGCCGCTGAGGTCGATATCGACGGCTCCCGCATCCTGCGCGGCGTCACCCTCGAGGTCCGCCCCAACGAAGTCGTCGCCCTCATGGGCCGCAACGGCGTGGGCAAGACCACCACGCTTCGCGCGCTCATGGGCCTCCGCCCCCTTCGCTCCGGCGTCATGACCCTCGCCGGCACCAGCCTCGTCGGTCTAGCCACCGACGCCCGCGCCCGCGCCGGTCTCGGCTACGTGCCACAGGGCCGCGACATCTTTCCCCACCTCACGGTCGAGGAAAACCTCCGCATCAGCCTCGTTGTCCACGGGGTCAAAGGTGCCGCCACCCGCGCCGCGCTCGATGAGGTCTATACCCTTTTCCCCATCCTCAAACAGTTCGTCGCGCGCAAGGGCGGCGTCCTCTCCGGCGGCCAACAACAACAGCTTGCTATCGGCCGCGCCCTCCTGACCAAGCCCAAACTCCTCCTGCTCGACGAGCCCACCGAGGGCATCCAGCCCAGCATCATCGAGGAGATCGGCGACACCCTCCGCAAACTCCGCGCCAGCGGCCGCCTTTCAATTCTGCTGGTCGAGCAATACGTCGATTTCTGCCGCGCCGTGGCCGATCGATTCTACGCTATGGACCGCGGTGCCGTCACCATCTCCGGCCCCATTGCCGACCTTACCGACCAGGTCGTGAAGGAGCATCTTCAAGTTTGAAGTAGCGAGTAGCGGTTAGTGGGTAGCGAGCATTTCATCCCGTCGAAACCGTAATTCCGACTGTCTTCCCCCTCGCTACCCGCTACGCGCTACCCACTACTTTAAAATCCCATGCACCTCACCCCCCGCGAACGCGAAAAACTCCTCGTCGTCACCGCCGCTGACCTAGCCCGGCGCCGCCATTCCCGCGGCCTGAAGCTCAACTACCCCGAGGCCATCGCCATCATCACCTACGAGATCATGGAGGGCGCGCGCGATGGCCGCTCCGTCGCCGATCTCATGAGTTACGGCGCCACCCTGCTCGCCCGCGCCGACGTGATGGAGGGCGTGCCGGAGATGATCCACGACGTGCAGGTCGAAGCCACCTTCCCCGACGGCACCAAACTCGTCACCGTCCACAACCCCATCCGCTGACCATGATCCCCGGAGAAATGATTGTGGCGCTCGACGCCGTTCCCTTCGAAGCCAACGTAGGCCTCGAAATCAAACCCCTCGTCGTCGCCAACACTGGCGACCGCCCCATTCAGGTGGGTTCGCACTTCCATTTTTTCGAGACCAACGCCGCCCTGCGTTTCGACCGAGCCGCTGCGCGCGGTTTCCGCCTCAACATCCCCGCCGGCACCGCTGTCCGCTTCGAGGCCGGCGACACCAAGCAGGTCGAACTGGTCGCACTCGCCGGCACCCGCGAGGTCTGGGGCCTCAATGCCCGCGTTAACGGGAAACTCTAATCTCCGCGCCATGCCTCTCAAACTCACCCGCCGCCAATACGCTGAAATGTTCGGCCCAACCGTGGGCGACCAGGTTCGCCTCGCCGACACCGAACTCTTCATTCAGGTCGAGCGCGACCTGATCGCCGAGGGCGGCGGCTACGGTAACGAGATCAAATTCGGCGGCGGCAAGGTCATCCGCGACGGCATGGGCCAGTCGTCCACCGCGTCCGACGCCGATTCGCTCGACCTTGTCATCACCAACGCCCTCATCCTCGACGCCCGCCTTGGTATCATCAAGGCCGACATCGGCATCAAACACGGCCTCATCGTTGGCATCGGCCATGCCGGAAATCCCGGTATCCAGTCTGGCCTCGGTTCCGTTTACCCCGATCCCAAGACCGTTAAGAAAAACCCCATGATCGTCGGCGCCGGCACCGAGGTGCTCGCGGGCGAGGGCAGCATCATCACCGCCGGCGGCATCGATACCCATATCCACTTTATCTGCCCCCAGCAGATCGACGAGGCGATCAGCTCCGGCGTCACCACGCTCCTCGGCGGCGGCACCGGCCCCGCCCACGGCACCCTCGCCACCACCTGCACCCCCGGCCGCTGGAATACTCACCGCATGTTGGAGGCCGCCGAAGCCTACCCGGTTAACCTCGGCTTCCTCGGCAAGGGCAACTGTTCCACCCCCGGCCCCCTCCGCGAACAAATCCTCGCCGGCGCGCTCGGCCTGAAACTCCACGAGGACTGGGGCACCACGCCCGCCGCCATCGACACCTGCCTCGGTGTCGCCGACGAGTTCGACGTCCAGGTCGCCATCCACACCGACACGCTCAACGAGGCTGGCTTCGTCGATGATACCCTCGCCGCCTTCAAGGGCCGCACCATCCACACCTACCACTCGGAGGGCGCCGGCGGCGGCCACGCGCCCGACATCATCCGCGTCTGCGGCGAGGCCAACGTCCTCCCGTCCTCCACCAACCCTACGCGCCCCTTCACGGTCAACACCATCGACGAGCATCTCGACATGCTCATGGTCTGCCATCACCTCGACCCCAAGATACCCGAGGACGTCGCGTTCGCCGAGTCACGAATCCGCCCCGAGACCATCGCCGCCGAAGATCGCCTCCACGACCTCGGCGCTATTTCGATGATGTCGTCCGATTCCCAGGCCATGGGCCGTATCGGCGAGGTCATCTGCCGCACTTGGCAAACCGCCCATAAGATGAAGGTCCAGTTCGGCCGCCTCACACACCCCTCGCACCCCGCCGCCGACAACTTCCGCGCCCTGCGCTACGTCGCCAAATACACCATCAACCCGGCCCTCACCCACGGCATGGGCCACATTATCGGCTCGGTCGAGGTGGGCAAACTCGCCGACCTCGTGCTCTTCAAACCCGCTCTATTCGGCGTGAAGCCCGAGCTCGTGCTCAAAGGAGGCTTCATCAATTGGGCCAATATGGGCGATCCCAACGCGTCCATCCCCACGCCCCAGCCTATGATGTATCGCCCGATGTTCGGCGCGAGCCCGCGCGGCATCTCCTCCACCGCGCTCACTTTCGTTTCCGAAGCGTCACTACGCGAAGGTGGCCTCGCCGACCTCGGCCTCAAGCGCCGTCTGGAGTCAGTCACCGGCTGCCGCAAAGTCAGCAAACGCGACATGGTTTTCAACAACGCGATGCCCGTCATAAAGGTGGACCCCGAGACCTACCACGTCACCGCCGACGGCGAGCACCTCACCTGCGAGCCGGCCAAGGTTTTGCCGATGGCGCAGCGCTATTTCCTGTTTTAAGATCGGCGCATGATTCTAATCCAAGCCTCGGTCGTCGCCCCCGACCTCGTGCTCCGCGTCGTCGCTCTCCGCACCGATCGCCGCACGCTCGCCAAGCGTCTCTGGCGCGGCGTCGCCGCCGACGGCACCGAGTTCGGCTTACAACTCCCCAGGCCCTTACAGCCCGGCGATACCGTCCACCAAACCGCGACCGTTCGCTACGTGATCGAGCAGGAAACCGAGCCCGTGCTCGTAATCCCGCTCGCCGATCTCCCGCCCTCCGCCATCGCCGGCATCGGCTGGGCGGTGGGTAACCTCCACCTCGAATTGTCCTCCGAGGCCACGCGTTTGCTCACTCCCGACGAACCCGCCGCCCGCCAGCTTCTTGACCGCATCCAAGTCGCCTTCGCGCCCGCAACCGCTGTCTTCCGTCCCGGACGTTTCAAACGCAGCATCACTACCCCTCTCGTCGATGATCTCGGTCCCAGCCACAAACACTGATGCCGCGTGGCTCGTCGGTCTCCTTCAGGCAGGCGATTCCTTCTACCCGACCGGAGGCTACGCTCACTCCTTCGGCCTCGAAGGCCTGATCGAACTTGGCGTCGTTCACGACCGCGAAACCCTGCGCGCCTTTTTCCTCCTCTCCGCGCTCCCGACTCTTCGCCACGCCGAGATCCCGCTCGCCGCCCACGCCTACGCCGCGCTCGATCCCGCCGCGCCCGACTGGTTTCGTATCGCCGAGCTTTGCGTTCTCGCCCACGCTCTTAAGAGCTCTCGCGAACTCCGTGCCGCCACCGAAAACATCGGCCGCCAGCGCGCCGAACTCGCCGCCCGCCTCCATTCTCATCCGCTCGCCGCCGGCTACCTCTCGCGCGCCGCCGCCGAAGGTTGGCCCTTCTCCGCCGCCGTCTCTGCCGCGCTTGAAGGTCGCATCATCGGCGCCCCGCGCGACGCCGTGCTTGCCGGCATCACATACTCGACGCTCTCGGCCACCCTCGCCGCCGCCATGAAACTCCTCCGCCTTGGCCAAAATGCGGGCCAATCTCTCCTCACCGAAATGCTCGGCCACGCCCCCGAGCTCATCGCCACCGCTAATACTATTCCGGTTGCAGAAATCGGCTGGTTCAACCCCTGGCTCGACATCGCCAGCGCCCGCCATGAGACCGCCAACTCCCGTATGTTTATTTCATGAAGTAGCGATTAGTGGGTAGCCAGTAGCGGGCATACCGGTCCGCCCAAAACCTACTCGCTACCCGCTACTCACTACCCGCTAATTTTCCTCTCATGAATCGTCCTCCCCGCATCGGCATCGGCGGCCCCGTCGGCTCCGGCAAGACCATGCTCTGCCTCAAGCTCTGCCAAAAGCTCCGCGAGCGCTACTCCATGGCTGTCGTCACCAACGATATCTACTGCTCCGAGGACGCCGAGTTCCTCATCCGCCAGAGCGCCCTGTCCGAAGAACGTATCCGCGGCGTCGAGACGGGTGGCTGTCCGCACACCGCCATCCGCGACGACACGACCATGAACGAGCAGGCCTGCCAGGCCCTAGAAAGGGCCTTACCTGATCTCCAGCTCGTGCTGGTCGAGAGCGGAGGCGACAACCTCACCGCCACCTTCTCGCCCGAGTTGGTGGACGCCTTCATCTACGTGATCGATGTCGCCGAGGGTGAAAAAATTCCCCGCAAGGGTGGCCCCGCAATCCGGCATAGCGACCTGCTCATCATCAATAAAATCGACCTGGCTCCGCTCGTCGGCGCCGATCTCTCCGTTATGGACCGCGACACGAAAATCCAGCGCGGCCCGCGCCCCTTTCTTTTTTGCGATCTTAAGCGCGAGCACAACCTCAACCAGGTCATCACCTGGGTCGAAAACCAGGTCCTCTTCGCTTCCCAATCTCGACTTTGATTTAGCCCAATTAAACGCAAAATACGCAAAAAGAATACCCACTATGGAGCTCTTTTTTTTCGCTCTCTGCGCCTTTTTTGGCTAAAGTTGCGACGTTCTTCTGATGGCCGATTTTCACGGACACCTCGCCCTCCGCGCCGCCGCCCGGGCCGACGACGGCGTGACTGCGGTCGCATCACAGTCCTTTCGCGCGCCCTATCACGTGAGCAAGCCCTACTGGGACGCCGACACCCGCACCCTCCTCGTTCAGGTCGTCAACCCCACCGCCGGCATTCTCTCCGGCGACCGTCTCGAGTCCGCCGTTTCCGTCGAGCCCGGCGCCGCCTTGCTTCTCACCACGCCGAGCGCCAGCCGCGTGTTCTGCATGCGGGCCGACTCGCCCGCCGCTTCCTCTCTTCAGTATTATACCGTCGCGCCCGGCGGCTGGCTCGAGGTCCTTCCTGAGCCGCTCGTCCCGCATCGCGGCTCCCGTTTCCACCAGCGCACCGTCCTGGATGTTGCACCAGGCGGCTCTGCGTTCTACGCAGACCTGCTTTTCCCCGGCCGTATTGCCCATGGCGAAACTTGGGTCTGGGATCGTCTAATTCTGGAGCTCGAGCTCCGGTCCGGCTCCGCGCTTCTGCTACGCGAGCGGCTCGATCAATCTGCCGCGCACCTGCACGCCCTTGCCACGTTCGCCGGCAGCGGCGAATACGCCTCTTTCGGCAACGCAGTGTTCCTCGCCCCAGGGCTCGCCACCGACCCCGATCCGCCATGGAGGGCGGAATTACATGCGCTCCAAGATGACGGTATTTGGATCGGCGCCACCCAATTGCGCAACGGAGGGGTATGGAGCATTAAATTCGTCGCCGCTAATGGGGTTCAACTCCGCCAGACTCTCGCAGCTATCCGGCGTATTTTAACACCGTGCGCGCTGCATCTAGGTTGCGATGCCCGAAAATTGTAGGTCTTGGGGTCATTAGGGTCGCCCAGTGGGATTTTGATTTTGCCCGGCGCTTTTTCCGTTCCTTCGTGAATGCACCAATAGCATGGATAAAACCAGCACACCCAGTGTAGGGACTAGGTGGTCTGGGTTCGTTACCAGATGTTGGGCTGTGGCGCTGAAATCCCATGTAAGATCATGCCCGCCATCATGCCCAGGATGCGCCTGTGCGTTGGAACCTACTAGGAGCGTCAAGACAAGCGGCGTGAGAGAACCTTTGTATCGAAAGAGTTTCATGGCGTGAACAGGTATAAGCAGGTATCAGGCCATGAGCGCGACCGTTTTTTCTGCCTGCACCTCTTCTCGCTGTGAAAATCTGAAAACTTTTAACTATCCGCTTTGCTCAACCCGCCGCGGGGCGGTGGGCGGCGGCGCGGAGGAAGGGCTCGGGGGCGAGGCCGGCGGCGCGGGCGAGGGTGTTTACGCGGCTCGCCTCGGCTGCGGTGAGCGCTGTCAGGCGGGCGGTGCCGTCGCGGTCGGTCCATTTCAGATGAATGGTCCGCTGGCGCGAGGTTTTCACCAAGCCCCGGATAAAGGCATCGTCATCGGGAGCGGTTGCGGGCGCGGGGGTATTCATTTTTTTCGGCCACGGCCGCCGGGCAGGAGGGACAACAACCAGAGCAGAAGGATGGCGCCGCCGACGGCGGTCAGGAGGGTGGCGAGGGTGGTGGTGGCGTGAAAGCCGATCACGCCCAGCACGTAGCGTCCGAGGAAGGAGCCGGCCACGCCGAGAATCAGGTTGGCGACGAAGCCGAAGCGGCCGCGCCCGAAGAGGAGTCCGGCCAGCCAGCCGGCGAGGGCGCCGACCACGAGCAGAAGGCAGAGTTGTTCGAGGCTCATTCAGGGCGGGGGCCGGGCGCGGGTTCGCCCAGGCGGGGGAAGGTCTGCCAGAGTTCGAGGGGGATGTCCTCGGGGCGCACGGTGGCGGGCAGGCCGCCGGCGACCAGCGAGTCGATCCAGGCGCGGCCGCCGTCGGGCAGAAGGCCGCGCAGGAGACTGCCGATTTGTTTGCGGCGCTGTTGGAAGCAGGCGCGGATGGCGAGCTTGGTGCGGCGGGGGAAAAACAGCGGCTGCGGTTTGCGCACCAGGTTGAACAGGTAGGAATCTACGTCGGGTCGGGGGTGGAAGCAGTGGCCGGAGACCTTGTGGCCGGGGGCGATGTCGAAGGCGCTCTGGAGGAAGATCGAGATGGAGCCGAAGAGCTTCGTGCCGGGCTTGGCCATGTAGCGCTGGGCGGCCTCGTATTGC
>Ga0247831_1003877_pt1 | contig 20954 bp, 21 predicted proteins | sample LaCruzMarch2015__9_FD_192406 | JGI IMG/M metagenome (GOLD analysis project Ga0247831, IMG submission 192406) | Freshwater microbial communities from meromictic Lake La Cruz, Castile-La Mancha, Spain - LaCruzMarch2015_1m | ecosystem: Environmental > Aquatic > Freshwater > Lake | place: Spain...
AGGCGCGAGTTCTTCGGCCTTCATTTTTTGCCGGATTGCGTCGCGCGCTTTGAAGTCCGGCAGCAACTCTCGGGCGAAGGTTTCTAGCGATTCGCAGATGTGCGCGTGTTTATTGTTGCCGACCTGCTGAACGAAGATCAGCTGATCCATGCCGACTTTCTCGTAGCGCTCGAATTGGCGGCGCACTTGCTCGGGCGTGCCGATGCCGCCATGACCGGAGTTCTCCGGGATGGTGTCTTCGACTTCTTTGAACTTGTTCCAGATGTCGGAACGGCCTGGTGCGTGCTGGCCGTAGGCGGCGACATAACCCAACGCGTAACCGAAAAACTTAAAGCCTTCACGGCCGCGTGCGATGGCTTCTTGCTCGCTCTCGTGCAGCGACAAGGCTGTGACGATGGCGACGTTTGGGTTCACCGTATGCGAAATCGGCACGCATTTGTCTGACTTGATGATGTCGTAATATTCTTCGATCCAATGCGCGGCCTGTTCTGGCTCCACAAAGGCGAAGGCGAGGGCGCCCAAGCCCATGCGCGCGGCCCGGTGGATGGATTCCCGGCGCGAGCAGGCGAGCCACATCGGCGGATGCGGCTTCTGGACGGGTTTCGGCACGACATTTCGTACCGGCATGCTGAAATACTTGCCCTCGAATCCGGGATAAGGCGTCATGGCCAGCATGTTGGCGGCTTGCTCAGCGCCCTCATGCCAAGCCTCGGTTTTCTCGGCAGGGCTCTGGAGGAAGCCTTCCAGTTCCAGCGCGCTGGCGGACTCGCCTGTCCCCCATTCGACGCGGCCATTCGAAACCAGGTCGAGCGCTGCGACGCGCTCTGCGGCGCGAGCGGGATGATTGTAGCGCGGCGACATCAGCATCACGCCGTGCCCGAGGCGGATTTGCTTTGTGCGCTGAGAGGCAGCGGCCAGAAATATTTCAGGCGCGGAGGAGTGCGAGTATTCTTCCAAAAAGTGATGCTCGACTTCCCAGACATAATCGATGCCCAGGCGATCGGCGAGTTCCACCTGATCCAAGGCTTCCTGATAGACCCGAAGCTCGGAATCCTCGCGCCAGGGCGTGGGGACCTGCAATTCGTAAAAGAGGCCGAATTTCATCGGTCTATATTCCTCTCCAGCCGTCCCTTGGGCGGGCGTTTTTTTAGAAGGCGGTTTGGGCCTGCTTTGTGCGTTTCAGACAGCCAGACCATCGCGTTTGTTGTCAATAGACCGCCTTACCTGTCGCCTGCCGCACGCGCTGAGCCTCTGTTCTAAAGCGACTGCATGGCGCTTGCTGGTCATTTGTGCGCTCACTTTTCCTCTTTACATAGTGTAAAGTTTCGGGTGAGCTGATCTATTCTGATTGAGCGACGGATTTGGCTGGGCGTGATCAAAAAGATAGCCTTTGGAAAGGCAGCTCGGAATTCAGCTGTTAATCCCCGCGCTTTCCGCGGGGCCACTACGCGCGCGCTCATTCTCGATGCGGCGCATGCCGTATTGTCCGAACGCGGATATTCTGCAACGAGTGTGGATGAAATCGCTACGCGTGCAGGTGTGAGCCGGCCGACATTCTATGCCTACTTCACAGATAAAATGGCCGTTGTGTCGGCGTTATCCGAGAATCTCGAAAAAGAAGTGCTGCGCAGCTACAAGAAGCTCGCGGCGATGGGGCCGTCGCCCGATCGCGCCGCTTTGACGAATTGGGTGTCCAAGCGGGTTGCTGAAACGCGAAAACAGAGTTCGTATATTCGCATCTTCAGCCAAGTAACAGCTGCGGAGCCGAGCTTCTACGGTGTGGCGCGAGGGCATCGTGTCGCGGTGTTCGCTATGCTTGGCGAGTGCATTCCTGCGTTTGCCATGGCGGCGCGATATCCGAAAAGCGTTATGGCGGTTCGGGCGCATATGTTGTTCGATCAGCTTGAATTGCTGTGCTCCATGATTGCGTTGGATTGGGACGCGGATTCCGATATCGCAATTGATCTCATGGCAGAGCAGATCGAGCACTTTATTGAACTTGGCGTATAGGGTTCGAAACTAAGCCGGCGATCTCACGACAATTACATAGAATTTGATTGGGAGGATTTGACATGACCGACACACGTTTGAAGGGCAAAGCGGCTCTGGTGACCGGGGCTGCGGATGGCGTCGGCCACGGCATCGCCACGCGTTTTGCGCGCGCAGGCGCCAATGTTGTGATTGCGGATGTAAACGTCGAGCGCGGTGAACAAGTTGTGAAGGAGCTTAATGCCGAGGGCGGCGGCAAGACGGTGTTTCAGCTGTGCGACGTGACGCAGAAGGCTCAGGTGCTCGCCGCTGTGGAGCGTGCGAAGACCGAGTTTGGCTCGATCGATATTGTTGTGAACAACGCCTATAAAGGGCGCGGGCTTTCGCGTGTTCAGAAGACGACGGACGATGAAGCGCAAGAGAGCATGAACATGACGTTCTTCGCGGCGAAGTGGTCGATGGAGGCGGCCTTCCCGACGATGATGAAGAATAAATGGGGTCGCTTCATCAATATTGCTTCATTGAATAGCGTGAACGCGCATATGGGCAGCGTCGCGATGAATGCGAGCAAGGAAGCGTTGCGCGCCTACACGCGCACCGCCGCGCGCGAATGGGCGCCGCATCAGATTACCGCGAACATCATCTGCCCCGCGGCGGTCTCTGCTGCTTTTCGTTACGTCCGCACGATTCAGCCGGAAATGATCGCAGCGTCGGAGAAGGCGAACCCAATGGGCCGCATCGGTGATTGCATCGACGATATTGGCGGCGTCGCGGTGTTTCTGGCGAGCGAGGATGCGCGCTACGTCACTGGAAACACACTTTTCGTGGATGGCGGTTCGCACATCAACGGGGCGGCCTGGTCGCCGGATCTCGGGGAGGAATAGCGTTTTTTGGTGTTCCCGACGCAACCGGCCGGGCGTTTGTACGTCCGGCCTGCTGTGTTTTGTTGGTCGTCAGGCGGGAGATGACGCGCTGGGCGACATGCGATACCTGTCCGGAATGGATGTCCCTATTCTCTATAGCTTCCGCCGCTGCCCTTATGCGATGCGGGCGCGTATGGCCTTGCTCGTTGGTGGCGTTGTCTGTGAATTGCGCGAAGTAAAGCTGGCGAAAAAACCCACCGCGATGGTCGAGGCTTCACCGAAGGGAACAGTGCCTGTTCTGGTGCTCGCTGACGGGCGCGTGATCGATGAAAGCCTGGACATCATGTATTGGGCGCTGGGACGCAATGATCCAGAACAATGGCTCGCGGCCGATGCGGCGGCGGTCATCATGATCAATGACGGGCCATTTAAACACCATCTCGATCGCTTCAAATATCCTGAGCGGTATGGCGAGGACCCTATTGAGCACCGGGATGCGGCGATCACGCTGTTGCGTTCGTTGGAAGTGCGGCTCGCAGATCGTGCGTATTTGGGCGGATCGGTGCGATCCTTCGCGGACATCGCCTTGTTCCCCTTCATCCGGCAGTTCGCCGAAACCGATCGGGCGTTCTTCGACGGCCTCGATCTTCCGGCTCTGCAAGCCTGGCTCGCCGCGCATCTGGACTCGGCTTTGTTTTCAGAAGCGATGGTGCGGCACGAGCCTTGGGCGCCAGGCGATGCGCCGGTTTATCTCGGGGCGTGGTCAGAAGAAGCCTCGCGCGCTTAGTCCTCAATAATCTCTTCTGTGACGTCCTCAGACTTCGCCTTCTTGGCGGCGTCAAGGGCCTTGCGCGCTTCATAGAGGGCGATGGCGGCGGCGGCCGACACGTTCAGGCTTTCCATCTTGGCGTGGATTGGGATTTTCACGGTCCAGGTGCAAGAAGCCGCGACGCTGGGGCGCACGCCCTTACCCTCTGAGCCCAGCACGATGACTGTCGGCCGGCCGTCCAGCACATCTTCAAGCCGTCCTTCGGCGTCGCCTGACAGCGCAATGGTGACATAGCCAAGCTCATTCAGGCGTTCGATGGTTTGGCTGAGGTTCGCCGCCCGGTGTTCGGCCACCAATTCGACAGCACCTGCGGCGGCTTTGGCCAGGGCGCCGGTGATGGGGGCGGCTTTTCGATCTTGCAGAATGAGCGCGCGAGCACCAAAGGCGGCGGCGGAGCGGAACGCCGCGCCGACATTTTGCGGGTCCGTCACTTGATCCAGCACCATGATAAGCCCGCCGGCGGGGGCGGCGACGTCATGCAGCGTGCGTTCTTTCAGGGGCTCAACCCGCACAGCCAGGCCTTGGTGCACGGCGCCGGCGGGCAGCTGCCCGGCCAGGGAATCTGGCTCGATCAGTTCGACCTGAACGCCGTTGGGGAGGGGGTCGGGTAAACGCTCCGCCCCGTTCCGAGAGGCGCAAAGGCGCAGCACCTTGCGGCGTGGATTGCTGATCGCGGCTGTCACGGCATGCACGCCCCATAGCCAATAAGGCGCATTGGGATCAAAGGGTTCTTTGGTCCAGGCGGGCTCATTGCGGCCGGATGGGCCCTGCGGCCGTGGCCCGCGTGGGCCTTTTGAATTTGTTGACTTCATGCTGTTGCGCCCTTGCGGCGGCCTCACTATAAGACGCCCTCCCTTGCGGGGGGCGGCTATGCGCCAGCCCGCAATGGAACTCCAGCGGCTAAGACGCCCTGGGGACCTGTTCGTCAAGGCTTCGCTCGGAATGAGCGTCGAATTAACGGGCAGCGCCGCGCTTTGGGCCTTTGCGCCTCGAGTTGAGCAAGGCGGAAGGGTGGCCGAGTGGTTAATGGCAGCAGACTGTAAATCTGCCCGCGAGAGCGTACACTGGTTCGAATCCAGTCCCTTCCACCATTTGTTTTTGTTGCGAAAAGAGGCGAATTCGCGTTCCTCTTTCGTACGACAAGCAAACTAGCAGAATGACCGACAAGCAAACTCTTGTTCTGGTTTCGCTCTCAAATGATGCCACGTAATTGCTGGACTTTCGCGGCGCGCTTTGCGGAGCGACGTACGTAAATCTGTAGCGTCCGATCAGAGGCGTGCGCCGTTGCGCTCTTCACGCCTTCTAAGGTCGCGCCACAGTCAAGAGCATGGTTGATCGCGCTATGTCTGAGCTGGCGCAGGACAAGGCGACGACCGCCTGCTGCGACAACCTTGTCGTTTAGGCGGCGAAAATCCTTACCCGTGCGATTGTCATCTCGAACGGCTTCATAGGGCTGCCCCGATGGGTCCAGCACCAAGTGAAGCGTAATTGGATCGTCGAATAACTCTCTCAAGCGCTGGCTGATTGGGAGATCGGCGACTTCTTCGCTTGTTTTGTTGGTCTCATAATTGAAGCGGCCGGTGCTAGGATCGTAGTGCTCGCCGCGGCGCCAGATCATCGCATCAGTAGGGCGAGCGCATGTCTCCCAGATGCCCAGGATCAGGCGAGCGCCTCCAATCCAGCCTGCCGATATTGCGGCTTGGATGGGCTGGTCGACGTCGGTGGACGACCAAAGCGCGACCGCTGTTTTCTTTGCACCCTTGAGGCGGATTTTTTTGCGGGATTCTCTTCGATCCAACTAAGGTCCTGGGCAACGGTCAGCAATTGGGAAAGCGTCGCGCGAACGTGCTTTCTTACATGGGGTTGGTTTTGAAACATTCGGAGAAAGGTGATGACGGCCTTTCGATCCATTTTGCGAATATCGGGATGGCCTCTGCTCATCGACCACGGCAGAACATGCGCCGCCAGGACCTTGGAATAGAAGCGTTGCGTTCTCGGCATAAGTTCTGGCCAGTAATCCCCTGTTGGGTCCTGCCAAACTTTAATAACCGCCGGCAGCGAGTAGGGCTGGACGCTGGGCGTTCTGCCCAACGTCATCATTTTGAGTTCATCGTAAAGCGCCGACGCGTTAGAGCAGATGCGCGCTATCTCGTTGGGATTGCGCAAATCTCCCTGTCGCTCTCCGGTAAATGGAAGAGGGCGCTCTGCAGGCCAACCTAGCGGACGGAGCCGCTTAGGCACCTGAAATAGGACTCGGTACGTTCCGTCTTTACGCGGACCGCGCGCGACGACGTATGGAGGTAATTCGAGCTTCAGCGATAGCATCTCTGTCCGTGCTCCATACATCAGATGGCTGTTCAGCCTGTGCGTTTCGGCCGTTCAGCGCTTGCTCAACCTCGGACCATACCCAGCGCCCCCGGGTAATTGGCTTCGGAAAAGTCCCGTCCCTTATTCTTGAGTGAAGCGTCGCCGCACTCCACCGAGTCAGATCGAGGACTTCGCTCCGTGTCAGCCAAGGTTTGAGCTGATCACCAATGCCCACCCTGAGCAACGCTCGGTGGTCTGGATGTTCAGGGGCGTGTTCAGCCTTCGCACCCCAACTCGAGGTCTTTGCAAAATCAGGCACATAAACTCCGTCGCTGTGGTCACAACGTAGCGGAAGAGGTGATATGATTTACCTCGTCAACATCGCGCTAACGAAATCTCTTCGGGCTCGGAAGGTGTACAGAAGAGCGGCGCGGATTGTCCATATAGGGTAGTCCGTACACTGATAGTGAGGGCGTTGGGTGGGCTGAGCGTCAATCCGCGTGAATTCGCAATCCAGAGCTTATCCTGAACACCCTTAGTTTCTGGGTATCGGCGTCGACGGATTTTCGTTCGTGCTGCTTGGTGCCTGACTATTGCACTGCCGCCATCGGCGCTTTCTGCCCGACCCGCAGGCCTGCTTTAGGTGCGGTCGGACCACCAGCCGGACCACGAGAGCCTTTTTGCGCCCTATCCGTAATAATTTCAGAGACCTGAAGTCCGCTAGCACAGGGTTATGAATCCCGTGCTCTAACCAACTGAGCCAAGGTGCGAGTAGGCAAGGGAATTGCGAAAATCTTTCCCGTTTGGCTGCGGGGCAGGAGACGCCTCGACCGATCGTCCTAAGACCGCGTCAAAGCTGACGTTCGAACAGAAGATTACGAACTCACATCTTTGGCCCGATTTTGCCGTTGGCGGAATGGATGCACAGACGTATAATTCATCTGCGATTGGGGGATCCGTGATGGCCGGCGCGCTCGCTGAAAACCTCACGCAGGCTGTGCCGTTCCTCAACGTGCGCGACATGGCGCGTTCGCTTCGCTTCTACATTGAAGGCCTAGGATTCGATCTGAAGCATCGGTGGACGCCTGACGCACCTGATCGGATTCGCTGGTGCTGGCTTGAAGCTGGCGGCTGCGCGTTGATGTTGCAGGAGTACACGCCGGGTCACGAACCAAATGGAGAACTCGGCAGTGGAGTGTCGATCTGCTTCATGTGCAAGGACGCGCTCGGCATCTACCGCGACGCTATTGCAAAGGCCCTTTCGCCCCGAAAGCCATTCGTCGGAAACAGCCTGTGGGTGGCGAGCTTCAGTGACCCGGACGGGTACAAGATCGACTTCGAAAGCCCGACCGACGTTCCAGAGGACACAGAATACGATCCCAGCGTCCACGGCTGACTGGCCGTTGTCGGCGATGAGCTTCCGTATTGCAGCATCTGCTTCGCACGGCTGGATTGGAGCCACTCCGCCGATCGTACGATTATGGCGATCCAAGCCCGATTGGCCCACGGCGGACATTGCGCCAAGGACGCTATGCGGACGAAAGCGGTGCATGTAGAGTTCGTAAGGAAGTTTGGATTGGAGTGGGGATTGCCATGACGTTGCGTTCACTTTTCGCCGCCGCGCTTTTGATCGGAGCCGCGGCCTGCACCCCCACCGCCGACAAGGCCGCGAAGAATGCCGCCGAGGCCTCCTGCCCGGACGACGGCCCGCGCTTTGCGGTCACAGGCCTCTGCCAAGGCCGCGTCGCTAGTTATTTCGAACCCACGCGGCTCGTCAGCATAAACGACGGCGATTTGCCGGAGGGCTGCACTTACGTCATCACTGAAACCGCGACGATCGATCCGGATGAGGCGATCCTCTACAACGCGCTGAGCTGCAAAGGCAAAACCACCAAGCTCGAATTCAGCGCCGGCGCGCGCAGCGCGTCCCTCAGCTATGGAGTGTCTGGCTTTTTTGACAACGTCCCGACCGCGGGGGCGGAAGGCTCTGAGCGGGTGCGGATCTTCACGCTCGAAGGCGTTGCCGATCCCAAAGCGATGATCCTGGATATGGCCAAAGCCACTGCCAAAGAAGAAAAGGCCCCGGCCGCCGAAATCGCCGCCTGCGAAGTACGCCAGGCGGGCGAAAACGTTCCGCCTGACGTCTTCGTGGTCGATGTGAACGACGCGTACAAGAAGGCCAACAAGCTCGGCCAGTATGATAAAGGCCCCAAGGATGATCCCGGTACGGGCGTCTACGGCGCCTGCGGCCCCTATGGCGTCACCGATGCGCAGCGGTTCTGGATGATCCGCGACGGCTACGCCTGGTTCGTCGACCAGGGCCAGGACGTACCGGACTTTGACGCAACCTCCATCACCGTGTTCCGCAAGAACGCGGATGGGAGCTGGGGCCCCGTGGGCTGAGGGTTGGCGCCGGACGATCCGATTCTTGGCAGCGTCTGCCGATTGAAGCGCTGAGGCTGCAGGTGATCTTCGCCGAAGGTGGGCGACGGCTTTCGGCGATCTCCGGCCTTGGCCGGTGAGGGTGACCGACTGTCGGGTTAGGAGACAGTGCGTCGGTCGCGAAACTACGCCACCAACCTCATAAAGCTCATTGAAGTCATCGATTACGAGGGCAAATGCGCGCTTAACTGGCCGTCTTATGACGCCGCCAATGCGAGCGGTCTTCTGGTCGCGCCCTTTTGTCCTTGACACAATAACCTAAGCGGTTAGGTTGTATCTCGTGCCTACAGTTTTATCGCTACTTGGCCATCGGGTGGTGATCTACCCGAACGACCATCGCCCTGCCCATGTCCATGTGATTGGCGGAGGCAACGAGGCCGTATTTAATTTGCATTGCCCCGGCGGGCCGCTGGAGCTGCGCGAAAACTACGGCTTTTTGCGTAGCGCCTTGCGGGAGCTGAAGGCCGAGCTGACCGATGAGATCGCCCTGCTATGTGGCGAATGGAGTAAGATTCATGGCTGACGCATACGAGGTCGCGAACGCGCGGGCGCGCAAGCGCAAGGTGGACGCACCGACCGCCACCGCCGCACGCTACGACGTGAGGCTCGGCAAGATCGTGATCACTCTGAGCAACGGGTTGGACATTGCGTTTCCGCCGGAAGCCGCACAGGGCTTGGAAGGCGCCTCCGCTGCCGCACTCAAGACGATAGAAATCTCCCCTTCCGGCTTCGGCGTGCACTTCCCGAAGCTTGACGCCGATGTCTATCTCCCGGCGCTGCTGGAAGGCGTGCTCGGGTCGCGCAAGTGGATCGCGTCGCGAATGGGCGCAGCCGGTGGAAAGGCAAAGACCAAGGCCAAGGCTTTTGCGGCGCGCCAGAATGGGCGGTTAGGCGGTCGGCCGAAAAAGGTGGCGCATGCAAGAAAGACTGCACACGCATGACCGACCAAAAGCGCACCCTCGCCGATGACAATTTCGAAGGTACCCTAGAAGGCGTAGGCCTGAGCGGTCGCTGAATTCGTGGACACCAATTTTTTGCGCATTACGAGCGACGCTCTACGTCCGTTTTGCGACGGTGAATTACCTGTCAAGATGAACTTCTTGTTCTGGGATCAAACGGCAAATCTGATGCTTTTCGCTTAGGCGGCGGCCACGCTCAAACGAAGGCCCATGGCGCGCAAGATGCCGATCAGAGTCGCCAGCCTTGGATTGCCGGCGTCGCTCAGCGTGCGATAGAGTGTCTCGCGCGAAAGTCCGCTTTCCTCCGCGATGGCAGCCATGCCTTGGGAACGCGCCACCACGCCAAGCGCGTCGGCAATTTCGCTGGCGTCGCCATCAGCGAGCACGGCGTCTAGATAGTGAGCCGCGTCCTCGGGGGTCTTGATGTGCTCGGCCGCATCGTACGGCGTGAATTTAGCCTTCGTCATCGGTTTTGCTCCTTCCATTCGCTCCAAAGCGTCTTCGCCAGCTTGATGTCGCGGTCTTGAGTGGATTTGTCGCCGCCACAAAGTATAATCACCAACTCCTCACCTTGTTGGCCAAAATAGACGCGATAGCCCGGCCCAAAATCGATCTTCAACTCGCTCAAGCCGTCGCCAACGGGCGCGACGTTTCCGGGGTTTCCTCGCTCCAGACGCGCTAGTCGGCGAAGCACTTGGGCGGCGCCTGCGCGGTTGCGAAGATTGTCAATCCATTCCGCGAATGCGTCGGACTTAATGATCATCGGCATACTTTATTGTAGCTTATCGGCTACAAATGTCAAGGCAGCCGAATTCTTGCGCTTGGGATGTCTTCTTCCGGCGATATCGTGCCGCCGGCGCCATGACAGTTCAACGACCGGATAGGAGTGGCCCTGCCATACGGGCTATGCGTTCGAAGAGGGCGAGTTGGCCCAAATTTGCCCCTCGCAGAGCAGGTCGCCGCTGAATCGCTTCCGTCCCATTGAGTTCTAGGAAAACGCGCACTTCGCTTACGGTGGGCGCCAAGTGCAGCGGGTACTTTGAAAAGCTTCGATCGCATTGCTTTCAAGCCTAAAAATTGACTAGACGGCCCTCGCTGGTGATGAGGTAGACGAATGTCGTAAGGACTTATTTGCCAATAAGACCGCCATCGAAGAGTGGGGGCAGGGAGGGACGGAAATGTCGATAGCCGCAGAAGACAGGGACTTTTCATTCGCGCGCATGCCTGGCGACGAACTACACAATTGCTTGGCGCTGCTGCGGGAACGCAATCCCGTCAGCCGGTGCCTCTTTGCTGGTCAGCCCGCTATGATTTTAACCGGACATGCGGTGGTTGCAGAGGCCTTCAGGAACAACAAGCTATTTCCACCAGCAAACGCCAATCGTATCCTAATCGAACCCGTTCAGGGGCTGACGTTTCAGACCATGGAGGATCGCGAGCACAGACTTTATCGAAGACTGGCGACCCCGGCTTTTCGTTCCAAAGCGGTTGAGAAAATGGAGGTCGACGGTTTAGCGCGTATCGCGCACGAATTGATCGATCAGTTCGCCCCAGGCAGCTGCGACATGACCGGGAGTTTTTCCCACCGATATGCCTTTCTCGTGATCAGCCGTATGCTAGGCATTCCATTAGATCACGAAGAGGAATTTAGACAGTGGGCAAAGGGTTTCCTGTCTTTCCCAGACGACCCTGAATACGCTCGGCGCTGCGCAGATAAGATCACGGAATACGTAACGCCAATCCTGGCTTTGCGTCGATTAGAGCCTAGGGACGATATCATTTCAGGCCTGATTCTAGCCGATGCGGACGGGGTGCGGCTTACCGACGAAGACATCCTCGCCAATGTACGTCTGCTGTTTGCTGCTGGGGCCTCGACGACCACAGACGCGATAGGCAACCTTTTGTATGTGTTGCTCTCGCATAGTCATCTCTGGGAACTTCTCGGAGAGCGCCCTGAATTACGGGCCAACGCAATCGAAGAATTGTTGCGATGGGAAACGCCAGTCGCGGTCTTACCGCGCATTTCGGCGCCTGAACCGATCGAGTTTGCCGGCGTTCAAATCCCAGCCAATACCTTTTGTCTTTTTGCCATGGCCTCAGCAAATCGCGATCCTGTCGTCTTCAATGACCCAGACCAGTTTGATATCTACAGAGAAACAGGCACAAAGCTGCTCAGCTTCGGACCGGGACCACGCCTTTGCCCGGGAATGCATCTCGCGCGAAGGCAACTCTCCGTCGTTCTCGATGTCTTGTTGGAACGTCTTCCTCAGCTAAAGCTTGAGGACGAGCCGGTTGCGCGCCCGTGTGGGACAATGCTGAGAGGTCCGGAAGCATTGCCCGTTACCTATTAAACTATTTGCAATAACGGGACCTAATCTGACGCCATTTACCGATGATCCCTTCGTTCGAATGATGTTAACGTCGCTCTTCGGCGAATTTCAGACAGTCAAAGCAATCCATCAGAGTGACCGATCTCATATTCGGTTCTAGGCATTGATCTCTGCATGGGGCAGGGGGGGCGCCGGCCCCTCCGCCTACCCGCCATGGCGGAAAAATAGTCGCGACCGGCGCAAGCGCCGCAGCTTTGCTATCCTGAACAAACGTTGCCGCCAGCGCGGCTAGGGAGCGAGGCCATGTCTAAAGTGCGCGATCAGACCTTCCAGATCGTTCGCTATGCCGATGCGCCAACCCTAGCGGAGACGGCGTGCATGACGTTTGCACCCTTCGCCGACGACGTCGCGCGCTTATCGCAAAGAGCCGTCGCGGCCGGCCTGGATCAGGGCGAGCATCTGCGAGTGCTCATCAGCATGCCGGGGTTCAGTCTGACGCATGTCTGGTTCAAGAAACACTATCCGCTGCCGCTGCACAGCCATGACGCGGATTGTCTTTATTACATTATCGCGGGGTCGCTCCGCATCGGTAATGAGACGCTGGGCCCGCGCGACGGATTCTTCATCCCCGCCGATATGCCCTACGCCTATATTCCCGGGGACGATGGCGTGGAGCTGCTCGAGTTCCGCCACAGCACGCATTTCACCTTCGTCAATCACGCCAACGGATCCGCTTTCTGGAACAAAGCGATCCAGACGGCCCAAGCCAATGTCGAGGATTGGAGAAGCGCGAAGCGCCCGGTGTTAAGCGATGGGGACGGCAACGGAAACAAAAACGGCAAAGGCAACGGCAACGGGAAGGCCGCTAACCGTAAGGGCACTAAAACTGGTAATGGCGAATGAACACGCTCCCTTGATCTATTCCTTCGAACGAGTGTCTTCTTCCGGCGAAATCCGGCCCAATCTGGTTCGGATCGCGAGCGGCAGGATTAGAGCAGGGCAGACATTCGGGCTGTGCTGACGGTAGTCGCGGGATGGCCCGTTGCGGCCTCTCGCCGACCACCGCACTCCTCGCGTCACGCCAAGAAACCACTAGATCTGACAACCGGCGTTGGGGAAAAGGCCTAACGCTATTGAAGGACTGGCTTAACTTCGTCGCGAAGGCTTTCGGCATTGATCGGTAAGTCCGATGAAAGCGCTTTTTTGATCAAATGAACGTCCGTCGGAGAAAGTCGTCGAACATCGGCACGGTAAAGGCAATATCGCCATGAGCGGGGCTATAGATCATCCCTTTATTGATGATAGAAGCCCGGCGCGGTCCAAACGACTGGACGCTTTCGCCCAAGGCCTCCGCCACATCGGCGGAGCGGTAGGGGCCCGGGCCCAGGCGTGCCATTGCAACGACATACTCGCGCTCTTTCGGCGTCAGTCGATCCAAGCGAACGCGGAAAAAGCCGGCGTCCAGCCGCCTAAATGCGTTCACCGATGCCGTCGCAACGTCGCCTTCGGTGATCGGAGAAACGTCTGCGACGTTCCAGGCCTGATAGCCCCATTCTTGAAGGAAATAGGGATAGCCTTGCGTAGCGCGGAAAATTTCGCCAAGCGCGCCATCATTTATGGTTTCGCCTTCACCTTCTATGGGCTGGCGGATGGCAGCGGTCGCAGCTTCGTTGTCAAGGGCGCCGATCGGAGGAAAATTAAAGAGCCGCTCAGCGTAGGATTTCGCATCGCCGCTCAAGGCCGCGATTTGTGGCAAGCCAGCGCCAAAAAAGAGGATGGGGAGACCCGTTTGGTTCGCGCGGTGAATCGCAACAATCAGCGCTGCCAGTTCCGGTTCTGCAAGATATTGGAGTTCGTCGATGAAGAGGCTCCAACCGCGCTGCCCCGCTTGCGCTGCCCGTCCCACGGCTTGGAACAAATCGACAAGGTCGAATTCGAGATTGCCGCTGTCCGCAACGCCGGGCTCTGGATCAACGGCGATCTCTACGTCGCCAAACTTGATTTTGAAGGCGCTGGCGAAGCCTCGGAGGGCGCGCATGCCAGAATGGGCCGCCGCCTTTGCAGTCTCGACTCCGGACAGCTTGCGTAATGCTTGGTGGAGCTTTGGATAAAGCTGGTCCGCAAGTCGCCCTGTTTCAGGCGCCTCGATGAATGAGGTGATATGGTGGTGCTTCTGCGCCAAGGTCTCGATGGCGTTGAGGAGTACGGTCTTCCCCGTCCCGCGCAGGCCGAGCAGAATCTGTGATCGGTCGTGACGTCCAATGATCACCCTTTGGAGGGCGATCTCGGCTTCTCCGAGAATGGCGTCGCGACCCGCGAGTTCTGGCGGCTTGGAGCCCGCTCCGGGGGCAAAAGGGTTTCGAATTGCGTCCATGGAAGATGTATAGGGATTTTATGAAAGTATATCAATAGTCTTTTATACTACCATAACATTTATATAAATCGGGTCTCGGGTGGCGGCTCTCGCTATGCATGTGAATGACCCTTTCCGGCGAATTTAAGCCGCTGACGGACGATGCGCCTGTGACAGCAAAGGAACCGTTTTAAGCCAGTGGAAGTGGGTGGTTTTGGTTTTGAGCTAAAAGCACGAGCCGTGCCCAGCCTGACTGTGTCACTGCCGCGAAGGGCGCGCCATAACGGGCGATACGGTCGAGAAAGCATTCGTCCTGGCGGATTAGCGAAACGATCTGGCGGATGGTCTATGAAGCGTGAAAATCTATCGCCCTCCTATACGACGCGCCTTTCGGATATTCTTGCCGTGAAGTCCTGATGTGGATCTTCGTATGGGCGTGGGTTGCAAGTCCCTTGCAACCCTGCCTGAGCGGCGAGCGTGCTGGGTGAATGGTCAAGGCCCCGCGATAGCGCGCCCGAAGGGTTGCCTTGACCAGAGGGGCCGCTAAAGGCCCTTGGTAACTTTCCACTCACGCATCACCGGCCCCCTGACACTTCATAGAAGAGACGGACGAGAGCCGTGTTGATGTAGTAATTGCTCCGACCCGAGCGGTGCTTTTCGACGAAACCTTTTTCGTCGAGCGTATCGAGATACTTGGACGCGGTTTGGCGCGTCACGCCAAGATCCTTCATCACAAACTCGATGCGCGTGTATGGGTGACGGAAAAGATTGTTGAGCAGGTCTTGGGAATAAAGGTTCGGCAGTTCTTCCCGCATGCGGCGCTTCACGCTGGCCATTTGCGTGCGGATGCCCTCCACAATCGCAAGCGTGGCGGAAGCAGTCTCAGAAACAGCTTCAAGCATATAAAGCACCCATTCTTCCCAGGCGCCCTCAGTCCGCACCTTTTGCAAAAGGCGGTAATAATCTCCCTTCGTGCGCGTGACGTGGCGCGACAGATAAAGGATCGGGATTTCAAGAAGCCCGGTACGCGCAAGATAAAGCACGTTCAGGATACGGCCAATCCGCCCATTGCCATCCGGAAACGGGTGGATGCTCTCGAACTGATGATGGATCAGAGCCATCTTGATCAATGGATCGAGCGTTGAAGCTTCATCTTCATTGATGAATTTTTCGAGCGCCACCATCGCGGCTTCAATGACGCGTGCATCTTGCGGCGGGACGTAGACGGTCTCCCCAGTTGCATCGTTCTTGAGCGCGGTTCCCGGCGTCACACGAAATGCATCGTCGCGCCGCTTCAAGAGCTGAAACATCTCAATCAAAGTTCGATTGGTGATCAGCCCGTCGGTTTCGCGCAAATGACTAAATCCGCGCTTTAGAGCATCTCGGTAGAGCGCAACTTCCTTCGCGGCGGATTCCAAACCGTCCGGGAAGAAGTCCGCTTGGAACAACTCGTCCTGCGTCGTTACGATGTTCTCGATCTCAGAGCTGGCCTTCGCTTCTTGCAGCGCCAGCGTATCGATCAAAATGCCTTGATTGGGGATCGTCGCTGCGCGGCCCTTTAACTCAGCGAGCGCCCGGTTCGCCTTCGCAAGCGCCTTTAGCACCGCCACCGTCTCTAGATCGACGGGCGGAGGAAGGGCTGGAATGACGTAGCTCTGTTCTAACATATCAGGCTGAACGTGTTAAATATTTCCACTTTTCTTAACATATCGGCCGGGTCATGTACATCAAAAAGGGGTTGCTTTGACTCATCAGGCCCGGAGCATCGGAGCCAATCGCCGCTTCGCCAAACGCCTTTCAGCGAGTAATAACAGAAACTTACTGAGAGCTGGCGTAAGTTTTTTGCCGGTTCTTTGGCCGGTTTCTAGGCGATCAGTCGAAACGCGTCATCGGGCGCGGGGCGCTGAAGCGATAGCGCTTCCTCAGGTGGCGCATTCAGCCAGGTATCGAAATCCTGCTGCATGAGGATCACCGGCATCGCCTTGGGATGAATTGGGGCGACAAATGCGTTTGGTTCTGTCGTCAAAAACGAGAAAAGCAGGTGATCGCCAAGCACGGGATCTTTCTTGGTGCCGCGCTGACCTACCCATGGACGCCAGATCCCCGCGAACGCAAAAGCCTTTCCATCGGTCTGTTCGAAAAACACGTCTCGCTTTTGCGCCATGCCCCATTCCGCAAAGGATGTGGCAGGAACGATGCAGCGATATTCGGGCTTCAGCCATGGCCGCCAATAACCCGATTTTAAGTTGCGGACGTTGGTGATGATCTTGGGCTTTGGCTGGCCCTCTTTCTGAGGGAGCGGCGGAAAGCCCCAGCGCATAGATGTGGGTACGAGTTTGCCGCCCTCTAGACGACCGACGACAGCGGACCGGTCAGGGAAGACGTCTTCGTTGAAGTCGTTCAGGCGCTGCCTGATCTTCGTCTCACTGAATTCCTCAAATCCGTATTGCTCGAAATCGAGACCCAGCTTTTTAATGTCGGCGCGATAATGGTTGCACATGCGTTTTCAATCGTTTGGTCACAAAGAACATAGCACGATACGGCCTTGCGGCCAAAGGTTCGGCGCTTAGTCCTGCGCCCCGATCCGCAGCTCCTCTAAAATAGCGTCGAGCTCCAAATCAGGCGCGGACGGAGCATCCAACGCGAGGGGCGCGGCAGCGGCGGGCCCAAGCCATGAATATTTATCCGGCTTCTTGTTCACGTCCCGCAGCAGACCGCTCATTTCCCGGCGCTCCCAAAAATTCGGCAGATCGACCGTGTAAAAACCCCAATCCCGCGATTCCAAAAGCGCGCTATCGCGGCCAGTCGCCTGACGCACATCCTCGACCTGCAGCAGAGGACGGGATTGTTCCGACAAATTGTCGCCAGAGCCGTTTACCTGCGAATTGGATACGTTGAATCCACGCACCATCACGCGGGTCTTTCCAGAGCGATAACCGAAGAGCTGTCCAGGATTGAGGAAGCGCACACGGTAGCCTTGGCGCTCTGAGGTCTTCCAACAAACCCACGCCAATTCTGCATCCTTCGGGTCCGTAATAATTTTCGCGAAGTCCATTGTGCGCGGCGAGACCAAATTGACGCCAAGCCAGCGGGCCAGCTTTCCTTTGCCAGCTTGCGCATACGCAATGGGCGTGGCGGCGACCGTCCGTTTGGCGTGCGCGTGCGGCCTCCCTCGCGGGGAGGCGCGGCAGGCGCAAGTTTCAGCGTCGCGGTGTGAGCTTATTTAGGGTGGCGCGAAGGCTGCTAGGAAGAAACCCGCTTTGCCACATTCGCCGCCGCAATGCGTGGTTTGGCGGACAAGCAGCGCGTCGGCGCGGCAAGCCGGCCATATTCCAACGCCACTCTGAAATTGGTCAATTCGCGAGAGGCCATTGCGCGCGCAGTGCGCGACTTGCGCTGCAAACACATCGAGCGATTTTTGCAACCGAATGAGTTTTTCGGCGCGGGCTTGGAAGTCCTTAGCCTCCAAGCCGCTCACCTTCACCGGGCGGCGCAAACGCCCGCCAATTATAGGTCGCCATCATGTGCGTTCGCTAACGCGCACATCGTGACGCATCTTCGCCAGAGCGTTCCGCCGGCGATTGCGAATCCACGAACCTCGCGCTTTCAATTGCGCGGCACGAATGAGCACAAGGCATATGACGGCCTTCGTCAGAAGCCGCAGCACTCAATCGAACCAATTTCGCCAAGCGCCCGGCATCGGCAAATGCGCAAACATCGCCAACAACCGGACCACTCGCGTCAGCCATAAGCCGACCCAAAGCTCCCTGCGCTTTTGGCGGCGTTCAGAAAATGGCAGCGATTGATCCATGCCCGCATCATATGCGCACTTGGAGGGGGGGCGAGGATAAGATCGGTGGGCGAAGGGTGTTCGGCTCTATAAAGACCGTAAAGTTTCTCGTTATCTTTGCGTCCTGGCGTCGCGGCTTTTCCGATTTGACCGGCATCGGTCGGAACAGAATTTTACCATTTCCCAATCCCTGGCCCATTTTTTTCGCCAAGAGAATGGTTTGCCGCATTCTTCGCAGTTTTTGCTGGGGAGATTGCCCTTGCTGCGCAAAAAGCGGGGCGGATCAGCGTGCTTTTTTTTGGTCATCGTGCGCCCATTTTTGCTGTCGAAGAGCACCGAAGTGGTGCGTACCCGCAAGGGCGCCGCTTGGTCTTTCCGCCGGACTTTATGTGATTGTCCAAAGAGCGGCGCCGAGAGAGGCCGTTGCCCCTATGGTGAGGATAAAGCGCAAATTTAAGAACCAACGCGGGAGCAGGTTCATGCCGGCATAGGCGATGTCCGCCACAAAAATCGCGAGCAATCCGGCGGCGAGCAAAAACAAGCTGAGTGCTGGCGCCGTGAGCAATGCGCCAAAGCCCCACAATTGCGGCAGCACTCCCGTTATATATAAATGCGTCGGCGCCGGTTCGGTGCGCTGAAGCGCTATTCCCCAGTGAATGCCGCCGAGAAAAGCCAGGATCGTGGCGCCATAGTAAATCAATGCGTCAACAAACAAACTGGCGTGGTGGGCCGACATCAAGGCCCCCAACGCCAGACCCGCGAAAGGAATAAGGCCCAAGCCGCCCAAAGAGAGGGAAGTTCGTCGGGAGATATGCATCCAAGATCAATCCTCTTCGGGCCTGTTCGTGCGTATGTCGGCAACGGCCCCTGGTCTGATGCCTTAAGCTGTGCGTATTGGCGCTATGGATCAGAAAAAAGTCGCGATCATCGGCGCGGGGATGGCGGGTCTGTCGGCGGGTCTTTTTCTTAACGCCGCCGGAATGGCTGTACGGCTGTTCGATAAGGGTAGATCACCGGGCGGACGCATCTCGACGCGGCGTGTACCGGTAACGGCGCCAGAAAGCGGTGCGCGCTCTTTTTTGTTCGATCATGGGGCCCAGTTTGTTCGAGCGCGGACGCCAAGCCTTTTGAGCTGGCTTAAGCAGCAGACCGAAGGCGGGGCCGTGCAAAATTGGGAGATCGACGGCGAGGGCGAGGAGGCTGGGTCCCGCTTTATCGGTGCGCCGGGGATGAGTTCTATCCCGCGCGCGCTCGCTGAAGCCCTGGCGGTAGAAACGGGGCATCTCGTCTCAGCGATCCATCGCCAAAAGGATCAATGGCGTCTCGAATTCGATGAAGCTGGAATTAAGCGCATCTCTAGCGCTTTCGATCTTGTCATCCTGGCGATACCAGCGCCGCAAGCGGCCAAACTGGTGGCCCCCGTTTGCAACGATGCCCGCGCCATGGCGGAAGACGCGACCTATGATCCTTGCTGGGCTGGTTTGTTTGCGGCGCCCGGGCACGCGTTTGGTGGTTTGCGGTCCGGATCCATTCAAGACGATCCCGTGCTTGCTTGGGTTGGGCGCAGGTGGGACCGTCATCCAGTCGAGGCCCGGGACGGCGCAATCGATTGCGTCGTGGTGCACGCGACTGCGGATTGGTCGCGCGGCAATCTCGAAAGAGAGCCAGGCGACGTCGTGAGCGCATTGCGCGAGCGCCTTACGGCGCACGCGGGTTTTGAATTCACCCCAATCTATGAGGCTGCCCATCGTTGGCGTTACGCCATCGTTGAACGGCCGGTCGCTAAAACGTGTCTTTGGTATGATGATTTGATGCTGGGACTTTGCGGCGATTGGTTGCACGGGCCGACGGTTGAGTCTGCCTGGATATCCGGGCAGGCTCTGGCGCGCGAAATCATCAAGGCGCCCTAGCGATTTTTGGTTTTGTAAGAAGCGACCGGTATCGTCCGACTATCGGGAGAGGGCATCATCCGCATTGGGCGTATGGGTCGGCACGGACCAGCCGCGGATTGAGCGCGTCAGTTTACCGGGCATTTGTTTGCCTCCCAGCGCGTTGATCCGATCAAAATTCATGGGCAAATCGGCCGCTTCGGCGTCGGTAAAACTTGTTACCCGGCTTCGCCCGCTCTTACCCCATCCCGTAGCGTGCGGCATGAGCTGATGTTCGGAGATGCAGCGTCCATTTAAAATTTTCCAGCCGCCGGATCGGTTCACATATTCATACTCTAGCGTGGCCACATTCCAGGCGGCTTCTTGGGTGTCCGGATCGATCAGAAGCGTGAGCAAAAACCACCGCGCCTCAGCACGATCGTTCGCAACGTCAATGACGGGATTTGACAATATGTCAAAAGCCCAGCCGCCGGCTTCTTCAAAGGCGACCATGAACTTCAGATAGAACTCTCGGATTGCTTCCTTGCCGTTGAGACACCCAAGCTGTCCGTGATCGTAGACTGCATCGTCAGCAAAGCACTCTACCGCATCGCGCCACCGCGCATCGTGCATGGCTTGCATGTATTCGGTGGTGAGCCGTCGGACCGCTTCAATATTGCTCAAGCGGCATACTTCTTCGCGGAGCGCGGCAAGTTCTTTTGCGAAGTCCGGTTGCGGGTTCATTTGCGTTTTCCTCTTGCTGTCGTCTCTATTCAGAAGGGATGCTGTACCGTCTCTTGTCGTCTATATACGCTTCATGTCAGGAACGTGCGCAGGTCTGGACGACCTGCTTGAGGACATTCGCGGGTGCCGGGTATGCGCGCAGGCCTTGCCGCACAATCCACGTCCGGTTGTGCGTGTGTCTACAAGCGCACGCTTGCTGATCTGTGGGCAAGCGCCGGGAACGCGGGTACACGCTTCAGGTATGCCATTCACTGATCCCTCCGGTGTGCGGCTGCGCGCCTGGCTCGGGATGTCCGGCGAAGAGTTTTATGACCAGGCGCGCGTGGCGATTGTGCCGATGGGCTTTTGTTTCCCTGGTCTCGACGCAAAAGGCGGCGATAAGCCTCCACGGAAAGAGTGCGCGCCCTTGTGGCGGCCGCGATTGCAACCATACTTGACGAACGTGCGTTTGACGCTGGCAATAGGGAGCTATGCGCATCG
>Ga0247831_1003879_pt1 | contig 20948 bp, 19 predicted proteins | sample LaCruzMarch2015__9_FD_192406 | JGI IMG/M metagenome (GOLD analysis project Ga0247831, IMG submission 192406) | Freshwater microbial communities from meromictic Lake La Cruz, Castile-La Mancha, Spain - LaCruzMarch2015_1m | ecosystem: Environmental > Aquatic > Freshwater > Lake | place: Spain...
TCGGCCGGCGCACCGGTCCAAACTTGGAAGCGAAGGCTCCCGCGGGATTTTAAAAAAGTGGCCAGGCACTCCACGGCACTGGGAGAACGTCGTCACCGTTGCTGCCTTCCGGCCCTGGCGGGGTTCACGCGCCTGCCCATGCATGGCACCTGGCCGCTGGCACCGTGCGGGGGGGGCGGAGGAGGTTCAACGAGAATCTTTAGCCGGCTCACCCGAAGGGGGGACGGGGGGCGCTCCCTCGGACCGCGCGTCCGGACGGCGGCCTGGCTCCGCGCCTTCGCGGCGCTCGCCACTCTCGCCGCGCCGGCGCAGACGCTCTTCCATCTTGGCCTTCATACGGGCGCGCTGCTCAGTTTGGAGCACGACGAGTTTTTCGCGCTGCAAGGGGGTAAGTAATTCGCTCACGGCGGCCTCCATCGCCTCGATAATAATCGTGGTCTGGTGAAAACTCTCCCGCCGGAGTTGGCGGAGTTCCTCCCCGGCTTTGTCCATGATGGGGGCAAGCGCGACCTTTTGCTCCTCGGTAAGATCCAGCCCGGAGGAAAAGCGTTTCAATTGTTGCGGACCAAAGCCGTCCGGATGCAAGGGAGCCGGGGCACGCGGGGTCAACGGCGGGAAATGTCGCGAGCCGACCGCGCCCACGACCACGCCGCAAACGAAGATGCCCGCGCACACCAGGGAAAGTTTAAGGGTGCGGCTCATGTTTCCACCGCTTCGAGAAGGCTGCCGACCGGATCAACGTAGGCGTCGACCAGAACAGAACTATCCAAGGCCGCCCCCGCGCCACCACCGACGGGTAAAATCGACCAGAGGGTCACCGCCAGGGCCCCGGCGCAGGCGAAACCGAGGGCGCGGGCGGCGAGGCGTTCGAAGGACGCCCCCCCAAAAAGACCGGCGGAAGAACCCAGAGGCGAGAGCGCGACCACGCGGGTCGCAAAGCCGGCGGGGGCCTCGACGCCGAGATCGTCCACCCCGCGGGCGGGGGCGCGGCGGGCGGCGGCGGCGAGACGCAGCCAAGGCGTGGCGGGACGAGAATTCATGAGCGTTCCTTTCTACTGAGTTGTTGAAAAAGTTTTTGCAATTTCCGCCGTGCACGAAAGGCGCGGACCTTGATCAAGGTGGTATTCCACCCGGTAATCTCGCGGATCTCAACGAGCGTTTTTTGCTCAAGGTCAAGTAATTGGATAACCAGACGATCCGGCGCGGCGAGTTGGTCGAGGAGTTTGTGCACCAGTTCGTGGGCCGCGAGGGCGTCGCCGGTATCGGCCGCGTCGTCACGGGTGAGGACTGCGTCGAGCACATCGGCCTCGCCTTGCGAAAGGTCGGCCCAGCGCAACTCGGGCCGGCGCCGCTGGGCACGCAGGGCGTCTATGCAGGTCGTCACCGCGATGCGCGATACCCAATGGGCGAGCGGCACCTGCCCCTGATATTGATCGAGACGTGTGAACATTTTTAAGAAGATGTCCTGGGCCAAATCCTCCTCCCCTCCCCGGCGAGGGAGGCGGGCGCGAACGATGCGGATGACCTGCGGGTAAAGGTGATCAACGAGGAGCCGCGCGGCTTGCTGATCGCCCATTCGGACGCGCGCCAGCCAGCCCTCGACATCGGGCGGCGATTCGTCGTCGGCTTCAGCGGGCGGGGGCATGAGGTGATTGAGGGGAATGCATGCACGAAACTCAAGACGCGCGGGATCCGCCCCGGTTACGACCGGCCAGACCACGGGGAGGTCCGCGATGCCGCGGACGCCTTGACTAGCCGCCAGGGCGGGCGTTTGCTGGGGACGGATGCAACGCATCGCCCAGGCTCTACGACTTATCTAGACGCACGATCCGCGAGACCGCGCGAGCGGTTGATTGTGCGTCCCCTAGCCGCCTGCATCCCCGCCCCGGTCCACTCCGGGATCGCGAGTTTTTCCTTAACCCTACAGATTGTATCCATCCGTTTATCTTTTTCCGTCCATGTCCTTCTCTCCCGCTGGCAAATACACTCCCTTTCCGCCGGTCGCCCTGCCCGACCGCCAATGGCCGGATCGTGTCCACACTCGCGCTCCCATCTGGTGCTCGGTCGATCTGCGCGACGGCAATCAGGCCCTTGCCCAACCCATGAGCGTGGAGGAAAAACTCGAGTTTTTCGCCCTGCTGGTCGCGGTGGGGTTTAAACAAATCGAGGTGGGCTTCCCCTCGGCCTCGCAAATCGAGTTCGATTTCTGCCGCCGCCTGATCGAGGAAAACCGCGTTCCCGCCGACGTCTCGCTCCAAATCCTCTGCCAGTGCCGCGAGGACCTCATCGTGCGGTCACTGGAGGCCCTGCGCGGGGCCAAAAACATCATCTTCCATCTCTACAACTCGACCTCGCCCAAGCAGCGCGACTACGTCTTCGGCGCCACCCGCGAGGACATTAAAGGCATCGCCGTGCGCGGCGTCTCCTGGCTGAAGCAGCACATGGGCCCCCTGGTCGCGGAGGGCGCCCACATCCGTCTGGAATATTCGCCGGAGAGCTTCACCAGCACGGAGCTCGATTTTGCCTTGGAGATTTGCGAGGCGGTGACCGATGTCTGGCAACCGGCGGCGGAGAATAAGATCATCCTCAACCTCCCTGCGACGGTCGAATACGCCACCCCAAACGTCCACGCCGACCAGATCGAGTGGATGTGCCGCCACCTCACCCGCCGAGCCCTCACCGAGGTCTCGCTGCACACCCACAACGACCGCGGCACCGGCGTGGCCGCCACCGAACTGGCCCTGCTCGCCGGGGCCGACCGGGTCGAGGGCACACTCTTCGGCAATGGCGAACGCACCGGCAACCTCGACGTCGTCACGGTCGCGCTCAACCTGCACACCCACGGCATCGAAACGGGGCTGGATTTCTCCAACCTCGCCCACATCCGCGAGGTCTACGAGCGCTGCACCCGCATGGAGGTGCCGCCCCGCCAGCCCTACGCCGGCGACCTGGTTTTTACTGCTTTCAGCGGTTCACACCAGGACGCCATTAAAAAATCCTGGCCCCACCAAAAACCCGGCCGCCCGTGGGATGTCATCTACATCCCGATCGACCCCGCCGACCTCGGCCGCACCTATAAGGCCATCATCCGCATCAACTCCCAATCCGGCAAAGGCGGCGTCGCCTACATCCTCGAGACCGAGTTCGGTTACCAGTTGCCCAAACTCATGCACAAGGAGATCGGCAAAGTCGTCAACGACCTCGCCGACCGCGAGGGCAAGGAGCTCGCTCCCGCCGAGATCCTCGCCGCCTTCCAAAACGAATACCTCGCCCAACCCGCCGCGCCCATCGCCCTGCGCGCCTTCCGCACCACCGAACGCGGTGAGCAGGTGACCTGTGAAGCCGCCCTGATCGTGCACGGCGAGGCCGTGGCTTTAACCGGCCAAGGCAACGGTCCGATCGACGCCTTCATGCGCGGCCTCGCCGCCACCGGGCGGGTGCCCGCCTGCGATGTGCAAAGCTACAATGAGCACTCCCTCGGCGGCGGGGCCGAGGCCCGCGCAGTGAGCTACATACAGCTAAAATTCGCCGGCGGCCACAGCCTCTTCGGCGCAGGCGTGGACACCAATATCGAGGTCGCCTCCATCCGCGCCATCGTCAGCGCCCTCAACCGGGCGCTGGTCTGAAGCACATTTCCATTTCGTGGATGCCTCGCCGCGATTTCGCCCGGGAAAACCTTGCCAGACCAGACCAGACTTGGTCTGGTCTGGTCATGAAGACAATTAACATCCAAGCTGCGAAGACTCACCTGTCCAGGCTAGTCGAGGAAGTGGTGGCGGGCGAGCAGATCGTGCTCGCCAAGGCCGGTAAACCCCTCGTGCGGCTCGTGCCCTACGCTCCGGCGCGGGCGGTCCGAGTGGGCGGCCAGTTGGCCGGGCAGATCTGGTCCGCCCCCGATTGCTGGGCCCCGGACGAGGATGTGTTCGCTGCCTCGATCGAGGCCCCGCTGCCCGCGCCCCAGCCTTACCGGTATCCGACGGCGCAGCCCTATGATCTGGCGGGGCAGTGCGTCGCCGAATCCACCCCTCCCCCCACCGCCTGAGCCATGCGTCTGCTGGTCGATTCGCATGCGCTCATCTGGTGGGCGGAAAACCCCGCCCAACTGACCCCGGCGGCCCGCGCAGCCATCGCCGATCCCGAGAACGAGGTGTTTATGAGCGCAGCCTCGCTCTGGGAGATCGGCCTGAAGGTCGCCAAAGGCAAACTCCGCGTGCCGGCGAACTTTGCCCAAACACTGCGGATGGGAGGCTTCGCCGACCTGCCGGTGCACGCGCGCCACGCCGAGCGTTCGCTCAGCCTGCCGCCGGTCCACGGAGACCCTTTTGATCGCATGCTGGTGGCGCAGGCACTCGAGGAAGGGCTAACTCTGGTGTCCAGCGATCAGTGGATCGCGGCTTATGGCGTGCGCCAGATCGTCGCCTAAGCGCAACGTAGCCGAGGGCACCCTCAGGCCCGGTCCACGCGCTGAAACAACCAACCGCCCACCACCGCGTAGAGCAAAGGCGGCACCCATACCCAAATCTCCGGGTGGAGGGCGGGGCTGCGCTCCAGCATCCGCGCCAAGGCGTCGAGGAAGTAGTAGCCCAACATCAATGCCACCGCGATACCGAGGTTGGCCGAGGTCTCTTTGCGCGAGACCTTGATGCCGAGCGGCACGGCGATGACGGCAAAAGCCAGCACGGCAAAGCTGCCCGCGGCACGCGCACTCAAGGCCACCGTGATGCGGGTAATATCGCGCCGCTCCGTAGCACTGGCCGCGGCCCCCTTGGCGAGCAGCGCGGTCCGCCGCGCGCGCAGTTCATGGAAGGTCATGAACATAATTTTCTGCCCGGCCTGCATCTGCCGAAACACCCCTTCAAGGGGGAGCTCGACCGTGAGGGAGTCCGAATTACCGATCGGCTGGGGCTTGGAAAAATCCTCCGGATCGGGCCGGGCCCGGGTCTCGGCGCTGGCCTCGAAGAGCGTGAGCACCAAGCGGTCGTCCGCCTCGCGCAGGGCGATGGTTGCACGCCGGGCGCGAACCAAGCCGGTGACCCGCTTCTGGGCATCGAGTTTCCAAAGCCAGAAATCCTTCAATTCCGATCCTTTGCGCTCATTGACGTAGACGACGAACCCATCGAAATCCCGGACAAACGTTTTGGGCACGATGAAGTTGAGCGGATTCTGCCGCACTGCCTCGACGAGAGTGACGCGATATTCCGTCTGGGCCCTGGGCATGATCTCGAAATTCAACGCAAGAGATAGCACCACGCCCACCCAGGCGATCCACCACACCGGCCGCGCGATATAGCGGAGGCTCAAACCCGCCGCCCGCATGGCGGTGATCTCATGCTGGCTCGACATCCGGCCGAGCACGAGGAGCACGCCGGTGAGCAACCCGATGGGCAAGGCATAGACCGCCACAAACGGCACCAACAGGCCGAGCAGGCGCGCCGCCGTAGCTGGTTCCAACTGGCCCGCCACGACATAACCGAGCAAGTCGCGGAGGGCCTGGCCCGCGATCAACACGAAGCCGAAGAGCCCCACTGCCGCCGCGCACGCCGTCGCGACACTGGCGAGAAGGTGGCGTTGCAAGAGTCCCATAGCGAGGCAGAGCAGAAAGATGGAAAAAGAGGCGACCGCGGCGCGAGGTTGCCGTTGCCAAGCATCCGGCGCGTGCGACCTTGTTTCCAAGCATGAAGTTCGCGCCCGCCAAGCCGGCCCTGACCGGCGAGACCCTGGAAACCCTCTCCGCCCGCCTAGGCGAACGCGGCGAACCGGCCTTTCGCGCCCGCCAGATCCTCGACTGGGTCTACAAAAAACGCGCGCGCTCCTGGGACGAGATGAGCAACCTCTCCAAGCCCCTCCGCGCGTGGCTAGCGGAGACTTTCGAGTTGATGCCCATCGGACTGCTCTTCGACAAACAGTCGCGCGACGTCACCGACAAGCTGCTCTTCGAGCTCGGCGACCGCGCCCTGATCGAGACCGTGATCATCCGTGCCCCGCAGGAGGGCGTGGGCCTCGACGAGTCGCGCAAGACGATCTGCATCTCCACCCAGGTCGGCTGCGCCATGGCGTGCAAGTTTTGCGCCTCCGGCCTCGCCGGTCTGAAACGCGACCTTGAGGCCGGCGAGATCGTCGCCCAGCTCCTCCACGTCTGCTACCGCGAAGATGCCCACGACCCCCGCGCCCACGCCGGCCTCGCCACCTTCGACAACATCGTGGTCATGGGCATGGGCGAGCCCCTCGCCAATTACGACGCGGTCCTCCGCGCCCTGACCATCGTGAACGCCGAGTGGGGCCTCGGCTTCGGCGCCCGCCGCATCACGCTTTCCACCAGCGGACTCGTGCCGAAAATCCTCCGCCTCGCCGAGGAACCTCTGGGCTTCCGCCTCGCCATCTCCCTCCACGGCGCGACCGACGAGGTCCGCGAGAAAATCATGCCAGTGAACAAGGCCTACCCGCTGGATAAACTCATCCCCGCGATCAAAGTCTTCACCGAGAAACACGGCCGCATGGTGACGCTCGAGTTTATCCTGATCGAGGACGTGAACGACTCCCTCGAACAAGCCGCCGCCCTGCGCGATATCGCCGCCGATCTGCACGCACACGTGAACTTGATCCCCTACAACACCGTCGAGGGGTTGCCGTGGAAACGCCCGTCGGGTAATCGCATGGAGCGCTTCGCCGATATCCTGCGCGAGGCCCGCGTGCCGGTGACCCTGCGCCGCGAAAAAGGCCACGATATCGACGCCGCCTGCGGACAGCTCCGCCTAAAGACCGAAAAAGACCGGGCAGCGCTAGCAGGCCCGGCCTAATGCCGACGCCCCCGGTCTGCCACAGCCGGGAGCATTCCGTTACCCGGGTCGCGTCGAGGCGGCTCGGCGGCCCCTTTAGGTGGGCCCCCGGCTAGAAATCTGCCCGCCACCTCGCCCCGCTGCTCCGCCGTCCAAAGAAATGATCCTGGATCAGACCAGGGCGTTGCGGGCCATGACTTCGGAATACCAGCGCGCGCTCAGCTTGGGCGTGCGCTTCTGGGTCTGGAAGTCGCAGTAAACCACACCAAAGCGGCGCTGGTAGCCGTCCTCCCACTCGTAGTTATCCATGAAAGACCAGAGGAAATAGCCGGCCACGGGGACGCCGTCCATGGCGGCACGGCGCAGCTCGCCGAGGTAGTTGCGCACGAGATCGCGGCGGTGCAGGTCGTTGACCTCTCCCGCCACCGGCGGGGCGTCGTCGTAGCCGCAGCCGTTTTCCGTGATGTAGATTTTTTTCACGCCGTAGACTTCCGCCGCCAGACGCGGCCCCCAGTAAAGGGCCTGCGGGGCGATCTTTAGCCAGACGGCATCGGCCTTGGGATAACTCTCGGGAAAAGCGAGCTTCTCAACCGCGCCGCGTTTGCCCGCGCGGACGAATTCGCCGGTGTAAATGTTGAGCCCGAGAAAATCCGTCGGCTGGGCGATGAGCGCCATATCGCCTTTCGCCACGACCGGACGGTCCGCACCGGCAGCCTTGAAGTAGGCCGGATCGTAGGCACCTCGATAAATGGGCTCCAGCACACGCCAGTTGCCCTGACGGAAGGCCTTCCTCGCCGCCGTGATGTCGGCCTCGGTCTCGGTGACCGGGATGGGGCAGTAGGAGTTGTCGGTGATGCCGACTTTTGCCCCGCGCCCGCCGTGCTCGCGCACCGCCCGCACACCGTGGCCGTGGCAAAGCAGGGCGTGGTGGTAGGTTTGGTTAACCACCCCGGCGCCGAGCTTCAGGCCGGGGGCCTTTTGGCCGTTGCCGTAGCCGAGCTGGGTAAAGCACAACACCTCGTTGAGGGTGATCCAGTTTTTCACCCGGTCGCCGAAGGCCTTGACGATGGTGTCGGCGTAGGTGGCGAAGGCATCCGCCACGCGGCGATCCCGCCAGCCCCCGAAGCGCGTCTCCAGTGCCTGGGGTAAATCCCAGTGAAACATCGTCACCCACGGCGTCAGCTCGTGCTTTTCCATGGAGTCGAAGAGCCGGTGATAAAAATCGAGCCCCTTCTGGTTCAGGGCGCCGTCACCCTCGGGGTAGACGCGCGGCCACGCGAGGGATAGCCGGTAGTGGCGCGCCCCGAGGGAGCGCATGAGCTTAAAATCCGCAGCGTATCGGGTGTAGTGTTCACAGGCGGTGTCGAGCGTGTCGCCGTTGAGCACCCGGCCGGGCTCGCGCGCAAAGGTGTCCCACACCGACGGCCCCTTGCCATCGCTGAAAGCGGCACCCTCGATCTGCGGAGCAGCGGCGGCAAAGCCCCAGACAAAGTTTTTCGGGAAAGAGAGGGAACGAGGGCGGATCATTTTAATTGCATAGAATTACAGTTATTAAGGCACACGGCTGCAAGTCTGCATCTAGGCAGACAGGGCGCCTCACACGGCGAAGCCAAAATGCCGGAGCAGCGTCCGGGCCGTCGCCTCGGGCGCATCGATCTCGGCGTCGCTGAGCGGCAGGCTGCGAAGACCGATCTCGTGGTGGTAGAACCAGAGGGTATCGGCCGTGACGTGCGCGGCAAAGGCGGTCTGGCAACCGCCGCCCAGCGCGGCCTGGAAAGCCCGCTCGAGGGTGACCGCCCGGAAAGTCCTGTGGTCCAGCACAGCGCGGAACCGCTCGGCATCCGCTACCCGGGTCTGGAGCGCGATGGCGGCCTGGCCGACAGCGGGGACCATGTGTTCGCAGCCGAGAGCGTGAAAGCTGACGCCTTGCCAGCCGCCGATGCCGAGGCGGCGCAGGCCGGCGGCGGCGAGCACGGTGGCGTCGGCGACATGGTCCTGGCCGATTTTGCGCAGGCGGGTGTCCACGTTGCCCCGGATCTCGGTGAAGGTCGCGTCGGGAAAGAGCATCGCGAGTTGCAGCCGGCGGCGCGGACTGCTCGTCGCGATCACCGCAGGCGTCTCCACGCCGTCGCGGAGGACGAGGATATCGCGCGGGTCTTCGCGCGGCAGATAGCCCGCGACGGCCAGCCCGGCCGGCAACTCGCCCGGCAAGTCCTTGCAACTGTGGACGGCGACGTCGGCCTCGCCGCGCAGCAAGGCTTCCTCGAGTTCCTTGGTGAAAAGACCCTTGCCGCCCTGTTTTTCGAGGGACCACTCGACGCGCTGGTCGCCGGTCGTGACGATGCGCCGCAGCTCGGGCTCGACGCCGAGCGCGACGCGCAGGTGCTCGGCGACCTGCCCGGTCTGGGCGAGCGCGAGCGGGCTCTGACGGGTAGCGAGGATGAGTTTGGGCACGGAAAAGGAGCTAAAAGCGCGGAGATGGGAGCTAGAATAAAAAGAGGCCGAGGCAATTACGCCTGCGGCCTCGAGAGCTAGATTCCAGATTCTAACTTCTAGCTTCTTTTTAGCCTTAGCCGGCGTAGGCGCCTTGCACGCCGCCGATGTTGCGCTTGGGCATCCAGGGCATGAGGCTGCGGAGACGTTCGCCGGTCTTCTCGATCGGGTGGGCCTCGCCGGCCTTGAGCAGCTTATTGTAGTTCTTCAGGCCGCCCTTGTATTCGGCGACCCACTCTTTGACGAACTTGCCGGACTGGATCTCTTTGAGGATCTTCTTCATCTCGGCCTTGGTCTTGGCGTTCACGACGCGTGGGCCGCGGGTGATGTCGCCGAACTTGGCGGTCTCGGAGATGGAGAAACGCATGCCGGAGATGCCCTTTTCATACATCAGATCGCAGATGAGCTTCAGCTCGTGGAGGCACTCGAAGTAGGCCATCTCGGGCTGGTAACCGGCCTCGATGAGAGTCTCGAAGCCCGCCTGCACGAGGGCGGAGGCGCCGCCGCACAGCACGGCCTGCTCGCCGAAAAGATCGGTCTCGGTCTCTTCCTTGAAGGTGGTCTGGAGCACGCCGGCGCGGGTGCTGCCGATGCCCTTGGCCCACGCGAGGGCGTTTTTCTTGGCCTTCTTGGACTTGTCCTGGGCGACGGCGATGAGGGCGGGCATGCCCTTGCCTTCAACGTAGAGACGGCGGACCATGTGGCCGGGGCCCTTGGGGGCGACCATGATGACGTCGATATCGGCCGGCACCGTGATGAGGCCGAAGTGGACGGCGAGGCCGTGCGAGAAGACGAGGGTCTTGCCCTTGGTCAGGTTGGGCTCGATGTCCTTCTTATAGACGTCAGCCTGCTTCATGTCGGGGAGGCCGACGAGGATGATGTCGGCGAGGCGGACGGCCTCGGCGGTCGAGACTACCTTGAAGCCATGCTTCTCGGCGACGGGCTTGGACTTGGAGCCTTCGTAGAGGCCGATGATCACGTTCACGCCGGAGTCCTTGAGGTTGAGCGCGTGGGCGTGGCCTTGGGAACCGTAGCCGAGAACGGCGATGGTCTTGTTGGTGTAGAGGCCGAGATCGGCGTCTTTGTCGGTGTATACTTTGGCGGGCATGTTGGGAAAAAACAGCGGGGTTTGAGGTTTGGGGAAAAGCAGGGACGCGGGCGACTCAGCGCTTCAGCGCAAGGGTGCCGGTGCGGGCGAGCTCCAGGATACCGAAGGGCTCGAGCAGATCGAGGAAGGCGGTGACCTTAGCGGCGTCGCCCACCAGCTCGACGATGAGCTCGTTGTGGTCGACGTTGACGATCTTCGTGCGGAAGATCTCGCAGATCTGCATCACCTCGGAGCGGGACTTGGCGGTGGCCTTGACCTTCACCAGCACGAGCTCGCGCTGCACGGCTTGGCCATCCTTGAAGTCGGTCACCTCGACGACGTTTACCAGCTTACGCACCTGCTTGATCGAGAGGTCGAGAGCGGTGTCGTCGCCCTTCAGCACCACCGTGATGCGCGAGAGCGAGGCGTCGTGGGTGGGCGCGACGTTGAGCGAGTCGATGTTGAAACCACGGCCGGAGAAAAGGCCGGTGACGCGGGCGAGAACGCCGAACTTGTTCTCAACCAGAATCGAGATCGTGTGACGCATGGGCGGAGGGTGTTGCGGAAAAGAAGAGGGAAAAAGGAGGCTGGTGGACGCTGAGGGACTCGAACCCCCGACACCCTCGGTGTAAGCGAGGTGCTCTAACCAACTGAGCTAAGCGTCCGAACCAAAGGAGCTAGGAAAGCCAAGGCCCGCGGCGGCTGACAAGGGTTATTTGCTGGGAGCGGCAGGGACGTGGCAGCCGCCCACCAGAAATAGACGCGGAATAGAACCGCGAAAATCAGACGGCGGCGACGCCCCGCTGGCTAAGCAGCCAGCCTTCGCGGCACATCAGCTCGGCGTTTTGCACCGCGTTGAGCGCGGCACCCTTCCAGAGGTTGTCACCGCTGACCCAGAAGGAGAGACCGTTGTCGAAGGCCGTGTCCACCCGCAGGCGGCCGACGCCGCACTTCACCCGCTCGGCAAAAGCCAGCGGGGTCGGGTATTGGCGCGCGGCCGGGTCATCCACCAGCTCGGCGCCGGGGAAAGCGGCGATGGCGGCCCGGGCCTGCTCGACGTTGACCGGACGCTCAAACTCGGCCGCCACCGAGACCGAGTGGGCGCGCACCACCGGCACACGCACGCAGGTGGCGGAGACCCGCAGCTCGGGCAAATCCATGATCTTGCGGCTCTCGAGGCGCATTTTCTCCTCCTCGCCCGTGTAGCCATCCGCCCCGAAAGAATCGATCTGCGGGATGCAGTTAAACGCGATCTGGTAGGGATAAACCTTTGCCACGAGGGGCAGCCCGGCGGCATGCGCCGCGATCTGGTCCGCGAGCTCCTTCACCGCCTCCGCGCCCGTGCCGGACACGGATTGGAAAGTGGATACAAAAATACGCTTCAGCCCAAACAAGCGGTGCAGCGGGTAGAGCCCCATCAGCATGACCGCCGTCGAGCAATTCGGGTTAGCCACCAGGCCGCGATGTCCGCGCAGGGCCTCAGAGTTGATCTCGGGCACCACCAGCGGCACATCGGCTTGCTGGCGATAGGCCGAGCTCTTGTCGATGACGGTGCAGCCGCTGGCGATGGCATCCGCCGCCAGCGCACGGGTGACCGGCCCGCCGGCCGCGAAGAAGGCCAGGTCCACCCCGGCGAAGGCGCCCGCCTTGGCCTCCTCGATCACGAGGGGCTGGCCGCCGACCGTTACGGTCTTACCCGCCGAGCGCGCCGAGGCAAAAAGCCGCAGCCGGGACACCGGAAAATGGCGTTCCTGCAACAGGCGGACCAGTTCTTGACCGACCGCGCCAGTGGCGCCGACGATACCGACAACATATTTACGCGTGCTCACGATGGATGAAAATAGGGAGTTGTTGAACAAAACCCGCCTGCGCCTCGACATCAAGCCCGCAGACCGCCTCCTCTTTGTCTGCATCGCCACCCAGACTCTCCAGCTTTTTCGTGGCGATACCCTCGTCCGCGCCTACCCCGTTTCCACCTCCCTGCGCCCGCCGAGCAACGTGAAAGACTCGCTCGGCACCCCACGCGGCCTGCACGAGATCGCCGAGCGCATCGGCGGCGAACAACCCGCCGGCATGGTTTTTAAAGGTCGCCGCCCCACCGGCCGGCACTTCTCCGAGCACCCGGACGACGGCAATCTCATCACCAGCCGCATCCTTTGGCTGCGCGGCCTGGATCCCGGATTCAACGCCGGCCGCGCGCCCACCGGGGAGGATATCGATACCCACGCCCGCTACGTCTACATCCACGGCACCAACCGCGAAGACCGCATCGGCCAACCCGCCAGCGCCGGCTGCGTGCTCCTGCGCAACCTCGACGTCATCACCCTGCACGAGGAGGTCCGCGTCGGCGACCACGTCTTTATCACCGACTGAGCACAACCATTCGACTGAACCCAACACCACCGCTAAGGGGTCAGGCCGAGAAATGTTAAACTTTACGCTGGTTCCGTTGTCGGCTGAGCAAGCTGCGCGCCGCATCGGCCGAGCCCAGATTCATGTTTACCCCCAACCAGGCCAACGACGCCCCGCATGTTTCTCGGACCGCGAGGGCGAGTTCCAATTTCCACGGCGCGGACCGATTCGACGTGCGCAGATCGTCCGGCGACCGCCCCGCCGTGGCAAGAGCATCCGCCAACGTGGTTTGCCAACGGGCTTCACGTAAAGCGCGCGCCTCGTTTGCCGACAGGCCGGGGGTCAAGGCCAGAGAGCTATGATCCTTGGCCACCGCCCGCCGCCAAGCCTCCGTGCCGATCGCCCAACCCCGCGACATGGCGCCGAAGCCCAGCCTCTCCTGCTCCTCCGGCCGCCCCGCCAGTTCGCGCAGTCGCTGCACATAGGTAGTCCATCCTTCGGTGTCATCCGTTAGCCCCGCCGCCAGCAGCCAGGCACCCGCCTCCAGCCCGGCGAAACGTTCCCCGCCCACCAAAGCACGCAGACTACTCCACCGAAAAACCGCCACTTGCTCGGCCGAGATGATGCCCGCACGCACCGGATTAAGATGAATGTAATTCACCAGACGCCCCAGCGATGCGTCATTTTCGACCAACAAAGCCTGGTAACGCCCCTGAAACAGGTGCCCGCGCTCGCCATGCAGGCGATTAAATCTCGTCGCAAAAGTGCTTTGCAGCCAATGCATACCATCTTTGAGATTCGGCTCCGGTGTCTGCAGCGCGAGATGGTAGTGGTTTCGCATCACCACATAGGCGTGCAACCGCCAACCGTAAAGTTTGACTGCTTCACGCAAGGCCCCGATGAACGCCTGCGCCTCCCCGGCATTGGTAAATAAATCCCGCCGGTAATTCCCTCGGTTGAGGACGTGGTAAATCGCCCCCTCGAACTCAATTCGTAACTTGCGCGCCATGTTGTAGCGATTTCTGCAGTCCCGTCTTGCTCACGCAAATGTATTTTACATTTCTCGGCCTGACCCCTTTGAATTGGCGCCTTTGTTAAGCGTGCAAAGCATGCATTCGACCAAAACATCCTCTCCGGCGGCGCCCTCACTCACCAATTCCGCTTAGAGACTGGGAACGATATCGGATCATTGCAGTTGGGTGAAGCCACACTACCATCAACCCCCTCAATGGAGTTCGCCGAGGATACTTTCAATATAATATCATGAAACTCGGCCAGACCTCTTAAATCCTCCTCATTTCAAACTCATGAAACCCGGCTCAATCCATCAGCCGCCGCCGGCATGCGCCAACTTTGCCTTCGACATTCGGCGAAATGAGGTCTTGGGAATGCTAGGAATGCATGCAATCAACCAGAACGACCTTCCCATCGGGGATTACCGTTCCTTATCGATGGGTAGAAATTCAGAGAAACAGTGCCGGAGAGGGATTCTGCACCCCTCTATCCGATGACCCAGTAAGCGAGTAAGCTCTTCAAGCGAAATTACAAAACTCGGCCAAATCCTTTTGATCGTTTCTGAGAATATCTAGGTTGGGAAATTTTTAAAATGACTTTGAATGACATCATTGGGCAGTTAGTTGTTTCTCCATCTGCCATTGAGGCCTATTGGCGTCTCCTTTCTCCAAAAGAAAGGGCAGATATAATGCTGTCTGATTTCTCAATTGCGTGTAGATTTACGGAGCTCGGGCGCAAAGATCCATCCGAATTTGTTCGGATGCTCGCCCATAGTCCATTACATAGCGTTTGCCTTAATCAGCAGGAGTTTCAATCGGCGCTAGGCGACGGTTCTTCGTTGGTCTCTGCTGCGGCTTGGGCGCACAAAGACATTGCGATTGCGTTAACAAATTTGAAGCCAGAGCAGAGGCCAACAATGATGGCGCTGAGAAAACACTGTAGTTCCCTGAATTTACTAGAGTTTATAAAAAATGAAATTGCGAAGGACGAGTCATCAATTCCGGATGTTTGTATTTTGCTCAGGGCATACTGCGGGAATAAATCCCTAATGGCTATCTTCACGGACCCGGACGCGATAACCGACGGGGAAAATCGATATTTTGCGGAAAAATACTTTGATGCGATGTGGCAATTTGCCGCAGATTCGCCGTATGAAATATCAGAAGTGATTGCTTGGGAAATGCCTACCGCAGAAGGAAACCGGCATTTTGGCAACATTCCGAAAGAGTATATCAAAGATAATGTCGAGATTGCGTTGGCGTGGCGGCAATACAAACCCCTGTTGGAAAGGATCAGGGCTAATCCTGAATTATTTTCTACCAACGTAATTAATGAAGGCCAACAAGGTTTGAAGGCAGCCAGACAAGCAGGCTTACGGGGTCAGGCCGAGTAATGCTATATTCCTCCATCATTTCATGGGGCGCGTAAATAGACCAAGGCAAGGGGTCGGGCCGAGAAATGCTGAAAAGTTGACCTGAAAGGTGTTCGTGAGCGTGCAACCGTTGATTGTTATGATACAGGGATATACGGAACAGGTTGCCCGGGAATGTTGGTTGAAATCCGCCAGGCAACAGAACTATCACATGCCGCCTAAAATCAACGATTCTCGGCCCGACCCCATAGGCTAGACTTCACACGACAATATTCCACCTAGTGTCGAAGCCAAAATAGTGTAGAACCGAGCAAGTAGATTACACTCTGGGGCATATGCCGTATCTGCTCGCCCGCATCAGGCCCCCTTGGCGAAAAGTAGGCGGAGCGAGTTTAGGCAGACCAGCACGGTGCTGCCTTCATGGGCCGTGACGCCGAGGGCGAGCGGCACCCGGCCGAAGATCGTCGCCAGCGCCATGCACGCCACCACGCCGAGCGCGATAATCAGGTTTTGCCGAATCACCGCCCGGGCGCGGCGACTCAGGTCGAGCGCGGTAAACACGCCCTCGATGCGGTCATTCATCAGCACGATCTCCGCCTGCTCCAGCGCGGCGTCGCTACCCCGCGCGCCCATGGCGATGGCTACGTCCGCCGCAGCTAGGCTGGGGGCGTCGTTCACGCCGTCGCCCACCATGGCCACCCGGCACCGGCCGCCGGCCTTTAGCGCGGTCACGCTCTCGACCTTTTGCGCGGGAGAAAGCCCTGCGCGCACTTCGTCCAGCCCCAGCTCCGCGCCCACCGCCTCGGCGGTCGCACGGCGGTCGCCGGTCAGCATGACGGTGCGCAGGCCGGCGCGGCGTAGTCTCGCCAGCACCGGGGCGGACTCGCGGCGGATCGCGTCCTTCAGCAGCACCCGCCCGAGGTAGCCCGGCCCCACCACCCAGACTTCGGAAAACTCCGCCGCCGAATTGGGCAACTTCTCCGCCCAGCCCTTGAGCGGCCCCTTTTCCAGGAGTTCCCGCCGTCCCAGCATCACCGGTGCGCCGTCGAGCCGCCCGCGCACGCCCATCCCAGTGAGCGACTCGAAACCCTCGAGCACCCGCTCCGCCAAGCCCCGCGCGCGGGCATCGCGCACGATGGCTCGCGCCAGCGGATGCTCAGACCGCGCCTCGAGGGCAAAAGCCAGCTCCATGACCTCACGTTCCCGGCCCGGGGGAAAACTCTCGTAGGCCTCGACCACCATCTCGCCAGTCGTGAGTGTGCCCGTCTTATCGAGCGCGATCACGTTGACCCCGGCCAGCTTCTCGAGGGCGGCACCACCGCGAAACAGCACCCCGCGCCGCGCGCCCCAAGCTATGGCCGCGAGGATGGCCGAGGGGATGGACAACACCAGAGCGCACGGACTCATGACCACCAGCAGGGTCATCGCCCGGTAAAAGGCCGACGGAGCCGCAGGCGTGCCGTGCCAAGGCTCGATACCGAGGCCCAGCCACCACACGAGGAACATCGCCGCGCTGATCCCCAACACCGCGTAGGTGTAGCTGGTGCCGAATTTATCGGTGAAGCGCTGGCTGGGCGCCCGCATTTTCTGGGCGCCGTGGATCAGGCGGATGATTTTCTGCAAGGTGCTCTCGGAGGGCAGGCGGACGACGCGCCAGTCGAGGGTTCCCCCGAGGTTGATCGTGCCGCTGTAAACGGGGTCGCCCTTGGCCTTGTCCACCGGGGCCGCCTCGCCGGTCAGGGCCGACTCATCCGCCCCGCTCTCGCCGGCTTCGACCACGCCGTCCGCGCAAAACGCCTCGCCCGGCCGCACCCGCACGAGGTCGCCTACCCCGATCTTCTCGACTGCCGCCACCCGCTCCAGGCCGTCGCCGCCGACCAAGGTCGCCTGTTTCGGCGCGGTTTTGAGTAACGCATCCACCTCGCGGTGCGTGCGCTCGTTGGCAAAGGCCTCCATCGCGCCCGAAGCCGAGAAGAGAAACAACAACAACACCGCCTCGCTCCAAGCCCCGATGGCCGCCGCGCCTACCGCGACCGCGAGCATGAGAAAATGGATGTCGAGCCGCCCCCGGCGCAGGTTGGCCCACGAATCGATGGCCGCATCCCAGCCGCCCGCGATCAAGGCCCCGGCGAACAACGCGGTCGCGAGCCAAGGCAGCCCCCAGCCAAAGGCCGAGCACGCCAAGCCCGCCAGCCCCAGCCCGCCGCAGGTCGCCGCAAAGACCGCCAGCTCGCGCCAGTCCTCTTCCTCGTGTGCCTCGTCCTCGTCGTCCGCGCCCGGCGCCGGCCAGGCGTATTCCTTCCACCGCCAGAGCTTGGGCGCGGTCTCGCAACCCGGCCCGCTGAGCTGCACCACCCCGCCCTCACGGGTCAGGGTAAACCCGGCCGGCGCCGCGGCGTCCTTCGCCAACTCGGCGGCGATGGTCGCCAGAGTCGCATCAAGCCGGGCGCGCAGAGCCTCCACGTCGACCTGGCCGAGAGTGGCGAGCTGCACGCGCCGCGCGCCGGCATCGAGCCGCACCGCCCCCACGCCGGGCTCGTTGCGCAAAAACTCCGCCAGCGTCTCCGTCCAGTTGGCATTCATGCGCCCATGATTGGCGGCCGGAGGCGGAGCGTCCAGCACGAGCGCGGGACCTCTCTGCGCACCGGGCTTGCGCCTCCGACTGGCGGGCCCACGCTACCCCTCCCGCCATGATCGGTCTGCGCGACGAAAACGAAGCCCTCCCGCCCGACTCCGACGACGCCCCGCCCGCGCCGCTGCCGGTCCGCGCGCCCGAACTCGCCGCGAAGCTCTTCGGCGAGGGCGGCATCCTTCACGTCGCCCTGTCCCTCGAACACCGCCCGCAGCAAGCCCGCATGGCCGCCGCCGTGGCCGACGCCGTCGCCAGCGACACGCCGCTGGTATTCGAGGCCGGCACCGGCGTGGGCAAGTCCCTCGCCTACCTGCTGCCCGGCATCATCCACGCCTTCGACCAGAAGCGGCAGTTGATCGTCTCGACCCATACCATCGCGCTTCAGGAGCAACTCGACCAAAAGGACCTGCCGCTCTGCCGCCGCGTTTTCCGCGCCGACCCCGCGACCGCCAGCTACGCCGACTTCAAGTCCGCCGTGCTGGTGGGCAAGGGCAACTACCTCTGCACCACCCGCCTCGCCACCGCCCTGCGCGACAAGCACGAGCTGTTCGCCACCCCCGAGCACGCCGAGCTCCAGCGCGTGGCCGCCTGGGCCGAGCAGACCGAGACCGGCCTGCGCCACGAGATCACGCCCGCGCCCTCGCCCGATGTGTGGGAGTTGGTCAATGCCGAGTCCTCCGCCTGCGCCCGCAAATACTGCGACCCCGAGCGCTGTCCCTACCAGCGCGCCCGCGCCCGGCTCCGCTCCGCCCACGTCATCATCGTCAACCACTCCCTGCTCTTCGCCTTGATCGCGGCCGGGGGCGCCACCGCCAACGGCTCGGCCGACAAGGGCGTGCTGTTCCCCGACGACCTCGTGGTGCTGGACGAGGCCCACACCGTGCCGGAGGTCGCGACCGACTACTTCGGCCTGCGCCTGTCCAGCTACGGCGTCGAGCGCATGCTCCGCCATCTCTACAACCCGAAAACCAAACGCGGCCTGTTGCAAAAAATGGGATCGCCCGAGGAGCGCCAGCTCGTGCAGGACGCGCTCGAGGCCTCCCACCAGTTTTTTTCCGCCCTGCAAGAGAACCACCTCGCCCAGCGCTCCATCGTCCGCATCCGCGCGGAAAACTGCGCCGAGTCGTGGCTCGACGGCCCGCTGCTGGCCTTGCAGAAAGCCGTCCGCACGCGGGCGGACAAATTCGACGAAGGCCGCGAGCGCGAGGAATTGATTGAGCAGGCAGGCAAGCTGCGCGGAGCCCAGCTCGGCATCCGCCGCTTCCTTGCCTTAGAGGAGCCGGAGAAAAACGTCTACTGGCTGGAGCGCACCGGCCGGCGCCAGACCGTGGTGGCGCTACGCTCCGCCCCGATCGACATCGCCCCGCAGTTGAAGGAGACCCTGCTCGACCGCCAGACGGCCGTCGTTTTTACCAGCGCCACCCTCGCGGTAGCCGATGACCTGAAACCCTTCCTCGCCCGCATCGGCGGACCCCGCGTGCGCGCCGAGGTGCAGCACTCGCCCTTCGACTACGCGAAGAATATGCGCGTTTACCTCGCCGCTGATGTGCCGCTGCCGACCCGCGACGAGGCGCGGCTGGCGCTCGACGTGCTCGCCGACCACATCGACTTCTGCACCCGCCGCACCACCGGTGGCTCGCTCGTGCTCTTCACCAGCTACGCCGACATGCAGCGCGTGGCCGAGCTGGTCGAACCGATCTACCAGGGCGCCCACCGGCCCTTTTTTATGCAGGGTCCGGGCTCAAACCGCACCGAGCTCGCCCGGCTGCTCCGCGAGGCCGGCAACGGCGTGCTCTTCGGCACCGAATCCTTCTGGACCGGTATCGACGTGCCCGGCGACGCCCTTTCCCAAGTCATCCTCACCCGCCTGCCCTTCCAAGTCCCCACCCACCCGGTGCTGGAGGCGCGCACCGAACACATCGAGGCGCGCGGCGGCAACCCCTTCGCCGAGCTCACCCTGCCCGATGCACTGATGACGTTCCGCCAAGGCATCGGCCGGCTGATCCGCAGCCAGCGCGACCGCGGGGTGATCACGATTCTCGACTCCCGCATCGTGCAAAAAACCTACGGCCGCCAATTCCTAGCCTGCCTGCCCCAGCCCCGCCACGTCCGTTTCAATCGCGGCAACCGCGCCGAAGTCTTCCAACCTTTTATTTGAAGCCAGCCGCGTTCCGGACAAGGTAACCGACCTCCATGCAGCTCTCCTCCGCCGCCCAGACTGATATTGGCCTTCTTCGTTCAGAAAACGAGGACCGGTTGCTCCGCGACGATGAGCTGCGCCTTTACGCGGTGGCCGACGGCATCGGCGGCCTGCCGGGCGGGGCCGAGGCTGCGGCCACCGCGATTGACGCTCTGCTGCACGAAGCCCGGACCGCCCGGGGCACCCGCAAAGCCCTCAACCTCGTCCACGCCCTCGACGAGGTGAACGACACCGTGCGGCAACTCGCCGACCGCTTGGCGCCCGAGACCGGTCTCGGCACCACGCTTTGCGTCTTCGCCATCACGGAGAAGGACAAAAGCCTCCATCTCGCCAACGTCGGCGACTCGCGCTGCTACTTGTTCCGCGCAGGCCGCCTCCAGCAACTCACCGAGGACGATACGGTGGAAAACGAGGTCCTCCATCGCCGCGCCAGGGGGGAAGATGTGGTGCTCGAAGCCCGGTATCGCAATGCCCTGACCCGCTGTATCGGCCAGCCTATGCCCCTCGAGACCAAAGTGAGCCACCACGCGTTGCAGTCCGGTGACCAGCTTTTGCTCTGTTCGGACGGGATTTCTCGCCAGATGGAGGACGCCGACATCGCCCGCCGCCTTGGTGCCGGCCTCGCGCCTGCCGCCGTGCTCGCCGCCCTCATCGCCGACTCGCTAGCCGCGGGCGGTGTGGATAATGCCACCGGCGTCGTGGTGCGCATCGACGCGATTTAATCCGCCCCGATTTTGATGAACGACCGCGTCACCCGCTTCAGTGCCTTGGTCGCGAGCCAGCCGGATAATCCCCTTTTCCGCTTCAGCCTCGCGCAAGCCCTCGACGCGGCCGGGGATTCCGCTGCCGCCGTCGAGCATTACCGGCTTTGCGCCGCCACCCGCGCCGACTGGATGATGCCTCGCATCCTCCTCGGCAAAGCCCTGCTGCGCACCAGTGCCCCCGGGGACCGCACCGCCGCCCGCCCAGTGCTGGAGGAGGCGCTGGCGCTGGCCATGGCCCAGGATCACCGGGACCCGGCC
>Ga0247831_1003881_pt1 | contig 20915 bp, 24 predicted proteins | sample LaCruzMarch2015__9_FD_192406 | JGI IMG/M metagenome (GOLD analysis project Ga0247831, IMG submission 192406) | Freshwater microbial communities from meromictic Lake La Cruz, Castile-La Mancha, Spain - LaCruzMarch2015_1m | ecosystem: Environmental > Aquatic > Freshwater > Lake | place: Spain...
ACGCAGCGCGGCAAAGCGAGAATCCAGATCGCCCTTCGTGCCGTCGCGCCAACGGACGATCCTCCAAGTCTTGCGTGGAAGGCTGCGAGCGAGCGCGCTAACCTTTACCTGAAGTTGACCCGGTTTCGTGGAGCCCCCAGCATTTGGGTTCCAGGAGACCACGATGGGCAGGAAGAGCAATGCTTACGCGCCGGAGTTCCGGCAGCGGATGATCGAGTTGGTTGCAGCCGGGCGCACGCCGGAGGAGCTTTCGCGCGAGTTCGAGCCGTCGGCCCAGGCGATCCGCAACTGGGTGGCGCAGGCGCAGCGTGACGCTGGCCGGCGCGGCGAAGGGCTGACTTCGGCGGAGCGGGAGGAGTTGGTCCGGCTGCGCCGCGAGGTGAAGCAGCTTCAGCAGGAGCGCGACATTCTCTCTCGCGCGACCGCCTGGTTCGCTCGGGAGGCCAACACGATCCCGCCGAAGGGTTCGCGTTCGTGAGCGAGTACCGGGCCACATTTCCGATCGCTGCGATGTGCCGCGTGCTCGGCGTCTCCGAGAGCGGCTTTCATGCCTGGGCGTCTCGCGTGCCCTCGCCACGCGCCAGAAGCGACGCCGTTCTGATGGAGCGGATCGGTGCGTTCCACACCGCATCGCACGGCACGTACGGCAGCCCGCGCATCTGTGCCGATCTGCGCGACGCAGGCATCCGCGTCGGCCAGAAGCGCGTCGCGCGGCTGATGCGGGCTGCCGGGCTTGTCGGCGTCAGCCGCCGCCGTTTCGTCGCGACGACGATACGGAACGATGCGCGTCAGGCGCCCGATCTGGTTGATCGCACGTTCGTCGCGGCGGCGCCGAACACGCTGTGGGTGGCCGATATCACGTACATCCCGACGTGGGCCGGCTTCCTCTATCTGGCGGTCGTGCTCGACGTCTTCAGCCGCCGCGTCGTTGGCTGGTCGATGTCGACGACATTGCACACGGATGTAGTGCTGGCGGCGCTGAACATGGCGGTGGCGCAGAGGAGACCCGAGCGCGTGATCCACCACTCTGACCAGGGCTCGCAGTACACCTCGCTCGCGTTCGGCAACCGCTGCCGCGAGGCGGGCGTCCGGCCGTCGATGGGCTCCGTCGGCGACGCCTACGACAACGCGATGGCGGAGAGCTTCTTTGCCACGCTGGAATGCGAACTGCTGGCGCGACGGCGCTTCAGAACGCAGGCGGAGGCGCGTATGGCGACGTTCGCGTTCATCGAGGGCTTCTACAATCCACGGCGTCGGCATTCGGCGCTCGGGATGGTGTCGCCGATGACATTCGAGCGGACGCATACCGCAGAAGCGTTGTCTCCCGGCGTGGCCAAGTCTGCCGCCGTGCTCGCGGCCGTCAAGGACAAGCCCTCGCGGGCGGCCGAAGTGGCCGTCCTTGACCGCCGCTGCGCGCGTCGGCGAGGCTCGCGCGTGGGCCGGGGCGGAAGGATGGGCTCCGCAGAGGCCGAACAAAAGGATGGCCCCTCCACGGCAAGGAAGGAGGTGGACGCCGCATCACTCAACAGCGCATGATCCACAAATCACAGCGCTCCACGAAACCGGGGCAAGTCCAGAATTGACCGAGCAGCGGGCCTTGTGAGCCGCCCTAACAGCCCTCACATCGCGCTGTCCGCCGCAGAGCTTGCCTTCTCGAACGGGCTAATATTTTCTCTTAATGGCCATAAATCCATGTACGGGATAGCATATTGTCCATATCACTCAAGTCACCAACCGACGTCCTGCAGGAGGTATGCGACCGCTTCAAGCGGCGCAGGCTGGCGCTCAATCTAACACAGGCCGGTCTCGCGAAGCGGGCCGGCGTGACCTTGGGCTCACTGAAGCGCTTCGAGACTACAGGCCTTGTGGCCTTCGACTCGTTGCTCAAATTGGCCGTCGTGCTCGATTGTCTCGGCGACTTCGACAGGCTGGCAGCCGATGACGTGCGAAGCCTGACCGGACGGCCGCTCGATGAGGTTCTGGCTGGGAGCCGGACGCGTAAGAAAGGCCGGGTCACGTGACGCACCGGCCAGCCACACTCCTCAATGTCTTTCTCGACGGTCGGCAGCGCCATAAGGTCGGTCGTCTGGCCGCACAGGACCGGCGTATCCTGTTCGAGTACGATCCGGCCTTTCTGGCGACGGGCCTCCAGATCTCGCCGTTTAAGCTTCCGACTCGATCTGGCGTGATGATCGATGGCGACCTGATCTTCGACGGCCTGTTCGGGGTCTTCAACGACAGCCTGCCCGATGGCTGGGGACGGCTTCTGCTCGACCGAGCCGTAGAGCACCTCGGAATTGCGCGACAGGAGCTGACACCTCTCGATCGTCTGGCGCATGTCGGCCGTCACGGTATGGGCGCATTGAGCTACGAGCCGGACCTGAGCGACAGCAACCGCGCGCCCGTCGTAGTGGAGCTGGACGCCATCGCCCGAGACGTAGCAACGGTCCTCAAGGGTGAGGAGGGGGCCGTCATCGAGCAGCTCCTGAAGCTCAATGGCGCCTCTGCCGGTGCCTGTCCCAAGGTTGTGGCGCAGGTCAGCGCCGACAGAAGGCGGATCATTCATGGTCCGGCCACGCTGCCCGACGGCTATGGGCACTGGATGATCAAGTTCCCCTCCGCCCAGGACGACGCGGCGGCGGGAGCCACCGAGTACGCCTACAGCCTCATGGCGCGCGCAGCCGGCGTCGCCATGCCGGAAACCCATCTCTTCACGGCTAAGAAGGAGCGGTATCTCGGGATCAAGCGGTTTGACCGCGACGGCGACCGCCGCATCCACATGCACAGCCTCGCAGGATTGCTGCACGCCGATCACCGCGTGTCGTCGCTCGATTACGACGCTTTGCTGAAGGCGACCCAGATCCTGACGAGGGACGCAACTGAAGTCGAGCGCGCGTTCCGCCTAGCGTGCTTCAATGTTCTCGCCCGCAACCGCGACGACCACGCCAAGAACGTCTCGTTCCTGCTCGATGATGCAACGGGACAATGGACGTTGGCGCCAGCCTACGACCTGACCTTCTCGACCGGCCCAGGTGGCGAGCAGAGCATGACGGTCATGGGCGAGGGCAGGGCGCCAGACGCAGGGCACCTGCGCGCCCTCGCGAAGAAGCATGATCTGAAAAACGGCGTGAAGATCCTTGCTGAGGTGCAAGAGGCCATCATGGCATGGCCACAGCACGCCGATGCGGCAGGCCTCACGAAGAAAGCCGCGAAGCTGATTGGAGACCGGATCACGCCTCCCGCAGTGAAGGCGACGATACCAAAGGCGAAGTCGACGCCCAAGGCTCAGCCCAAAACAATAGGCGCGGCTGCCGCAAAGACGACGGCCAAACCAGGTGCAAAGACAGGCAAGGGCAGCCGTTGAAGCCGCGCAGAAAGATCAAGACAGCAATTGCACAAATGCTCAAGTGCGGCGCGGGAAGACATCCGGAAAGGCCGTGCCAATCAGCTGACATTGGATTGTTTTATTAAATCATTGAAGTTCTCCGGCATGTATGTCAATGTCATACGCATGCCAAATCGCACTGACGAGACCAGTCCGACCAGTACTTCCGTGCTCAGCGTACGCGTGAGTTCGCAAGAGCGCGCGCTCCTCGTAGCTGCCTCCGAGCAGGCGCGGTCCTCGCTTAGTGACTTTGTGCGGCGCAAGGCGCTGGAGGCGGCTGAGGTCGACGTGCTCGAGCGAACCGTCGTGACCATTCCAGCGAAAGACTGGGAGGCGTTCGAGGCTTGGGTCGCCCGGCCTGCGAAGGCAATCCCGGCGCTCAGGAAGCTCGCCCGCAAGGCGCCAACTTGGCAGAGTTAGCGGCGCCACGTGTTTCGCCGCCGCGCCCTCTCGCGAAGGACGACGGCCGCAGCGCGTTCGATTGCGGTCGGGATTCGATGAACGTCTGGTTCCGGCTGTCTATTGCGCTGGATAAAGGTCGCTCGAGCGGCCGAACGCCCAGTAGCCGACGAGGCCAAGCACCTCGTGCCAGACCCGCGCCGACAGCCCATCTTGTTTCTGCGGCATATCGTGGACGGGCCAGGGCACGATAGGGAAGCTGACCTGCCCCCCGTCTTCCCTCCAGTCATAAGTTGAATCGGTTCTCGTTCTCTTCTTCAAGTCCATTCTTTTGTTCGGCCCCTGCGGAGCCATTCTTCCGTCCCGGCCGCACGTCGTCGAAGCCGTCGCGCACAGGGCGGGTCAAGGCTGGCCGCCCTTCGCGGCCACCGAAGGCTTGGCTTTGACGCGTCCGAGCACGATGGCCGGCTGAGGCGTCCGGGGCGATGTCGCTGTCGTTCTCTCCTGTTTTTACATCCGCCCACGCGAGCGCGAACTCTTCCGGTGTCTGGTAGCCGAGGCTCGAATGCGGGCGCACCTCGTTGTAGTCGATGCGCCAGGCTTCGATGATGCGGCGCGCCTCGGCCAGTGACCCGAACACGCTTTCGTTCAGGCACTCGTCGCGGAGCTTGCCGTTGAAGCTTTCCATGTACCCGTTCTGCATCGGCTTGCCCGGCTGTATGTAGTGCCATTCGATCGCGCTCTCGGTCGTCCATTTCAGCATGGCGTTGCAGGTCAGTTCCGTGCCGTTGTCCGAGACGATCATCGCTGGCTTCCCCCACATCGCCACCAACCGGTCGAGCACACGCACGATCCGCTTGCCCGGCAGCGACGTGTCCACCTCGACGCCGAGGCCCCGCCGCGTGAACTGGTCCTCGACGTTGAAGACGCGGAACTTGCGCCCGCTCTCCAACGCGTCCGAGACGAAGTCGAGCACCCAGATCGCGTTGGGACGCGTGGCTTTCTCCAGCGGCGCCCGCGTGCCGATTGCGCGCTTGCGACCGCCACGGCGGCGCACTTTCAGCCCGAGTTCGCGGTAGAGCCGATAGACCTTCTTCAGGTTCATGACGACGCCGCGACGGCGCGCCATTTCGCGCAGCCGCCGGTAGCCGAAGCGCCGCCGCTCGACGGCGATCTCCTTCAGCAGAGCACGCTCGGCCGCGTCGTCCTTGCGCTTCTTCTCGTATCGCACTGCGGATCGATCCACAGACAGGAGCCTCGTGGCGCGGCGCTCCGACAATCCGTGATGCGCGATCACGTGCCGAACCGCCGCGTGGCGTGCCCGAGGCGTCAGAAGTTTTTTCCGACGAGATCCTTCAGCGCCGCGTTGTCGAGCACCTGCTCGGCCAGCAGCTTCTTAAGCCGCCGGTTCTCGTCCTCGAGCGCTCTGAGGCGCTTGGCCTCCGACACGTCGAGCCCACCGTACTTGGCCTTCCAATTGTACAGCGTCGGCGCGCTGATGCCGTGCCGGCGACACAGGTCCGCGACCTTCGCGCCCGCCTCGTGCTCTTTCACGATCCCGATGATCTGGCTCTCGCTGAACCGGCTCTTGCGCATGCTCCACTCTCCACGGATGGATTCAACTATCACGTGGAGGGAATTCCGGGGGGCAGGTCAAAGCCGACCGCGCGGAACGCTCCGACTGCACGCGGCATGTGCACGGCCGACGTCACGACCACCCAACGCTGGCCGGCGCGCGGTGCCGCTAAATTCTTGCTGTACAGCGCATTTTCGTAAGTGGTCGTGGCGCGGCGATCGATTTCAACACGAGCTCTATTCGCGTCATCCTTTTCTGCAGTTTTTACCTCCGCGTCGCCCGGTCCACTGAGCACGATCTTCGCACCCGGATATCGCTTTGCAAGATCAAGTGCTGCCAGTACGCGCGTTGTTGAGCCACCCAAGACGATAATGCCGTCTAAATTGGCATCTTCAAACAACAGGGGTCTAGCGATGCGGTTCTCAAGCGAACGGCCCAAGGCCTTAACCAAGCGATCCTCAACGAGTGCCGTCAGGTAGATCACTACGAGGGACAGAAGCAACAGCCTCTTGAGCGAACACGCGGTAGCCAGCCGTGCAGACGGAGTCGAGGCCCAAAATCGGGCGGCAGTAATCATACCGTGCCTCTAAGCGAACGTGACGCTGAGACGGCACGATAGGCGAACATTGAGAATATTTGATGATGCTGTGACCGGCATCCTAGAGCGTCCGCGCCGACGGCTTTCGCGTAACCCAGCCGAGCGATCCTTCATCACACCAAAATGAATGTGTCGCTGGAGGCCTTCACCGTTGCTTCACGCGCGTCCTGCGGTCTTCAGAGCCCCGTTTGTTTGGCGCATCGCAGACGTGTTCGCGAGATCCTGAGCGGTCATGCTGCCCCGCAAAACCAGAGTAGGCCGCGAGCGCATGTGATTGCTGGCGGGGGTCGTCCGCGCCGGCTCCGGCGCGGACGACGGCCTCCCCTCGAGCTCGCTACTTCTTGACGATCTCGACGCCGTCAGCTTGGCACTTACTGTACAGGAAGTCGTTGATCTCACCAGAGGCGCCGCTGGAAACGAGGCCAGAGACCTTGTCCAGCGCCATCACCGAGCCGACGGCCGCGGAGGCAACGGTCGACCCTTCGGTTGAGACGGGCTCGAGCGCGACCGACTTGGCTTCGCCCTTCTCGAACGTCACGACAGGCGTGATCGACACCTTCACATCGAACGCCTTGCCCTTGGTCGCGTCCTGGTCGTCCACGCTGCAGACGAAAGCGTGCGCCCCAAACGTCGCCGTCGACTTGCCGTCACCGCGTGACTTGGCGATTTCACCGCGATCGAGGTTCAGCTTCACCGTGCACTGCACGTGACCGTATCCCCAAACCCAGCTGCCGCCCGTGAAGCGGCCAGTGATCTCGTTCTTGAGCCAAGTCTTGGTGACGTCGCACGAGATCGGAGCGCCCGCTTCGGGCTTCGCGAATGCCTTGCAGATCTCGATCTTGCAGGCCTTGCGGGCTTCCTTTTCCTTCTCCAACCGCTCGGTAAGGGCGGCCGGGATCTGCGCCTGCTGCGCAAGCGAGGCCGTCGGACCAAGTACCGTAGCGGCGACCGCGACAACGCGTAAGACCGCGCTCAATTTCATATTACTGCGAACCATGACTTTCCCCTGCAACTGGCCGATGAACCACGCTACCCCTAGCCGCCGAATCGAAAATTGGACAAGCACTAGGTGAGTCTAGACTCCGTTTGCGACAAGCAATTGAAGTTGGGCCTCCCCCTCGGCGCACCCGATGTGTATGAGACGGCTGAGGCGCTCGCCGAGGCCGACCGGCGGACGTTCGTGAGCTACGTCTGCCTTGGGTTGGCGGACGCCTTCGCCAAGATGCGCGCAGCAGCGGTAACAGCCGGGGCCCGCGCGGCTCCCGACCTAGCAGAGCGCCTACGCCAGCTCGATCCGCGTGGGCGTCGGCTACTTGAGCTCTTTCGGGCGCAGTACACCGCGACAACGGCGGAGATTGCTCAGCACCTCGGGCTCGGTCACCGGACGGTCGTGACGCTTGCCCGCACGCTGGTCGCGGACGGATTTCTCGAGCTGGCCGATCCGTCACGGAAGAACCGCGCCTATCGGCTGAGTGTCGCCTACAGCGATCTCGCGTCGGCAGCTGACTGAGCCAACCCACCCTGCCGACGCAGCCAGCGTGGGAGCATCAACAGGCGCTGCTACCAGTCGCCGAGGGATTCTGTCGGCGAGCAGGTTGCCCTGTCACGCTCTCGAACACTGACCAAACGAACTGACCGAGCCGTCGACAGACGCAGCACAGCACAGCACAGCACAGCACTTCATAAAATTGTAATGAATCATGTTTAATGATATTTGCGATTGCAGGGGCATCAAAACATGGCGAATCTTCAGTACATCCTTGTGCGGATCGAGCAAGGGGCTCGCATTCGCGTCGCCACCGACTACTACGGGCAGCCCCTGGTGGCCGTCCCGAGACGCTGGTTGCCTGGCTCAAGACGCATCCGACTGACGCTCGAGCAGATGGACCTGATTGAGCAGGCGCTTCGCGACCGCAGGGATCGCCGCCGCAAGCCTGGAGGGCGCGGCGCAGGTCCGACCAAGTCGCCGTCAGCGGACCGCATAGCGGCGGTATAGATATACTGGCGACAGCATAGCCAGCCCGAAATTGGCGCAGAACGGCTAACCAAAAACAGCCCGCCATTCCGGCTCGTCCACCAGGCGGGATGCTCCTGCCTGACTCCACGGACACGCTCAGCTCGGATGCATTTTCCGCGGGCGATGTCGCTGCACTGCAACACAGAATAAGAGATTGGTGCGGACCTCGGCAAATGTCAATGCGGGAGCCGGTAGCGTCTGTTCACATCGCACTCGTCGTGCTAGCTACCGCGTGGTGGAAAGCACACGGCTGACAGCACAATTCAGAGGGTTGATCGGGCACCTTTCGATATCTCGCCCACTCAAGTGAACGCATAGATTAGGGGCTAACTTCAGGTTGGACGTTTATTTATCTTAAACAACACCTTAGAGCGCAATGTGTTCGACCAACATCAAAGCAGGTGTGCAATGAAGTTGCTTGTGTTAATGGTTTTGGACGCTCTCCTGTTCTTGATCGCGATTATTCTTTCGCTGATCGTCCGTGACGCGGAGCCGCTCCATTTGAACCGGCTCGTCGCACTTGGCCCTTACCTGATCGCAACCACGGCGTCCGCTCTAGCGCTCTGGCCCATGCTGGGAATTCAGCGTTCGATCTGGCGGCTCAGCCGGCTACCCGATTATCTGACGCTGCTTTTGGGCGCCATCCTCGTGGTTGCTTCGGCCGCGCTGATCGGCTTCGCTTACGACCGCCTCGATAGCGTGCCCCGCTCGTTGCCGATATTGCAGGTGATGATCGCAATGGCGCTGCTCGTCGGAGCGCGTATCGCCGCGAGACTTCACTATGCCTACCGGTTGCGCCGCCCCCGAAACCTTGACCTGCCCCTCGACATGAACGCGTCGGCCCACAAGCGGGTCCTTGTCGTCGGGATCGGATCCGTCGCGGAGCTGTATCTTAGGGTCGCGAGTGAACGGACGGGCAGCTCGGAGACTATCGTCGGTCTGCTCGGGCACAACGAACGACACGTCGGTCGCACAGTTGCTGGCAAGCCCGTGCTTGGGCTACCGGAGCGCGTCGACGAGGTCATGGATCAACTTGCGGTCCACGGTGTCGTGATCGATGAGATCGTGGTCACCTTGAAGCGCGAATCGTTAAGCCAGGAGGCGTTGGACGCTCTGGTCCGACTGCAGACCACGACCGAGATCAAACTTATGTTTATCGAGGAGATGTTGGGGCTGGATCCAAACCCGGCTCTGTCGTCGTCCGCAGCTCTGGCGCCGTCGAAACAGTCAAACGTTACCAATGCCGGGGATCGCGAGTTTCGCTTGGCCGAGCGCGATCTGCTTGCGATCCGCAGTCGTGGCTTCTGGCAACTGAAGCGCCTGATCGATGTCGCCGGATCAACAGTCCTGATCGTCGTACTGGCACCCGTCTTCTTGTTGGTCGGCGTTGCGGTAGCGCTCTCGATGGGCATGCCTGTCGTGTTCTGGCAGCAGCGTCCCGGGCGCGGCGGGCGGCCGTTTCGCGTCTACAAATTCCGTACTATGGGCGCATCGCGAGACCACGCTGGGCGGCTCCGCTCCGATGCGGAGCGCATTTCCGGAGTAGGAAATTTCCTAAGGCGCGCTCGCCTGGATGAACTGCCGCAGCTGTTTAACATCCTGGTCGGCGACATGTCGTTTATCGGTCCGAGGCCGCTGCTGCCGCGCGACCAAGTCGGTGTCGATGGCGCGCGCCTCGTGGTGCGTCCCGGTCTGACGGGTTGGGCGCAGGTCGTCGGTGGTCGAGACATCCCCCCCATCGACAAGGCGGCTCTCGACGTCTGGTACGTTCAGAACGCCAGCTTCGCGTTGGATACCGAGATTGCAATCCGGACGGTCGGGATCGTGCTGTTCGGCGAGCGAACGGATCAGAGCATCATAGAGAGGATCTGGCGCGATCTGGAAGCCACCGGCGTCTGTGCCCAAGAGCGGCGCTCGGCGATCTGACGCGCCTTGCTTCGGCAGCAGCTCCCTGACTTACCTCGCCTCACGCTGACCATGCTCGAGCCGGTCATGACGTGAGGCGCTGGTGCCACCCCCGGCGACGGTTGATCCTAGATAATGTCAGCTTGCACCCTGTCTCTGGTTCAAGACGCTCTCCCAGGCGAGCGCGTGGCTTACGATCAGGTCGAGGTCATCGAGCTTCGGCTGCCAGCCAAGCGCTTGGCGGATTTTGTCCGACCCGGCAACGATGGCATCGGGATCACCCGGCCGGCGCGCGCTGAGCCGGACGTCGAGCCGGCTTGCGGGACCGCAGCTGCGGCGCACCGCCTCGATCACCTCAAGTACGGAGTAGCCGTGACCGTAGCCGCAATTGAACACGTCGGACGTGCCGCCGCGGCGCAGATAGCACAGCGCCGAGAGATGAGCTGCAGCGAGGTCGATGACGTGGATATAGTCCCTGAGGCAGGTGCCGTCAGGCGTCGGGTAGTCGGTGCCGTAGACCTGCATGTGGTCGCACTTGCCGAGTGCCGTCTCGCAGGCGACCTTGATCAGGTGGGTCGCGCCCTTCGTCGACCGGCCGGTGCGGCCTTCGGGATCGGCGCCGGCAACGTTGAAGTAGCGTAGCGCCACGTAGCGGAAATCGTGCGCGCGGGCGGCGTCCGCCAGCATCACCTCGGTCATCAGCTTGGACGAGCCGTAGGGCGATATCGGCCTGACCGGGGTCTCCTCCGTGACCGGCATCACTTCGGCCATACCGTAGACGGCAGCGGTCGACGAGAAGATAAACTGCTTGACGCCGTTGGCAATGGCGGCTGCCATCAGCGCGCGGCTCTTCGCCGTGTTGTTGAGGTAATAGCCAAGTGGGTCGGACACCGATTCAGGCGCCACGACGGAGCCGGCGAAGTGGATGATCGCCTCGACTGCGTGTTCGCGAATGAGACGGGCGACGAGCGCCTCGTCGGCGATGTCGCCCACCACCAGTCGCGCGCCGGGCGCCACCGCAAAGCGAAAGCCAGTGCGCAGGTTGTCGAGCACGACGACCCGTTCGCTCGCTGCAAGAAGCTCGACAACCATGTGGCTGCCGATGTACCCAGCCCCGCCCGTCACGAGTATCGTCACGACTGATCGCCTCCGCCGATAGCTGCCGACACGCCATCGCCCCCGCGATCACATTCGGCGATGTTGCTGGGGTACCGCCTCGCCTCAGACGCCATAGTACGAACGGTACCATTCGACGAACTTGGCGACGCCCTCCACGACCGGTGTAGACGGTCGGTAGCCGACGGCAGTCTCGAGACGTGAGACATCCGCGTGAGTGTCGGGTACGTCGCCCGGCTGGAGGGGCAGCAGTTCCATTTTCGCTTTTTTGCTCACGGCCTGCTCGATGGCACCGATGTAAGTCAGAAGTTGCACGGGCTCACTGTTGCCAATGTTGTAGATGCGGAATGGTGCATTCGAGCTCGCCGGGTCTGGCGCACTCGCGTCCCAGTCGAGATCGGGCTTCGCTATGGCGTCGCTCGCGCGGATGACGCCCTCCACGATGTCGTCGACATACGTGAAGTCTCGGGTATGGTTGCCATTGTTGAATACCCTGATCGGCTCCCCCGCTAGGATCGCCTTCGTGAACAGGAACAGAGCCATGTCGGGCCGCCCCCACGGACCATAAACCGTAAAGAACCTTAGCCCCGTCGTCGGCAGCCGGAACAAGTGACTGTAGGCGTGGGCCATTAGCTCGTTGGCGCGCTTGGTGGCGGCATAGAACTGGAGGGGGTGGTCGACACCGTCCCCCTCGCTGAAGGGCATCTTGGTGTTCGCACCGTAGACACTCGACGTCGACGCGTAGGTCAGGTGCGGAGTGCCGGCATAACGACAGGCCTCGATGATGTTTAGGAAGCCGGTGACGTTCGAGGCCACGTAGTCGTGCGGGTGGGTGAGGCTATGGCGGACGCCTGCCTGCGCAGCGAGATGAATGACGCGATCAAACCTGTGGGTCGCGAAGGTCGCCTGGACGGCTGCATGGTCAATGAGATCCGCTCGCACAAGATCGAAGGAGCCGCCTTGCTGCCTGCCGGCCTTCTGCAGAAGTTCGAGGCGCCGCTCTTTAAGAATAGGGTCGTAATAGGCATCGACGACGTCGTAGCCCACCACTTCGTCGCCACGCGCCATGAGACGCTGCGCTGTATGGAAGCCGATGAAGCCGGCGGCTCCGGTCACCAGAACCTTCATCTGATCTCCTGATAGATTGCGATGCGTTTTCTGCGGCTACAGTCGTCCGTCGCTGTCGTCCCGCTCTAGCATGCCTTTAACATCGAAAAGCACAGCATTGGGCTTGCCGAAGGCTCGGATTCTGGACGCCCCGAGTTCCTCGAACTCGCGGTGGCTCACCGCGAGCACAATGCCGATATAGATGCCTGGGCCGGGCATCTCATCGCGGAAGCTCTCGTCGTACTCTTCGTGCGCCTCGAGGGGGTCGACACACGGGTCGCAGACGTCCGCCGTCGCGTTGTACTCGCGCAAGCCGCGGATCACATCAACCACGCGTGAATTGCGGAGGTCCGGGCAGTTCTCCTTGAACGTCGAACCCATCACCAGCACGCGGCTCCCCACCACCGGAAAGCCACGCTTCATCATCAGCCGCGTGATACGATCAACGACGTGGGCGCCCATGCCGTCATTGATCCGACGGCCTGCGAGGATCACCTCCGGATGGTAGCCGACCTCCTGTGCTCGGTGCGCCAGGTAGTAGGGATCGACGCCGATGCAGTGCCCGCCAACGAGACCAGGTGTGAAGCGCAGAAAGTGCACTTCGTGCCTGCCGCAGCGAGGACCTCCTCGGTATCGATGATGAGCCGATGAAAGATAATGGCGAGTTCGTTCATCAGCGCGATGTTGAGGTCGCGCTGCGTCTTCTCGATCACCTTGACCGCCTCCGCGAACTCGATCGAGGGTGCCTTGTGCGTGCCAGCCGAAACAACTTCGCCGTATAGCCTGTCGACGGCGTCCGCCGCCTCAGGCGTCGATCCCGAGGTTACCTTCACGATCGAGGGCAGGCGGTGCTCTCGGTCGCCCGGATTGACACGCTCTGGGCTGTACCCGACGAAGAAGTCTCGGTTGAAGGCAAGACCTGAGGTCTCTTCGAGGATCGGCACGCAAATGTCCCGCGTACAGCCCGGGTAGACAGTCGATTCGTAGACCAAGATACCCCTGGGCCTGAGCACTCGCCCAACCGTCTCTGAAGCTCGCGCAACGAGGCCGAGACCGGGCCGCTTGGCGCCGTCGACTGGCTTCGGTACGGCCACGATGAATACGCTGCAATCCCTCAGGTCGTCGGTGGAGGCCGTGAAGGTCAAGTGCCGGGCGGCCGCCAGATCCACTCGAGTGACCTCTCGGGTTGTACCAACCCCGAATCTCAGCTCCGAGACACGCGTCGTCCCGATGTCGAACCCGACCACAGGTCGGCGCTTGCCGAATTCGACGGCCAGCGGCAACCCAGCGTAGCCGAGCCCCACCACCGCGATCTTTGCTTGACGGAGTTCCAAGGTTCCGCCTCTTAACTGCCCGCGGCGCACCCGGTCGAGTAACGCCTGGCGTCAAGCGTTGGCAACCGGCTTGGCCTTCGCCGGCGGGGACGCTTTGACCTGCCCCCAGTTGCGCAGAGATCAGCAATAGGTATCAGAAATCTGCGCTGGAGCGTCGGGCGCAGTCGAGTGTCTCGACGATCATCACGCCGTCACTTGGCCGCGACATAATGTGTATTATACAGAGTTCGTCTTGACGCCGACTCTTAGTGCAGACCAAAAAACCGTTATATGGAGATCGTCGCTCTCTAGAGTTGATGCTGGCCGGCACTCAATCGGCCTAATTCACACAATCGTGAGAGCGCAATGCGGGGGTACCACATGAGTCCTGGAGCCAACGAGGCTTGGCTGGTCATCATTACACAACCTAATCGCGAGGCCGTCGCGGTCGAGCACCTTCAGAACCAAGACTTCGACGTCTACTGCCCGATGTTCGTGAAGCGGATTCGGCACGCGCGACGCGTTTATGATGCCCACAGACCGCTTTTTCCCGGCTACATATTCACGCGACTGTCGCGAGAGTCTGCCAGCTGGCGGCCGATTCTGGGCACCTTCGGCGTACGTTCGATCGTGAAATCCGGTGAGGTGCCCGCCACGCTCAGCGGAGCGTTCATCGAAGCGCTACGCGTCCGCGAGATTGACGGCACCGTCAGCAAGCCGCAAACTCCTTTCGTTGCCGGCCAGAAGGTTGCTGTGCGCGGCGGGTCACTTGACGGGCTCGTCGGAGAGATTATTGAACTCCGTGACAATGAGCGGGTTGTAGTGCTGTTGCAACTCCTCAATCAGCAGACCAAGGCGCACCTGACCGTTGCTCAGCTGAAAGCGGCCTAATCCGCACCGTTCTTATAGCCACGAGGACTGTCGTGGGTTCTTTCGATTTGTTCGACTGGTTCAACAACAGCCGCGTGCATGAGCCAACCGGCCACGTCCCGCCAGCTGTGACCAAGGCTATCTACTAGGCAAGCTTTGAGGTGCCTGCAGCACTCGTCCCATGACTCAATAGAAACAGCCTGCCAGAATGCAGGGTAGTTGGAATGCAGATCGTCTAACCGGGCCTCGACGGCAGATCCAGCGGAAGCATCCGGTGAGAACCGCAGGTGCGCTTGTTATCAGGCCACGCGGCTGACGTCCGTGTTCGCGGTCCGCCGGTTCCACGGAAGCAACTCGTCGATCCTTGAGGCCGGATGCCCGGCGATGCGGGCGAAGGCCAACCAGTTCCGACTGTTCCTGCACGTCGGTGCCTTCTGACTGTTGCATTCCCTGCGACAGGCGGCGGCGAAACGCTCCCGCTGGCGCGGCGTCACGCTCGAGACCATACGGCGCGTGTTCGTAAAGGTCGCCGTCCGCGTCGAGGAGCTGAAGAGCAAGATCAATCTCGCCTTCCCGGCCAACTACTCGCAGGCTCCGATGCTCACTGTAATGGTCGGCTCGATCAAGACGTGTAGCCCCTGACCGACGCGGCAAGTGCCGTTGGAGCCCTTGTCCCACAACCCCGAACGCGCTCCCCGAAGTCCCCGGATCCATCGCCGTCAACCCGGCCGACGCCTCTCGCCCGATAGACCGCAGCACCGTCTCGCGAACGAAAGAGGCTAGACGAACCGGCATCCTCCACGGCCCAGCACGAAAAAGCGCACTACGCATTAAATCGACGCCTCAAAGTCGCTTAAAGCGATGGAGCGTAGGATTCGTTAAGTATCCGAAGTCCGTCCCGATAAGATTGCCTGTGGACTTTTGATCGACGTCGACACCGCCGCTGTATTCGCGACAGCCGTTAAGTGTCAGGCCCGTCGCGGTACGAATCGCAAAGGAGCGTTTCCCTGGCCGGCGCGAGCCGACACGCACGGAGCGCAGCTGCGTTGCGATAATGCGCGTCCCAGCGTCCGGCTCGAGCCCGAGCGTCACAGCATAGCTGCCAGCTCCCGCCTCGTTACTCACGTCCTCGAAGTAGCAGTCCTCGAAATCGCAGCATTCGCTAAACGGCACGATGAGATCCTGACCGACCTGTTGAGTGTGGACCTGGCCGACGTAGGATGCCGCACCGTCGAAGATCAAACCTCTTTGAGAATACCACATCACCACGTTGGAAATGCGAACCGCGTTAGCGTTGGGCACGTTGAGACAGTCGCCACATGCCTCGAAGTGAAGATCCGACAGGCTCGACCAGTAGAGCGACATGGCGATCACGCCGATCGTCATGCCGCTCGCCGCGATCCCCTGGATACGCTTGGCGCCGTGCCCATTGAGCGCCCAGCCGATCAGGTTGCCGGCGGGCTTGTATCTCGCGTTACGCCGATATCGATGACCGTCGAACAGCGCGGGCGGAATAACGCGAAACGGCCCGACAATGCCGCTGAATCCTAGGTTGCTCATCACATTGTACTCGACCACCGGAGTGAGCCGATCGGCCGTGAAGTCAGCGATGATGTTGACTGCTCCGCGCGCGCGAAGGCCGATAGGCATGAGCTTGTAGTTCGCGTAGAGGTTCTCGTCATTGTGTACGCTGCTCTGCATCGCTCCCGTCGGATAGTTGGTCCGGTACGCGTGTTCCTCGTAGCTGCGCCAGCGTGGTGGTCCGATGCGGAAGGTGCGCGTGATGCGGTAGTTGCCTGCGGGAAACTCGATCTCGCCGCCGAAATTCAGCGCGAAGTCGCGGGCTGCCTCGAGCGCGGCGATGTCGTCAGCCTGGCCGTCTCCTGCGGCGCCGAACTGCAGCACGTTGACTGGATCGCGATCGTACAGCGGCAGCCAATGGACGCCGCCCTTTACCACCTCGCCAGGGAGTCCCTCGGAAACAGTGCTTCGCACGTAGGTCAGACTTCCCCGCGGCTGGCGGCTCGCATGTGGATTCACGCGCGCCAGAACGGCGTGAGTGGTGTCCCCCAGCTGCCCGGCAGGGCAGCGCTGAAAGTGATCGGCATCGTCGAACTCCACGGCGCGGATCGACCGCGGTGCATCCGGCCCTGGCCTGTCTTGAGCGCGGGCTTGGCCGGGCGCAAGCTGAGCCGTGGCGATGGCGCCGGAGATGGAGATGGCCTCGCGTCGGGTCAGCGTCATGACGTTCTCCTTACCCAGATACCAGCTCACCGACGGCGCCGAGGAGCCGCGTGCGGAATGCACTGTAGCGAAAATGCTCCGTCCAACGGACGCGTGCCGCCTCGCACATTCGCTGCATGAGTTGCTCGTCGACGAGCAGTGCGATCAGGCGATCAGCCAACTCGCCCGCGTCGTCAAGGACGACATTGAACCCGGTTACACCGTCGACGTTTACCTCCGCGCCGGCATCGTGACGCGAGGCAATCACAGGCAATCCGTGCCGCATCGCCTCAATGTAGACCAGGCCGAAGCCCTCGCCGCGGCTCGGCATCGCGAACACGCTCGCACGCGCCCAGAGGCCGGCAAGCTCATTCTCCGGCACGAAGCCTAGCACCTCGATGCTTGGCGCCACTGGCGATGAGGCAGCGGCTTCGCGCAACGCCGCCACGCCCGAGCCGCCGCCGGCGAAGATGAGGCGGGCAGTGGGAGCCCTAGCCACAACCGCCGGCCAAGCAGCAAGTAGCTCGGCGTGCCCCTTGTAGCCCTCGGTGGCCTCCACACGGCTCAGCAACAGAACGCAAGGAGGTTTCTTCGGATCGACCTCAGGTGGACCCAAAGCGGTGTCGTCTTCGGTGGCGAGCCAACAGACGCGGCCAGCAGGCGATGGCCCATGCAGCGCCGTGAAGCGCGCCCGTGTGTAGTCGGAGTTGACGAGCACGAGATCGGCGCCGAGGAACGCGGCCTTGGCCGCGGCGCCGAGCTGCTCCCAGGCCTCGATCCCATGCATCCAGATCGCGTGCGGGCGGCGAAGGCCGGGAAGCCGCGGCCGGGCGCGCGCGATGCCGACCGAATCGTAGATCGCGACATCCGCGCGGGCGGCTGCCAGGTGGCAGAGCAGCGCGAAGCGTGCCTTGCTGCCCATCGCGGCCGCAAACGAGGCGACGGGCAGCTTGGGATCCTCGGCATCGAGGTAGGACACCGCATCGACCGTATGGCCGGCCTCGGCGAGGGCACGCGCCGACATGCGCGCGACGCGGGCAATGCCGCCGCGGCCGGCCTCGAGCGTCGCTGCAGCGAGAAGGATGCGGGACATGGAGTGGTGCTTCAAACGAGCCGACGGGCGGCGATGACGACCAGGTTGTCGATGCGCTCGCCGCCGACGAGAAAGCGGACCGGTTGGCCGACGAAGGGCGCGGCGGCATACGTGCGGCGCTCCTCGACAGTAAGGCCCCGCGCCATCAGCAGGCCGGCGAAGCGCTCGGGCGTGGGTACATGGCGGACGTGGGCGAGATAGCGCGGCCGGCCCGTGGCACGGAAGACGACGCGCTCAAGCCTGCGATACAGGCTGCCGCCGTTGGGCATCGACACGACCAGCACACCACCGGTGGTCAGCGCGGACACCAGCCAATCGAGCGCGGCATCAAGGTCGTCGATGTATTCGAGCACACTAGAGCAGAGCACGAGGCCGAAGCTGCGGCCGGCCAGGATGTGGGGATCGCCGAGCCGCGCCACCTCAAACACGGCGTTGCCGACCTTCTCGCGGGCGGCGCGGGCCTGTGCCAGCTCGACCATCGCGGTGCTGGCGTCGAAGCCCCGCACCGAGCGGCAGCGTCGCGCGGCGACGGCCGACAGCACGCCCGGTCCGCAGCCGGCATCGAGCACGTCGACGTCGGGCGCCCCGAAGCGCTCGATCAGCCCCGACCAGACGCCGAGGCGCTCTTTGAATGCCGAGGAGCGGTCGTAGCCCTGTTCGAACTGGCGTCCGAGCTGCTGATGCCAACCAACGGCGTCCATCACGCACCCACCTTCTTGGGGCTCGGGCTAAAGCCCGCGCTCCACCGGCCAACGATCCAGATCCGGCACGGCCGCTCGATCGCATAGAACATTACCGGGAGGGCCGCACAGATACACGGCATATGTCGCAAGTTCGATTTCAGCCTGCGCGGGCGCGACCCAATAGAACAGCGGCATATGCAGGAGGTAGATCGAATAGCTCGCCTCGCCCAAGAGGACGAGGGCCGGATGGGCGAGGATTGCCGAGACCGCGCCGTCGCAGTTCGCCAGGGCCCAGATGAGGCCCGCATAGGCCGGTATGAGCAGCCCGTTGTGGACGACCAGATAGGGAATGTGCTGCCGGTTCAATGCGACGAAGACAATTGCACCCATGCTAACCGCGCCGACTAACAGCGCGAACGCGGGACCCCACGCCGATCTGCCGGGCGGTCCTTTATGGTACAGCTTGCATAAAAGTAGTCCGACTGCGAACTCGGGGAAGCGCGGCAAGGCGCCATACTTCACCTGCGCCTCGGCCACGGTGTCGAGACGGCCCCACGTTTGCTCGAGTCCCATAGGAACGGCTATCGCGATCGCCCAGAAAGCCGCTAGCAGGAACCAGATCGTCGAGGTCCGCTGAACGCGCAACAAGCAGGCTGCCGTCAACGGGTAGGTGAGATACCATGCAACCTCGACGGCGATCGACCAAGTCGGGCCATTGAGCGCCGGCACACTCGGGTGGAATGCCGGCAGAATCAGCGCCTGGAGTGACAGGGTGACGAGAGCCAGTGTGACGCCGAAGACATCGCCGTACTTCTCGATCCGCCAGAGGAACAGGCGCGGCAGGTCGATGAGCAGCGACATCAGATAAGCCGGATAGATGCGCGCGAAGCGGGCGATCAGAAAGGCCTTCGCCGCTGGCCAGCTCGTGATGCGTCCATAGACGAGCGCCAGGATGAAGCCCGACAGCACAAAGAAAATGCCGACGCCCGTGTAGCCGATGCCGACGAGATTGCCTCCGATGCTGGCGTTGCGGTCGCCGGTGAGCGAGGCAGGTGCCGTGTGGTAAAGAACAACCCAGGCGGCCGCGGCAAAGCGGAGCGAGGTCAGGGCGTTGAATCGGATGTGCTGCACCCGATCGCCCACCGCAGATATCGCGGTCGTCGTCACGTCCCTGCAAGCCTCGAGTCTGATCGGCTGCGATGCGAGCGGCAGCGTGCCACTATTCTTACTGTGTCACGAAAGCCTTGGGGCCACCATGTTTCGTTTTCGCATGCAGCACGGACATCGCGGCAGGCGGTTGGCCAGCGCGACGGCCATTATGGTTCTGAGCGTGGATATCGAGTGCGGCGTGTGACGCTCAGGGCGCTGCAGCGGCGCCGCGCGTGCAGTAGCCTTCGAATTCGATCCCGACTTTGCCCCCGAGCGTTCGGATGATGGCTGCCGAGGGAGGAAACGGTCTCCTCTCGGCGACGAGGAATCCGTAGGCTGCGATCGAGAGCGCCGCGTGATGATGAAAGCCTCGCCAGCCTCGCCCCACGAAGTGGTCGAGGCCGATCACCTGCTTCAGGTCCTGGAAGTCACGCTCGATGCGCCAGCGCAGTTTTAGCGGTGTCCAACTTTGCGGTGATGGTTGTCTCGGCGGGCATCGGCGAGAGCCAGTATTTGAGCGGCTCGTCCTTTTCTTCTGGCCATTAGATCAGCAGCCACTCCTGCGGCCATGGCTCGGCTCGCCAGTAGTCGCGATGCGACGGGCGCACACGCAGCGCGGCAAAGCGAGAATCCAGATCGCCCTTCGTGCCGTCGCGCCAACGGACGATCCTCCAAGTCTTGCGTGGAAGGCTGCGAGCGAGCGCGCTAACCTTTACCGGCTTTGCAGTCTCGTCACGGCGCAAGAGCTGTATCTTCAGGCCATTGCCCGACCACGTCCTGGCCGGAAGCGGTTGGGTTCCCGGAGCACCCTGGATGCCGACGACACAGTCGAGCTTCAAGTCGGCAAGCCCGCTGTGGAAAGCAGTGTCATTGCCGTAACCAGCATCCGCCATCACATTGCCCGGCGGCAGGCCATCTTCGATCGCCTGCCGGATCTGCTCGAGCCTGATCTGCGGCTTGGTCCGGAACACGACATCGTCCGGTACGCCGGCCTTCTTGCGCCGCGCCGCGTCGCTGGCCCACACCTCTAGAAGATAGAGCCGCAGCGCAATAGGCGGGCTGGCGAGATCGCTGGCGACCGACAGCGTCACCGCCACCTGGCAATTGTCCTGCTTGCCGAGTTCGGCGCAGTGTTGTCGACCGACGCCGATCGAGTGCTTGCACTTCCTCGGGACGCTGGTGTCGTCGATGATCCAGGCGCGCATCGGCGCCTGCTTTTCGATATTCGGCAGCACGAATGTGCGCACGGCAGCGAGGAGTTCCGCTTCGTCCCACGGCGCCTTCGCAACGAAATCATGCAGCGACTGTTGCTTGGCCCCGACCTCATCGGGGTAGAGTCGAGGAGAGGCGCGGTGGCTTGGGGGCCGACTTGGGCCCAACACTCCGTTTCCTCTCCCCGCTCATCGAACCGGACGTGCCGATTTCCGGCATCCGGCTCTCCGACCAGCTTCACTGCAGACCCACGGCGGGTTTCGATCGAG